>Ga0308175_100003859_pt1 | contig 10436 bp, 12 predicted proteins | sample PhyCR1_3_FD_203893 | JGI IMG/M metagenome (GOLD analysis project Ga0308175, IMG submission 203893) | Soil microbial communities from UC Gill Tract Community Farm, Albany, California, United States - DLSLS.C.R1 | ecosystem: Environmental > Terrestrial > Soil > Agricultural land | place: USA...
CGAAGTCGGCACACGCAAGGAGCTGCGCGAGCTCGAGGGCGCACTCGACGCCTTGGAGGAGCTTCAGTCCTGGGTCGAAGGCGAGCTCAGCGCGGCGTGAGACCCACCAAGAGCCCGCCATCCTCGTCGTAGGCCGGGAAGAAGTCGCCGGTGACGGGCTTGACGGTGCCGGCGCGCGAGCGCAGCTCGAGCTGCTGGCCCAGGCGCCGCACGCCCCATTCGATGGCCACCTTGGCGGGGTTGTCGCCGTCGAAGCCGGTGATCCCGAGCGCCTCGACCACGTCGCGGCCCATCAGATCCTGCTCCTTGTAGCCGGAGAGCTCGAAGATGTCGCGCCCGCAGGCCAGCACCCGCGCCTCGTTGTCGCAGACCACGAAACCGGTGCTCGGGGCCGGGTAGTAGTCCTCGAGCAGCTCGAACAGGAACCCGAACCCGCAGCGGTGGCAGGCGACCGCATCGTTGGTCAGTCCTTCGCGGCGGTCGTGGTCGATCGAACGGTCCTTGCAGCTCGGGCAGATGAAGTACGGCACCCGGCGATCGTAGCTACGAGGTTCGGCGCCGCCGCCCCGCGAGGGAACGCGGGTCTAGCGACCGCAACGGCGGCAGCATTTCCCGCACGGGCCGCCCGCCGATCCAGCCGAGCCCGCGGAAGAAGAGGAGCTGGAGGATCGTCGTCCCGATGATCAAGGCCCAGCTGAACGCGTAGCCGAGGCGCCAGTGCAGCTCCGGCATGTGGTCGAAGTTCTGGCCGTAGACGCCGACGATGAAGGTCGGCACCAGCAGCAGCGACGCGATCACCGTCAGGCGCTTCGTCACCTCGTTCTGGTCGTTGGCGATCTTCGCCTGCTGGTAGTCGCGGGCGCTCGCGAGCAGATCGCGGGAGAAGTCGAGCCCGTCGACCGCTCGCAGGAGCTTGTCGTAGACGTCCGCGAAGTCGAGCTCGACGTCGCGGGGGAGCACCTCGGGGCCTTCCCCGATGTCGATCCGCCGGTCCACCACCCGTCGAACGGCGTCACGCGTCGGCGAGACCGTGCGACGAACGTGCAGCAGGTCGTGCCGCAGAGTGGAGATGCGCTGACGGACCTGTGCGGCCGGCCAGTCCTCGATCCCGTCCTCGAGCTCGTCGATCTCGTCGTCGATCGCATCGACCAGATCGAGGAAGTACTCCGCGATGTGGTCGACGATCCGGTACACCATCACGCCGACCCGCTTGTCGTCGTCCCGCTCCGCCGACTCCATCGCCCCGGTGACGTCGAACGGGTGTCCATGCTCCGGCGTCTTGCGAATCGTCACCAGGCGCTCGCGCATGGCGATGAAGTCGATCTCTTTGTAGTAGACGCGGTCCTCTTCCCTAATGGCGACCGGGACCAGGAAGACCCCGAAGACGTAGTGGTCGTGGCCCTCGAGCCGCGGGCGCGGCTCGTCGTCGAGGCGTGTGGGCTCGAGCAGCTGCTCGAAGGCAAGGTCGTGGACCTCCCTGCCGAGGGCCGCGCGAAGCTCGTCCGCGTCGGGGTCGAGCAGGTCGATCCAGTCGGCCATCGGGCCGAGGGTACGCCTAGGGTCGGCTAGCGAAGACGGCCGCACCGGCAAAGCCGGCGCGGCCTCCAGGTCGGCATCGCAAGCGACGCCTTACTCGCGGGGCGCGGCGAGCGCGGAGGCCGCGTGGCCCTCGCGGGCCGCGAGCCAGCGCTCGGCGTCGAGGGCGGCCATCGCGCCCGTGCCCGCGGCGGTGACGGCCTGGCGGTAGGTGTGGTCGACGACGTCGCCGGCCGCGAAGACGCCCTCGCGGTTGGTCTCCGTCGAGCCCGGCTTCGTCAGCAGGTAGCCGGCCTCGTCGTGGTCGAGCTGGTCGACGAAGAGCTTCGTGTTCGGGTCGTGCCCTACGGCCACGAACAGGCCGTCCGCCGGCAGCTCGCGGGTCTCGTCGGTCTCGGTGTCGCGGATCAAGACGCCGCTGGTGGCGCCGTTCTCGCTCAAGACCTCCTCGACCACGGCCGGCGTGACGAACTCGATCTTGTCGTTGTTGCGGGCGCGGTCGAGCATGATCTGCGAGGCGCGAAAGTCGTTGCGCCGGTGGATGAGGCTGACCTTGGTGGCGAACTTCGTCAGGAAGACCGCCTCCTCCATCGCCGAGTCGCCGCCGCCGACGACAACGACCTGTTTGTCGCGGAAGAAGGCCGCGTCGCAGACCGCGCAGTACGAGACGCCGCGGCCCTGCAGCGTGCGCTCGGACTCGAGCCCGAGCTGCCGTGCGGTCGCGCCCGTGGCGACGATCACGCTCTCGGCGGCGTACTCGTTGTCACCGACCCAGACGCGCAGCGGGTGCTCCGTGAAGTCGACCTTGGTGACGTCGTCGGTGAGGAACTCCGCGCCGAAGCGCTCGGCCTGGCGCCGGAAGTCCTGCATCATCGCCGGGCCCAAGATCCCGTCCGGGTAGCCCGGGTAGTTCTCGACGTCGCTCGTGATCATCAGCTGCCCGCCCCACGCGAAGCCCTCGATCACGAGCGGCTGCAGGTTGGCGCGCGCGGCGTAGAGCGCCGCCGTGTACCCGGACGGCCCTCCGCCGATAATGATCAATTCTCTCGTCTCCCCGTTCATTTCTCCTCTGCAGTATTAAACGCTCCGGGTCGGTCAAACCTTCCGCTCGAGCGCCGAGCTACAGCTTGCCCGAAAGCGTATGAATAGAATCGCCGCCTTCCGGCGAAGGGACTCTCGGTGGCCTCGACAGTGACGTGGGACGGCCTGCGCGACCTCGCAGGCTTTCGGGCGCAGAACGGTTGCGCGATCAGCCTCTACGTCGACCTCGATCCGAGCGACACGCCGACCGCCGCGACTACGGACACGCGCGTGAACGCGTTGATCGATGAGATCGAGCGCTCGGAGGCGGCGCGGCGACCCGAGCTGACGCACGAGCAGCGGGAGGGGCTGCACCGCGACCGCGATCGCTTGCGCGAGTACTTCGAGCAGGAGTTCGACCGGGATGGCACGCTCGGCCTCGCCGTCTTCTGCGGCTCGCTGGACAACCTCTGGGTGCCGCTGCCGTTGAGCGCGAGCGTCCCGGATGCGGTCAAGGTCAACAGCAGCCTCTACCTCGCACCACTCGTCTCGCTGGTCGGCCGCGGCGAGGGCGCGCTGGTGATCTTCGTCGGCCGCGAGCGGGGTGACCTGTACCGCCTGCGGGCCGGCCGGCTCGAGGAGATCGTCGAGCAGCACGACGAGACTCCAGGCCGTCACGACCAGGGCGGCTGGTCGCAGTCGCGCTACCAGCGGCACATCGAGAAGCTCGTCCACGACCACCTGAAGGAGGTCGCCGAGCAGGTCGACGGCCAGATCCGCCGGCTGCGCGGACCGAAGCTGATCGTCGTCGCCTCCGAGGAGACGCGGCCGGAGTTCGAGAGCGAGCTCTCGCACGAGGCGCGCAAGGCGATCGTCGGCTGGACGAGCGCCGACGCGCACGCGACCCCGGCCGAGCTGCTCGAGCTGGTCGAGCCGCTGCTCGAGTCCTGGCGCGCGGAGCAGGAGACCGAGGCGGTCGAGCGGTGGAAGGAGGAGGTCGGCCGCAACGCCCGCGCCTCGTCGGGCTGGGGCCCGACGCTCGAGGCGGCCTCCGACGGGCGTGTCGGCCTGCTGCTCTTCCAGGAAGGTGTCGACCACGAGGCCTGGGAGTGCCCGGCCTGCGGCCGCGTAGGGATCGAACGCGGCGCCTGCCCGCTCGACGGCACGCAGATGGAGCGGCGCGAGGACGGCCTCGACCTGGCCGTGCACCAGACGCTCGCCCACGGCGGGACGGTCTGGGCCGTGCGGCAGCGCCGGGACCTCGAGCCCGTCGAGGGCGTCGGGGCGCTGCTCCGCTTCTAGTTACGGAGCGTTCGCTCCTAGGCCGCGTCGACCGCGCGCGGAAGCTCGTGCGTCTCGGCCGGCTCGAGCCCCGGCTCCGAGTCGACGGCCTGCTCGAGCTTCGACTCGAACTTGCCGAGCCGCTTCTCGGAGTCGAGGAACTTGTTCTGCGCGCGCCCGAGGTGGGTGCCGACCAGCTCGAAGTCCTCCTTGAAGCGCCCGAAGTCCTTCTGCAGCTGCGCGCAGTAGGCCATCACCTCGTGCGCGTGCTGCTCGATCTGGAGCCCTTTCAGCCCGAGCACGATCACCTGCAGGTAGGCGGTTAGCGTGGTCGGCGAGACGGGCAGCACGCGCTTCTCGTGCGCGTACGCGAGCAGCGCACCGGTGCGGCCGCAGGCGAGCTCGTAGTAGATCGCCTCCGACGGCAGGTACATGAAGGCGAAGTCGTAGGTGCCCTCGTCCGGCCGGATGTACTTGCTCGAGATTGCGTCGACGTGCGACTTCACGTCGCGGGCGAACAGCTTCTCGAACTGCTGGCGCTCGATGTCGTTGTCGGCGCGCAGCATCCGCTCGAAGTTGTCCAGCGGGAACTTGGAGTCGATCGGGACGATCCGGTCGACCTTGATCACCGCGTCGACGCGCTCGCCGCCCGCGAAGCCGTACTGGAACTCGAACGCCGTCGCCGGCAGCCGGTCGCGCAGCAGGTTCTCGAGCAGTAGCTCGCCGAAGCCGCCGCGGGCCTTGGGCGGGCGCAGGATCTCCTGCAGCTCGCTGAGTCCCTTCGCCTGCTCGGCCATCTGCACGGTCGCCTGGCCGACCTCGCCGAGCTGTTTGTGGATCGCGTTCGTCTGCTTGGCCGCGTGCTCGAGCCGGCGGTCGACCTTGGTGTCGAGCTCGCCCAGCCGCCGGTCCATCGTCGCCGTGATCGCCTCCAGGCGTCCGTCGACCTCGCGGTTCCGCACGGCGAGCAGCTGGTCGAGCGCGCGGGCTGTGTCCGCGCCGCTCTCCCCGAGCCGCCGGCTGAGCCAGAACGCCAAGGCGACGCCGCCGGCGAGCAGGACGATGAGTGTGATCGCGATCGCCATGAGCCGACGAACCTTAGGGCGGCCGTCGGACGGCACGAGAGAGGGCGGCTTTCGCCGCCCTCAAAAGCACCGTGGCGCCGGCGGTTTAGGTGTCCGAGCGCTCCGCGTGATGCTCGGCGGCGCTCTCGCGCTCCGCCTGAGCCTGCTGCTCCGCGCTCTCGGCGCGCTCCGACGCCATGCCCTCTTGCTCCTGGTGCATGCCGTCCTTGCGCATCGAGTCGTCGCCGGTCACGTCGCCGGCGGCCTTCTTGCCGCGGCCCATGATCTTGTCCAAGAAACTCATCCGTAGCCTCCTTGCGGGGTTTCCACTGGGTGTATCCGCAGCGGCCACAAAAAACGCCAGATCCGGAAAACCTTGCGGCCCTCCGGATCTGACTCGGCGAGACTAGCGCCCTCGGGGGCACGAGTCAAGGGCCTTGGGTAGCATCGCCCGCCCGTGGCCAAGAAGACCCGCACGCCCGCCCCGCCGCGCAAGGTTCAGGCGCCTCAACGGCGCTCCGATCCGAGGGGTCCGGGCCGCTTCTCCGAGCACCGCAGCCTCTGGCTGGCCGTCCTCGTTGCGGCCCTCGCGGTGGTCGCCGCGATCGTCGCCGGAGTCCTGCTGACGCGTGGCGGGAACGACAACGGCACGGCCGCGACCATCCCGCAGGAGAACCAGCTCGCCGGGCTCCAGACGGGGCCCGCGCCGTGGAACCCCGGCCTCGACACGCTCCCCGACCGGCTCGACCCGGTCGGCGTGACCGCACTGACGAACGAGGGCCAGGTCCTGCACATCCACCAGCACCTCGACATCTTCGTCAACGGCAAGCACGAGCCCGTGCCGCAGGGAATCGGGATCTACGATGGCCAGTTCCTGACCGAGCTTCACACCCACGACCCGACGGGGATCATGCACGTCGAGTCGCCCACCGCCCGGCACTTCAGCCTCGGCCAGTTCTTCGGGGTGTGGGGCGTGCGCCTGACCGGCGACTGCGTGGGCGGGTACTGCCGGCAGGTGACGCCGTGGACGGTCTATGTGAACGGGCAGCCGTACTCAGGCGACCCGGCGGCGCTCGTGCTGCGCGAGCACCAGGAGATCGCCTTCGTGATCGGCACGCCGCCGAAGAAGATCCCTTCGAGCTACAAGTTCCCCGGCGGCCTCTAGCGCCCTATCCTTCGGGCGCCGGGGTGGCGAAATTGGTCATACGCGCCTGACTTAAAATCAGGTGCCCCCAAGCGGGGCGTGAGGGTTCGAGTCCCTCCCCCGGCACTACGTGACGGGCGGAGCGACCTCTGGCAGCGAACCGCCCTTATGCCTCGCACGGCTCACCGCCAGCCCGGCGACGGCGAAGCCGAGCGCGACGGCGCCGACCTTCAGCGCGCGATTCCGGCGCGACGCGTGGTGCCGGTGGCGGCGGTGCCTGACGTCGGCGGTCTCGAGTGACCAACGGGCGAGCTCGGCCAGAGCCAGGCGCGTCAGGAACTTGGCGGCCCTCGCGTCGACTCGGATCTGTTCGGCTGTAGCCATGGCGCGAACGTTCGCAGGCGGCCCGAGGCGCCGCATCACCCGGATCGGATGAGTAGGAAGCTAGGACGCTCGCCGCCAGCGGCGCCGGCGCGGGTAGTCGCGCGCGGGCTCGCCGAGCGCTCGAGCGGCCGCCTCGAAGTCGGCACCTTCGAGGCTCGTCAGCTCGTCAGCGTCGACGTGTTCGAGCTCCGCAGCCAGCCGCAGGGCCTGGTGGTTCAGCGCCTGCTCGAAGATCGTGCGCGCGTAGCGCGCGTTGCCGAAACCCTCGCTGCGCGGCGCGTGGTCGAAGATGCGACCCAACGCCTCGACGGCACTCTCGGCCAAGCGGTACTCGTTCTCGCCCGCGAAGCGTTCCGTGATCGCGACCAGCTCGTCGGTCGAGTAGTCCTGGAAGGTGAGCTCGCGCGCGAAGCGTGAGCGCAGCCCGGGATTCGAGTCGAGAAACTCGTGCATCAGGCCCGGGTAGCCGGCGACGATGACGACGAGCCGGTGGCGGTAGTCCTCCATGCGTTTCAACAGCGTCTCGACAGCTTCCTGGCCGAAGTCCGCCCGGTGGTAGCCGGGCCGTGCGAGCGCGTAGGCCTCGTCGATGAAGAGCACCCCGTCGAGCGCCCGGCGGATAGCGCGGTCGGTCTTGATCGCAGTCATGCCGACGTACTCGCCGACGAGGCCGGCGCGGTCGACCTCGACCAGGTGGCCGCGCTCGAGCAGTCCCATCGCGCGGTACATGTGCGCCAGCAGCCGCGCGACGGTCGTCTTGCCCGTGCCCGGATTCCCCAGGAAGACCAGGTGCTGCGAAGTGGCCACCTCCGGAAGCCCATGCTCGAGGCGCCGGGCCTGGACTTGCAGGAACGCGACCAGCGCGCGAACCTGGTCCTTCACCGTCTCGAGCCCGACGAGTGAGTCGAGCTCCGCCTGCAGCTCCTCGAGCGTGCGCGTGTCCTCGACCGGTGGCCGGCCCAGGTCGAGACGGTCGGTCCAGTCGGCCTCGCCGTTCAGGCGCTGGCGGACGTTGTGGCGCAGGACCTCGAAGCCGCGCACGAGGTCGTCGAGAGGGTTTTGCATGGGCGCCACCTACCCGATGCGTCGGAAAGCGAACGACGACGGCCCGAGTCTCCCTAGACTCCGGTTGTGGCCGAAGTACAGGAGGTTTCGCCCGAGCACGGGCACCTTGAATGGGAGACGCCGCTGTATCGCACGGCGCTCGCCCAGTACGAGCAGGCCCTTCCCTACGCCGATGTCGAGGAGTTCGTGGCCGAGCGGCTGCGCTACCCGGAGCGCTCGCTCGTGGTCAGCGTTCCCGTCAAGCTCGACTCCGGCAAGTGGACGGTCTTCCCGGGCTACCGCGTCCAGCACTCGACCGTGCTCGGCCCGACGAAGGGCGGCGTCCGCTACGACTCCGAGGTGTCGCTCGGCGAGTGCGCCGCGCTCGCGATGTGGATGACCTGGAAATGCGCGCTCCTGCGGCTGCCCTACGGCGGCGCCAAGGGCGGCGTCCGCTGCAGCCCGCGCGAGCTCTCGCAGGACGAGCTGCAGAAGATCACGCGCCGCTTCACCTCCGAGTTGCTGCCGATCATCGGGCCGCAGAAAGACATTCCGGCGCCCGACATGGCCACGAACGAGCAGACGATGGCCTGGATGATGGACACGTACTCGATGGAGATCGGCCACGCCGTCCCGGAGATCGTGACCGGCAAGCCGATCTCGCTCGGCGGCTCTCTCTTCCGGCACGAGGCGACGGGCGCCGGCGTGGTGATGGTGATCGAGCGCGCATGCGAGCGGCTCGGCTGGAGGCTGGCCGACCAGCGCTGCGTGGTTCAGGGCTTCGGCAACGTTGGCGGGATCGCGGCGGCCGAGCTCGACGCCATCGGGGCGGACGTGATCGCGGTCTCCGACGTCTCCGGCGGGGTCTACGACGAAGGCGGTCTCGACGTCCAGTCGCTGCTGCGCTTCGCCGAGCAGCACGGGTCGCTCGCAGACTGGAACGAGGGCGACCGGCTGACGAACGAGGAGCTGCTCGAGCTGCCTTGCGACATCCTCGTGCTGGCCGCGCGCGAGGACCAGATCCACGCCGACAACGCGCCGCGCCTGCAGACACGCCTGATTGCAGAGGGTGCGAACGGCCCGACGTCGCTCGAGGCCGACGCGATTCTCGTCGAGCGCGGAATCCCCGTCCTGCCGGACGTGCTCACGAACGCCGGCGGCGTGACCGTCTCGTACTTCGAGTGGGTGCAGGATCTTGGGCGCCTCTTCTGGGACCGCAGGGAGATCCGCGCCAAGCTCGCCGACCAGCTCGGCGACGCGTTCGAGCGCGTCTGGACGCTCAGCGAGCAGAAGGCCCTGACGCTGCGCAGCGCGGCGCTCGTGGCCGGGATCCGCGAGGTCGCCGGCGCGCTCGGCTCGCGGGGGATCTACCCGTGAACCGCGTCCGCGACGCGATGATTCCCGACCCGGTCGCGCTCGACGCGTCGGCGACTGCGCAGGAGGCGGGCGAGCACCTCGTGCAGCCGGACGTGCGCGCCGTCTACGTCAGCGACGGCGAGCGATTCGTGGGCGTGGTGACGCGCAAGACGTTGGTCGAGAAGGTCGTCGCCGCGGGCCGCGACCCGCGCTCGACGCCGGTGGGCGAGCTCGCAGAAGCGGCGAACTGGACGATCGACCCGGAGCTGCCCTTGGACGAAGCCTTCGGGCTGCTCGAAGAGTGGGACGCCGAGCGCGTGCCCGTGGTCGACGGCGGCAGGCTTGTCGGTGTGCTTTCGCGCAGCGTCCTGCAGCGGCGGCTGGCCGAGGACGAGCCGCCGGCCGAGCTCGAGGCCGAGAGGGCTTGACGAAATACCGCTGAGCCGCCGGAACGCGATGCTCTCCCCGAGCCCGCGTCCTCAGTCGCGCCCGTACCTCTCGGTACGAGCGCTCCCTGCGTCCTTGCCTCGGGAACGACCATCGCGCCCCTACACGAGCGCTATTCCGACAAGCCCGCTCAGCAGCAGGTGTAGGCGCCGGGAGGCGCGTCGCCCTCGACCGGCTCGGGCAGCTGCGCGGCCTCGAGCGCCGCGCCGTGCAGCAGGTCGCGCTCGCTGACCTGGAGGCCCTTGAGCCCGTAGCGATCGAGCACGCTGCAGACGATCAGGGCGCCGCCGACGATCACCGGCGCCCGCTTCGGCTCCAGGCCGGGAAGTTCCCGGCGCTCGGAGAGCGGGAGGGAGGCGAGCCGCTCGAGCTGACGCCCCGCCGCTGCGCGCGAGAGGTGGTAGCCATCGACGCGGTCGCGGTCGTAGCCGCCCAGCTCGAGGGCTGCGAGCGTCGTGATCGTGCCGGCCACGCCGACCGCTGCGGTCGGCTCCAGAGCCGGGAGCAGGTCGCGCACCTCTCGCGCGGCCGCGGCCAGCGCGCCGGGCGCGGGCGGGTCCGAGCGCAGGTGACGCTCGGTCAGCCGCACCGAGCCGACGTCGATGCTCGTGCGCTGTGTGGTCGTGATCAGCTCGGTTGAGCCGCCGCCGACGTCGAGCACGAGCGTCCCTTCGTCGAGCGGCTGGCCGTTGGCCACCCCGCGCAGGGTCAGTTCGGCCTCCTCGTCGCCCGTGACGAGCCGCGTGGCGAAGCCGTAGCTCCACTCGATCTCGCCCAGGAAGGCCTCGCCGTTGTCGGCGTCGCGGACGGCGCTCGTCCCGATCGTGAGCACCCGCTCGGCGCCGAGCCGCTCCGCTTCGCGACGGTAGTCGGAAAGCACGTTGCGGACGCGCGCGACCGGCAGCGGCAGCAGCTTGCGCCGCTCGTCGACGCCTTCGCCGAGCCGTGTGATCTCGCTCCGGCGCGCGACTTCCTCGACGCGCTCGCCGCCGATGTCCGCCACCAGCAGGCGGGTCGAGTTGGTGCCCAGGTCGACAGCTGCGACGCGCATCGTCGAAGGCTAGCGGCGCGCTATAATGCGGCCCGCGACGCGGGGTGGAGCAGTCAGGTAGCTCGCCGGGCTCATAACCCGGAGGTCGCAGGTTCAAATCCTGCCCCCG
>Ga0308175_100003860_pt1 | contig 10433 bp, 9 predicted proteins | sample PhyCR1_3_FD_203893 | JGI IMG/M metagenome (GOLD analysis project Ga0308175, IMG submission 203893) | Soil microbial communities from UC Gill Tract Community Farm, Albany, California, United States - DLSLS.C.R1 | ecosystem: Environmental > Terrestrial > Soil > Agricultural land | place: USA...
CCGACACACGAGGGGGCACCCGCGTCGCGCCGCTCGACCGTGGTGTACCCGAAGGGCCACACGGCGAGGGGGACTGTCGTCGAACGTTCCCGATCACGCTACAAGGCCTCTCCGGTTCCGCCTGAGGGAATGACCGGCTGATACTGGTGGTAGCAGGCATGCCGACGGACCGACCTGGAGAGGCGCCGATCATGAAGGTGTTCAACCTGCTGCTCAACATCCTGTGGCTCGTCCTCTGCGGCCTCTGGATGGCGATCGGCTACCTCATCGCTGCCCTGATCTGCTTCATCTTGATCATCACGATCCCGTTCGGCGTCGCGTCCCTGCGGATCGCCGGCTTTGTCCTCTGGCCGTTTGGCCGCACCACCGTGGAGCGGCCGGGCGCTGGAGCTGGATCCTTCATCGGGAATGTGATCTGGGTGATCTTCGCGGGGTGGTGGCTGGCTTTGGCCCACCTGATCACCAGCATCCCGCTGTTCCTGTCGATCATCGGTATCCCGTTCGGATGGGCCAACCTGAAGCTCATCCCCATCTCCCTCATGCCGTTGGGGCGTGAGGTGGTGCCGTCGGACGACGGATTCGCCGGGCACTGAACACAGCGGCCAGCCGCAGGAGCCCGCTGCCGAGTGGATCGGGATGGCGGAGGCGCTGCCGCCCTGGTCGACCGGATCGCCGGCCTCGACCGACGGATCGAGGGCATGAACGCGTCCATTGCCGCCGTCATCGTGGCCACCAACAGACCAGCAAGTCAGCAGATGCCGTCGAGTCGGCCACGGCAGTGCTGAAATTGAGGCTTCGAAGCACTTCAATGCCTGGGCTTCCGGTGACACCTGAACCGCGTGAACGCTGCGCTGCCCGCGAGCGGGTATCCGAGGAACAGTCAGAAGCCGCTCGGGATGAGCCGGATGACGTCGCGGATGAACTTCACTGTGGACGCCCTGCCATCTTCTCGAGCCGGGAGATGCGGTCCGCCATGGGCGGGTGCGTGGAGAACATCCTGGCCAGTCCCTGGCCCGCCCGGAAGGGGTTCGCGATCATCATGTGGCTCGCGGTCTCGATCCGGGGTTCGGGGGGCAGCGGGAGCTGCTGGGTACCGAGCTCCAGCTTGCGCAGAGCACTGGCCAGGGCCAGCGGGTCGCCGGTGAGCTGGGCGCCCGAGGCGTCCGCCTCGTACTCCCTGGACCGGCTGATGGCCAGCTGGATGAGGGAGGCGGCGAGCGGGCCCAGGATCATGATCAGCAGCATGCCGAGCAGGCCGGGGCCTTCGTCGTCGTCGGAGCGGCCGATGGGGATCAGCCAGGCGAAGTTGACCAGGAACATGATCACCGAGGCGAGGGCGCCGGCGACCGACGAGATGAGGATGTCGCGGTTGTAGACATGGCTCAGCTCGTGGCCGATGACGCCGCGCAGTTCGCGCTCGTCGAGCAGGCGCAGGATGCCCTCCGTGCAGCACACCGCCGCGTTGCGCGGGTTGCGGCCGGTCGCGAAGGCGTTGGGCGCCTCCGTCGGTGAGATGTACAGGCGGGGCATGGGCTGCCGGGCCTGCGTGGAGAGGTCGCGGACCATCCGGTACAGCGCGGGGGCCTCGAACTCGCTGACCGGGCGGGCCCGCATCGCGCGGAGCGCCAGCTTGTCGCTGTTCCAGTACGCGTACGCGTTCGTGCCCAGCGCGATCAGGACCGCCACGATCAGTCCCGTACGGCCGAAGAAGCTGCCGATGACGATGATGAGCGCGGACAGTCCCCCGAGGAGTACTGCGGTCCTTAGCCCGTTGTGCCGGCGGTGCACGGTACGCCCTCCAAGTCGTGCTGCAGGGGAACGCTTTGGTCCAGTGGACCCTCCCGCTCTGGTCAACGCGAGGCGGCCGCCGCGAGTTCCCTGGTGCGGGGGGCGGCGCGCGTCGGCCGTACGGGTGACGTGCGCTTACGGCCTTCCGCGCGCGGGGCCACGGGTGCCCCACGCGCGCGTGGCGAGTCCTCAGAACAGGCCGGTGGCGGCGAAGCGCAGGACCAGCTGGGGTGCGCCGGAGAGCGCCACGCCGAGGACGCCGGTGAGGGCGAGGGCGGCGGTGATGGGGGCCGGGAGCCGGTGCCGGACGGGTGTGCCCTCGGGTGTGCGGAACAGCAGGGCCGTCCACTGGAGGTAGTAGAAGAGGGCGATCGCCACGTTGACGGCCATGACGACGGCGAGCCAGCCCAGGCCGGCGTCGACGGCCGCGGAGAACACGGTGACCTTGGCGAACAGGCCGATGACGCCCGGCGGCAGCCCGGCGAGGCACAGCAGGAAGAAGGCCAGCAGCAGGGCGGTGACCGGGTTGGCGGCGTACAGGCCACGGTAGTCGCTGATCCGGTTGAGGGACTTCGTGCGTCCCACCAGGGCGGCCACCGCGAACGCGCCGAGGTTCACGGCGGCGTACATGAGGGCGTAGGCGACGGTGGAGCCGATCGCCTTCTGGGGGTCCTTGGAGTATCCGGCGGCGGCGATCGGTACGAGGAGGTAGCCGGCCTGGCCGACGGAGGACCAGGCGAGCAGTCGTACGGCGCTGTACGCGCGCGTGGCCTGCTGGCGCAGGGCGCCGACGTTGCCGACGGTCATGGTGAGGGCGGCCAGGGCGGCGAGCGCGGGCCCCCAGGCGTCGGCGTACGACGGGAAGGCGACGACGGTGACGAGGATCAGCCCGGAGAAGCCGACGGCCTTGCCGACGACCGACAGGTAGGCGGCGATGGGCAGCGGCGCGCCCACGTAGGTGTCGGGCACCCAGAAGTGGAAGGGGACGGCGGCGGTCTTGAAGGCGAAGCCCACCAGGGTGAGGACGACGCCGGTCTGGGCGAGGGTGTGCAGCTGGCCGTCGACGTGCTGGATGCGCTGGGCGACCTGGGTGAGGTAGAGGGTGCCGGTGGAGGCGTAGACGAAGCTGATGCCCAGCAGGCTGACCGCGGTGGCGGTGACCGAGGACAGGAAGAACTTCAGGGCCGCTTCGGAGGACCGTTTGTCGCCGTGCCGGATGCCGACGAGCGCGAAGGCCGGCAGGGAGGCGACCTCCAGGGCGACGACGAGGGTCGCCAGGTCGCGGGAGGCGGGCAGCAGGGCGGCGCCGGCCGCGGAGGACAGCAGCAGGAACCAGAACTCCCCGGCCGGGATGCGCCGCCGCTCGTCGCCGAGGTTCGTCACCGACAGCAGGGCCGCCAGCAGGGCGCCGCCGAGGACGAGGAACTGGATCACGAGGGTGAAGTGGTCGGCGGTGTAGCTGCACGCGCGCGCGGGGGCGGGCAGGCAGAAGGTGCTGCGGTCGCCGTCCAGGAGCGGCAGCAGCATCAGTGTGGCCACGGCCAGGCCGGCCACGGAGATCCAGCCGAGGAGGGGCTTGCGCGCCTCGGGGAGGAAGAGGTCGGCGACGAGGACCGCGAGCGCCATGACCGCGGCGATGGTGGGCGGCGCGATCGCGAGCCAGTCGACGGACTGGACCAGCGACTGGGCCAGGGGCTGGGCCAGGGCGCTCATCGGGTGCCTCCTGCGAGGAGCTGCTGCACGGCCGGGTCGGTCAGTCCGAGCAGGGCCCGGGGCCACAGTCCGGCGAGGACAGTGAGGGTGACGAGCGGGGTCCAGGCCGCGAACTCGTAGCCGTGCACGTCGGCGAGGGTGGTCGGGGCCTGCTGCGGTACGGCGCCCATGCAGACCCGGCGGACCACGATCAGCATGTACGCGGCCGTCAGCAGGGTGCCGAACGCGCCGATCGCCATGAAGGTGAGGAACGCGGGTCGGCTGAGGCCGGCGGCAGGGCTGAACGAGCCGAACAGGGCCAGCATCTCGCCCCAGAATCCGGCGAGGCCCGGCAGGCCGAGCGAGGCGACGGCGCCGAAGGCGAGCAGGCCGCCGAGGCGGGGGGCCTTGGCGTAGAGGGCGGCACCGGTCTGGAATTGAGCCGGCGCGGCGGAGCCGCTCGTTGCGGGGCGGTGGTCGGGCGACGGGAGGGCGAGGGTGTCGAGGTCGGTGGTGCCGGTGCGGTCCTTCAGCGCGCCGACCAGGAAGAAGAGCAGGCCGGTGATGAGGCCGTGGGCGATGTTGGCGAACAGGGCGCCGTTGACGCCGGTCGGGGTCATGGTGGCGATGCCGAGCAGGACGAAGCCCATGTGGCCGACGGAGGAGTAGGCGATGAGCCGCTTGAGGTCGCCCTTCGCACCCTGCTTGGCCAGGGCCAGGCAGGCCAGGGAACCGTAGATGATCCCGACCACGGCGAAGGCGGCGAGGTACGGCGCGAAGGTACGGAAGCCGTCCGGCGCGACCGGCAGCAGGATGCGGACGAAGCCGTACGTGCCCATCTTCAGCAGGACGCCGGCCAGCAGTACCGAGCCGACGGTCGGGGCGGCGGTGTGGGCGTCGGGCAGCCAGCTGTGCAGCGGCCACATCGGCGTCTTGACCGCGAGTCCGATCCCGATCGCCAGAACCGCGATGACCTGCACGGATGTGGTCAGTGACCGGCCGTTGTCAGTGGCGAGTGCCACCATGTCGAACGTGCCCGCCTTGATTCCGATCAGGAGCAGGCCGAGCAGCATGACCACGGAGCCGAGCAGCGTGAACAGGATGAACTTCCACGCGGCCCGGGTACGGCCCTCGCCGCCCCAGCGGGCGATGAGGAAGTACATCGGGATGAGCACCGTCTCGAACGCGAGGAAGAACAGCAGCAGGTCGAGGACGGCGAAGGTCGCGAGGGTGCCGGTCTCGAGCAGGAGCAGCAGTGCGACGAACGCCTTCGGGGACGGGCCCGACGGCGGCTTGAAGTAGGAGTAGAGCGCGCAGAGGAAGGCCAGCAGCGCGGTCAGGACCAGAAGGGGGAGGGAGATGCCGTCGATGCCGAGGTGGATCCGCACGTCGAGTGCGGGGATCCAGCTGATGTCGGTCGTGGCCTGCATCTTCGCCGGGTGGTCGTGGTCGAAGCCGAGCGCGAGGACGACGGCGGCGATGAGGATCACGCCGGTCACGGTGACGCCGTGCCGCAGCACGGCCTGCTCGGGCGACTTCCCCTTCAGTCCGGGCGGGGCCGGGAGGAGAGCGGTGGCGGCGCCGAGGAGCGGGCCCGCGACGACGAACGCCAGAAGGAACCGCATCACGGACTCGTTGATATCGATCACGCCTGCTCACGCTCCCGTGGCGACGAGGAGGACGGCGACCGCCAGGACGACGGTGCCGGCGAGCAGCGCGCTCACATAGGTCTGCACATTGCCGGTCTGCGCCCGCCGTACGGCGGCCCCGAGCAGCCGGGGCAGGGCGGCCGCGCCGCGTACGTAGGTGTCGACGACCTCGCGGTCGAGGAACCGGACGAGACTCGCGCCGGCCTGGACCGGGCGGACGAACAGCGCCGAGTACACGGCGTCCAGGTGGAAGCCGGTGGCCGCGTGCCGGTGCAGCGGGCCGAGCAGCAGCCGTCCGGGGTCCGCCGGGTCGGGCGCCTGGGCGATGTCGCCATAGGCGGGCTTGTGGCTGGCGATGGCCTCGGCCTCGACCAGTCCGGCGTCGCCCTCGGGGTGTGCGGCGACGGCACCCAGCGGGACCCGGGCGGCGAGCGCGGTGGTGCGCTGCCAGGCGCCGTAGGTGAGGAGTCCGCCGACCACGGCGAGGCCGGTGCCGAGGATGGAGGTGAAGAGGGTCGGGGTCAGGTCGCGGCCGTCGAGCCAGCCGGGCAGCGAGCGGTAGGTGAGCCCGCCGAAGGCCAGGGACGGCACGGCGAGGACCCACAGCACCACGGTCATCGTCAGCGGCTGGCGGCCGTGGTCGGGGGCCTCGGCGCCCCGGCCGCGGAAGGCCAGCAGCCACAGCCGGGTGGCGTAGGCGGCGGTGAGCAGGGCGGTGACCAGGCCTGCGACGAGCACGAGCCAGCCGGCGGCGCCGGGGGCCTGGGCGGTGTGGCCGGTGGCCACGTGCTCGGCGGCGCCGAGGACGGACTCCTTGGAGAAGAAGCCGCTGAACGGCGGGATCGCGGCGAGCGCGAGCAGGGCCACGGTCATCGTCCAGTAGGCGTCCGGGACGCGTTCGCGCAGGTGGCCCATGCGGGACATGGCGGCCAGCGAGTTGGTGCCGGCGGCGTGGATGATCACGCCGGCGGCGAGGAACAGCAGCGCCTTGAAGGCGCCGTGCGACAGGAGGTGGAAGACGGCGGCGCCGCGGTCGCCGACGGCGAGGGCGCCGGTCATGTAGCCGAGCTGGCCGATCGTCGAGTAGGCGAGGACGCGCTTGATGTCGTCCTGGGCGAGGGCGGCGAGACCGGAGCCGGTCATCGTGACGGCGGCCATGACGGCGAGGACCACCATCGCGGCACGTGAGGCCTCGAAGAGCGGGAGGAGACGGGCGACGAAGTAGACACCGGCGGCGACCATCGTCGCGGCGTGGATGAGCGCCGAGACGGGCGTGGGGCCCGCCATCGCGTCGGGGAGCCAGGTGTGCAGCGGGAACTGTGCCGACTTGCCGGCGACGCCCGCGAGCAGCAGCAGGGCGATGACCGTCGGGTGGTCGATGCCGCCGTTCGCCACGGCGTCGAGGACGCGGGGGATGCTGAACGATCCGGCGTCGGTGCCCAGGGCGAACAGGCCGATGAGGAACGGCACGTCGCCGAGCTTGGTGACCACGAAGGCCTTCAGGGAGGCGGCGCGGGCCTCGGGGGTCTCCCAGTAGTGGCCGACCAGGAAGTAGGAGCAGATGCCCATGACTTCCCAGCCGACCAGCAGCACGATCAGGTCGCCGGAGTAGACGACCAGGAGCATCGCGGAGGTGAACAGGGAGACGAGGGCGGCGTAGGAGGGGTAGCGCGGGTCGTCGCGCAGATAGCCGGTCGAGTAGATCTGCACGCAGGTCGCGACGAAGGCGACCAGGACGGCGACGAGCGCGGCGAAGCCGTCGATGTCCAGGGCGAGGTCGATCGGCACCGAGCCGGTGGGCGTCAGCTCGGTGTGGGCCTCGATGGCCTGGCCGCCGCCCTGCCGTACGGCGACCAGCGCGGCCGCCACCAGCGCGGCAAGGGTGGGCAGTACGGCGAGCGGGCGGACGAGACCGGGGGCGGTGCGGCCGAGCAGCAGTCCGGCGGCGGCGCCCAGGAACGGCAGGAGGGGGACGAGGACGGCGAGGGTGGTCGTGGTCACGCGGTGGCCTCAGCCTTCTCGGCCGCGGGGGTGTCGGTGCCGGGGTCGGTGTCGTCACCGTGGCCCTCGGCGGTGTCACGGAGCCTGTCGATGTCGGAGGTGCCGCGGTTGCGGTACACGGCGAGCACGATCGCCAGTCCGATGCCGATCTCGGCGGCGGCGATGGCGATGGTGAACAGGGTCAGCGCCTGGCCGGAGTGCAGCGTCTCCTGGGCGGCCCGGCTGAGCCAGACGTCGAAGGCGACCAGGTTGAGGTTGACGGCGTTGAGCATCAGCTCGACGGACATCAGGACGAGGATCGCGTTGCGGCGGGCGAGGACGCCGTACAGGCCGGTGCAGAACAGGAGGGCGGAGAGTACGGCGGGATAGGCGAGGTGCATCAGCGGGCGCCTTCCTTCTCGCCGGGGGTGCCGGCCGCGGGGGCGGCGCCGGGAGGCGGATCCGCCGCTGCCGCCTTGCGGGACAGGACGATCGCGCCGACCAGGGCCGCGAGGAGCAGGACGGACAGCGCCTCGAAGGGCAGGACCCAGTTCTGGAACAGGCTCTGGCCGGTGACGCGGGTGGTGCCGGCCGCCGGGCCGTCCAGGTCGATCCAGGTGCTGCGGAACGCGTCGACGACCACCCACACCAGGGCTGCCGCGGCGGCGACCGCGACGGTCAGGGCGGCCCAGCGGTTGCCGGAGTCGGCGTCCGGCGAGCGGCCGATGGGGGCCCTGGTGAGCATCAGACCGAACAGGAGGAGGACGACGACGGAGCCGACGTAGATGAGGACCTGCACCCAGGCGATGAACTCCGCGGTGAGCAGGAGGTACTCGACGGCCAGGCCGCCGAGCGCGACCACCAGCCACAGGGCGGCGTGCACGAGCTGCCGGGTGGTGACGGTGACGAGCGCGGCGCCGAGGGTGACCAGGCCGACGAGGAGGAAGGCGATCTCCACGCCGGTCGGGGACAGGAAACCGTGCTGGGCTGCGGCGAGGCTCATGACCGCTCCTCCCCCTGCTCGGCTGCCTGCTGGGCGGCGAGCTTCTCGGCGGTCTTGCGGGCCGCGGCGATCTCCTTCGGCTCCTCCGCGCCCGGGTCGAGGGCGGGCGGGGCCGGGACGGTCCACATCCACTCGCGGAGCTTGTCGCGTTCGTGGGTGAGCTCGCGGATGTCGGTCTCGGCGTACTCGAACTCCGGGGACCAGAACAGGGCGTCGAAGGGGCAGACCTCGATGCAGATACCGCAGTACATGCACAGGGAGAAGTCGATGGCGAACCGGTCGAGGACGTTGCGGCTGCGCTCGCGCCCGCCGGGGGCGGTCGGCGGGACCGTCTCCTTGTGCGAGTCGATGTAGATGCACCAGTCCGGGCACTCGCGGGCGCACAGCATGCAGACCGTGCAGTTCTCCTCGAACAGAGCGATGACACCGCGCGTGCGGGGCGGCAGTTCGGGCAGGGCGTCCGGGTACTGCTCGGTGACGGTCTTCCTCGTCATCGTGCGCAGGGTGACGGCGAGGCCCTTGGCCAGGCCGCTGCCGGGAATCGGAGCCATGGCTACTGGATCACCACCTTGACGATGCCGGTGAGGGCGATCTGGGCGAGGGAAAGGGGGACGAGGAGGGTCCAGGAGAACTTCTGGAGCTGGTCCTCGCGCAGGCGGGGGTAGGTCACGCGGAGCCAGATGACGACGAAGGCGAGGATCGCGGTCTTCAGCAGGGTCCACAGCCAGCCCAGGCCCTCGGCGCCCCACGGGCCGTGCCAGCCGCCCAGGAAGAGGACGGTGGTCAGACCGCACAGGACGACGATGCCGGCGTACTCGGCGAGCAGGAACAGCGCGAACCTCAGACCGGTGTACTCGGTGTACGCGCCGAAGATGATCTCCGAGTCGGCGACGGGCATGTCGAAGGGCGGCCGCTGCAGCTCGGCGAGGCCGGCCACGAAGAACACGATCGCGCCGACGATCTGCCACGGCAGCCACCACCAGTGGAAGGCGTGCACGATGCCGGGCAGGGAGACCGTGCCGGCCGCCATGGTGACGGAGGCCGCGGCGAGCAGCATGGGCAGCTCGTAGGCGAGGAGCTGGGCCGCCGTGCGCAGGCCGCCGAGCAGGGAGAACTTGTTGGCGCTCGCCCAGCCGGCCATCAGCGAGCCGAGGACGCCGACGCCCATCACCGCGAGCACGAAGAAGATCCCCGCGTCCAGCACCTGTCCGACGGCCCCCTCGCCCGGCCCGATCGGGATGGCGAGCAGGACGAGCAGGTACGGCAGCAGGGCCACGGCCGGGGCGAGCTGGAAGACGCGGCGGTCGGCGCCGGCCGGGACCACGTCCTCCTTCTGCGCGAACTTCACACCGTCGGCGATGAGCTGGGCCCAGCCGTGGAAGCCGCCCGCGTACATCGGGCCGAGGCGGCCCTGCATGTGGGCCATCACCTTGTGCTCGGTCTGGCCCACGATCAGGGGGAAGGTGAGGAAGACGACGAACACGACCAGGAGTCGCAGGACGGCGTCCAGCGCGTCGTTCACCGCGGGCCTCCTGTGGGGTCGTCGGGGGTGGGGGGTTCTTCGCGGCTCTGGGACTCTTGAGCGTCCTGGGGTTGCTGAGCCTGCTGGGTGTCAGGAGCGTCGTCCTGGGGTTCCTGGGGTTCCTGGGCTTCCTGGGCTCGCGCGGCTTCTCGGGCTCGCTCGACCTTGGGGGCCTGCTCGGCCTCCTGGGCTCGCTCAGCCTCCGGGCCTCGCTCGGCCTCCGCCGGTTCCTGGGCCTGCGTCGATTTTTGAGCCCGCGCCGGTTCCCGGGCGCCCTCGGGTCGCTCGTCGAAGGCCGGGCGCGCGTGGTGCCACGGGGCGTCCGAGCTACGCGAGGCCGTACCTCGGCGGGTGGGGCCATCCGGCTCCACCGGTGCCGCCGGTTCAGCCGGTTCAGCCGGTGCCGCCGGTTCACCCGGTTCGGCCGGGGGCTGGGGCCGCTGCGAAGCCGAGCCTCCCGAGGCGCTGCGCGCACGGCGCGGCCGGGCCGACGCCGGCTCGGGCTCATGCGCCACCGAGGCCTCCGCGGCCGGTCCCTCCGCCGCCGTCTGCGTGGCTTCGCCCTCGGCCGCGGCCTGCTCGCGCACCGCCGCGTCCTCGGCCGGCGCCGCCGACTGGCTCACCGAGCCTTCGCTCGCGCTCCTCGTCCGACGAGGCCGCGCCCCGGCGCCGGCGGTTCCTGCGGCTCCGCCGGCTCCAGTGGCTCCGCCGGCTCCAGTGAGTCCGGCGGCTCCGCTTGCCCCAGCAGCCGCAGCAGCCCCAGCAGCCCCAGCAGCCCCAGCAGCCCCAGCAGCCCCAG
>Ga0308175_100003861_pt1 | contig 10431 bp, 9 predicted proteins | sample PhyCR1_3_FD_203893 | JGI IMG/M metagenome (GOLD analysis project Ga0308175, IMG submission 203893) | Soil microbial communities from UC Gill Tract Community Farm, Albany, California, United States - DLSLS.C.R1 | ecosystem: Environmental > Terrestrial > Soil > Agricultural land | place: USA...
TCTCGTCTGGAGCGGTTGCGCGAGCAGGATGAGGCTACGGGTGGCGGTGGCGCGCCGACCTGAATCAGTGAGCGACCGCCACCTGAGTCTTCCGGCGCCGTCCTCCTTGGGCCGGCGCCGGAATTCTCAGCTGGCGGTCACGAACTTGCGCTGAGCCTCCAGGATCTCCAGGCGACGCTTGATGATCTCTTTGCGTCGGTCGGCAACCTCCTTCGACTTGTCCACTTCCTGCCGCTGCAGCTCCAGGGTCCGCTTCTCCAGATCCCCCAGCACCTGGCGATTGCGGGCTCCGGCCGGCCCCCCAGGGTTGCCCGACGCTCCTGATCCAGCCTCCGAATGGCGAGCTGGAGCTCCAGCTCGAGCGCCTGTCGGCCGATATCGGCCAGGTCGGCGCGCTTCTTCTCGAGCTCGATCTCGGCTTCCCGCAGCGATTGCCGCCGCTTGATCAGGTCCTTCTCCCGCTCGGCCGCTTTTCTGTCGGCCTCGAGCGCCGCGATTTCGCCGGCCCGTTTCTGGTCTTTGGCCGTCTTCTCGCGCGCCTTGATCCCGTCGATTTCCCCATCTTTCCGCGCGAGACGCGCCTGCGCGCTGGAGCGGAGCCGCTCGGCGTCCGCGCGGCCCTGCTCCGCTTCGGTCCTGGCCTGCGCCGCCTCGGCGAGATCATGCTGGATCTCCAGGGTATCGCGGATGGGCACCGCCACCAGGAAACTGTCGGGGCCGAGCGCGTGCACCTGCGCCGTCGCACCTGTCCGACCCATCCCGCTAAGCATGATCACCAAGCCGGCGAGCCGCGCCCAACGATGGACTCTGCCCATGGTCTCCTCCGTGGAGACGAGTGTTTGCGAGTTGCCCGCTGGGATGCGCACCTGAACGCACCTGTTCACTGATCACGCTCAGGGGTTCACTGATGAGACTCACGTGTTCTTGGCCGGAAGTCAGGCGCACGGCGCTTGGCTCGGGCGGAGGCTTCGGACACCGCACCACTCCTTGAACCGAAGGCGCCGCAGAAAGCAGCGGTATGGCAACGACAGGGATGACAAGCGTGAGTTGGGCGTCCGCATTCGACTCGAACGGGTAAACATCGATACGAACCCCAACGAGCGCAAGCAATGCTAATGCAGGTTGGTTGTGAATTGGTCGAAGCGCGGTAGAAGTTCTCGATAACCATAGCTCAGTTTCTCCGGCAACTTTAACGCGCTCGTCAATCGTCCTCCAATCCAGTGCCCCGCCGCAGCAGATGGCCCACCACACGGCGGGACGGAGTGACAGGTATCACTGAGAACGACGGAGCCAGCGCCCAACCTTCCTGGCCACGGTGCCGGGGCGCCAGGCTTGGTGAGCTGGCGCAGCTCCGGCTGCTCCGGCCACCCGAGCGCTCTGAGCCGACACATCGGCTGGACTGGCGACCAGGCATGCGGCTCTTCACCAACGCTCTCGTCTTTGCTGCCGGGCCGGCCGATCCCGCAGGCAGGCGGGCTTCCCGGGGCACACCGCACCGCCATAACGATCGCCGCCGTGCTGGAAACGGCGCCAACGTATCTGCGTCCGCTTTCCCCCAGGCAGTGGAACGTCCCCCGAATCTTCTCGTCACCGCAGCATGCGCGCAGGCCATCATCCCGTCGGCCCGTGAGACGACGGCGCCTCTGAAGCACGCGAGTGCCCGTGCCCGCTCCTTGCCCGGCCGCCGGCGCCGCCCTGGTGTACTTGTCGCCATCGACCCGCGCCCCGGCGAGCGATCGAACACCACCCTGAACGCATTGCTGCTCGAGGCCGCCTTCGCCATGACCGCCGTGGATAGGGGCGAGCCTCATGTGCTCCATGCCTGGGAACTGTACGACGCGCGATACCTGCGACGGCAAGGATGAGGCCAGATGAGATGGACCGATTCGTTTTGCAAGCGCAGGAAGAGGCGCGTGCGGCCCTAGATAGAACCATCGCGCCCTATCGGAGGATGTCACCATGCTGGAAGGAAAGATCGCCGTCGTCACTGGCGCCGGCTCCGGCCTTGGCGAGGCCATCGCGATTCGGTTCGCCAAGAGCGGAGCGACGGTCGTGCTCGCGGACGTAGACGTCGACGGTGCGGAGCACGCACTGGAAGAGATCAAACGGGCCGGGGGACAGGGACAGGTCCTGAGAACCGATGTGTCGAAGCCGGACGCGGCCAAGGCCCTGGTCGAGCGTACGGTGCAGGCGTACAGGAGACTGGACATCGCGGTGAACAACGCCGGCATCGGCGGCCCGACGGCCCCGGTCGGCGAATACCCGATCGACGGATGGGACCGAATCATCGCCATCAATCTCTCGGGGGTCTTCTACGGCATGCATTATCAGATCCCGGCCATGCTCGCCTCCGGTGGCGGCGCCATCGTGAACATGGCGTCCATCGCCGGCAAGGTGGGCCTGGTGAACGCCGGGGGGTACACCGCGGCCAAGCATGGCGTGGTCGGACTCACCGAGACCGCCGCCATCGAATACGCCGCGCGCGGGATCCGGGTGAATGCCGTCGGCCCCGGGTTCATCAAGACGCCGCTGATCGGAAAGCGCGCGGTGCTCGACAGCGAGGGAAGAAGCGGACAGGACGAGATGCAGGCGCTCGCGGCGCTCCACCCGATGAACCGGCTCGGCGAGCCCGATGAGGTCGCGGAGCTGGTGTTGTTTCTTGCGTCGGACCGTGCCTCGTTCATTACCGGGGCCTACTACAATGTCGATGGTGGCTATCTCGCCCAATAAGACGCTCACCGGCAAGGTGGAGGGCAGGATGCGGATTTCCCGACAAATATGCACAGGGCTTCTCGTCCTCGCGCTCGCCGTCGGCTGCGGCGGCTCGGGCCAGGTGCGGAACGGCCCGAGGCATGAATCATCGGATGCGATCGCCGCTGGGCGGTCCGACGAGTGCCAGTTGCTCGAGACGCGAACGCCGAACGTCCCGGACCAGCGTCCCGCGTTCGCGGGGCAGACTCGGGCGTGTGGGGTGACCTCGAATGTCGCGTTCGACGTCGTCGTCCTGGCCAAGGGACTCGAGCATCCCTGGGCCGTGGAGCCGCTGCCCGACGGCAGCCTGCTAGTCACGGAGAGGCCCGGCCGCATGCGCGTGGTCTCCGGCAGCGGGAAACTCGGCCCGCCGATCGGCGGCGTGCCGAAGGTGGACGCCGGGGGTCAAGGCGGCCTGCTCGACGTCGCCTTGAGCCCGGGCTTCGCGCGCGACCGCACGGTCTACTGGAGCTACGCCGAGCCCCGCAAGGGCGGAAACGCCACCAGCGTCGCCCGTGGGGTGCTGACGGCGGACTACGGGCGGCTCGAGCAGGTGCGGGTGATCTTCCGCGCCATGCCCGCGTACGAGGGCGACAAGCACTTCGGCTCCCGTCTCGCCTTCGGCCCCGACGGCAAGCTGTTCGTGACGCTGGGCGAACGGTCGGACGCGTCCATGCGGCCGCAGGCCCAGCAGCTCAACAGCGACATGGGAAAGATTGTCCGCATCAACCCCGATGGATCGGTCCCGGACGACAATCCCTTCGTGGGCCGTGCAGGTGCGAGGCCCGAGATCTGGTCGCTCGGCCATCGCAACGTGCAGGCCGCCGGGTTCGACGCGGAGGGTCGGTTGTGGGAAGTGGAGCACGGGACCCAGGGCGGGGACGAGCTCAACCGGGTCGAGAAGGGAAAGAACTACGGCTGGCCCGTGCAGGCCTACGGAGAGGAGTACTCCGGCCAACCTATTCCGGGCTCCGCCACGGCCCGCGAGGGCATGGAGCAGCCGGTCTACTACTGGGATCCGGTGATCGCGCCTTCAGGCCTCCAGTTCTACAGCGGCGACGCCTTCCCCGAGTGGCGCGGGAATCTGTTCGTCGGCTCGATGAAGGACATGCGGCTCGTCCGCCTGGTGTTCAAGGATGACCGTGTGACCGGCGAGGAGCACCTGCTCGCCGATCGATCCCAACGCGTGCGCGACGTGCGCCAGGGCCCGGACGGCGCCCTTTACGTCGTCACCGATATGCCGCAAGGGGAGCTCTGGAAAATCACGCCCCGCCGGCCATCATCGGCCGCCGGATCCTGAGTACGCGTCCGCGTGGGCCGGCCGGCAAAGCTACATTCTCGCGCCTGTTGGGGACGACCTCCGCACAGCTCGGCCAACGATCCTGGCCCAGAAGTACGACGGCCGACGCGGCCGAGTCGCCGACACGCTCAGCCGCATCCTGTTCGAGCGCGCCGCCGCGAAGGTCCGGGTCTTCGTGCTCCTCTGTTTCGGGCTCCGCTACCAAGCCATCCGACGCGGCTGGCGATTGCCGGCGGCCGGACGTCCTGCGCGACGGGCCCGCGATCGCAGGGCGCACAGATGAAGGGCGATGAGCTCTATTGCCGGGGCTGCGGGGTGGATATATCGTGTCGAACCGCAGGACCGGGAAGCGCAAGGCGTATGGTGGGACGACAGGCAGTCTGGATTGACGGCGGCACGTTCCTGATGGGCTCGGATGAGTTCTATCCGGAGGAGCGTCCGGCCCACCGCGTGACCGTGGACGGCTTCTGGATAGACATCCATCCGGTGACTGTCGCTGAGTACCGCCGTTTCGTCGACGCCAGCGGTTGGATCACCGTTGCCGAGCGCCCGCCCAATCCCGAAGCTTATCCCGGCGTCGATCCCGCCCTCCTGGTGCCGGGCTCGCTCGTGTTCCGCCGGCCACCGGGCCCGGTTCCCCTCACGCTGCCGCAGCGCTGGTGGGCGTACGTGCCCGGGGCCTGCTGGCATCGGCCCGAAGGGCCAGGCAGCTCGCTCACCGGTCGGGACGATCACCCGGTCACCCATGTGGCGTACGCCGACGCCGAAGCCTACGCGACCTGGGCCGGCGCCGCGCTGCCCACCGAGGCCGAATGGGAGTTCGCCGCGCGCGGCGGGCTCGAGGCAGCGACATTCGTCTGGGGCGATGAGTTCGCACCGGGCGGGCGCCTCATGGCCAACACCTGGCAAGGCGAGTTCCCGTGGCAGAACCTCGGGTCCGATGGGTTCGAGGGTACGTCCCCCGTCGACGCCTTTCCGCCCAACGGCTACGGCCTGCACGACATGGTCGGCAACGTCTGGGAATGGACTGCCGACTCCTTCATCCCGTACCATCCCTCCCCTCCGAAGGCGTGCTGCATTCCCCGCAACCCGCGGGCGGATGTGGCCGCGGCCACCGGCCTGCCGAGCCGGGTGCTCAAGGGTGGCTCGCATCTGTGCGCGTCCAACTACTGTCTGCGCTATCGTCCCGCGGCGCGCTCGCCCCAGTCAGTGGACACGTCGGCGTGCCATATCGGCTTTCGCTGCGTCGTCCGAGGGACCAACCCGGCAGGCGCGGGCACCCCAGCCGAAGCCAAGGAGCGATCATGAGCCCGCGACGGCCCAACATCCTGGTCCTCTGCATGGATCAGTGGCAAACCCATATGCGCGTGCCACCCGAGGTCCGCTTTCCCGCCATGGAGCGCCTCGAAGCGGAGGGGGTCTCCTTCGACCGGCACTACTGCACAGTGCCGATCTGCACCCCGTCGCGGGCCACCATGTGGACCGGGGTGCACGCCAAGGACACCGGCCTCTGGGACAACACTAATTTCGCGTGGATCGGCGAGCTCTCGCACGACGTTCCCACCATCGGGCAGATGCTGCGGGAGCAAGGGTATTACACCGCGTTCAAGGGCAAGTGGCACCTGTCGGACGTGTCCCGCAGCGAGGACGCGCTGGAGCGATACGGCTTCGCCGACTACCAGCAATGGGGCGAGATGTTCGGGGCGCCGTTGCAGGGCCAGCAGCTCGATGGGACGGCGGTCTTCGAGACGGTGGACTGGCTCGAGCACCGCGCGCCCGCGCTCGACCGGCCATGGCTCCTGGTGTCGAGTCTCGTGAACCCCCACGACATCATGTTCTATCAGTCCGACCCGATCGAGCGGCCGCACCCCCGAGGCGCCATCGCGGGCCTGCAGTCCACCGAGCAGCGGCTGAGCTGGTTCGCTCCCGAGTGGGACGTCGGAATGCCGGACAATTTCGCCGACGACTACCGCCTGCAACCATTCGGTGTGCGGCACTACAAAGAGCTCTTCGACCTGAACTACGGGCGTGTGCCGGACGACCGCACCGACCTCTGGATCAAGCGCCGCAACTATCTCGTGAACTGCATGCGCCTCGTGGATCATGAGTTCCGTCACGTGCTCGAGGCGCTGGACCGGCTGGACCTCTGGAAGGACACCGTGGTGGTCTTCACCGGCGATCACGGCGAGATGAACGGCGCGCACCGCATGACCCAGAAGGGCGCCATTCACTTCGACGAGGCGGCCATTGTGAACTTCACGGTGTGCGCCCCGAACGGGCCGCGGGGACGGCGCACGGCGGCGGTGGGCTCCCACCTCGATCTCGCGCCCACGCTGCTCGAATTCGCCGGGCTCTCCGACGCCGAGATCCGGGAGCGCTACCCGCAGCTCAAAGGGCGCAGTCTGCGCGCGACGATTCTCGACCCGGACCTGAACGGCCCGCGCGGCAGCGCCAGGGCGCCGGGTGACGGGGCGCTGTTCTGCTGGGACGGTCTCCACTCCCTGGACAAGGACTGGGCCATGACCGGCGCGCTGCAGGCCCTCACGGACATGGGCATCCAGGAGGCCGACCCGGACGTGGACCCGCTCGAGCGGAGGCAAGCCCGGCTGCAGCAGGCCGGGTGGGAGTACGGCGCGCCCGACTTCGGGAAACGCACCTTCTTCCGCGCCGTGGTGGACGGCCGGTACAAGCTGGTGCGCTGGTTCAGTCCCGAGGAGTACGGCAATCCGGCCAGCTACGAGGAGTTGTACGCCGCCTCCGACGTGACGCTGCACGATCTCGAGGCCGACCCCGGCGAGCTGGACAACCTCGCCTACCCCCAGCATCCGCGACACGACCGGGTGCTGGTCGAGCGCCTGCTCGCCAAGCTGCATGCGCTGGTCGAGCGCGAGCTCGGCGAGGACCGGGCCCCCTTCAGCCTGGACCTCTTCGGCACACGGGAGGTGCGCTACCGTGAGCGCGGTCGTCGCGCCGCGGAGAGTCCCGCCAGCTGAGCGGTCGCCTCCATGTCCAGCGTCGCCGCCAGCCTGACCAGCGCCTTCACCCTGGCGTTCGTGATCACCAGCATGTTCGGGCTGGGGCTCGGACTCACGCCGCGGGAAATCATGGGGCCGCTCAAGAATCTACGCTTCCTGGCCGGCGCGCTGGCCGCCAGCTTCCTCGTCGTGCCGGCGGCGGCCTGGGGACTCGCGCGACTGTTCGGTCTCGACCCGGACCTCGAGGTCGCGCTCCTCATCTTCGGCACGGTGGCGGGCGCGCCGCTCGTGCTCAAGGAGGTCGAGCTCGGGCGGGGCGACCTGCCCGCCGCGGCGAGCCTGGTGACGCTCCAGATGGTCGCTACGGTGATCTACCTGCCGCTCGCGCTCCCGCTGCTCATCCCGGGGATCAGGGTGGACCCGGTGGCGCTCGCCATGCCGCTCCTGCTGCAGATCCTCCTGCCGCTCGGGCTCGGACTCCTCATGAACGCCCGCTACGACGAAGAGGCCGACATGGCGCGGCCGATCATGAGCGAGATCGCGAACCTTAGCCTCGCGCTCATGCTCATTCTGAACCTGGGCCACGTCGGCCAGGTCTTCGGTCTCCTCGGCACGGGGGCGATCGGGGCGACCATCCTGCTGGTGGCGGTCGGCTTCGCCGCCGGCTGGCTCCTCGGCGGGCCGAACCCCGCGACCCGCCGCACGCTGGCGCTCGGCACCGCGCAGCGGAATTTCGCGGCCGCCTTCGTCATCGGCGCCGGCAACTTCGCCGACCGCCCGACGGTGATGATCATGCTGCTCGCGGCCTCGCTGATCAGCATGGTCCTCCTGCTGCCGGCCGCCGGGGAGCTGGGCAAGCGCGCCCAGGCGGCCGAACGCCGGGCAGAGGCCGCCGCGACGCCCAGGGTTTCGCGCGCCGGCACACGAGCCCCGGTCTAGGCGTCCGGTACCGTGCCCGACCGACACTCCGATCGAACCGGCCCCCACGGCTCCCTGGCCGAAGACGAGAGCCTGGAGGACGCCCCCGACCAACCCGGCCTCGCCGAGCTCCGCGAGGCGGCGGCGACGGCGCTCCGGCGCGGGCTCCCGCATCGGGCGACCGTGGCTCAGGACAGCATCGCCGGACTGAGCGTCGCGGTCGCTAACGTGCCGGATGGCATGGCAAACGGCCTCCTGGTGGGCGTCAGCCCGATCTATGGGCTCTACGCGACGATGCTGGGCCCGCTGGTGGGCGGCATCCTCTCGAGCTCGCAGCTCATGGTGATCACCACCACCGCGGCCGCTTCGCTCACCTCCAGCCAGGCGCTCGCCATTGTGCCCGACCCCGCGCGTGCCGAAGCGCTCTTCGTGCTCGCGGTCCTGGTGGGCGTTTTCCTGACGGCATTCGGACTGCTGGGCTTCGCCCGGCTGACCAATTTCGTCTCCTACTCGGTGCTCACCGGCTTTCTTGCGGGCATCTCGATCCTCCTGGTCCTGAGTCAGCTCCCGACCGTTACGGGGTATGCCGCGGTAGGAAGCAACAAGGTGTCTCAGGCGCTGGACGTCGCTCTCCACGCCCGGGACCTGGACCCGGCCAGTGTGGCGATTGCGGCGACGACCCTCGTGCTCGCATTGCTCCTGCCACGCACCCGGCTGGGCTCGTTCGGCCGTCTCCTGGCGATCGCGGTGCCGTCGGCCGTCGTGGCGCTCGCCGGCCTGGAGGGCGTGCGGATCGTCCGGGACGTGGGTGAGATCCCCCGGAGCGTGCCGACGCTCGAGGTGCCTTCCCTGCTCCGCTATGGGCCTGCCCTCGTGACCGGCGCGCTCGCCGTCGCGATCGTCGTGCTGGTGCAAGGCGTCGGGGTGAGCCGCAACGCGCCGAACCCCGACAACGCTCGCGCGAGCGTGCGGCGCGATATCGTGGCCCAGGGCCTGGCCAACGTCGCCTCCGGGCTCTTCCGCGGACTGCCGGTGGGCGGCTCACTGAGCGCGACCGCGCTCGGCGTCCTCGCCGGCGCGCGGACCCGCTGGACCTCGATCTTCGCCGGCCTCGCCATGGCCGCCATCGTGCTCGGCATCCCGGGGCTCGTCTCCCTGGTGGCGATGCCCTCGCTCGGCGCGCTGCTCATCCTGGCGGGCATCAGCGGCCTCAAGCCCCGGGAGCTTAGGGCGGTGCTGCGCACGGGGTGGCCCTCGCTCCTCGCGGCCGTCACGACCTTCGTGGCGACGCTCTTTCTGCCGATCCAGGCCGCAGTGGCGCTGGGTGTGGTGCTTTCCGCCCTCCTCTACGTGAGCGAGTCCTCCACCGACGTGAGCGTCGTCGAGCTGATCGAGCGCGAAGACGGCCGCCTGCAGGAGCGCGATCCCCCGCGCCGCCTACCATCTGAGCGCGCGACGACTCTCGACGTGTACGGTCACCTCTTCTACGCCGGCGCACGCACCCTGGAGCGCCTCCTGCCGGAGGCGCACGGCGCCCGGCGACCAGTCGTGGTGCTGCGGCTGCGCGGGCGCCGCGATCTCGGCGCCACGCTGATCGACGTGCTGGCCCGCTACGCCGACGCCATCAAGGCTGCCGGCGGCCGGCTGTACCTCAGCGGCGTGGGCCGGGGCGCCTACGACCAGATCGTGCGCACCGGCAAGCTCCGGCTGACCGGGCCGGTGCGAACCTACCATGTGACGCCGATCCTGGGCGAGTCCACCCGCGAGGCTCGCGCCGACGCCGAGGCGTGGCTGGTAGGCCGCGAAGACGAGCGGTCCTGACCGCGACGTGAACAGGAGGCGGGGATGCTGGAGCAGACGGGGTTGCTGCAGGGCGACGGCGTCCTTCCGACGATGCTCCGCGCCGTCGCGGTCTACTTGTTCGCGCTGGCCGCGGTGCGCCTCGGCAGCAAGCGGTTCCTGAGCCAGGCCAGCGCCTTCGATGTGGTCGTCGCCATCATGCTCGGCTCGATCATGAGCCGCGCCGTCTCGGGGTCGCCGTTCTGGCCCACGGTGTTGAGCGGGGCCGTGCTGATCGTCGCGCACGGGGTCCTGGCTGCTCTCGCATACCGGGTCGACTGGCTGGGCCCGCTGGTCAAAGGCCGACCGAGCCAGTTGGTGCGCGAGGGCCGGGTGGATCGCGAGGCGATGCGCCAGGCCGGGGTCTCGGAGCGGGACCTCGAGCAGGCCGTGCGGCTCCAGGCCGGCGAGTCCGACCTCTCACGGGTCCGGCAGGCCCGGCTCGAGCGGGACGGCTCGATCAGTGTCGTCACCGCCGAGCGGCAGCCGGCGGTGCTCGACGTGCGAGTGGAGGATGGGGTCCAGACCGTGCGGGTCCGGCTGGAATGACGGCGACTGGGCAGGCGCGGACGCTGGGGCAGGACGTTGTCGCCGGACTGATCAACGCCGTCGTCAGCGTCCCCGACGGCCTGGCTTCCGCTGCGCTGG
>Ga0308175_100003862_pt1 | contig 10430 bp, 10 predicted proteins | sample PhyCR1_3_FD_203893 | JGI IMG/M metagenome (GOLD analysis project Ga0308175, IMG submission 203893) | Soil microbial communities from UC Gill Tract Community Farm, Albany, California, United States - DLSLS.C.R1 | ecosystem: Environmental > Terrestrial > Soil > Agricultural land | place: USA...
AGAGTCCGGCCAATGTAGGGTTGACGAAAGGTTTGAATGCCTGCATTCGATCGGCTCAAGCCGACTATATCCTCGCGCTCGATTCCGACACCATTGTGACCAATGGCGCGATCGCTTCGCTGATGGCGTTCATGCAGGCGCATCCTGAAATGGGAGCAGTGGGAGGGCGATTGTATTACCTGAATGGCACGCTGCAGGAAACGGCCCGTACCTTTCCGACCATATCGAATGCGATCTTCGGGAGACACACGTTCTTGGGGCGGCTTTTCCCCAACCATCCGGCACGCACACGCTACCTCATGGCGAGGTTTCAGAACAGCGACGAGTGGTTTGAAGCCGATTATGTCTCCGCTGCCTGCCTTATGATGACCAACGCCGCATGGCAGGCGATCGGTGGCTTCGACGAGAACTTTTTTGTCTACTGGTGCGATGCCGACTTTTGCTTCCGGGTTCGTCGCGCCGGGTACAAGATTGCCTGCGTTCCTGAGGCCCGGGTCTTCCATTGTGAACAATTCCATCCGGGCCGTAAGAAAAGCCATCGGATGATTGTCGATTTTCACAGGGGAGCCTACCGGTTTTATACCAAGAGCTATTTCGCCTGGCGTTCGCACCCCATGCGGCTGATCGCCTGGTTAGGGTTAACCGCGCGGATGCGGTGGCTGTTGATGCTGAACGCATGTAAAAGCGGTCACAGTTTGCGTGCGGAACAAAACAGCGTGAACGTCACGTAGGTTTAGAGGCGTGCCTTCGTTCCTTACCATTATTGAACAGACTCAACCACGATGAACAACCAAGCCATGACAGGTGTCATTCTTGCGGCCGGCAAATCGACCCGCATGCAGCCTTTCTCTGCCAGATTTCCGAAACCAATTTTGCCGGTCTGCAACTGCCCCGTGATCGAGTATCAGATCGAGGAGATGAAACGGTTAGGTATCGAAGATATCATTATCGTTGTCGGTCACTTAGGCTTTGAGGTTTCCCTCGCGCTCGGAAATGGCAGCCGATTAGGCGTCAATATCCGCTATGTCGACCAGCGCGATACCATGGGCATTGCACACGCCGTTGGACAGTTAGAACCGTATATCAACCATCGCTTTTTGCTGTTCCTGGGAGACATTTTCTTTAAGACAAAAGATCTGGGGGACATGATGACGCTCATGGACGAGGGCGCGCACGCCGTTCTCGCCGTTCGTCGGGAAGAAAGCCTGGAAGCCATCGGAAGAAATTTCGCCGTGGTGATCGACGAAGATCAGCGTGTCAGACGGGTCATTGAGAAGCCGCGCCACCCTCCCAACAAAATTAAAGGATGCGGCCTCTATCTCTTCGATCCCCATATTTTCGATGCGATCCGCCGCACGCCACAAACAGCGGGACGCAATGAATATGAACTTACCTCCTCGATTCAACTGTTGATCGAAGATGACTTTGCCGTCCGAATTGCCGAGGTCGTCACCTACGATATCAATTTGACGTTCCCTCAAGATTTACTCACGTGCAACCTGAAACAGCTTAAATTTCTTGGGCAAGAATCTCTGGTGGGTCAGTCCTGCCGGCTCCATCCGGACGTGAAAGTGATTAATTCCGTCATCGGAGATGGCGTGACCGTGGCCCAGCCTATCGAGATTCGGGATTCCCTGATTCTGTCGGATTCAGTGGTGACGTACCGAGGCGACCTCAACAGAATCATTTTCACGCCCGATAGTATTATCGATTGCCGATTGATGGAGCGCTAAGATGACCGGCCAAAAAGTCCTGGTGACCGGCGGGGCCGGGTTCATCGGCTCACATCTGACGGCCGCTCTCGTCAACGCGGGCGCGCACGTGGTCATCTATGACAATCTGTCGACCGGCAGACAAGAGAACGTCCCACGAGGCGCAGAGCTCATAAAAGCCGACATGCTCGATTGTACGCGATTGCGGTTAGCCGTCGCTGAAGCGGACATTGTCGTTCATCTGGCCGCCCGGGTCAGCATTCGCGCCTCGATGGATAGCTTCTATGAAGACGCCGAGACGAATCTGATGGGCACGCTCAATCTGTTGCGAGCGTTGAGAGGAAGTCACGTCTCAAAGCTCGTCTTCGCGTCGTCTATGGCGGTCTACGCGGACATGGATGGACAGCCGTCCATTAAAGAAACCTATACAACGGAACCCATCTCGGCGTATGGCATCTCAAAACTGGCTGCCGAAAAATATTTGCTGTTGCTCGGCCGAACTCTTGGGATCAAGGTGGCCGTGCTTCGGTACTTCAACACCTATGGCCCAGGCCAGCGGTATACCCCCTATGTTGGTGTCGTGACGATCTTCATCAATCGGCTCCTGAAGAATGAGCCGATTGTGATCTATGGAACGGGAGAGCAACGACGAGACTTTGTGTCTGTGTACGATGTGGTTCGATGCACGATGGCCGCGATGAACTGGCCAGGTGACGCAGGTATTTTCAACGTAGGAAGTGGGAAGGCGACCTCCGTCAACGACCTGGCGGGCATGATCATTCGCAAGTTAGCGCCAGGCGCCAAAGCGGTCCACGAAGCCGAACAGGATGGCGAAATAAAGAACTCCATTGCGGATATAGGCCACGCCCGCACAACGCTCGGATACCGGCCATCGGACCAGCTTGCTGATTTTCTTGATGCGATTATTGCCGCGCACAAAGCGAGCCCAACAGTATGACACGTGATGAACGTCCCATCGGTTGCTAACATGATGGATCTCACCATCTCGATCGGCACGATTGACCGATACGACATGCTCGCAAATTGCCTTCGCTCGATCTATGGCGACGAGACGCTCGATCTACAGGTGAAGGTCGTCATCGTGATTAACGGCGCGCCGGACGAGACAATGGCCCAGCGCATCAAGGCCAACTTTCCCGCCTGCGACATTCTTCAACATCCGAGTCCATTGGGATTTTGCCGGATGCATAATCTGGTCATGTCCCACAGCCAAAGCCGGTACGTGCTTCTTCTCGACGATGATACGGTCTTGTCGAAGGGAAGCTTGAAACGCATGATCTCGTATATGGACGACAACCCGGAAGTCGGGATAGCGAGTTGCCGGACCGTGCATCCCGATGGGGAGTTCCAGAAGACCTATGGGCTGATGCCGACCGTCAAGACGGAATTCTTGAATGCCATCAAAGTGTCGAACTTCTGGCCGGATAGCTTATACGATGACAGCCCGACGCCTAAAGACGTCGATTGGTTGAATGGACATTTCATGCTGGTCCGATCGGATGTCATTGCGAAAGTGGGTGGGCTCGATGACTATTATTACACCTACGTATGTGAGCCTGACTGGTGTTATAGAATACGCAAGGCGGGCTGGCGTGTCGTCTACGTGCCGGATATCACGATTATCCACGCGTGCGGCTCACATAGTATCTACACGCGATCTCGGAAATACATCGATATTGTCCGTGCGCACGTCAATCGCTATTACTTTTTTCATAAACACTATAGTGCGGTCGAGTGCTTTCTCTTGAGGCCCATCATGGTGATCGGCGCGTTGTTACGGGTCGCTCACTATTCGGCGCTCTATGTATCGAACGCAAACGCGCGCCAAGAAGCGACCACGAGAGTGAGAGGGTTTTGGAGCGTCGCGCGTTTGAGCTGCCTATCGCGGCCATTCGTTCTCCCCAAACAGGGCCGCTCGTAATCCGTTTCATGCATCCCTGCTTGCACGGCGCTGTCCGGACCGCTCTGCAGGGATCACCTAAGCGTCTGCCTTAAAGACATCCTCATACACGCTCAACGTCTTCCGAGCCGTCGTATCCCACGAATAGCTCTTGCACCATGCCTGGCCACGCTCTATCAACGTGCGACGAAGCGCGGGGTCCCAGAGCAACCGTTCCAAGCCATCGGCCATGGCCTCGACGTCATATGGGTCCACCAACACCGCCGCGTCGCCCAGAACCTCCGGCATGGCCGACACGTTACAGGCCATCACAGGCAGACCGCGCGCCATCGCTTCGAGAGGGGGCAGGCCGAATCCTTCATGGAGGGACGGGAATGCGAAGACGCTGGCTTTGGCATACAGCATATCCAATGTCCGGTCGCTGACGCGGCCGGGACAGACCACGTCGCGTTCAAGTCGCAAACTGGCAATGGCGCTTAACACATCACGGCGGTGATACATATCCATACCGGGAAGCACGAGCTTCACCGGCGATCCTGATCGCTGTTTCAGCCGGGCAAACGCCTGAAGTAATCGCACCAGATTTTTTCTGGCATGAAACCGTCCTACATAGAGAATAAACTCGGATGACGGCAACCACGCAATGGGCTCCGGCCTCTCATTGCCCGTTGACTCGGCACTGTCGAATCTGACGTTGACCCCTTCCGGAATTACCACGATCTTATCGTCCGCGATGTCATAGTGAGCGAGGAGCTCGCGTTTAGTGGCATGAGTCGGGACAATGACCTTGGCCGCACACTTTATTCCTTGCGTCACGAGCCATCGGAATCGCCACCTCACCGGAACCGGGAAAAATTCAGGATGGACGTCAGGACCGACATCATGGATGGTCAAAACAATGCGTTTTGTCGGACACCATGGCACCACGGCGAACGTGGCGTGTAATACATCGATCGGATGTTTCAGTACAGCGAGGGGCAGGCCGATAGGAACATAGTACCAGCGTGAATTCGAAGCCGTAGGTCTGACTGATCTGTTCGGTGCCTGGATACCGTTCAGAACTTGAGGTCCCCTACGCGTTGTAAAGATCTCGTACCCGTTTTCTTGATCGATGCGCAACAGCCCACGGAGCAATTCCATCGCATAACGCTCCACCCCGCCGACGTTCTCGCCGATCCATTCCGATGCAAACCCGATGACCATACTTAGTTCCCTCGCTCGCTGTCTACGTCCACTGCCGCGCGGCTATGCTGCCATAGGTATGTTCGCGCGCTCTTGCCATCCTGTAGTTCTCTATCACCCTATCCCCTCCTTCAGCAACGTGCGGCCGGCATTAAGAAACGCCACCGCAAGGCCGGCATAACAGACGACATAGAGAATGCCGAGTACCGGGAATGGAACGAGATCATTCAGGAGCACAATCGTGGTCATCACACCGACGGACAACAGTAAAGGCCCTTGGATACAACGCATCCATTTCAACGAGACGACATAGCGGGACAGGAAGCCAAACCGTAAGAGGGCGCTCACGAGTACGGCCGACACTAACGCAAGACTGGCACCGATGACCCCGTAGGGAGGGATCAAGATAAGGTTCAGAAGAATGTTGGAGGCGGCCGTGACTATGCTGACATGGAGATCGTTCTTTTGAAACCCCGCGGCTTTCAGGACCAGGGAAAACGCCACATCGATGGTGAGAATGAGATAGGCGACCATGTGTATTTTCAAGAGAAGGACGGCATCCACGAAGGCGGCCCCGTACAGGAGCAGTATGGCAGGCTGCGCGAAACAGATCGCCCCTACGCCGATTGGAATGACGATCATAAAATAGCGTTCGAACGACAACTGTAATCGATCCAGGCTTTCGCCTGTCATGTGTGTCATATGCCGCGCCACTTGAGGCAACATGATGGCGAAGAAGACAATGGGAACGACTAAAAACACTTCCATTAACTTCGCGGCAGCCGAGTAAACACCGACTGCGGCCATCGTCGTCATTTTCGACAACAGGATGATATCGAAGCGTACAAAGGGGAAGACGATAAGGCTGTTCAATCCAAACGGTACGGTGATGAAGAATAAGCCGGACATTACTTTTCGATCAAAGCGCCAGAGAATGGGTGAAGCGACACGATGGACGATCACGATCGCGAGGAGCGCCGCGATCATTTTCGAAGCAATGATCGCTCCGATAAGATAAAAAAGATCCATTCCATGCAACGCGCAATAGATCGCCGCCGGCAAAAATATCAGGGTTTCCACCGCGACAACCCACAGCATATATTCCACGCGTTTATGGCCGATCAACACCGCCCGGCACGTCGCTATGGTGGAGGCTGGGAAAAGGATCAAGATAGCCAATTGTAGAATGGCCATTTGTCGGGAGGGGTATTGCGCGAGCGAGGCGGCAAGGAACATGACGAAAGACGAAATGGCCGCGATGATGACGGTGAGCATGAGACTATGGCTCACCAATCGTCGGCTCCCTTCAACGTCCTTACCGATTTCCCGCGATATGCATTCCGACAGGCCGAAGTTGGCGATCATTTGGAATAGCGCGGTCCATGTCAGCACGACGGCATATTGTCCAAAGATTTCTTGACCCAAGAATCGGCTTATCAGAATGACGGCGCCGGCTTGCGACACCAGCGAAATCAGTCGCTCGCCTGTGAGAAAAATCCCTTGGGCCGCTAAGGTTTTCTTCATGGCGTTACCCACAAGAGCTCGTACGTCGATGAATCGAGAAGAAGCGCTGCGGAACAGCAGCACGGAGAACCGGAGCGAGCGTTGGGACTACGCGGTGGACATGAATGAAATGATGTTCGCTGAAGCGAAGAACGCTGAACCGCAATACCGGATGGTCCCACAACGGAGCAGAACGCACAGAAAAGCCAGCAGTCCACATGGTAAACACGATTTCATCCCATGCCGACGATATGAGGCCTGACTGGGATAGACCGGCCTGCCTTGCTTCAGCGAGTCTCTTCAGTGCGCTTGAGGTGAGACAGAAATCGGAGCTCCGCTCTTCCGCTTAGTCTTCTGTTTGTACAGAATGCACCCATCGCATACCGTCATGACCGGATCATCGATGGGATGATTGGAAAACAATGACCGCGCGGACCGGTAATGCTTGTTGTTCCAAATGCTTCGGAGAGACTCCGTCTCCGCATTTCCGAAGTCCCACTTTTTATGATACACCACGCAGCAGGGCGCCACACCGCCGTCTGGATTGATCGTCATCGCGCGATACGGGTAGAAGCACGGCTCGTCGTACAGAAAACCGCGCGACATACGATCGGGATGATAGCCCTGAAATTCAACATTCGCCGACATCCATTGTTCGGCGAGATGCAGATTGTCGATATCATTGTAGGGCAACCCTGCCGAGATCGCCCTGAACCGTTCCACGTGTAATTCTTTGGCAATGGCTTGTGCCTGCGGAAGCTGATGCTCATTATGCTTCATGACAATGAATTGCCATTCCACAACCGGCGTACGGCTTTTGCGCTCGCGTTTACGAGTTTGCAGTCGCTTCAGTCCGGACAGGGCATTCTCGATGTTGCCTTTGACACGGTAGATTTCATAGACATCCTGCGTCACGCCGTCTAAGGACACCGTCAGGTTCTCCAGTCCGCTCTCGATGATGCGATCGATCATCTCATCGGTAATATTATTGAAGTGAGATGAGACGTTTGTGCCGATGTTTGCATCCGCGGTCAATCGAATCATGTCGAAGATACGAGGATGCAGAAAAGATTCTCCCCAGTTATGCAAAATCACTTCGATGCCATAGTCCTTAATCTGGTCGATGATACGGCGGTAACAATCGTAATTCATCATTTTTGTCGGCCGCTCGAGCACTTGCAAGCCGGTCGGGCATAAGGGACAGCGGAGGTTGCAGGCATTGCAGGGATCGATAATGTAGACATACGGCATACTGGAAAGCGTGGTTTGACCGCTCCATAACGCCCACTCCGCTTTGGCCATATTGAACAGCTTTTTCGGAGTATGATGGTGTAACACCTGCTGCAGATGGCGGACCTTCCTCGTGTACTGCGGCAGCTTTCCTAATGCGATGTTCTGCAATGCGCCCATGGTTTCCTCGTCGGAATAATTAAATGGTCAGTGATTCATTCCCGCATATCGCATGCGGACTAGGAAACGAATGAACCACAGTGTTAGGTCCGGTCGTCTGCATACACTCAGTCGAGGGGCGGAACATCGCTGCCGTTATTTGACGATAAAGCGCCCGTTCAACTGTTGATGGTCCTTGATCGTGTCCACGTGGATGGGATAGACCGGGTCAGGCAGTTGATCCAATGGAAAGAATCCGAGTTCCTTTACTTCATCGTGATCGGGCGTCAGCGTTCCGGACCAGGCCGTCACGACGAAAGCTACCGTGAACGTCTGAACCTCATCGCCATTCGGATAGGTGACGCTATACTTCGGATCGGTGTAGATCCCGAACGCCTGCGCTTCGTGAATCGTCAACCCCGTCTCCTCATGCACTTCCCGTTTCAGCGCCTCGAGCACGGATTCTCCGACATCGACGCATCCGTGCGGCAAAGCCCACGACCCGAAGTGCGTTTGTTTTTCCAACAACAGCTCTTTGCGGTCATTGAAGAGCAACGCGCGAACACCGGGAAGTACGATTTTGGTATGCCCGATCAGACTTCTCAGATGCTTGACGTAATCCAACATTATCTATGACAGAACGACATTTAACAGGTTATAGCGAAGGCCAGTACGCCCGATAGACCTTGTCGTGCACGGCATCGGGCGGGCGGAGCGTATAGACGGCGCTTTTTGCCACCGCATAAAACACGGGCGCCAGCGTGCTGCTCAAATCGCGGCGTTTGATGTTCCGCGAAATGTTGTTCACGTACACCCGGCCGCCTGATTCCGCGGCATGCTTCTGTGCGACTTCGCGGGCGCTATAACCGGAGGCATAAAATATCTCATCCCCCTGCTCCGAGTACGTCGTGTCAATCGATTCCAACGCGGGGGCATCCTCATGACCTTGCTGGCGGAAGGGGCCTTGCACATCATGCGGTTGGCACCGGTGGCAGGTATGGCGTGGCGTCGCAGTTGGATTCATTGGTTCACCTCTCTAGATAAAATTTCAGCACAGTGCGCATAGTCGGCGGTCGTCGTCATGCGAGCCATCAGATGAAAGATCGCGGCAATGCTGATGGCATCCGTCATGGATCCGTCTTGCATCATCGTGACCGCCTCCTGAAGAGGCAGGCGCTGCAGTTGTAAGATTTCCTCGGGGCTGGGATCCGCCGGACCCTGCCGTAAATGTGTCGCGACAAAGAGATGGCAGACTTCATCCAAAAAACAGTTTGATGTGTGAACTCGACCGAGATACTGCCAGGTGTCCGCGAGAAGGCCCGTCTCTTCGCGAAGTTCCCGCTTGGCACTCTCCAATGGCTCTGAATCGACGTCCCCGCCGCCCTCAGGAATTTCCCAGCTGTATTCCTGAACCGGATAGCGATACTGACCCACTAATGTGATCGAACCGTCCTCCCAGAGCGGTACAATTCCTACCGCGACTCGGCCGGCGGATACGACATGGTAAATGTCGGAGCGGCCGTCTGGCGCAATGACCTGATCTTCCCGAACGGAAAACCAGGGGTTGGTGTAAATCTGGGAAGAAGACAATGTCTTCCAAGGGTTCATCGTCATCTTTCCATTGCCGAGTCTCACCAATCTTGCCTCAGACTAGTTGTGACACGACAAGCAGTTTCTTGAACTATTGATGAGTGCCAGAACGTAATCGAGCATGCGCTCCGCTTCCTCGACATTTCCCGAAGCCAGGCATTCTTGCAAGCGGGGAAGGAGCGTCGGAGCTGCCTGGTCCAGTCCTTCAGGGACTGCCTCGTGCAACTGTTCCAGCCGACGCTCGATGCGCCTCCTCAGGTCTGAATCGGCTTCACCGCTATCCGCTACGGATCTGTCACCCCACCGTGAACGATTCCAATCCACCGAAACTACTCCTCAATGCTCATCGACGACTTGCAATGTGGCTGTGACCGGGTTCATTTCCAAGCCCTTTGACAGAATGGCGATTTCCGGCCGGTCTTTAAAGGGAATGGCATAGTGCGTAATGTTGCGCGCCTTTAAAATTTTCGACAGCGCATCGTCCAAATCCCAGATGCGACGTTCCATCTCAGGATCCATCCACTCCTCGGGACTGATGGCCTCGAGCATCTTGACTAACTCGGCGTACAACGGAGACGCCTCGTTCTCAAGATAAATGTTCATCCACCACCAGAAGGCCACGCGTACCTTATCGATCCAAAGCCGGTCCTCATCAGACCATTTCAATTTCGTGTCGCGAATAAAATTGTGGAGATGCTTACTTTCATCGATGAGGTCCATCTTTTTCGCAATTTCATGATACTCGGTGCCCGGAAAGGGATAACCGAGAGAGACTTTGAGACCGTCCGGCAGGAGCTTGGAATTCAGCCGCAACGTGTCCCGCATCTCATCCTGCGTTTCAGAAGGGTTGGCCAGAATGTTGAACGCAAAACTACGCAGCCCGATTTCGCGGCAAATTGCAAACGCTTCCTCTGTTTTCTTATTCGAGAAGTCACGCTTCAGCACTTGCTTCTTTATGCGTGAGGTCGCTGTCTCCACGCCGAACCGGACCAGGTCGCAGTTGGCAGACTTCATCACCTCGAGCATTTCGCGATCGACATCCAGCACCGTCGTATTGCATACGAAGGGAAGTCCGATCTCCTCCTTGTACCGTAGGAGGAATTTCTTCATGTGATCTTGATCCATCGTGAACG
>Ga0308175_100003863_pt1 | contig 10430 bp, 15 predicted proteins | sample PhyCR1_3_FD_203893 | JGI IMG/M metagenome (GOLD analysis project Ga0308175, IMG submission 203893) | Soil microbial communities from UC Gill Tract Community Farm, Albany, California, United States - DLSLS.C.R1 | ecosystem: Environmental > Terrestrial > Soil > Agricultural land | place: USA...
GGCGCGGTCTTGCCCTTGCGCCGCGCGCCGTCGGCGGTGATCAGCAGCTTGGCGTCGCTGAACTCCATGCGCTCCCGGACCGACTCGGCGCTGAAGCCGCCGAACACGACATTGTGGACCGCGCCGATGCGCGCGCACGCGAGCATCGCGACGAGCACCTCGGGGATCATCGGCAGGTAGATCCCGACGATGTCGCCCTTGCCTACGCCCTTGTCCTTCAGCGCGTTGGCGAACCGCTGCACGTCGCGGTGCAGGTCGGCGTAGGAGATCTCGCGGGTCTCGCCCTCCTCGCCGTGCCAGTGGAACGCCACGCGGTCGCCGTTGCCGGCTTCCACGTGGCGGTCCAGGCAATTGTGGGAGACGTTGAGCTTCCCGCCGGTGAACCACTTGTAGAACGGCGGGTTGGAGTCGTCCAGCACCTTGTCCCAGGGCTCGAACCAGTCGAGCGCCTTGGCCTGCTCGGCCCAGTACGCGACCGGGTCGTCAGGCTGCTCGTAGGACTTGATCAGCGCCCCTGAGGCGAATGCCTCGGGCGGATCGAACGACTCGACGTCCAGCAGCTCCTCCAGCCGCCGCTCGAGACTCTGCTGATCCGTCGCCATCTTGTCTTCCCCTCTCTTCGTGCTACCGCCTTGAAAGCGGCACGACCGGTAGAACCGTGCGACCGAAGGTCGAGTTCGTCACCGCTGCAAAGGAGGCATACCACGCCGCCGCCGCGGTCGCGAGGCCGATGTAACCGCCCCACTTCACGACGTTCACGTGATTGCCAGAGTTGCCGGCTGCCAGAAGGACGTACGTGATCGCCAAAAGGAAGAACACGAGTGCGACGGCACCCGTGGTCCGCAGCGACGCGACGAACATGTAGGTGGTGAAGATCGCCCACGCCCACAGGTACAGCCCGACGGCGTGACCGGCGTCGGCCGCGGGGATCTTCGGGACGTAGAACACGACCAGCGCCCAGAAGGAGATCCAGAACGCGCCGTAGGACGAGAACGCGACGGCACCGAACGTGTTCCCGGTACGGAACTCCCACATGCCGGCGAGAAGCTGCGCAATGCCGCCATAGGCCAGAGCCAGCCCCAGGACCACGGGTTCACCACCCGAGCTGACCAGCTTCGCGTTGAACATGCTCAGCACGAACGTCGTCATCGCGAACCCTGCGAGGCCCAACGGCCCGGGGTCCGCGGGGGTCCAGCCCGCGCTCACGCCGCGTGTGGGCTCAGCCGCATGCGACTGCGGGATACGTGCACCTTCCATCCGCTCTCCTCTCCTCGGCCTGCGCGGCAGGCGTTGGTGACCGAAGCCGATTGCCGCTCGCCCTATTGCCCGTTGAGAGCTTGTGCGAAACGGCGCATAGTGCCGCGTATAAGAATCAGCGGCGGCGCTTACGCTTGCGCTTCTTCGACGAAGAATGCGACACCGATGGTCCGAGTTCGGACACGGGGTCGGGATCAGTGGGCGCCTTGCCGCGGGCCTTCGCCCTCTGTTCGGCGATCTCCGCCGCGGACGGCCACGGGACCGCTTCGCCCGTGACCCAGGCGGGCGGCATTCCCTGGGGCCAGCGATGTGCGAAGAGAACCGCGAGCGCGAGCAGCCAGAAGACGACGATCGGGTTCTGCGGCAGCAGAACCAGGGCGACGCCGCAGATGATCCCGAGCACGCCCATGAAGCGCGTGAGCAGGCCCGCGCGCATCGAGTTCAGGCTGAGCAGGACGAGCGCGAACGCGAGGCACAGCGTGCCGGGCAGCTGCAGGATCTGCACGCCGCGCAGCAGGCCGGCCTTCGTCACCTGGTCGACGGCGTGGCGCGTGTGGTCGCTGCCATTGGCGAACTGCCCGGCCTTCGACGTCAGCGCGATCTGGAAGATGATCGCCGCGACGCCGAGCAGTGCGGGCCCGATCAGAGCGAGGATCAGCACCGCGCGCGGGAGCTCGGGGCGCCGAGCCTTCGCCGCGCGGAAGAGGTAGCCGAGCGCCGGGAGCAGCGCGAAGTAGCCGATCCCCAGGATGATCCCGCCGAGGATCAGCGTGCCGGCCTTGTGATGGATGTACTCGAGCTGCGGGGTGCGCAGGCTGGGGCGGCGGTCGGCGCCGCCCTTGGCGGCGTTCTGCAGGGAGCTGGCGAGCGGGACGTGGGGCTCGTTGGAGAGCGCGCTCGACGAGACGATCCCGCCCACGAAGGTGGCGATCGCGGCGATCACTGCGGCGATTGCGGCGCGCGGGCCCTGCTCGCGCTCCCAGGCGAGCGTCTCCTCGACGGGCTCGCTTTCGACGGCTTGCTCGCTCATCGCGGGGGTCCCACGGCGCGCTGCTCGCGCGACTCGAAGCTCGCCCGCGTGGCGGGCGGCTCGAGCTCCTCGCGCTCGACGACGCGGCTGAGGCGGTCGCCGGCGGCGAGCATGAGGTCCAGCGCGGGCGCGGCGATGCGCAGCACGGCCTCGATGCGCCCGCGCCACGCGAGCTGCGTTGGGGTCGGCGGCATGGCGGCGAATCCTACGGTTTACGCTGCCGTGCCGTGTCTGGCTGCCCCGCCTGCGGCGGACCCCTCCGGCCCGCCTCCTCGGCGCTCGCGCGCTGCTCGCAGTGCGGCACGGCGGTCACGCTCGCGCCTGCGCCGGGCCCCGAGGCCTACGAGTCCGGCTCCCCGCGCCTCGCCCGCCTTGTCGCCCCCGTCCTCGCCCGCTTCGATCGCCGGCGGCTCTCCCTGCTCGGTTCGCCGCGCGGCTCGCTGCTCGACATCGGCGCCGGGCGGGGGCGGTTCGTGGCGGCGGCGCGGGCTGCCGGCTGGGCGGCGACGGGGATCGAGCCGAGCGAGCGCGGCGTCTCGGCGGCGGCCTCCGTCTACGGCGTGGATTTGCAGCGCGGCGGGATCGACGCTGCCTCCGGCACCCATGACGCGGTCGTGCTGTGGCACGTGCTCGAGCATCTCGACGACCCCTCGGCCGCGATCGCGCGCGTCGCCTCGCTGCTCGCGCCGGGCGGGCGGCTGCTGGTGGGCGTGCCGAACCTCGCCTCCGTGCAGGCGTCGATCGGGCGCGAGCGCTGGTACCACCTCGACCTCCCCCGCCACCGCACGCACTTCACCCCGGCCGGCCTGCGCGCGCTGCTGGAGCGCCACGGCTTCGCCGTCGAGCTCGAGCAGCACGCGCTGCTCGAGCACAACCCGTTCGGCCTCTGGCAGACGATCGTCAACCGCTTCACCACGACGCGGTCGTGGCTCTTCAGCGCGCTCAAGCGCGATGCGCCGCTCGTGCACCGCGACGCGCTCGTCACGCTCGTGCTGCTCCCGTTCGCGCCGCTGTGCCTGCTCGCGGAGCGCGCGTTTGCGGCGCTGGGCCGCGGCGGCACGATCGCCGTCGTCGCCCGCCTCGACGTGTGATCCCACAGTCCCGCTCAGCGCAACTGCGGGATCACAGCTCCCACGAGATCGCCGTCGTCCCGGCGACGGACATCGGGAACCAGGGCGGCGATCGCCTCGGCTGCACGGGTTACGTGCCAGGGCGTCGACGGCGAGGTGACGAGCGTGACGGGGATCGCCAGCGAGCGCAGCTGTGCGCGGGTGACCGGCCACGAGGCGAGGCCGGCGTAGTCGGCGAAGAAGCCCTTGTGCGACGCCTTGGCGCGGGCGAGCGCAGCGTCATCGGCGCGGCCGGCGAGCCACGACTCGATCGCGGCGTCCGGGCCGCCGGTCGCCATCGCGTCCTGCAGCACGCGGCGCTGCTCGGCGAGCTCCTCGTTGGCCTCCGGGACGAACGCGTACAGCGGCGGGTCCAGCGCGACGACGGCGCGGACGAGCGCGGCGTGGCGCAGCGCGAGGTCCAGCGCGATCAGCGCGCCGAATCCCGCGCCGCCCACCACCGCGCCGGCTACGTCGAGCGCGCGCAGCAGCGCGGCGGCGTCCTCGGCCTGTTCCATCACGGTCGTCCCGACGTAGGGCTCCGGCGCGCCGGACTCGCCGTAGCCGCGGCGGTCGTAGCGGATGCAGCGCGCACCCGGGACCACCGGCAGCGCGCGGCGGTCGGACGCGATGTCGTGCACCAGCAGCACCGGGGTGCCGGACCCGTCCATCTCGTACGCGAGCTCCACGCCCGCCCCCTCGGCGACATATGCCATGTGCCAGCATTGTGCACATGGACTTCGGAGCCTTCTTCAACGATCCGGACTTCCAGCGCCAGATGGCCGAGGCGATGGATTCCCTTCAGGGCCAGCAGCGGCTCGTCTGGGCCGACAACGCGATCCAGCTGGCGGTCAGCATGACCGTCGCCGCGATCAACCGCGTCAACGTCCAGGGCACGACAAACGAGCAGGCAGAGCAGATCCGCGCCGTGATGGCCACGGTCTTCCCGGAGGCCGTCACCCTCGTGCGCGAGGCGCGGCAGGGTCTGAGCTAAGCCGGCGCCGCGCGCCGCTCCTTCTCCCGCGCCTCGTCCGCGCGCCCCGCGCGGATGACCTCCTTGAACGACCGGAAGCGGAAGATGAAGAAGACCGCGGCGAGGCCGAGGCCGAACGACGTGGCGGCCGTCGCCACCTGCTGGCCGACCGAGTAGGCCGCCACGGTCGCGCCCGGCGCCGTCGCGCTGAACACCTGCAGGAGCAGCGCCTGCTGCACGCCCGCCCCGCCGGGCGTGAACGGGACGATCGTGGAGACCGCGTTGACGCCGAAGACGAGCAGGACGTTCTTGACCGACCCGCCGACGTGGAACGCGTCGAGCAGGAACCAGAAGGCGGCGAAGCGGCAGCACCAGCCCAGCCCCTGGATCGCGTAGACCTCGCGCAGGTAGCGGTTGCGGTCCAGCAGAATCGTCAGCCCCTGGCGCACGCGCGCCCAGAATGCCTTGACGCGCGCGCTCAGCAACGCGAACGCGACCAGCGCGAGGACCGCCAGCGCCGTGATGCAGAACAGGGCGAAGCGCGGATGGTTGGCGAAGAAGGACAGGTCAAAGGCGTTGAGCTTCGAGAAGTCCGGCGGCTTGGGGAACACGCCCTGCGTGAACGCGAAGATCAGCACCAGGATGCCGATCGACGAGTCGAAGATCGCGTCGACCGCAAGGCCCGCGCCTACCGCCGGGTAGCTCGAGTTCGGGATCGAGCTCTTGGCGAGGAACAGCTTGATGACGTCACCGCCGCGCGCGGGGACGACGCTGTTGAAGCCGACGCCGCCGACGTACGCGCCCCAGATCCGCCGCCACTGGAAGCGCTCGGCCGGGTAGGCGGCGCGCAGAACGTTGAACGCCGCGCGCGAGCGCAGCGTCAGGTTCAGCGCGTGGAACAGCATTCCGAGCGCCAGCGCGCCCCAGCCGATGTGGGCGAGGCTGGAGAAGAACTTCCCGACCGCGTCGAAGAAGGAGTGAAGCGAGCTGTCGGCGATCACGGGTGCGCTCAGGCTAGTGCGGCCAGCACACGGGGATCTGCGAGCGAGTCCGCGACGAGGTCGGCCTCGTCGAGCACGATGCCCTCCAGCGACGGGACGCCGATGACGAACGCACCCGCCGCGCGCGCGGCCGCGACGCCGGTCGCGGAGTCCTCCAGCGCCACGCACGCGGCCGGATACGCGCCCAGGTCGCGCGCGAGCGCGACATAGACATCGGGCGCGGGCTTGGGATGCTCGACGTCGTCGGCGCTCAGCACGCGGCCGAAGCGCTCGAACAGCCCCGCGGCGTGCAGCGTGCGCTCCACGAACGGCCGCGGCGAGTTGGAGGCCACGCCCACCGGCACGCCGTCCAGTGCGTCCAGCAGCGCCACGGCGCCCGGCATCGGCTCGACGCCGTGCAGCGCCTCCTCCATGACGAGCTCGTGCAGCTCGGCCATCAGCTCGGCGCCGCGCCCGGGCGCGCCGAGCTGGCGCTCGATCGTGGCCTCGGCGACCGGACCGGACGTCCCGATCAGCTCGCGCTTGTGCTCGATCGTGAACGTTTTGCCGAAGCGCTCGAACAGCACGACCTCCGCGCGTGTCCACAGGACCTCGGTGTCCAGCAGCAGGCCGTCGTTGTCGAACAGGACGGCGGCGGGAGTCAAGACGCGTCCCGCCACATCAGCCACACCTTCGGCCCGCCGCCGGGCATCTGCACCTCGTCGGTGACGCGAAAGCCGAAGCGCGAGTAGAACGCGACGTTGCGCTCCTTGGATGACTCGAGGTATGCGGGGAGGCCGTCGCGATCGCAGAGCTCGAGCCCCGGCGCCAGCAGGGCGCTGCCGATGCCGCGGCCCTGCGCCGGAGGGTCCGTGCCCAGCACGGCGAGGTAGAGGTGCGGCTCGGCCGGATGGCGGCTTTCCACGCGATCGACCCCGCGGCCAGCGGTCGGCAGCCGCGGACCCAGCGCGGGAACGAGCGTGAGGAACAGGCGCAGCGCCTGCCAGGTCGATTCGCGCCAGCGCCCGGGCAGCGCCCACAGCGCCGCGCCGCTGCCCTCGCCGGCGACGTGGACCTGCTCCTGGACGAGCAGGCGGCGCAGCTGCCACGCGAAGAAGCGCCTGGCGTACGTCGGCCTACGCGCCTCGCTGCGCAGGAACCAGGCGGTGACGGGGTCGTCGTGAAACGCGCGCGCGAGCATCGCTGCCAGCTGCGGCACCTCGTCGCCGCGCGCGGGACGGACCTCCATGCGAGGATCGTCCCATGCCACCGGGCGCCCGCGTCATCCGCATCGACGAGGTCGAGGCGCTGCCCGTCCTGGGCGGCGAGCTGCTGTGGCACCCGCTGCGCCACGAGCTGGGCATCAGCGCCTTCGGCATGAACGCGTACACGGCGGCGAAGGCGGGCGATCTCGTCGTCGAGGAGCACAGCGAGGAGTCGCTGGGTCACGAAGAGGTCTACGTGGTGCTCAGCGGCCACGCGACGTTCACGCTCGACGGCGAGGAGTTCGACGCGCCGGCGGGCACGGTGGTGCACCTGAGCGACCCGAAGGTTCGCCGCGTCGCGCGCGCCGAGCAGGACGGCACGCGCGTGCTCGCTGTCGGGGCAAAGCCGGGGGTGGCGTACGAGCCGTCGCCGTGGGAGCCCGCGTTCCGCGCCGAGGCGCTCGCGCGCGGCGGCGACGTCGAGGGCGCGGTGGCGATCTGCCGCGCGGCGCTCGACGAGCACCCCGACAACGCCAGCGTCCTCTACAACCTCGCGTGCTTCGAGACGCTCGCGGGCCACGGCGACGACGCGATCGCACACCTGCGGCGGGCGATCGAGCTGCGCCCGGAGGCGCGCGCGTGGGCTCAGTCCGACGAGGACCTGGCGGCGCTGCGCGACCGACCGGACTTCCCGAAGTCGTAGCTGACGCCGGTCAGCTCCTCGGAGACCTCCCAGAGGCGCCGCGCGGCATCGGGATCCTTCGCCGCGCCCGACATGTCGACAAGCTTCGGATGGCCGCGCTGCTCGAACAGGCCGTCCGGCCCGGCGTAGGCGCCGCCCGGGACGTCCGCGGTCGCCGCGTACAGCGTCGGGAGCGCGCCCATGGCCGCCGACTGCGCGATCACGTGGTTGAAGACGCCCATGATCTGGTCCTGGAAGGACTGCGTGTGGGACTGGAGGTTCGTGGCGCTGTAGCCGGGGTGTGCGGCGACGCTGCGCAACGGCGAGCCCGCGGCGGTCAGGCGCCGCTGCAGCTCCATCATGAAGAGCAGGTTGGCGAGCTTCGACTGGCCGTAGGCGATCCAGCGCTGGTAGCGGCGCTCGGACTGCAGGTCGCCGAAGTTGATGCGCCCCGTGCGGTGCGCCTGCGAGGCGATCGTCACGACGCGGTCGCGGATGCGCGGCAGCAGCAGGCCCGCCAGCGCGAAGTGGCCGAGGTGGTTGGTGCCGAGCTGCAGCTCGAAGCCGTCGGCGGTCTTCGCGCGCGGCACCGCCATGACGCCGGCGTTGTCGATCAGCACGTCGACGTCGCCCTCCAACTCGCCGGCGAACGCCCGCACCGACGCAAGGTCCGCAAGGTCGAGCCGGCGAACGTCGAAGTGGCCGTCGAGCCCGGCCACCGCGTTCCGGCCCTTCGCGATATCGCGGCAGGCGACGACCACGCGCGCGCCGGCCGCGGCGAGTGCCCGCGCGGCCTCCAGCCCGATTCCGCTGTTGGCGCCGGTGATGACGAACACGCGCCCGTCCTGCACGGGCATGTCCTGCGCGGTCCACTTCATGGCACCGATCATCCCAGCCACAGACGTGCCACGATGACCGCGTGGCCGACGACGCCCCACAGCTTCCGCCGGTCGACAGCACGGCGCTGCTCGGCCCGACCGTCATCGAGGCTGGCGTCGGCGCGCTGGCGCAGCGCAACCAGCACCACTTCGAGCAGATGGACGAGGGTGAGCGCGTGCAGGCGCTCGAGACCTGGCGCGAGCTCGCCGGCGACGTGCTCGCGGCCGCGCACAACGCCCTGTTCAGCGGGCAGCCGCAGCCCAACCGGGCGATCCTCGTGTTCGAGGACGGCGGCACCGAGGAGATCGCGGTGCACGCGTCGTTCACACCGCAGCTGCAGGACATGGGCGAAGGGCAGGTCGCCGGGTCGCCGGCGCAGATCACGGCCCTGTCGCTGCTCGAGACCCTGCAGAACCAGGGCGAAGAGCAGGAGCCCTGAGCGAAACCGCCTTCTTCGACCTGCTCGACCCTGTCGACCGCGAGGCGGTCGAGCAGGCCGGCACGGTCCGCCGTTTCCCCCGTGGCGACGCGCTCTTCCATCAGGGCGACGACCCGGGGATGGTGCTCATCATCCACAGCGGGCGGCTGAAGGTGAGCGTGGTCACGCCCGACGGCCACGACGTGATGCTCGGCTACCTGCAGCCCGGAGCCGTGCTCGGCGACCTGGCCGCGGTCGACGGCGAGCCGCGCTCGACCACCGCGATCGCGATCGACGCCGTCGAGGCGCTGGGCATCCCGATGCTCGCGTTCCGCGCACTACTCGACGAGCGCCCGGGGATCATGCGCGCGCTGATGCGCGTCGCGGCGCAGCGCCTGCGCACCGCCGACCGCCAGCGCGTGGAGTTCGCCGCCTACGACGTGCTCGGGCGCGTCGCGCGGCGCCTCGAGGAGCTTGCCGAGGGCGGGACAGAGACCGCGGACGGGATCGAGATCGACGCCGGGCTCAGCCAGGAGGACCTGGCAGCCTGGACCGCGGCCTCGCGCGAGGCGGTCAGCAAGGCGCTGGGCGCGATGCGCACGCTGGGCTGGATCGAGACGCGGCGGCGCGTGATCGTCGTGCGCGACCGCGCCGCACTGCGCCGCCACGCCGGACTGTGAACAAGTGCACATCCGGGCCGTGGCCGACGTCGCAGACACGGCGCCTGGGCAGGCGTAGGTTCATCAGCATCCGCTCAGTTCCCAAACCAAGGAGTCTCGTCATGCATACCACCCCTATGAGCAGGCGCGGCAGCCGGTAGCGCACGTTTCGCGCGTACTGAGGGGCGCGCCGGAACGCCGGTGCGGCAACGCTCGTTCGGTTCCCGGCACGGAGGCCGGGAGCCGTCGAGGACTCACAGTGCGGCAAGCACCTCATCGTCGTGTGTCTTCGGCGACACCTTCTCGATGACGTGCTCCACCACACCGTCCTCGCCGATCACGAACGTCGAGCGCTGCGCCCCCCAGTATCTCCGGCCGTACATCGACTTCTCGACCCAGACGCCGTATGCCTCACACACGGCGTGGTCCGCGTCGGCCAGGAGCGTGAAGTTCAGCTCCTGGCCGTCGTGGAATTTCTTGACGGCCTTGATCGGGTCGGGTGACACGCCGAGCACCGTGACGCCGGCCTGCGTGTAGTCGGGCAGGTGGTCACGCACGCCGCAGGCCTGGGTCGTGCAACCGGGCGTGTCGGCCTTCGGATAGAAGTAAAGGACGACCTTGCCGCCGCGCAGGTCGCCGAGCCGGACGGGGTTGCCGTCCTGGTCGGGAAGCTCGAAGCCGGGGGCCTGCTGTCCTGGCTGGATCACGACCCTGACGTTACCGCGAGCGCGGTTGTGCTCGACTGATCAGTCACCGTCGGGGCTGGGCCTGTCACTCTCCGTTTCGCGCTGCGCGGCCTCGCGGTCGCGCCCTGCGGCCTCACGGTCACGCGCGGCGGCATCGCGGTCGCGCGCTGCGCCCTCGCGGTCGCGCGCTGCGCCCTCGCGGTCGCGCGCAGCGGCCTCGCGGTCGCGATGAGCGGACTGGCGGTCCTGCAGGGCGTCCATTCGGTCACGGGCTGCTTCTCGCAACTCGTCGGCATAAGGGGAGGCTTCGTCTGATCCTGCTTCGTCCGGCCGTGCCAACTTGTCGCGTACGCCGGCCGCGATGTCGCGCTCCCCGGCGTCGTGGTCACGCCGCTTGGCGAGTTCGTCGCGCTCGCGTGCGAGTCTGTGGCGCTCCTCGTCCTCCAGCCGGTCCTCCGGGGACGTGTTCTTCTCCTCACCGTCCATGCGCCAGATGCTAAGCCGCGAGGCCAGGGCGCGCCAGCGCGGGCTTGATCATGCCTCGGCTGCCTC
>Ga0308175_100003864_pt1 | contig 10430 bp, 10 predicted proteins | sample PhyCR1_3_FD_203893 | JGI IMG/M metagenome (GOLD analysis project Ga0308175, IMG submission 203893) | Soil microbial communities from UC Gill Tract Community Farm, Albany, California, United States - DLSLS.C.R1 | ecosystem: Environmental > Terrestrial > Soil > Agricultural land | place: USA...
ATCTGGTGGGAGAGGTTGCCGCACATGAGGTGCAGCGCCGGGCTCCCGCTGATGTTCGCGGACCCCAGCATCTGCCGGAGGTACCACTCGCCCTTGGTCTCCTCCTCGTCCAGCTCGGGCTGCTCGAACGTCTCGACGCCCTCCGGGAAGTGGCCGCACATGATCACCGAGTGGCTCCACACGTTCCGGATCAGGCCGGCGAGCAGGTTGGCCGTCATCGTCCGCCGCCAACCACGCCCGGACATCGCCGGGTAGACGACGAGGTCCTTCAGGACCTGGCGGCCCGCTCGGCGCAGCGTCTTCTTCATGTCCGTGCGCAGCTGGGGGGAGAGGCTGCGACGGCCTCGCAGATGGGCACCGAGATCCATGTCGTAGACCGCGATGCCGTACTCGAAGATGCAGGCGTTGACCAGGTTCCACAGCGGTTGCACCAGGTAGCGCGGCTTCCAGAACTGGTCCTCGTCGACCCGCATGATGCCGTATCCGAGGTCGTTGTCCTTGCCGAGGATGTTCGTGTACGTGTGGTGGCGCACGTTGTGCGCCCGCTGCCACAGCTCCGGTGGGGTGACGTGGTCCCAGTCCCAGGTGCTCGAGTGGATCTTCGGGTCGCGCATCCAGTCCCACTGGCCGTGCAGGACGTTGTGGCCGATCTCCATGTTGTCCAGGATCTTCGCCAGGCTCAGGCACACCGTGCCGAGCACCCAGGCCACCGGCAGCCTTCCTGCGAGCAGCAGCCCCCGGCCGGCCAGCTCGAGCCGTCGTTGGGTGTCGATCACCCGGCGAATGTAGGCGGCGTCGCGTTCACCTCGGCGCGCCAGCACCTCCTGACGTACGGCGTCGAGCTCGCGCCCGAGCGCCTCGATGTCGGCCGGGGTCAGGTGCGCCGCCTGGTGGACGCCCTTGTGCTGCACCGTCGTCACGGTGCGTCGTACCCGTTAATCGCGTCGGCACACCGTGCCAGCAGCTCCACCACGTCCCGCCCGAACCGGACGTCGCACCGGTGGTCGGCTCGAGCCTCGCGGATCTGGCCGACCAGCTCGGTCACCGCCTGCTGCTGGGCCGCCACGGCATCGAGGGAGACGTCCGGACGGGCGTGCCACCCCTGGGCGTCGTAGAACTCCAGGTTGGAGCGCATCGCCTCCGGGGGCATCGTGAGGCTCAGCTGGACGGTGCTGGTGGCGCCGCTCTCGTGGGTGAGCACGACGCTCACCAGGTCGTCGAACCCGCGGGCACCGACGACACCGGCGACGGGTCCGAGCACCGGCAGCAGCACGGACAGGGCGTGCGGGCCGACGTCCCACAAGGCGCCGTCCAGCTGCCGCCACCTCGAGTCGGCGAAGGGGTTGTCGGGCGTCCGCAGTGAGGCCAGCCACTCCGCACGGGCACCGAGAGCGCCGGTGGTGGCACGTTCCTGCAGCCACGCCTCCCGCTCGGGCACGAACCGCTCGGTGAAGAAGACGACCGTGCTGACCCCGGTCTCCTCGACCGCGGCCAGCAGCCGGTCCGCGGCGGCGAGATCGGTGGCGACCGGCTTCTCCAGGAGCAGGTGCTTGCCGGCCGCGGCGGCCCGCAAGGCGATGTCGGCCTGAACCGCCGGGGGCACCGCGAACGCGACGGCGTCGACCGCGTCGAGCAGCGCATCCACCTCGTCGTACGGCGTGGCGCCGTGCGCGGCGGCCAGCCTGCTCGCCTTGCCGGGGTCGCGGCCCCACACGCCCACGAGCTCGGCGTCGGGATGTGACTCCAGGCCACGGGCATGCACCTCGTCCGCCCAGTAGCCGGTGCCCACCAGTCCGAACCTCATCGCCTGCACGGGCTCAGTCTTCCTCACCCGGGCCAGGTGCCGCCTGCGGGTAGGTTCTGACCGGTGTCGAATCGGGCCGTCGCCGTTCGTGGAGAAGGTGGAGGGTGGCCGCAGCGGACCGCCCCCGCGAAGGAGGAGACATGACGGAGTACCTCATCGCCTTCAACGACGAATGGGTGCCTGACCACACGCTCGAGGAGCTGCGGGAGAAGTCCGTGGCCGTCAAGGGGCTGGTGGCGGAGATGAAGGCTGCCGGCGTCCTCGTCTTCACCGGCGGCCTCGACCCTGCGGCCCCGGTGTTCGCCGTCGACGCGTCGAGCGGCACGCCGCTGTTCACCGACGGCCCGTTCGCCGAGTCCAAGGAGCACCTCGGCGGCTTCGCCGTCGTGGACGTGGCCGACGAGGAGGCGGCGCGCCTGTGGGCCGGAAGGATCGCGGTGGCCTGCGGCTGGCCGCAGGAGGTGCGGCGGTTCCAGGTTCCCGGGCAGTTCGAGGAGACCGGAGGCGGCCCGGGATGACGCGCCACCCGGGCTGACGCGGGACCCTTGCCGGTTCAGGAAGGGTTCATGGTCGCTGTCGCAGACTGGTGATGTGAGACAGCAGACTGGCGTCCCCCGGTTTGGCGAGCAGGCCACACTCAGCAGCGCGTCCTGGGTGCGCGGACCCGAGTGGGGCTCGCTCGGGCTCCGCCAGACCGGATGGCTGCTGCTGCCGCTGCGGCTGTTCCTCGGTGTCACGTTCGTGTTCGCGGCGCTGCAGAAGCTCGCCGACCCGTCGTTCTTCGACGCGTCCTCGCCGGGCTCGGTGCAGGCGCAGATGCACGCCGTCGCGCCGGCCAGCCCGATCGGCCCGCTGGTGCAGCTGAGCCTGCACGCGGGGTGGCTGGTCGGGCTGGTGATCGCGATCGGCGAGCTCGCCGTCGGCCTGGGCACGCTGTTCGGCCTGAGATCCCGTCTCGCCGCGGTCGGCGGGATGCTCCTCGCGCTGAGCTTCTTCCTGACCGTGAGCTGGACGACCTCGCCGTACTACTACGGCGCGGACATCGTCTTCTTCTTCGCCTGGACGCCGTTCGTGGCGGTCGGAGCAGCCGGCGTGCTGTCGCTCGACGGCCACCTGGCCGAGCGCCGGCGATCGCTCGAGTCGGACGCCGACCGTGGTGCCCTCGTGGAGCGCCGGGCCCTGGTGAGCGCGGCGGTAGGCACGGCGTGCCTGGCGGCGCTGACGGCGGTCCTGGGACGAGTCCTCGCCGGCAGTCCCGAGGACTCCGGAGCCGGTGAGCTGGCGGCCGGCCCGAGCCGCGGTCGCCGACCGTCCCGGAGCCATCACGCCTCGAGCCAGGCCTCCCCGCAGCACCACCCGGCGAACCCGGCGCCCGCCGGCATGCACCCGGTCGCCGAGGCCGGGGCGGTGGGCGTCGGTCAGGGGGTCCGGTTCAACGACCCGGCCAGCGGCAGACCGGCCTGGCTGATCCGGTCCGGCTCCCAGCGGTACGACGCGTTCAGCGCCGTGTGCACCCACGCCGGCTGCACTGTGGACTTCGACTCCTCGTCGAAGCAGTTCGTCTGCCCCTGCCACGGCGGCACCTACAGCGCCAGCGATGGCCGCGTGCTCGGCGGCCCGCCCCCGTCGCCCCTTGCCCGGATCAAGGTGGCGCTGAGTGGGAAGAAGGTGTACGCGCGCTGACCGGGCAGGTCCGCCGATCAGCCGTCGTCGGCGACACGGGCTACCCGGCGGTCGACGCGGTCATCGCCGAGGCGGTCGGGCACGGCCGGCGGCGGGACCCAGTGGTGCCCGGGTCGGGCGGACCGGCGGGCAACGCCCGGCTGACGGCGTGGGCCGGTCTGCTCCTCCTGCTCGTCATCTGCGCCGAGCTGGTGACGCTGCTCGACGTCACCGGGCTCATCCGCTGGCACGTCGGCGTCGGCATCGTGCTGACAGCGCTGGCTCTGCTGAAGACGGCGAGCACCGGGTGGCGGATCCTTCGGTACTACACCGGCTCGGACACCTACGGCAGCGCGGGCGCGCCGCCGCTCCTGCTCCGGCTGCTGGGTCCGCTGGTGATCCTGACGACGATGAGCGTGCTCGGCACCGGTTTCGCCCTGATCGCCATCGGCGAGCAGGCCTCCCACCACCCCATGTTCGACCTGCTCGGTCAGCGGGTCAGCCCGCTGAGCCTGCACCAGCTGTCGTTCATCGTGTTCGCGGTGGCGGCCGGACTGCACCTGCTGGCGCGGTTCGCGCCGGCGGTCCTGCTCGCCGGCGGCCGCCCGCACCGCGGTCGTCCGCGGTCTGCGGTCCCGGGCCGACCGGCCCGCGCGGCGGTCGTGACGGCGACCTTCCTCGCGGGGGCGATCGCCGTAGTGCTCGTCGTGCCGTCGGTGACCGGCTGGCACCACGACCACGGCCGCGACGACGGACCCGGCCACGGGGTGGCGCCGCGCGGGTAGCGTCGCCTCTCGTGGACGTCCGGAGGACCGCGCCGCTGGACGAGCTGGGCCCGGCGCGTGCGTTCGTGCCGCTGCTCGCGGCGGTGTTCGTGGTGACCGCCGCCTTCACCGACCCGGCGAGCTGGTGGCGCACGGTCCTGCTCGTCGTGCCCGTGGCCCTCTTCGCGGCGGGGTACCGCCGGCCGGTGCCGACCCCCGTGCTGGCCGTGGTGGTGGTCGGGACCGTCGCGGTGGCCCAGTGGAACGGCCGCCTCGAGCTGAGCCTGTTCCTGGTGTCGCTGCTGGCGCTCGTCGCGGCCGCCTGGGAGCCGCGGCCGGCGGCGGCCGTCGGCGCCGTCGTGGTCTGCGTGGTCTTCCCGGCGGTGCTCTCCCTGCTGCGCCCCACCGCGGACATCATGTGGCCGCCCTGGACCGGGGGCGTGATCTTCCCCGCGGCGATGGGCTGGACGATGCGACGCCAGGAGCGGCTGATGGCCGAGCTGGTCGACGCCCGCCGCGAGCTGGCCGAGCACGCCGTGCTGGACGAGCGGCGGAGGATCGCGCGCGAGGTGCACGACCTGGTCGGGCACGGGCTCGCGGCCGTGATGCTCCAGGTCACGAGCGCCCGGCACGTCCTGCGCCGGTCCCCGGACTCCGCCGACGAGGCGCTCGCCTCGGCCGAGGAGGTCGGCCGACGCAGCCTGCACGACCTACGACGGACGATCGGGCTCCTGCGCGACTCCGACGACGTCGTCGGTACCCGCGACGGCGCCGGGACCGGCTCGCTGCCCTCGGCGGCGCGCATCGCCGAGCTGGTCGGGACCTGGCGTGACGCCGGCCTCGACGTGTCGTACGACGAGCGGGGCGACGTGGGCGACGTGGACCCGGTCGTGGGGCTGACGTTGTACCGCGTCACCCAGGAGGCCCTGTCCAACGTGGGCAAGCACGCCCCGCGCAGCCGGACGGCCGTCACCCTCGTCGCGGCGCCCGGCGAGGTGTCGGTCGAGGTGGACAGTCGGGGAGCACGGCCGCCGGCGCCCCGGTCCGACGGCACGGCCGGCCACTACGGTCTGCAGGGCATGCGGGAACGGGCCGGCCTGGTCGGCGGACGGCTCACCGCCGGCCCGACGGAGACCGGCTGGCTGGTGCGGTGCGCGGTCCCCGGGACGGCTGGGCTGCCGGAGGCCCGGCAGTGACCCCGCCGACGAGCGGAGCGGCCATCCGGGTGCTGCTCGCCGACGACCAGCCCATCGTGCGCGCGGGGGTGGCGCGGATCCTCTCGCCCGAGGACGGCTTCACGGTGGTCGCGGAGTGCGAGGACGGCAGCGAGGTGGCGGGCGCGCTGGCGGCGACCGGCGTGGACGTCGTGCTCATGGACGTCCGGATGCCCAGGATGGACGGCATCGAGGCGACCCGACTGCTGCGCGAGGATCCGGGCGCACCGCCCGTCCTGGTCCTCACGACCTTCGCCGAGGACGACGTGCTGTGGAGCGCGATCGCGGCGGGCGCCGGCGGCTTCGTCCTCAAGGACGCCACGGCGGACGACCTCATCTCCGCCACCCGTGCCGTGGCCGGAGGCGGTGCCTGGTTCGACCCCGCGGTGACGCCACGGCTGCTCGAGGCCTACCGCCGCACCGTCGTGCCCAGCCGGACCGAGCGGAGCCGGCTGCTCGAGCTCAGCGACCGGGAGACCGAGGTCCTGCGTCAGATGGCGCGCGGCCGGACGAACCGCGAGATCGCCGCAGACCTGTTCCTCAGCGAGGCCACCGTCAAGTCGCACGTGGGCAGCATCTTCACCAAGCTGTCGGTCCGCGACCGGGCAGCGGCGATCGTGTTCGCTTTCGACCATGGCGTGGTCTCACCGGGGGACGGCGCGGGGGGCTGAGGCCGCCGCTCCGACCGTGGTCGATGCCGGAGTCTGGCCCGTGGGTGGATGTCCCGGGAGCTCGCGGCACGGAGCATCGGGTGCATGACGCAGACCCTTCTCCCGGAACCCCCGCAGACCACGGTCCGGGAAGCCGACCCGCGCGACCGGATCGTCGCCGCGATGTCCAAGGTCCCGGAGCGCCGCCGGCGTCGCGCCCGGGTGGTCGTCGTGACGGTGCTGTCGCTGCTCGTCGTCGGCTACGCCCTGCAGAGGTACGGCACCCTCGATCCGGGTGCGTCGCAGGTCGGGCTGCGCCCCGGCGTGCCCTGGCAGTTCCCGCTGCTGGTGGCGCACATCCTCACCGGCTCGGTGGCCCTGGCGCTCGGACCGCTGCAGCTGGTCCGGGCGGTCCGGCGCCGCCCGCGGGCCCACCGGTACGTCGGACGCGGCTACCTGTTCGCCGGGGTGTTCCCCGCGAGCGTCGCCGGCATCGGGGTGGCCGTGCTGACGACGGCGGGGCCGGTCGCGGCCGCGGGGTTCGTGGTCGGTGACGTGCTGTGGTTCACCACCGCCCTGCTCGGCTACCGGGCAGCGCGGGCGCGGCGGTACCGCGACCACGAGCGGTGGATGCTCCGCAACCTCGCGCTCACCTTCGCCGCCGTGACGTTCCGGGTCTGGCTGGCCCTGCTGGTCGTCGGCCAGCTCCCGCTGCTCGGGACGGTCTACGGCGGCGACTTCGGGTCGCTGTTCCACACCGGCTACGTCACGACGACGTGGCTGGCGTTCCTCCCGAACGTGCTGGTCGTCAGCTGGTGGCTGCGCTCCCGGGGAGCCTCGCGGCGAGCACGGTGAGGAACTCGCTCGTCCCGTGGTGCAGCTTGACGCTGGCCAGGTCGTCGCCGCGGGACCAGCCACGGTTCACGATCACCACCGGCACCCCGAGCCGGGCCGCGCGCTTGACGAACCGCAGCCCCGACATGACGCTCAGCGAGGAGCCGAGCACCAGCAGCGCCTCGCACGCAGGGTCCAGCGCCTCGACCGCCGCGTAGCACCGCTCCACCCGCGGTCGGGGCACGTTCTCGCCGAAGAACACCACGTGCGGCTTGAGCACCCCGCCGCAGTCCTCGCAGCCCGGCACCACGAACCCGGCGGTGTCGGTCAGCTCGACGTCGCCGTCCGGCCGCACCGCCACGTCGGCGTGCCGGTCGCTCCAGCCGGGGTTGAGGTCGGCCAGCCGGGCGTGCAGCGCCGCCCGGGAGGTGACCGCGCGGCAGGACAGGCAGACCACGTCCGAGATCCGGCCGTGCAGGGCGCAGACGGCCCGCGAGCCGGCCGCCTCGTGCAGCCCGTCGACGTTCTGGGTGATCAGCAGCGGCACCACGCCGGCCGCCTCGAGCGCCGCCAGCGCGTGGTGACCGGGGTTCGGGGCAGCGCGGCGCATCCGCGACCAGCCGAGGTGCGAGCGGGCCCAGTACCTCTGCTGGGCGACCGGGCCGGAGACGAAGTCGCCGTACGTCATCGGCATCCGTGCCGGAGCACCCGGCCCGCGGTAGTCGGGGATGCCGGAGTCGGTGCTGACCCCCGCCCCGGTGAGCACGACGAACCGCCGCCCGGCCAGCAGGGACAGGGCCGGTACGACGGTCTCGGGACCCGGCACGGTGACGGCGGTCATCACCGGCCAGCGTACGGCGGAGAGCCCAGCGGTGAACCAGACCTCGTCACCCTGACCTCCGCGCTCGCCAGAGCACCACGCCCGTCCAGATCATCCAGACCCAGAACAGCAGCGCGACCGAGCTCAGGGCATCCGCGGCCCCGCTGAACCTGGGCGCGGCGAGCGCCAGCCCGATCAGGGTGCTGAGCACACCGGCCACCGTGCCGAGGGCCGCGAGGGTCCGCGGGAACAGCCCGGAGCGCCACATGGCGATTCCCGCGGCCACGAGCGAGACCCCGAGCGGGCCGTAGAGCACGTGGTTCAGCTGGGAGGCGACGGCATCCAGGGATCGGGCGGCGGCGAGGGAGCCCTGCGCACCCAGGGACCACGAGGCGCCCGCAGCGACCGCGTACACGCAGGTCTCCAGAGCGACGCTGAGCGCCATGGCGGCAACGGCGAGGTCCATGAGCCGCTGGGGCCGATGGGAGTCGGCGAGGGCGGAGCGCAGCCCGGTCATGATCAGCACCCTGCCGAGGAGCACCACGCCGAACCACCCGGCCGCCCAGCCGAGCGAGTCCGCGTGCCCGCCGTACGCCCTCGCGATGCCCGCGGCACCGACGGTGGCGCCGAGCGGCACGCCCACGTGGCCGGCGACGATCGCCACCCACTCGAGCAGGTACATGATCGCGCCGGTGAGGACGAGCCGGTTGCCGACGAGTGGGCGCCGGGGGCGGTCAGTGCTGGTGGGGGAGGTGGTGCTGTTGCCGGGTTCGGTCTCGATCGTCATGCCGCACAGGGTGGGTCCGGCGGCCCGTCCTCCGCATCGAGCCGGCGGACCGATGGACTCCGCCCCGGAGATGACCGCGATCATCCCGGTGTGGGAGGCGCGCGCCCCCCTGCGGCCCTAGCATCGGGGCGTGACCGCCGGAGTGGTGCAGCGCCTGGGGTCGGTGCTGCTGGACGCGGCGCTGGTGCTGGTGTTCGTCGCGCTGCTCGTCGACCGCCAGTTCCTCGGGCTCGGGACGGTGACCGACATCGCGGGGGACCCGGCGTGGACCTTCCCGCTGTTCCTCGCCGGCGACCTCGCGCTGCTGTGGCGTCGCAGGTTCCCGGTGGCCGTGGCCGTGGTCGCCTTCGTGCCGTACGCGCTGCACGCCGTGGTGACGGGGGCCGGTGTGGAGGGAGCCTTCGCGCTGCTGCCCGGGCTGGTGGCGCTCTACTCGCTCGGCGCGTATGCCGTCGGCCGGCAGATGGCCGTCGGCGTCGTCGTCGTGGGCGCGCTCGAAGCGGTCCACGACACCCACGACCCGGGCATCCGCCTGTCGAATGAGGTGGAGGTGTGGTCGTACCTGTTCTGGACGGCGGTGCTCGTCGGTGTGCTCGTCGTCGGTGTCCTCGTCGGCACCCGCCGGCGGGCGGAGGAGTCGCGGCGCCGGGCCGCCGAGGCGGAGGCGCAGCGGGTCGAGGCGGTGGCGTCCGAGCGCGCGAAGATCGCCCGGGAGCTGCACGACGTGGTGACCCACAACGTCAACGTGGTGGTGATGCAGGCGATGGCCGCGAACGGGGTCCTGGACAGCGACCCGGCGCGGGTGCGGGCCCCGCTCGAGGCCATCGAGACGAGCGGCCGGGAGGCGCTCGCGGAGATGCGCCGGATGCTGGGGGTGCTCCGCCAGGAGGATGACCTGCTCCTGGCGCCGCAGCCCGACGCCGCCGAGGTCGGGCGGCTGGCGGACTCCCTCAACTCCGCCGGGCACCGGGTGGAGTGCCGGGTCGCCGACGACCTCGGGCCGCTGCCCGACGGCATGGGGCTGGTGGTGTTCCGCATCGTCCAGGAGGCGCTGACCAACACCGTCAAGCACGCCCGTGGCGCCGCCGCCCGGGTGGAGGTCCGTCGTACGCCGGACGCGGTGGAGGTCGAGGTGGTCAACGGGCCGGGCGTCCCGGAGACCGAGCGGAGCGGGGCCGGGCACGGGCTGGTCGGCATGTCGGAGCGGGCGGCCCTCTCCGGGGGCACCCTCGCGTGCCGGCCGACGGAGGACGGCGGGTTCCGGGTGTTCGCGCGGCTGCCGCTGGAGCCGGCGTGACCACGGTCCTGGTCGCCGACGACCAGGCCCTCGTCCGCGACGGTCTGCGACTGATCCTCGAGGTGGAGGAGGGCATCGAGGTCGTCGGCGAGGCGACCAACGGTCATGAGGCGGTCGCGCTGGTCGGCCGGCTCGCCCCCGACGTCGTCCTCATGGACGTGCGGATGCCCGTCCTGGACGGGCTCGCCGCGACCCGCGAGATCGTGCGGTCCGGGTCCTCCTCGCGGGTGCTGATGCTGACGACGTACGACGAGGACGGCTACCTCTACGAGGCGATCCGGGCCGGCGCGAGCGGGTTCCTGCTCAAGGACTCGCGTCGCGAGCAGCTGGTCGGCGCGATCCGGACGGTCGCGGCCGGCGACGCCGTGCTGCACCCCGAGCTGACCCGGCGGTTGCTGGAGAGGTTCGGCAGCGGGCCTGCGCCGGATGCGGTGTCCGACCGGTTGAGCGGTCTGAGCGCCCGCGAGCGCGAGGTGCTCACGTGCGTGGCCCGGGGGCGCACGAACGCCGAGATCGCCGCGGAGCTCTTCCTGTCCGAGGCGACGGTCAAGACCCACCTGATGCACGTCACCGGCACGCTCGGGCTGCGCGACCGGGT
>Ga0308175_100003865_pt1 | contig 10430 bp, 10 predicted proteins | sample PhyCR1_3_FD_203893 | JGI IMG/M metagenome (GOLD analysis project Ga0308175, IMG submission 203893) | Soil microbial communities from UC Gill Tract Community Farm, Albany, California, United States - DLSLS.C.R1 | ecosystem: Environmental > Terrestrial > Soil > Agricultural land | place: USA...
GGCGACCAGCTCGGCGCGCTCGTCGGCGGCGGCGCCCTCGCGGGGCCGCACCGCGGTGATCCGCACGCCGAAGCGCGCCCACTCGACCGACAGCGTGCGGGCGGCGTTCTCCAGCGCCGCGCCCACCGCGTTGGCGTGGTCGCCGGCATCCGTGGCCGGCGCCAGGAAGACGACCTTGCCACCCGGCGGAGCCGTCGTCGCGGCGGCGCCCTCGGCCGCCTGCGCCGCGGCGATCCAGCCGGCGTCGACCACGGCGCGCACGACGTTCCAGCCGTCGTCGACCGCGCGGCGCAGCCCCGGCATCCCGCCGCCGGCGTCGGCGAACGCGGACGCCGCGTCGACCACGAGCACGTCGATCGGGCCCAGCGCGCCGACGGCGACCGCCACGGCGTCCTCGTCGGCCAGGTCGCCGTCGACGGTGACCACGCGGGCGCCGAGCGCCGAGGCGCGCTCGCGCTCGGCCGCTCCGTCGCCGGCCACGCAGATCGTCAGGCCGTCCAGGACTCCGGGGCGCAGCACGTCGAGCACGCCGCGGACCCTACAAGTACGTTTCCGGCCATGGAGCCCGCGAGCGTCCGCGTCCATCCGCTGATGACGGCGCGCATGAAGGCGATGCCCGCGTTCTACGAGCGCCCGGGCGGCCCGAAGCCGCTGGCCCTGGCGCGCGGCATGGGCCTGCACATCCCGCGCTCGCGCTGGTCGTGGGTGCCCATCCCCGCCTTCTGCGTCGAGCACCCGAGCGCCGGGCCGATCCTCGTCGACACGGGCCTGCACGCGCAGGTCGCCACCGACGTGGGCGCCGCGCTCGGTCGGGCGGCGAAGATCGCGTTCACCATCGACATGCGGCCCGAGTGGGCGGCGCCGGCGCAGCTGCGCGCCCGCGGGATCGACCCGGAGGCCGTCGGGACGATCGTCATGACCCATCTGCACTACGACCACGCCAGCGGGCTGTCGCAGTTCCCGGACGCCACCGTGATGGTCGACGAGCGCGAGCGCGAGGCGGCGCGCAAGGGCTCGATCCTCGACGGCTACGTCGAACGGCTGCACACGACGCCCGGCCAGCGCTGGGAGACGCTGCCCGGCGACGAGCCGGAGATCGACCTGCTCGGCGACGGGACGATCCGCCTCGTGTCGACCCCGGGCCACACCCCCGGACACCGCTCCGTGCTCCTGCGCCTGGGCGCAGGCCGCGAGCTGCTGCTCACGGGTGATGCCGCCTACGCGCGGCGGACGGTCGAGGAGGGCCTCGTCCCCCTGCTGACGTGGGACGACGACGCCTACCGGCAGTCGCTGGCGTGGGTCACCGACTGGGTCGCCGCGCACCCGGGCGCGACCTACGTGCCGGGCCACGACGAGGCCGCCTTCGCCGCCCTCGACGCGGTCTACGAGTAGACCTAGGCCTTGGCCGCCTAGGCCGCCTCGGCGTCGCGCACCGCGGCGCGGCGCCCGCGCAGGGTCTCCTCGGCCGTCAGCAGCTCGTCGAGCATCGCGTCGGCCGCCAGCTCCATCGTCTCGTTGGGCGCCAAGCGGCCGTCCTCGTCGATGAACTGGGTGTGGAACGGGATGTTGACCGCCTCCATGATGGGCAGCATCCGCAGCGCGATGAGCACCGGCTTGAGCTGCTGCACTGCGCGCGTGCCGGCCGCGACGCCGCCGTAGCTCACCACGCTGACCGGCTTGTGCTGCCACTCGGCGTGCAGGAAGTCGAGCGCGTTCTTCAGCGGCGCGGTGAAACCGTGGTTGTACTCGGGCATGACGAAGACGAACGCGTCGGCGGCGTCCACGCGCGCGCTCCAGTCCTTCGTGTGCTGCTTGGTGTAGCGGCGCAGGCGCGGGTGGTTGGGCTCGTCCACGAACGGCAGGCCGAGCTCGGCGAGGTCGACGAGCTCGACGTCGAACGCGCCGTGCCCGCGGGCACGGCCGGTGAACCAGTCGGCGATCGGCTCACCGGCGCGGCCGGGCCGGGTGCTCGCGAGGATGACGATCAGCTTGGGCATGCGTCCTTCGTGGTGGTGGGGGAAGCCGCCGCCGCGCAACGCGGCGACGACGGACCGGAACCTCGAGGGGTTCCCCGGGGTTAGGGACGCGATGCGCCGTCCCGCCACCCTCCTCCTCCCCGCCGTCCTGCTGCTCGCCGCCGTCGCCGCCGCTGCGCCTGCCGCGCACGCGCGCGTGATGCTCGTGGCGACCGGCCAGGCCACGGCGACGCTGCTCGACGTGCAATCGGGCGCGCTGGTCGCGCGCGTGCCCGTGCCGGGCGGCACGCGCGCGGTCGCGGTGGCGCCCGACGGCGTGCGCGGCTACGTCACCGCCGGCGCCGGCGTCGCCGCGATCGACCTCAACGCCCGCGCGAAGGTCGGCGACGTCCGGCTGACCCGCACGCCGACGGCGCTGGCGATGAGCGCGAGCGGCAACCGCCTGGTCGCCGCACGGCGCGGCGCGCTGGACGTCATCGACCCGGCGACGCTGACCGTCGCCCGCTCCGTCGGCCTCGGCGCGCAGGCCCGGCGCCCCGGCGCGCTGGCCGTCTCGGCCGACGGCGCCAAGGCCGTCGTCGTCCTCGACGCGAGGCGGATCGCGATCGTCGACCTCCTGGGCGGCGGCGTGCGCCGCATGCGCCTGGCCGGCGTCACCGGCGTGGCCTTCGCGCCGACGGGCCGCAACGCCTACGCGGCGATCGCGACGCGCACGCTCACGGGCCTGCGGACGCTCGACACGGCCGGCGGGCGCCTGGGGCGCACGATCCGGACGAGCGCCGGCCCCGGCGGCGGCGTCGCGGTGACCGGCAACGGCAAGCACGTGGTCGTCGGCGCCGGCAGCGGGTCGCGCGTGACCGCGGTGTTCGACCTGCCCAGCGGCCGCGTCGCGGCCCGCGTCGCCACCGGCCTCGGCCCCGGCCATCCGGCCGTCGCGCCCGACGGCGTGCGGCTCTACACCGCCGACCAGCGGGCGGGCACGATCTCGGTCCTCAGCGCGCTGTCGTTCCGGCGCCTGTCGATCCGCCGGCTGAGCGGCGGCGCGCGGCCGTCCGCCCTGGCCGTGCAGCCCGGCATCGGGCTCATCAGCGGCACCGACGGGCCCGACCGGCTGACCGGCACGCGCCTCGGCGACCAGATCGACGGCCTGGGTGGCGACGACACGCTGCTCGGCGGCCGCGGCGCCGACCTCCTCCACGGCGGCGCCGGCAACGACACCATGGACAGCGGCGCCGACGGCGACAAGCTCTACGGCGAGGACGGCGACGACCGCCTCTTCGCCCAGCAGGGCGACGACACGCTCGACGGCGGAGCCGGCAGCGACTACGCCAACGGCGGCACCGGTGACGACGAGATCGACGGCGCCGACGGCGACGACAGCCTCGACGGCGGGGAGGGCGACGACGTCGTCCGCGGCGGCGCGGGCAACGACCGCATCATCGAGACCTCGCTGGGCAACGACGTGCTGCTCGACGGCGGCGACGGCAACGACTACATCGACGGCAACCGCGGCACCGACGTCATCGACGGCGGCGCCGGCGACGACACGCTGCTGGGCGGCCCCGGCGGCGAGAAGATCGACGCCGGCGACGGCAACGACACGATCGACGGCGGGACCGGCGGCGACGGCATCTTCGGCCGCGCGGGCAGCGACGCGATCCGCGGCGACGCCGGCCGCGACACGCTGTGGGGCGCCGAGGGCGAGGACCAGATCGACGGCGGCTCGGGCGACGACCGCATCTCCGGCGGCGACGGCAGCGACGAGCTCGTGGCCGGCCCGGGCGCCGACACGGTCACCGGCGGCCGCGGCAACGACGACATCCGCGTCGCCGACGGCGACGCCGACACGGTCGACTGCGGCACCGGGCGCGACACCGTCTACGTCGAGCAGGACGCCCCGGCCCGCGACACGCTGAAGTCCTGCGAGATCGTCAGGCAGGTCCCGGCGGAGCCGTCGACCGACGCGCCGCCGTCGTCGAACAACGTCTTCGGCACGACCGGCGACGACCAGCTCTTCGGCACCGAGGGCGCCGACTCGCTGTTCGGCAGCGACGGCCGCGACGTCCTCTTCGGCAACGGCGGCGACGACTACGTCGACGGCGAGGACGACGACGACGAGCTGCACGGGGGCACCGGCGACGACGCGCTGCACGGCCGCGGCGGCAACGACATGGTGCTGGGCAACGAGGGCGACGACAGCATCACCGGGGACCGGGGCAACGACACCATCAACGGCGGCGCGGGGAACGACACGATCTTCGGCAACCTCGACGACGACGTCATCGCCGGCGACGAGGGCGACGACCGCATCCAGGTCGTCGGCGGCGGCTTCGACCGCGTGTCCTGCGGCGAGGGAGCCGACGTCGTGTTCGCCGACGCCACCGACGAGGTCGCCGGTGATTGCGAGGACGTGCGCCGCTGACGGTCGGCTCAGACGGCCGGCGCGCCGCGCTTGCCGGCGCGGCGCAGCGCCCGGCGCTCCTCGCGCACGCGCGCGACGGCCCCGCGACGGCCGTGGGCCTCGAGGCCGTGGTAGAGCACCTTGATGGCGTCGAGGATCTCGTTGGCGGTGGCCTTGGCCTGCTCGCGCGTCGGCGCGGCGATCTGCTCGTAGCGGAACGCGTCGCCGTACTGGATCGTCACCTTCGGGAACTCGAGCTTCTTCCAGTTGCGCACCTTCGACGAGCCGTGGATGGCGACCGGCACGACGGTCGCCCCCGTCTCGAGCGCCAGGCGCCCGATGCCCGGCTTGGCCTCCGCCGCCAGCCGGCCGTCGCGCGAGCGGCCGCCCTCGCAGTACATCGCCAGGCAGTCGCCGCGGTCGAGGATCGCGCGCGCGGTGATCATCGACTCCTCGTCGCGGTGGCCGCGTCGCACCGGGAAGACCCCGCCGTGGGTGTAGATCCACTGCATCGGCGGCGTGAAGAGCTGTGACTTGGCCATGAACCGGACCTTGCGGCGCAGGGCGCTGCCGACGAAGAAGTGGTCCATGAACGAGAAGTGGTTGGGCGCCAGGATGACCGGGCCGGTCGGCGGGACCTTCTCGGTGCTGATGTGGCGTGCGCGGAAGAACGACCACGAGTACAGGAGCGTGAGGCTGCGCACGGCTTCGTAGACCCAGTCCGGCTCACGCGTGCGCCCGCGCTCGTGGAACCGGTCGAAGTACTCCTTGGGGCGCTCGTCCAGGTAGACCTGCGCCTTGATCGGCGCCAGCTGCTCGGGCTCGTTCACGGTGGCGGAATGCTACCCGCGAACCGCCGCGCCGAGCGCGCCGCATCCGTCCACCCGGGGTGCGCCGCACGGAGGCTGTCCCTCCTCCATGCGGCGCAAGGTCCCCAGGCGTGCTCCGGGACGGTGGGTCAGGCCATCCCACGGAGCGGCGATCGGTCGGCACAACGGCGAGTCGTCGCAGGAGGAGACGGTGTGCGCTGTTGCGATGTCCCCCGGCCGATCACTGACCAGGATGATGCGGCACGCCTGCGGGTCGCTGCACCGCCCGCCGGTCGGAACATCCAGGGCCCGATTCCGCCCGTCGGTCGAGCGCTCGTGAACGTCCGGTGATCGGCCTATGTTCCCGCGCATGGCGGAGATCCAGGCCCACATCACGGGCACCGTGTGGAAGATCGAGTGCAAGCTCGGCGACACGATCGAGGAGGGCGACACGGTCGTGATCCTGGAGTCGATGAAGATGGAGATGCCGGTCGAGGCCGAGGACGAGGGCACGGTCAAGGAGATCCTCTGCGAGGAAGGGCAGGCCGTGAACGAGGGCGACACGCTCGTCGTGCTCGAATAGGCGGCGAAGCACTAGCCTCCCGCCGCGAATGGCGGGCGAACTGCTCATCGACGAGCCGCTGGACGGCGTCCTGCGGCTCACCATCTCCAACCGGAGCAAGCGCAACGCGCTCGACCACGCGATCCTCGACGGCATCGCGGCCGCCGTGCGCGACGCCGGGGGCGACGGACGCACCCGCGCCATCGTGCTCACCGGCGCGCACGGCATGTTCTCGTCGGGCTATGACATCGGCGACATCCCCGAGGACGTCTTCGCCGCCGAGGCCGAAAAGCTCGTCGCCCACCCGTTCACCAGCGCCATCGACGCGCTCGACGCCACCGACGTCCCGACGATCGCCGCGATGCCCGGCCACACGATCGGCGGCGGCCTGGAGCTCGCGCTGGCCTGCGACCTGCGCGTCGCGCGCGACGGCATCAAGCTCGGGATGCCGCCGGCCAAGCTCGGCCTCGTGTACTCCCACACGGGCCTGCGCCGGTTCCTGCACGCCATCGGCGAGCCGCGCACGCGGCAGCTCTTCCTGCTGGGCCGCAACATCGACGCCCGCGAGGCGCGGACGTGGGGCCTCGTGCACGAGGTCGCCGGCGCCGAGGACCTCCAGGGCTTCGCGCTCGACTGGGCCGAGGAGCTCGTCGCCAACGCGCCGCTGTCGGTCCGCGGCAACAAGCGCGTCCTGCGCGCGCTGCTGGCGGCCGAGGCAACGCTGGACGAGGGCGTCGAGGCGGAGCTCATCGCCCTGCGCCGGGCGTGCTTCGCCTCCGAGGACCTGATCGAGGGCGTGCGCGCCTTCGGCGAGAAGCGCCCCGCGCGCTGGCAGGGGCGCTGAGGGGTGGCGTCGCCCAAGGCCGTCGAGGCGCTCGAGGCGCGCATCGACACGCTCGAGCAGACCGGCCAGTACGACGAGGCGATCGCCGTGCTCGGCGAGCTGCAGGAGCTGACCGGCGAGGACCAGCGCTGGCACGTCGCGTGGATGCACGTGCTCGCCGGGCGCCGCGGCGAGGCCGATGCGATCTGGGCCGCGCTGGAGCGCGACCATCCCGGTGACCCGACCGTCCCGTTCCTCGCCGGAAGCGCCCACGCCGAGGCCGACGAGCCGGGGGCGGCGGCCGAGCTGTTCGCCCGCGCGCTGGAGCTGGCGCTGCACGGCGGCGCCGACGGCGAGACCCTGCGCCAGATCGTCGCCGAGCGGACCCAGGCCCTGGCCGACGCCGGCCTGGCGCCGGAGCCGGTCGACGAGGCCGCGCGGCTGGCGCTGGCGCGCGCCGCGGCCCAGGGCGCCGACACACCGGTCGCCACGCCGTACTTCCCGCCCGCGGAGTTCGCGCTGGCCCTCGCGGCGTGGCCCTCCTTCGCCGCCGACTGGGAGACCGACGGCCATGCCGCCTACGCCCTGGAGCTCGACCGCCGCATGCGCGCCGTCGCACCGGGCGCGCCGCGCCATCCGGTCGTGGTGCCGCTGACCGTCGCGCAGGTGCGCGAGCTCGCCGCGGCCAACGAGTTCGACGAGGAGGCGGCCGAGGCGCGGGCGCGAGCGGCGTACGAGGCCGCCCGGGAGGGCGGCGCGCTGGCCTGGCCGCCGGGCCGCAACGACCCCTGCTGGTGCGGGTCCGGCAAGAAGTACAAGAAGTGCTGCGGCCGCTGAGCGGGACGGGCCGGCCCGCGGTCCGTCAGGCCGGCCGCAGGAAGGCGCGCAGCTTCGCGACGCGACGGAAGCCGAGGCGCTCGTAGACCGGCAGCCCGTCCGGGCTGGCCTGCAGCGTCGCCGAGCGCATGCCCCGGTCGCGCTCGGCCGCCAGCACGGCCAGCAGCAGGCGGCTGGCCAGTCCCTGCCGACGGTGGCGCGCGTCGGTCGCGACGTACTGGACGCTGACGTCGTCGCCGACGGCGAGCGTGAGCGTCACGCAGGCGATCTCCCCGCCGACGCGCAGGCCGTGCGTCCGGACGCGGTCGTCGCGCAGGCGGCCGACGAGCGGCTCGAGGACGTGGTCCTGGCCGTAGGCGCGGTCGTTGACCGCGCCGAGGACGGCCAGGGGCGGTGCCTCCACCGTGTCGGGCGGCGCGCCGCCGTCGAGCTGGGCGCCGTCGAGCGCCAGCCCCAGGCACGGCATCGCGATCCCCGGCTCCTCGACGCGGCCGGGCGCCGCGTCGGCGACCGTCCAGAGGCTGTGCGGCAACGACGGGTCGTCGGCCGGCGGCCGGGCGTCCAGCGGCACGACCGCCGCGTCGAGCCAGTGGTTGTCGGTGGCGCCGCCGACGTTGGCGCCGACGGCGTCCGGACGCCGGATCGCGCCGTCGCCGCCGAGCGCGGCGACCATCTCGCCGAAGCCGAGGATCGAGCGGCGGGCCAGCTCCTGGTCGTGCATCGGCGGCCACGCTAGCGGGCGCCGCGCTGCCGTCAGCGGTCGGCGGCCTCGTGGATCGCCGCGCGGATCTCGGCCAGCTCGGTGCCCTTCTCCAGGTAGGAGTGGGCGCCGATCTCCTTGGAGGGAGCGGCCATGCGGGCCGCGCTGAGGCTCGACAGGCCGATGATCGAGGTGCGCGGCGCACGGCGGCGCATCTTCGGGATCGCCTGCAAGCCGCCCATGCGCGGCATCGACATGTCCAGCAGGACGACGTCGGGCTGCAGCTCGGCCGTCGCCTCGACGCCGGCCAGGCCGTCGGCGGCCTCCCCGACGATCTCGATCGAGGGGTCCTCGGCCAGCGACGAGCGCATCAGGGCGCGGAAGGCCTCGGCGTCGTCGCAGAGCAGGACACGGATCGGTTCGGCGGCGGCCACGTACTGCACATCATCGGTTGGTGAGGGACGTTTCGCCATCCCCATTTCTGATGATCGGCTGACGGACGACCGTCCACCCGCTCATCCGATCGGACGAGGCGCGAGCGTAAGCAAGACACCGGTCCGGGCGTTGTCCCGGAACCATGACTCGTCGCTCCACGCTCCCCGCGCTCCCCCTCGCCGCCGCCCTCTGCGCCCTCGCGCTGCCGGCCGCCGCCGCCCACGCCACCACCTACTGCGTCGCCAAGCCGGAGTGCGCCGCGGCGCCCGGCACCGCCACCGCACCGACGCTGAAGGACGCCATCGACGCGGCTGCGGCCGCCGCCGGCCCGGACCGGATCGAGCTCGGCGCGGGCACCTTCCCCTTCCCGGGCGCCGTCCCGACGGTCGCCACGACCAACGACATCGCGTCGATCAGCGGCATGGGCGAGGGCGTCACGCACCTGCAGGCGGGGACCGGCGCGCAGTCGGCGCTCGTCGTCGAGCACCCGGGCACCGTGGTGTCGGACCTCACGATCGACGCCACGCCCGGGCTCAGCGCCGCGTTCCTGGTCCTGGAGGCGGCCGGCGCCACGGCGCGCCACGTCACGGTCGACGGCCCGGCCGACGGCGGCTTCGCGTTCGGGCTCGCAAGCGGGGCGGTCCTCGACGGCGTCACCACGCGGCTCGGCACCGCGCCGAAGGGCGCGACGTCGGCCTACATCTACGGCGGGGGCGGCGCCACCATCCGCGACGCCTCGTTCACGAGCCCGTTCGGCGTGCGCGTCAACGACGCGGACGCCACCACGCTGCGCGACGTGCGCGTGACGGCGCGCTGGGAGGCGCTCGAGCTCGACCAGGGCCAGATCGACGCCGACGGCCTGCTCGCCGAGATCGTGCCGGGCGGCTCGACGGCGATCTCCTACAACACCGGCGGCACGCTGAACGCGACGCTGACACTGCGCCACGCGACGATCGTCAAGGGCCCCGGCGCGTACGGGGTCGACGTCTTCCACTACGGCGGGGCGGGCACCGCGGCGCTGATCGCGCGCGACGTGGTCATCGCCGGTGGAGGGACCGACATCTGGCGCCACGCGACCGCCGGCACGGCGACCGTCGACATCGCCGACTCGTCCTACGCGCCGGCGCGCGTGGTGGGCGTCCCGGGGCTGCCGGGCCCGACCGACATCGTCGCCGCCGACCCCGGGTTCGTCGACGCCGCCGCCGGCGACTTCCGCCTGGCCGCGTCCTCGCCGCTGGTCGACCGCGGCGAGGCGTCGCTGCCGGCGGGCGGCGTGGCGCTCGACCTCGCCGGCGCCCCACGCGTCGTGGACGGCGACGGCGACGGTGTCGCCCGGACCGACATCGGCGCCTACGAGTACGCGCCTGCGGTCGCGTCGCCGGCGCCGGTCGACGGCGCCGGCCCGGACGCCGGCGCTGCCGCGGCGGGCGCAGGCGTCGCCGGGCCGGCGGTGGCCGCGGGCCACGCACGGCGGCTGACGCTCTCGGCCGGCCGCCAGCGGCTGGACCGCCGTGGCCGCTTTGCGGTGGCGGCGCTCTGCGCCGCGCCGGGCGGCTGCCGCGGCGCCGTGCGCCTGACCGCCCGCGCCGGGCGCCGCGCCGTCGTCGTGGGCACCTCGAGGATCGCGCTGGCCGACGGCGCGCGGGCGACGCTGCGCATCCGCGTCACGCGGGCCGGGCGCGTCGCGCTGGCCGGTCGCCGGCAGCTGAAGGTCGCCGCCACGGCGGACGTCCGCGACGGCGCCGGGACGGCGCTGCGGGCGACCGTCGCGTTCGCCGGCCTGCCGCGCCAGAAGGCGGTCCGCCACCGCTAGACCCGTCCGGCGTCCTGCTTACTGTGCCGGGCATGCCGCCGCTCATCACCCGCGAAGAAGCCGTCCGTCTCGGC
>Ga0308175_100003866_pt1 | contig 10430 bp, 10 predicted proteins | sample PhyCR1_3_FD_203893 | JGI IMG/M metagenome (GOLD analysis project Ga0308175, IMG submission 203893) | Soil microbial communities from UC Gill Tract Community Farm, Albany, California, United States - DLSLS.C.R1 | ecosystem: Environmental > Terrestrial > Soil > Agricultural land | place: USA...
GACCCCGAGCAGCGGGAGCTGGTCGCCTCGCAGGGCAGCGACGCCGAGCACGTCCACGAGCAGTACATCCGCAACATCAACGCGGCGATCAGGGACCGGCCCGACGGCATGCGCGTCACCACGCACATGTGCCGGGGGAACTTCCGGTCCTCGTGGGCGGCCAGCGGCAGCTACGACTTCGTCGCCGAGGCGCTCTTCGGCGGGCTCGAGGTCGACGGCTTCTTCCTGGAGTACGACGACGAGCGCTCCGGGGGGTTCGACCCGCTCCGCTACGTGCCCGAGGGAAAGCTGGTCGTGCTCGGCCTGGTCACCACGAAGCGTGGCGAGCTGGAGGACAAGGACACCCTCAAGCGGCGGGTCGAGGAGGCCAGCAGGTTCGTGCCGCTCGAGCAGCTGTGCCTGTCCCCGCAGTGCGGGTTCTCCTCCACCGTGGAGGGCAACGTGCTGACGCAGTCGCAGGAGGAGGCCAAGCTCGCCCTGGTCGTCGAGACCGCGCAGGAGATCTGGGGCTGAGGCGTCGTCAGTCCTGGATGCGGCGGAAGGGCTGCGCCTCCTCGAGCTCGAAGGCGAGCTCGAGGAGCCGTGCCTCGTGGCCCGCTGAGGAGGCCAGCTGGATGCCGACCGGCATCCCCTGGGCGTCGGCCCCCACCGGCAGCGAGATCGCCGGGTCGCCGGTGGCGTTCTGCCACGGCGTGAAGGTCACCCACTCCATCAGGTTCTCGAGGACCACCTCGTAGGGCTGGTTGGGGTCGAGCCAGCCCAGCTGCGGGGTGGTGCGGGCCAGGACGGGGGTGAGGGCGACGTCGTACCCGGCGAAGAACCTCCGCGAGACGCGCCCCGACAGCCGCAGCCGGGCGATCGCCAACGGCAGCCGCCACAACCGCCGCCGCGCACGCCGGGCCAGGCCCCGGGTGAGGTTGTCGGTGCGGCTGCTGTCGAAGGTCGGGCCGAACTGCCGGCGCCCGCCGGCGGCGAGGGCGGCCGCGAGCAGGCACCAGTAGTCCAGGAAGTCCGCGATGAAGTGCTCCGGCACAGGCGGCGGGACCTCCTCGACGTGGTGACCCATCGACTCCAGCAGCTTGCCGGCCCGCAGCACCGTCTCGCGGGTCTCGGCGTCGGTGATGCGTCCGGCGATGGAGTCCGCAGCCAGCGCGATGCGCAGCCGCTTGCGGCCCGGTCCGCGGATGTCGCCGACCGGCGGCAGGGACAGGTTGCGCCGGGAGCGCTCGATCTCGCGGAGGAACGCCGCGGTGTCGCGCACCGACCGGGTGACCACGCCGTCGGCGACGATGCGCACCGGCATCTGCTGATTCATCCGGTCGCCGGGGGTGCGGCCGCGGGTGGGCTTGAGCCCGACGAGGCCGTTGCACGCCGCAGGGATCCGGATCGAGCCGCCGCCGTCGTTGGCGTGCGCGATCGGCACCGCGCCGGCGGCCACGAAGACCGCGGACCCTGCCGAGGAGGCACCGGAGGAGTACGACGTGTCCCACGGGTTGTGCACGGGCTCGTCGTCGGCGAACTCGGCGCTCGCGCTGAAGCCGAACTCCGACAGCCGGGTCTTGCCCAACGAGACCAGGCCGGTGCCGAGGAACGCCTCGGCCCAGTCTCCGTGCCGGTCAACCGGCAGGGCGGTGAACGCCTTGGTGCCCTGCTGGGTGGGCAGCCCGGCGACGTCGGAGTTGTCCTTGACGAATGTCGGCACTCCGGCGAAGAAGCCGGCACCCTCGTCGGCGGCGCGTCGGCGGGCCCGCTCGAAGTCGTCGCAGGCGAGCCCGTCGAGCACGGGCTGGAGTCGCTGCGTCCTCGCGATCGCGGCCTCGACGACCTCGGTGCGGGAGACCCGCCCGGCACGGAGCTCCGCAGCGATCCCGACCGCGTCGTGGTCACCGAGCGCGTCGTCGGTGAAGGCGTGGACGTGGCGCTGGGGCTGCTCCCGCATGCCACCAAGTTACCGACAGGTCGCCCCGTAGACTCGCGCGGGTGACGTCGCAGACCGAGGCCCAGGCGACTCCCGGGGGCCCCGGCCACGACGAGTACACCCACCGGCAGATCCTCACCATCTTGTCGGGCCTGATGATGGGGATGTTCCTCGCCGCGCTCGACCAGACCATCGTCAGCACCGCGATCCGCACCATCGCCGACGACCTCCACGGCCTGTCGATCCAGGCCTGGGCGACCACCGCCTACCTGATCACCTCGACGGTCGCGACGCCGATCTACGGCAAGGTCGGCGACCTGTTCGGCCGCAAGAAGCTGTTCCTGTTCGCGATCACCGTGTTCATCCTCGGCTCGGCGGCCTGCTCGTTCGCCACGTCCATGTACATGCTGGCCGCCTTCCGGGCGTTCCAGGGAATCGGCGCCGGAGGCCTCTTCACGCTGGCGCTGGCGATCATCGGCGACCTGGTGCCGCCGAGGGAGCGAGCGAAGTACACCGGCTACTTCATGGCGGTCTTCGCCACGTCCAGCGTCCTCGGCCCGGTGGTCGGCGGACTCTTCGCGCAGGCCCCGTCGATCCTGGGGATCACCGGTTGGAGGTGGGTGTTCCTGGTCAACGTGCCGATCGGGATCGCGGCACTCTTCGTCGTCGAGGCCACCTTGCACCTGCACTCCGTGCGCCGGTCGGCCCGGATCGACTGGTGGGGCGCGGTTGCCCTCATGGTCGGGCTGGCGCCGCTGCTGATCGTCGCCGAGCAGGGCCAGGCCTGGGGCTGGGGCTCGGGCCGTGCCGTGGTCTGCTACCTGATCGGCGGTGCGGCGCTGGCCGCCTTCGTCGCCGTCGAGGCCCGGCTCGGGTCGTCGGCGCTGATCCCGCTGGCGATCTTCCGGCTCCGGGCGGCAGCCGTGACCATCGGTGCCAGCGTGGTCATCGGCATGGCGATGTTCGGCGCGATGATGATCTTGCCGCAGTACATGCAGATCGTGCACGGGGCGTCGCCGATGACGTCCGGGTTCATGATGCTGCCGATGGTCGTCGGGATGATGTCGGCGGCGATGGTCTCCGGCGTCATCACGTCGAGGACCGGCCGGATCCGTGGCTTCCCGATCCTCGGTTCGGCGGTCGCCACCGCCGCGATGCTGCTGCTCTCCACGATCACCGCCGACACCGCCCTGTGGCTGGTGATGCTCTTCATGCTGCTGCTGGGCCTGGGGCTGGGCAACTGCATGCAGCCGCTGATGCTGATCGTGCAGAACGCCGTGCCGCCACGGGCGATCGGCGTCGCGACCAGCTCGGCCACCTTCTTCCGCCAGATCGGCGGCACCATCGGCGTGGCGGCGTTCATCTCGCTGCTGTTCAGCACCGTGGGCACCAACATGCGTGCCGCGTTCCAGGCGGCCGTGCAGGACCCCGCCTTCCTGCACGCGATGCGGGACCCGGCCGTGCTGGCCGACCCGGTGAACCGGTCGGTGGTCGAGTCACTGCAGCAGCACGCGCAGGGCGGGGGCATCTTCGCGCAGGTGCAGAGCGACTCCTCGGTGATCAACACGATGGCGCCGGTGCTGTCGCACCCGTTCAAGGTCGGCTTCGCCGAGTCGATGTCGAGCGTGTTCCTGTGGGCGGGCCTGCTGATGGGCGTGGCCTTCCTGGTCCTGCTGCTGATGCCCCCCGTCGAGCTGCGCAACCAGTCGGCCGCCGCCGCTGCTCGCGAGGAGGAGACGGCCGCCCGGCAAGGAACGGCCTGACCGGCTACCAGCGCCCGGAGGAGCCGCGGCGGAAGCAGCCGACCAGGTGGCCGTCCACCATCCCCGTGGCCTCCATCAGGGCGAAGACCGTGGTCGGCCCGACGAAGCCGAAGTCACGCTTGCGCAGCGCCTTCGACAGGGCGATCGACTCGGGTGAGGTGGTGGGCAGCTCGTCGGGAGTGCGCGGGGCAGGCGTGGCGTCCGGCTGGTAGCCGGCGACGAGCTCCTCCAGCCCGCCGTCCTCGCGCAGCGCGACGGCGGCGCGCGCGTTGCGACGGGTCGCCTCGATCTTGGCCCGGTTGCGCACGATCCGAGCATCCGTCATCAGGGCCTCGAGGTCCTCGTCGGCCATCGCCGCCACCGCGTCGACGTCGAAGCCGTGGAACACCTCGCGGAAGGCCGGTCGCTTGTTGAGGATGGTCAGCCAGGACAACCCGGCCTGGAAGCCCTCGAGACACAGCCGCTCGAAGAGGCCGGTCTCCCCGCGGACCGGCAGCCCCCACTCGGTGTCGTGGTAGTCGCGGAGCACTCCGGGGACACCGGCCCACGGGCACCGTCGTACGTCGTCCTCACCCAGCACCGAACCGTCAGCCGCCACGGAGGCATTGTGCCGGGTTCGCACGAACCGGCAGGACCTTGGTCCCTGTTCGACCGGGGCGCCGGCGCCCTACAACGGAGGGAGGCAATAGAAACGAATGGAGTGGTGACAATGTGGCGACGCAGGCCCCGGCGGGCAACTGTCCCCGACGACCTCGTGGTGCAGGTCCGGTCAGCCCTGGCCGACGTGGACGCCGCGCGTGAGCACGTCCGCCAGGTGGCCGGCAGCAACGGGGTCGCGCTGGCCTGGCGCCGGGAGGCGGACGCCGCCCTGGCGCGTGCCTATCAGCGCGCGGACGCTGTGCTCCGGGAGGCCACCCGTCGCGCCCGCCTGCACTCGTTCCTCGCGTGGTCGCAGTGGCGTTCGCAGCTGTCCTGGCTCGACCAGCAGCGCCAGGCACACCTCTTCGCCGTCGCTGACCGGCCTGCGATGCTGGAGCTGGGCAGCATCCGGGCGATCGACAGCGGGATGACCAAGCCGCTGATCGGCGAGATGCCCCACGGGGCGTCGAAACCCGCCGGCGCACCCGCGCGCTACGGCATCGACCTCGAGCAGGTGCTGCGCGAGACCGACGCGCTGCCGTCCGTGGAGGAGCAGCTGCGCCGGGTCAGCCGCGCGACCGCAGCCGCGCGTTCGGCAGCCCTGGTGCCGGGATCGGCGGCAGGGGATCTGCCTCCGGCAGCGTGAACCTGCCGGTGCCATCGTCGTGATCGAGGAGCTGCTGCCACTGGCTGCGATAGTCGACGACCTCCTCGTGGGAGCGGCCGACGAAGTTCCACCACATCACGATCTGCTCCCCGAGGGGCCGGCCGCCGAGGAGCAGCACCCGGGCACCTTCCGCACTCTGCAGGGTGAGGGAGGACGCGCCGGTGCCGAGGTAGCCGAGCTCGTGCCGGGCGACCTGCCGTCCGGCGAGGCGTACGCCGCCCTCGTCGACGAGCACCGCGTGCTCGTGCTCCGCATCGACGGGCACGACCACCTCGGCACCGGCGTCCAGGAGCAGCTCGGCGCCGACCAGCTCCGTGAACGCCCGCACCGGCGAGGTGTGCCCCAGCAGCGAGCCGAGGAACACCCGGGCCCGCCAGCCGTCGCCCTCGACCACCGGCGGCACGTAGTGGTCGAACGCCGGGTCGGTGTCACGGTCGGCGCCCGGGAGCGCGACCCACAGCTGAGCGCCGTGGAGGATGTCGGTGCCCTCGGTGGACACCTCCGAGTGGCTGATCCCGCGGCCGGCGGTCATCAGGTTCATCTCCCCCGGCCGCACGATCGCGTGATGCCCGGCGCTGTCGCGGTGCTCGACCTCGCCGGTGAAGAGCCAGCTGACCGTCTGCAGCCCGGTGTGCGGATGGGGTGGCACGCGCATGCCACCGGTGCGCGCGACGTGGTCGGGGCCGTAGTGGTCGAGGAAGCACCACCCACCGACGAGTGACCGCTCCCGCTGCGGGAGTGTGCGTCGTACCGTCATCGCCCGCGGGCCGCCCAACGGCACCTCGCGCGGGGCCAGGATCTCGACGCAGTCGGTGTCGCCGGTGGCCAGCGTGATCTCGCCGGGGTCGCGCTCGAGGTTGCTCATGGCGCCATTGTGGCCCGACCGCTGCTCACCGGCGAGGTAGGACGGAAGTGAGAAACAGAGGAGAGAGAGGAACGACATGGCCGGGCAGCTCTACCACCCGACGACCCCCGAGGAGCACAAGCGCCGCAAGGAGCTGGCGCCGGGGATCCACGATGCGTTCACCGCCTTCAGCAAGGCGGTGTTCGCCGACGGTGCCCTCGATGAGAAGACCAAGCAGCTGATTGCGGTGGCGGTCGCCCACACGACGCAGTGCCCCTACTGCATCGACGGGCACACGAAGCTCGCGGTGCGCAAGGGGGCTGAGCCCGAAGAGGTGATGGAGGCGATCTGGGTGGCCGCGGAGATGCGGGCCGGTGGCGCCTACGCGCACTCGACGCTTGCGATGGCGGCGATGGCCGACCGGTGATCAGACGCCTTCGTGGCCGCCGATGCCCGGGTGCACGAAGGTCTCGCCGCGCCTGAGCATCTCCACCGACCCGGGATGCACCCGGTGCAGGTGGGCGATGGCCTTGCGCCGGTAGCGCCAGATCTGCGCGCTGCCGACGCCCCAGAAGAGGAATTGGACGGACATGGCGATGCGGAAGTCGCCGAGGGAGTAGGTCGAAGCGCCACCACTGGTCAGGTCCAGCACGATGCCGACCAGCCCGATCGTGCAGAGCGAGGCAGTGAAGCCGCCGATGTTGACCACGCCGTTGGCCCGGCCGGCAGCCTGCACGGGCGTGAAGGTCCGCGCGAGGTCGAAGGCGACCATCGAGGTGGGGCCGCCGACGGCGGTCACGCAGACGAGTACGACGAGGAGCGGCAGCGGGGCGGGACCGGGCCAGAGCAGCACGGCCGCCCACAACGTCGCCATCGCCGCGACCACACCCAGGACGATCACCGAGCGGTAGTAGGGGAACCGGCCGACGAGGTGGGCAAGCACCAGGCCGCTCACCAGGGAGGTGGCGGTGACCAGGGTCAGCAGCGTGCTGGCCATTCCGCGCGAGAGTCCCTCGCCGTCGACCAGGAACGGGAACCCCCACAGCAGGGTGAAGACCGTGCCCGAGAACTGCGAGGTGAAGTGCGACCACATCCCGAGCCTGGTGCCCGGGTTGCCCCACACGAGGCGCAGTGACCGGGTCAGCGCGGCCATCTTGATCCGCACCGGCCCGTCGCTGCGATAGGGCGAGTCCTTCACCATCGCGGCCACGCCGACCAGCAGCACGATGCCGACAGACGAGGCGATCGCGAAGCTGCGGGTCCAGCCGAGGTGGTGCAACGCGATGGACAGCGGAGCGGCGGCGATGATCGCGCCGAACTGGCCGACCTGACCGGTGAGCTGGGTGACCAGCGGCGCCTGCCGGACCAGGAACCAGACGGTCACCAGCCGGAGCACGCTGACGAAGATCATCGCGTCGCCGGCGCCGAGGACCGCCCGGGCCACCACCGCCGCCGGGAAGCTGTGCGCGAACGCGAACGCGAACTGGGCCAGCGTCATCAGCGTCAGCCCGCTGAGCAGCATCACCCGCGAGCCGAACCGGTCCAGCAGCACGCCGACGGGAACCTGCATGCCGGCGTAGACGAGCAGCTGCAGGACCGTGAACGTCGACAGCGCGGTCGCGCCGATCCCGAACCGGTCGGCGGCGATCAGGCCCGCGACGCCGAGCGAGCTGCGGTGGAAGACCGCCAGGACGTAGACGCTGAGCGCGACCAGCCAGATCGCCCACGCGCGACGACGGCCGATGTTGTGCACCTGGCGCGGCCGGCCGGAGGCCGCGGTGTCGTCCATGGCGGCCATGGTTCCACCAGGCGCTCCGCCCGCAGCACCGGCCGGGCTTCGGTGAGATCGCGGGTTTGCCGGACGCCGTCGGCGGATACCGAGGGCCTTCGTGGTCTTCCACAGAAAGGACAACGTGATGAGCGAGGACGCCCTGAAGGGCCGCACGATCGCCTTCCTGGTCGCCACGGAAGGCATCGAGCAGGCCGAGCTGACCGGCCCGTGGGACGCAGTCGAGGACGCCGGCGGCTCGCCGGTGCTGCTCTCCACCGAGGAGGGCAAGGTGCAGGCCTACAACCACCTCGACAAGGCGGACACGTTCGCCGTCGACTCGGCAGTGTCCGACGCGGACCCGACGTCGTACGACGGCCTGGTGCTGCCTGGTGGCGTCGCGAACGGAGACCAGCTGCGGATGAGCTCCGACGCGGTCGACTTCGTGCGCTCGTTCGTGGCCAGCGGCAAGCCGGTCGCGGCGATCTGCCACGCGATCTGGGCGCTGGTCGAGGCCGACGTGGTCCGCGACCGCACGTTGACCTCGTGGCCGAGCCTGCAGACAGACGTGCGCAACGCGGGTGGCACGTGGGTCGACGAGGAGGTCGTCGTCGACGACAACCTGGTCACCAGCCGCAAGCCCGACGACATCCCGGCGTTCAATCGGGAGTTCACCAGGAAGTTCGCCGCCTGATGGCAGGCTGACCGGGTGTCCGCTGCCCGGTCGCCCGACGACGCCTGGCTGGCCGCGGAGGGGGACCGGCTGCTGGAGTTCGCCCGCGCCTCGCGGCATCCGGAGGGCGGCTTCGGCTGGCTGGACGGCACCGGGCGGCTCGACGAGCGGCAGCCGCGTCCGCTGTGGATCACTGCCCGGATGACGCACGTCTTCGCCCTCGCGCTACTGCTCGGCGAGGACTGGGCGGCGGAGCTCGTGGACCACGGGGTGTCGGCGCTGCTCGGCCCGTGCCGCGACGAGGAGTACGGCGGCTGGTATGCGGGCCTCGCCCCCGACGGAGCCCCGACCACGGAGAAGGCCGCCTACGAGCACGCCTTCGTGATCCTCGCCGCGTCGAGTGCGACCGCGGCCGGTCGTCCGGGCGCCGCCGCACTGCTCGACGAGGCCCTGGCGGTGCTCGACCGGCACTTCTGGGACGACGAGCACGGGATGCTGGTCGAGGCGTGGGACCGGTCCTTCGAGCTCCTGGATCCCTACCGCGGCGCGAACGCGAACATGCACGGCGTCGAGGCGCTGCTGGCGGCGGCCGACGTCACCGGCTCGGCGGAGCTGCTCCAGCGTGCCCTGCGCATCACCACCCGCATCGTCCACGACGTCGCCCCCGCCTTCGGCTGGCGCGTCGCCGAGCACTTCGACGGCGGCTGGACGCCGCTGCCCGACTACAACCGTGACGAGCCGGGGCACCCGTTCCGGCCGTTCGGGGCGACGGTCGGGCACTGGCTCGAGTGGGCCCGGCTGGCAGTGGCGCTGCACGTCGCCCTGCCGGACCCCCCGTCGTGGCTGCTGGACGACGCGCGGTCACTGTTCGACGCGAGCGTGGGCACCTGGGGGATCGACGGTGCGGATGGCTTCGTCTACACCGTGGACTGGGGCGGCCGGCCGGTCGTGCGGCAGCGGATGCACTGGGTGGTCGCCGAGGCGATCGCCGCGGCCGCCTCGCTGGCGGACGTGATCGGCGAGTCGTCGTACGAGGCCTGGTTTACGAGGCTGTGGGCCTACGCCGACGCCTTCCTGCTCGACCGGCAGCACGGCTCCTGGCACCACGAGCTGGCGCCCGACAACCAGCCGGCGCACTCCATCTGGGACGGCAAACCGGATGTCTACCACGCCTTCCAGGCGACGCTGCTGCCCCGGCTGCCGACGGCCGGCTCGCTGGTCGCGAGCCTGCGCTGATCCCGCAGGATCGGTTCAGCGCGGCCCGCCAGCACCGGTGGACTCGCGGAGACGCCGCCCCTGGCGACCCCAACGACGAGGCCGAGCACGAGCCACACCCCGCCGACCACCTGGGCGCCATGGCTGGCCAGCACGATCACCGCCACCAGGATCGCCGCCCACACGGCGACGACGCTGTTGACCGCGGCCACGCCGACCAGGCCGAGCCAGGGCACCCCGGTCCGGCCACTGACCCGGGAGAGCAACCGCGGCAGCCGGTCGCTGCGCCCCATGTCGAGCAGGATCCGGGAAGCAGCGGCCTGGGCGACCATCGCGGAGAACGCGGCGCCGACCGCCTTCGCCACCGCCAGGAAGACCGACATCCAGTGGGCGATCTGGCTGTTCACGAGGTCGTAGTAGGCCGACCCCTGTGCATCGGGATGGGCCGCGAGCTCGTGCGGGGACATCGGGGAGAGCAGCGCTCCGACGTACGTCTGGGCCGCGAAGAGGAGGCCGGCCACGACGAGGCACAGCAGGGTGGCCCGCCCGATGATCCGGCCGCCGCCGCGGGTCTCCTCCGCGAACGTCGCGATGGCGTCGAAGCCGAGGTAGGACAGCACCGCCACCGAGACCGCGCCGGCCACGGCTGACACGGAGAAGCCGTGGACGCCGGTCAGCGGGGTGAGCCAGCCACGCAGAGGGCCGTGCTGGGCCAGCACCACGATGCCGCCGACCAGGACGCAGGCCAGTGCGACGACCTCGACGACAACGGTCACGGCCGCCACCCGCGCCGCCACCCGGACACCGGCCAGGTTGAGCCCGGTGGTCAGCAGCACGGCGGCCACGGTTCACGCCCAGGCCGGCACCTGAGGGACGGACGATCTCATCGCGATGCCCGTGAAGAGGTAGGCGACGCTGGGGATCAGCAGGTAGTCCAGCATCA
>Ga0308175_100003867_pt1 | contig 10429 bp, 11 predicted proteins | sample PhyCR1_3_FD_203893 | JGI IMG/M metagenome (GOLD analysis project Ga0308175, IMG submission 203893) | Soil microbial communities from UC Gill Tract Community Farm, Albany, California, United States - DLSLS.C.R1 | ecosystem: Environmental > Terrestrial > Soil > Agricultural land | place: USA...
TGCGGGTCTTCTTGTCATTCGAATCTGATTGGGCGCTACGGCAGCATCGGTGGCCGTTTGCGCTTTCTGCGCTCGTCCCTGCTTGCGCGGACCGACGCTCAATCCCAGCCCGCGCTTTCCCACATTCATGCGCACGCCGGGCGCCAGCTTGACGCTCTTACGGAATCGATAGCTCAAGGCTGGACCGTCCCCTCGGGTCGACGTCGGTGTCGCTGCGCACGGCCCGCTCGGGCCGACCTGCGAATACAAACACGCAGAGCAGCACCAACTCAAACCCCCGCGCCCGCGGGTCGGAAGCGCTGCACAGGATGTCCGCTGCGGCGGCGAGGCGCCGCTCACGCGTGCAGCTTCACGTCATCAGGCTGGCGCTGGCGGGCCGGAGGCGGGACGGTCGCCGCCCTCGCGCGACATCGCGGCGCGCGCCCGCTCGTACTCCTCGACGCTGATCTCGCCGGCCGCAAGCCGCTTGTCGAGCAGGTCACGCGCCGACGTGCCACCACGGTCACGGATGGCAGCGACCAGCAGCGCGGCCAACAGCCCGAGCACGATGACCCAGCCGAGCGTCATCAGAATCCCCCAGCCCCAATCCATGTGGTTGTACATGTAGGCCAGCACTTCGATCACCTCTTTGCGGCGGCGACGGCAATGTGCCGACCGGCCGCCTTGTTTGTTCCGTCAGTGTCTGCCGCCCGAGTCGTCGTCGGCTCCGTGCGCCGAGAGTGGAACCGCCGTAGCCGCAGGGCGTTGCCGACGACCGACACGCTGGAGAACGCCATGGCGGCGCCGGCGATGATCGGGTTCAGCAGTCCCATGGCGGCCAGCGGCAGCGCGGCGACGTTGTAGCCGAAAGCCCAGGCGAGGTTCTGCTTGATGGTGCGCAGCGTGGCGCGGCTGAGTCGGATGGCCTCCGAGGCGGCGCGCAGGTCCCCGGATACGAGCGTGAGATCCGACGCTTCGATGGCGACATCGGTTCCGGTTCCAATGGCTAGACCGAGGTCCGCCTGAGCGAGGGCGGGAGCATCATTGACGCCGTCGCCAACCATGGCGACGACGCGCCCCTCGTCCTGCAGGCGCTTGACGACTGCGACCTTGTCGGCGGGCAGGACCTCAGCGATCACCTCGTCGATGCCGACGTCGCCCGCAACCGCGTTCGCCGTGGTCTGGTTGTCGCCAGTGAGGAGCACGGGCCGCAGCCCGAGCGCCTTGAGCGACGCGATGGCCTCGGCGGAGGAGGGCTTGATCGTGTCAGCGACGGCGAGAACTGCCTTGGCCTGCCCGTCCCACCCGGCCGCGATGACGGTCTGCCCCTTGCCCTCGGCTGTCCGCCTGGCGGCCTCCAGCTCGCTTGGCAGGTGCATCGCCCAGTCGGCGAGCAGCGCGGGGCGCCCGACCACGAGCGCGTGACCGTCGACGACGCCCTCGACCCCGAGGCCTTCCCGGTTGGCGAATCCGTCCACGGGCGGAAGCGCGCCATGCTCGGACTCTGCAGCGCTGGCAATCGCGCGCGCGATGGGGTGCTCCGATGCGTGCTCCAAGGCGCCGACAAGCCGCAGGACGTCGCGCCGATCCACACCGTCGGCGCAGGTGAGATCCGCAAGGCTCATCTTGCCGGTCGTGATGGTGCCGGTCTTGTCCAGGACGACGGTGTCGACGCGCCGCGTTGATTCGAGGACCTCCGGTCCCTTGATCAGGAGCCCGAGCTGGGCGCCGCGTCCTGTGCCGACCATCAGCGCCGTGGGGGTTGCGAGCCCGAGCGCGCACGGGCAGGCGATGATGAGCACGGCGACCGCGGCGGTGAACGCGAAGCCCGCGCCCTCACCCGCGGCGAGCCAGAAGACCAGCGTCGCCACGGACAGCCCGATGACGACCGGCACGAAGACCGCCGACACGCGGTCGGCCAGGCGCTGGACGGGAGCCTTGCCGGCCTGCGCGTCGCTGACGAGCCTGGCGATCTGCGCGAGCGCCGTGTCGGCTCCGACCTTCGTCGCCCGGACCACGAGACGGCCGCCCGCGTTGACGGTGGCGCCAGCGACCTCGGAGCCGGCACTGACCTCGACCGGCACAGACTCGCCGGTGAGCATGCTCATGTCGACGGCTGAGGAGCCGTCCTCGACGACCCCGTCGGTGGCGATCTTCTCGCCCGGACGGACGACGAACCGCTGCCCGACCTGCAGCTCCGCGACATCGATGCGCCGCTCGGCGCCGTGCTCGTCGAGCACGGTCACCTCCTTGGCCCCGAGTTCAAGCAGTGCGGTGATGGCCGCGCCGGCACGGCGCTTGGCCCGCGCCTCGAAGTAGCGGCCCAGCAGGATGAGCGTCGTCACGACGGAGGCGACCTCGAAGTAGATCTGCGAGCTGCCCGCGTTCCGCTTGGGGATCACCTCGAACGGCATCGTCATCCCGATGCTTCCGGCGTCGCCGAGCACGAGCGCGTAGACCGACCACAGCCAGGCGGCCAAGACGCCGATGGAGATCAGCGTGTCCATCGTCGCCGTGGCGTGCCGCAGGTTCGCCCAGGCGGCCTTGTGGAACGGCCACGCCCCCCACAGCACGACCGGCGTGGCGAGCGCAAGGCTCACCCACTGCCAGTAGTCGAACTGCAGCGCCGGGATCATCGCCATGAGCAACACCGGCAGTGAGAGCGCCGCGGAGATCAACAGGCGCCGCCGAAGCGCAGCGGCCTCGTCGGCGGCCGGGTCGGGTGCGGGGCCAGCGGCGGACGGCAGCGTCGCTCTGTAACCGGCGGCCTCGACGGCATCGAGCAGCTCCGCCGGAGTCGCAGCGGACGGGTCGAAGTCGACGGTGGCCCTTTCCGTGGCGTAGTTGATGCTCGCGGCCACGCCGTCAAGCCGGTTGAGCTTGCGCTCGATTCGGCTCGCACACGACGCGCACGTCATGCCCGTGATCGGGAGTTCGACGTGCTCGGTGTGGACAGCGTGGCTCACGACTCCTCCCGGACCTCAGGCGACGTCGTAGCCGGCTTCGTCGATGGCGGCACGGATCGCACCGTCGTCGAGTCGCTCGCCGGCCACGTCGACGCGCTTCGCGTCCAAGTCGACCTCGACCCTGGTCACGCCCGGCACATTCTCGACCTCGCCGGTGATCGCCGCCCGGCAATGGCCACAGCTCACTCCGGGGACGGAGTAGGTCAGCTGCTCGGTGGTCTGCGTCATGTCATGTCCTTCGTGTTAGACAGGCTACACGGGAAATGATACCCCCTGGCGGTATCCGGTCATGCGGGTTTCCCCGCAGTGCGCCTTCATCAGAACACGGTCGTTGACATACCCCGCAGGGGTAGAATGGCGACATGGCTACGACCACCACCCCCACTCGCGGCTACAGCGCTACGAAGGACCAGCTCCACGGGCGGCTGCGCCGCATCGAGGGGCAGGTCCGCGGCATTCAGCAGATGGTCCAGGACGACCGCTACTGCATCGACATCATCACGCAGATCTCGGCCATTCAGGCCGCGCTCGACAAGGTCGCCCTCGGGCTGCTCGACGGCCACGCGCGCCACTGCGTCATCGAGGGGAACGCCAACGGCGAGCCCGAGCAGCTCACTGACGAGATGATGGCCGCGGTCGCTCGGCTCATGCGCCGGGGGTAAGTCGCCGGCTCCTCGCGCGGGGCCTGCGTAGTGCGAAAGATCAGGAGGCCCCGCGAAGAAGCCCGCGGAGGACCCAGGCGACCGCGAGGCCGAGGACGGCCAGCCAGCCGAGCGAGAGCGCAAGCTCGCCCCACGCATGGAAGGTGGAGGAGAACGCTCCGTCGATCCCGACGCGCGCGGCTCCATAGTCGGGGAAGGCATAGGCAAGACCGCCGGGCGTGCCGTCGCCGAACATTGGGTTCTGCAGGATCCCGATGCCCAGCATGGCCAGGAACAGCACCACATAGGTGGCGCCAAGCTGGCCCAGGGCGGCCCCCGCGAGCGCACCGATGCAGGCGTAGATCAGGCCGACGAGCAGGTTGCCGACCGTGAACGCCACCCAGGAGCGGGGGGTGAAGCTCAGCGCCGTGACCGCCACCGAGACCACGAGGACGATGGCGGTGGCGGCGGCGAGCACCGCCAGGCGCGGCAGGACCGCCTCCATCGGGCGAAAGCCGGCGACGACGAGGCGCCGGTCGGCGCTCTGGGCCGAGCGCATGATGAAAGCGCCGCACAGGGCCGCCAGGAACGCGACAGTGATCGTGGCCATCGACGCGCCGTGGATCTCCTTCATCGTCGTGATGACGGTGCCGCCGCCGGGCAGCCCGATCACGCGCGGCACCGCCTGTGTCTGGGCGATGGCGCGGGTGATGAAGAAGAACGGCAGGACGACTAGCAGCACGACCAGCAGCGGTCGACGCGCTTGCTCGCGGAAACCGAGGCGCGTGGCGGTCACGATGCGCGGGTTCATGCCCGGCTCCTCGCCGATGCGACGAAGACGCAGAACGCTGCGACGAGCGCGCCGAGCGTGACGACCCCCAGCTTGATCCAGTCGCCGGCCGGCGAGCCGGTGCCGCTGCCCGCCGCGATCAGGACGTCTGCCGCCTTCTGGCTGACGGACCACAGGGGCGGAGAGCCCGACATTCCGGGGCCCGAGAAGGCGTCGAGCAGGAAGACGAAGATCACCAGCAGCGAGCCTTCCAGCGGTGCGCTGATGACCGAGCCCAGCAGCACCCCGATGGCCAGGTAGAGCAGCGCGAACGCGAGCACGGCGACGGCTGCGTGCAGCGGGTGGGCGACGTCGACGCGCACCAGCAGCGCCATGAACGCGGCGGCGGCCGCGACGACGGCAAGGAAGATCGACGCCGCGATCCGCGAGCCCGCGACCCGGGCGGGTCCGAGGCCGGCGAGCACCAGGCGCCGGTCGGCGCCGCGCGAGGAGGCAGCCTGGAAGAACCCCAGTGCGCCGGAGATGAACGCGGCCGCCCAGCCGGCGCTCAGTGCCACCGCAGCATCCCCGGCCAGTGAGCCGCCGAGCGCCGTTGCGAAGTCGCTGAGCACTCCTGCCGCCGAGATCACGAACAGGGCCGGGATGGCGACCAACAGCGCCAGCGTGAACGGGGCGCGCAGCTGCTCGCGGGCAAAGATGAAGGTCCGGCTCACAGCGCCTCACACCTCCCCGCGCGCAGCTCGTAGATCCGCGTCAGCCGTTCTCGTTCCGCGAGCAAGTGGCTGACGACGAGGATGCCCATGCCCTTCGCACGGCGCTGCTCTGCCATCTCCCAGAAGCGCAGGTACGTCTCCCAGTCAAAGCCGGCGTAGGGCTCGTCGAGCAGCAGCAGCTGCGGGTCGTGCAGCAACGCGAGCGAGAGGTTGAGCTTCTGGCGCGTGCCGCCAGACAGCTCCTCGACGCGGTAGCCCAGGTACTTGCCGAACCCCAGCTCCCCGACCAGGCCGTCACGCGAAGCCATCGCCGAGCGCTCGTCGAGGTCGTAGGCCTTGGCGAACAGCTCGAAGTGCTCGGCGACCGTCAGCTTGTCCCACAGCAGCGGCTGTTGCGGGCAGTAGCCCAGCCGCTCGGGCCGGTTCAGCGTGCCGCCGTCGCGGGCCAGCAGCCCGACGATGACCTGCATGAGGGTGCTCTTGCCGGAACCGTTCTCGCCGACTAGGCCGACCAGCTCACCAGGGCTGACCTGCAGGGAGGCGCCGCGCAGCACCTCGACGCGGCGACGGTGCCAGGGCGGGCCGGATGAGAAGGCCTTGGTGATGCCGTCCGCTGAAAGAACGGGGAGCGTTGAGATGAGGGTGGAGGACATGGCATCGCCGCCTACCGGTGGTGCGACTCGTGCTCGGACGGGCTCACGCCCGCCGGCAATCCTGGGGTGGTCTTCGTGGGCGTCTGTGTCTCCCCGGACCCGGTCAGGGCAGGGCCGATGACGAAGCTGGAGACGACGAAAGCCGCCGCCATCAGAGCCAGCACCCCACCCGGGACCCGCCAGGAGCCGGTGCGACCACGGATCCGACGAAGCATTGGAACCGCGAGAACCAGCCCGAGCAGCCCGAACAGAAGCTTCCCGGTCGCGCCGGCGAGGATCGCCGCGCCCGCCAGCGGCCCGGCATGGTGCAGGACGTGCGGGGCAGCGCCCAACACGGCTGCGATGCCGGCGGCCGCCACGGCGCGCAGGCGCTCGAATCTGCCTGGTGACGGGGTCGCCGCGGGATGGATGAGGGCGGAGGCGCTCATGACCTACTTGCGGTCGCCATGGCCCATCCCGCCCATCATCCGCATCATCACGACCATCATCACGACGCATCCGAGGGCCGGCAGCAGGGCGGCGGCAGATCCCGTCACCGCGACGAGGACAAGGGCTCCGAGAATCATCGCCCCGCACATCCACATGTGCATTCCGTGACCGCGCATCTCACGTTCCTTTCACCCGGGTCCAAAGTCGTTACCGACCATACCCCTTGGGGGTACGTGGCACGGCGGTGGTCCCCCGCACTTACGTTGCGGGAAACTGCTGATTTCAGCCCGCGGCGCCCGGCGCTCGGTCAGGGAGACGCAGCCGCTTGAGCGCGACCGCGTTGAGCGCCACGATAATGCTGGAGCCCGCCATCGAGATGGCTCCCACCTCGGGCCGAAGGACGAAGCCGAGCGGTTCGAACACGCCGGCCGCGATGGGCAGTGCGAGCGAGTTGTAGCCGACCGCCCAGGACAGGTTCTGGTGCATCTTGCGCAGGGTTCCGCGGCTGATCGTGATCGCGGTAGCGACGTCCAGCGGATCGGAGCGCATGAGCACCAGATCGGCCGTCTCCACAGCGACGTCGGTCCCGGTCCCGATGGCAATGCCGACGTCGGCCTGGGCCAGGGCAGGCGCATCGTTGACCCCGTCGCCGACCATGGCCACCTTGCGGCCCTCGCGCTGCAGCTCTGAGACCTTGGCGGCCTTGTCGGCCGGCAGCACCTCGGCGATCACCTCGTCGATGCCAAGCTCCGCGGCGACCCGCTCGGCTGTGGCGCGGCTGTCCCCCGAAAGCATGACCGGGCGCAGCCCGAGGTCGCGCAGCGCGGCGACGGCCGCCGCGGCGGTTTCGCGGGGCGCGTCAGCGACGGCGATGACCGCCGCGGGCTGGCCGTCGATGGCGACCTGGACACTCGTCCGCCCCTGCCCCGACAGCTCCTCAGAGCGCGCTGTGAGGCCATCACGTGGGATCCCCTCGCGCTCCAGCAGTCGGGCATTGCCGACCGCCAGACGGCGGCCTTCAACGGTGGCCAGCAGGCCGTGACCGGGGACCGCCTCGAATGTCTGGGTTTCCGGCATCCGCAGGCCACGGGCGCGGGCGGCCTTGACGATGGCTTGGGCAAGCGGGTGCTCGCTGTCGCGCTCTGCCCCGGCGACGAGGCGCAGCACCTCGTCCTCCTCGATGCCGTCGGTCGTGGCAACAGCGACCACCTCGGGCTCGCCGCGGGTGAGCGTGCCGGTCTTGTCGAAGACGACGGTGTCCAGCGACGCGGCGCGTTCGAGGCCGAGGGCGTGCTTGAACAGGATCCCGCGCTGCGCGCCCAGCCCAGTCCCGACCATCACGGCCGTGGGCGTGGCGAGTCCCAGCGCGTCCGGGCACGTGATCACCACGACCGTGATGGCGAACAGCAGCGACTCCTGGATGTCCCGGCCGACGACGAAGTGCCAGACGACGAAGGTGAGGCCGCCGCCGATGAGCGCCACCAGCACCAGCCAGAACGCCGCCCGGTCCGCCAGGCGCTGCCCCGGTGCCTTGGAGTTCTGCGCCTCCTGTACCAGCTTGACGATCTGAGCCAGCGCGGTATCCGAGCCGACCGCCGTCGCACGGGCGCGAAGCGTGCCGTTCTTGTTGATCGTGGCGCCGATCAGCTCGTCGCCGGTGCGCTTGTGGACCGGCAGGCTCTCCCCCGTCACGGTCGACTCGTCGACCTGGCTCTCGCCGTCCTCGACCGTCGCATCCACCGGCACCTTGGCACCGGGGCGGATCAGCAGCAGGTCGCCGACGTTGACCTCGGCGGTCGGGACCTCGACAGGCTCGCCATGACGCAGCACCACCGCCATCGGCGGCGCCAGGTCCAGCAGCGCCCGGATCGCGTCGTTGGCGCCTCCGCGTGCGCGCATCTCGAACCAGTGCCCCAGCAGCACGAAGGTGGCCAGCATGCCCGCAGCCTCGTAGAAGACCTCGCCCTCGATGAAGAACGTGGCGGCGACCGAGTACAGCCACCCGACACCGATGGCCACAGCGACCAGCACCATCATGTCCAGCGTCCTGGCCCGCAGCGCCGCGACAGCGCCGGTGAAGAAGATCGACGAGGCCCACAGCACGACCGGCAGGCTCAACAGCAGCTGCCAGACCTCGCGGTCCATGCCAAACGGGGTCGCAAGCTCGGTGCCCAGCAGCTTCGTGCCGACCATCGACCACGCGACGATGGGGATCGTGAACGCAAGTGCGACCAGGAAGCGGTCGCGCATGTCGCGCTCCATCGAGGCCATCGACATGCCCGCATGGCCGCCGTGCCCATGCCCGTGCGCCTCGTCGCTGCGCTCCACTGCCGCGTGGTCATGAGGCCCGTGGTCCGGCGAGACCAGCGGATCGCAGACGTGGCCCGGGACCGACTGCCCCGCGCAGTGGTAGCCACACTCCTCCACCCAGCGCCGCAGGTCGGCCACGGACGTCACCTCAGGGTCGAACGTGACCGTTGCCGTCTGGGCAACCGGGTTGGCCTCGACCGCCACGACCCCCGGGCGATGTACCAGCACCCCCTCGACCACCGCCTTCTCAGAGGCGTACTGCACGCCCCCGACGTGTAGGACGGCCGTTTCGAATGGGGAAGCGGCCAGGGCGCTCATATCCGTGGACGGTAGCATACCCCGTGGGGGTATATCAACGAGATAGGGGCGAGACGAGCTCCCGCCTAGGCGTCTGCGTCCTCCGGGGGCGTCACGCGCCTGACGAAAGTGCTCGCCCCGAACACTTTGGTCAGGCGCACAGATCGAAAGTGCTCGTCGCGTACCCTCTCCCCCGGTTCATGCGCCTCGTCCTGAACATCATCTGGCTGATCCTCGCCGGCCTTTGGATGCTGATCGGCTACGCGATCGCCGCGGTGATCTGCTTCGTCCTGATCATCACGATTCCGTTCGGGATCGCGTCGCTTCGAATCGGGGTGTTCGCACTGTGGCCGTTCGGCAAGACGGTCGTCAAGCGGGCCGACGCGGGCGTCGGGTCCGCGGTCGGCAACGTGATCTGGTTCGTGCTGTGTGGTTGGTGGCTCGCACTTATGCACCTGATCAGCGGCGTGCTGCTGTGCCTGACGATCATCGGGGTCCCGCTCGGCCTGGGGAACTTCAAGCTGATTCCGGTGTCGCTGCTGCCGCTGGGGCGCGAGATCGTCAGCGCCGAGCAGGCGTCGGGAGTGTCCATCACGCGATGAGCTGGCATACCGACGCCTACCCCGAGCTGCGCCCCGGCCCGCCGTGGGTGATGCAGGAGATGATCGCCGCACAGCCCGTGGTCGCCGAGGAGATGCTCGCGAGCCCGTCGCCGGTGGCCGGGGCGATCGCAGACGCGGTCGGCGAGGCGCTCGCGGCCGGGCGGCCCGTGACGGTCATCGGGTGCGGGACGTCCGAGCACGCCGCGCACGCCGTCGCTGCGCTGATGGGCGGCACGGTGGCGCATGAGCGCCGGGCGCTCGTCCGCGCGCGGCCGGCGATGAGCGCGGCCCTCGACCCCACGGACGGCGTCTGCCTGGCCGTCTCGCACGACGGCGGCACGCGTGCCACCGCGCTGGCCGTCGCGGCGGCACGCGAAGCAGGCGCGAGGACCGCACTGATCACGCACGACCCGTCCGGAAGCGTCGCGGCCGGGGCCGACCACGTCCTCGTCACGCCGCGCCACGACGAGTCGTGGTGCCACACGCTCGCCTACACCTCAGCGATGCTCGCGGCGGCGACGATCGCCGGCCGCCTCGGCGCCCTCGCCGTCCCTCCGGCCGCAGCCGGCAACCTGCTCCGAAGTGTCACGGAGCTCGACGCCGCGCCGGTCGCCGAAGCGCTGGCAGGCAACCGCGTGGTCCTGTGCGCGGGAGCGGGCATCGACCACATCACCGCGCGCGAGCTGGCGCTGAAGATCGCCGAGGGCGCTCGTATGCCCACCGTGGCGCTCGAGCTCGAAACCGTTCTCCACGGCCAGCTCGCCGGGCACGACGCGGGCGACGCGCTGATCCTCGTCGCGATCGACGATCGCGCCCAACCCGAGCGCCTCAGCCGCCGCGCGGCCCACGTCGCGAAAGCCGCGGCCGCGATCGGGCTCCCGGTCGCTGCGCTGCTCTCGACCAGCCACGCCCAAGCTCTGCCTGCTGAGCTGACGCCGGCCGGGCGCCTCGTGCTCGAGCTGACGAGCGAGCTCGACCCCACCCTCGCCTGCCTCCTGGCCGGCGCCGGCGCCCTGCAGACCCTGACGCTCGCGCTCGCGCACGCTCGC
>Ga0308175_100003868_pt1 | contig 10428 bp, 9 predicted proteins | sample PhyCR1_3_FD_203893 | JGI IMG/M metagenome (GOLD analysis project Ga0308175, IMG submission 203893) | Soil microbial communities from UC Gill Tract Community Farm, Albany, California, United States - DLSLS.C.R1 | ecosystem: Environmental > Terrestrial > Soil > Agricultural land | place: USA...
TACCGCCGGCGGAGATATTTCGAAATTGGTCGCCGGTTTTCCTGACCTATACATCCAAAATGTGGACGGCACCGACCCGCTCGAATCATACGCCGCATTCAAGCACGCGGTTGAATATTGCCGAGAGCGCAAAGGCCCCGCATTTATTCACGGCAAGGTGATCAGACCGTATTCGCATTCACTTTCGGATGACGAAAAACTCTATCGCCCGGACGAAGAGCGTCAGGCCGACGCCGCGATCGACCCGATCAAGACATACGCCGAATTTTTGATCAACCAGCGCATCGCTTCGGCCGACGATCTAGAGGCACTAAGAAAGCAGATCGATGACGAGATCAATCAAGCAGCCGACATGGCGATTGCAGCGCCGCAGCCTGGCGGAACAACAGCATATAGAAATGTCTTTTCGCCTGACATCGACCCGACCGACCGCGCGCAATTCGACACTGAAGAGGGTGCAGAACTATCCGGCAATCCGGGCACGATGGTCGACTTGATCAACCGGTGCATGCACGAAGAGATGGAACGCGATCCGCGGATCGTCGTCTTTGGTGAGGACGTCGCGGATGTTTCCCGCGAAGAATATCTTGAGCAGGTCAAAGGCAAAGGCGGCGTGTTTAAGGTGACGGCCAATCTGCAGCGCAAGTTTGGTTCGGCACGCGTGTTTAACTCACCGCTTGCCGAGGCCAATATCGTCGGCCGCGCCGTCGGTATGTCGATTCGGGGTTTGAAGCCGGTCGTCGAGATACAATTTTTTGATTACATTTTTCCGGCGATGATGCAGATCCGCAATGAGGTCGCGCTGACGCGATGGCGCTCTGACGGCGACACAAAATGTCCGATGGTCATCCGCGTCCCGGTTGGCGGATATCTAAAAGGCGGTGCGGTTTACCACTCGCAGTCAGGAACGACTTTGTTCTCGCACACGCCAGGATTGATGATCGCATATCCCTCTACGGCCCTCGACGCAAATGGTTTACTGCGCACTGCGATCCGCTGCGACGACCCGGTTTTGTTCCTGGAACATAAACATCTTTACCGACAGGTCTACAACAAATCGGCATATCCTGGCAGCGACTTTCTGATCCCGTTCGGCAAAGCGAAAAAGGTTCGCGAAGGCAGCGACATTTCTATCATTACCTTCGGTGCTCTGGTGGAACGATCGAACCAGGCCGCGAAACGTCTCGAACAGCAGGGCATCTCGGTCGAGATCATCGACCTCCGCACCCTTGTGCCCTACGACTGGGAAGCAGTTGCCGAATCCGTAAAGAAAACATCTCGCGTCATCGTCGCGCACGAAGACTCGATCTCCTACGGCTACGGCGCCGAGATCGCCGCCCGCATATCGAACGAGCTGTTCGAATACCTCGACGCTCCCGTCGGCCGCGTCGGCGCAACCGACACCTTCGTCGGCTACGCACCTCAGCTAGAAGATTTCATCCTGCCGCAGAGTGAAGATGTAGAAAAGGCGGTGCAGGAACTAATTAAGTATTAGTTTAGTGCCGGTTAAAATTCGCAGATTTGAAGGCATGAAAGCGGCCGACAGGCCGTGTAAATTTTGTCTTGGACTTCAGGACGATAGCGTATTCGCCGATTTCGATTTAGATGAGAACGGATGCGTTATGCTTCTTCGCATCTCATTCGATGGCTTTGGCTGCTGTCGAACCGCGGGCGAGATACGTTCGATGAACCGGGAACGTTCGAAGCAATTTATACATCTTGTCGAAAATAATGATCTGTCCGGCAGTCTCGCCGTAATACTCTTGGAGTACTTCACTGACAACAGCGATGTCATTTGGCGAGATGCTTTGGAACAAAACTCACTTCTCATCCGCTGATTTAATTATGTCAAAAGTCGTAGTTCAGTCTATAGGTGTCTCGCTTGACGGCTTTGCCGCCGGGCCTGATCAGAGTCTCCAAAATCCGCTCGGCACTACCGGACCTGAGTTAATGGAATGGTTCTTTCCTACAAGAACCTTTCAACAGATGTACGGCGAAGGAGATGGGGAAACCGGTATTGATAATGATTTCGCGGCGAAGTCAATGGCCGGAAAAGGCGCATGGATCTTGGGGCGCAATATGTTTGGTCCGGTCCGCGGGCCATGGCCCGACGATAGCTGGAAGGGCTGGTGGGGCGACGAGCCGAGTTATCATGTTCCCACGTTTGTCCTCACGCATTACGCACGTGAACCGATCGAGATGAAAGGCGGCACGACGTTCTATTTCATTACGGACGGCATCGAGTCAGCTCTCGAAAAGGCGAAAGTGGCAGCCGGCGATAAAGACATCCGCATCGGCGGCGGCCCATCCACCATTCGTCAATACCTAAAAGCCGGGCTGATCGACGAAATGCATCTGGCTCTGCGTCCGGTTCTATTAGGAAAGGGTGAGCCTCTTTTTGCCGGATTGGATCTGAGAGAGCTCGGGTATCGCGTAGACAGGATGGTACCCGGCGAGCGAGCTGTTCATATGTTCGTGACTAGGGCAGGCGAGACTAAATGATCTAAGCTATTTTGTAAACTCCGGTCGCTAATCGTTCCGCGAACCGTTCGTCGACGAGCTGATGATTTGCACGGCCAGACTCCCAGCGAAAAAAACCGAATGTCCGCGACATATCGCCGAGCAGGGTCATTCCGCACATTTGCAGATAACACCGTGCAAGTTCGCGGACTGCTTCGTCACGAGGCATCTTGACAGCCATCTCTTCTGGAAACCGAGCCTCGGCAAGTGTCCAAATGTACGTAAATTTTGGTATGTAAACGACTTCTTGCGGGATGACCTTCATCTTTCGCTGAAGCTCGTCGATCGCCTTGGTAACCGCGGCGCGATCGAGTTTTGTTTCCGTTCGCAGGTCGGCCGTCGCCATTTCCCATTCCTTGCGGAGCACCTTCAGAACTTTTTCTGCGTCCTCTGACAAATATTCTTTCTCTTGTCGTTTTGTGATGCCCCAGATCGAATTAAAGACAGGTATCATTCGACGCGCGAGGAACATGGCATTTCCTCGAACAAGCTTCCCGTAATACACGCGGCCCCGAGCGACGGTTTCGTCTTTTAGCACCCATGCTCGGCTTGCCTCATAGTCTTTTTGCACGTTGCGCGGCATGTGTGCGTCGCGACGGCCGCAAATGGCCGTGTAGACTGACGGCAGATTTTTTCGCGCGTCGGTCATACCGAGACAGAATCCGAGTTCCTCAACCATCGACTCGACTTCCTCGACAGTATCGATGCGCAGCGAATCTTCGCGCCGCCATCTGCGGTCGCGGTATTGTTCGATCTCTTCAGGGAGCGTCTGCATTTTTGATGGATACGAAATAATAGACAAAAATAAAATAGCGGACAATATGACACTGCCCGCTTTAGAAAAGTATGTTTAGATTGTCTAATTATCTGTCGGCTGATCGGCGCGGATCGGTGACGATGACTGAAGCGTGATCGTCGATCCTTTATAAAGCTGAACGTCGTCGCGTCCTTGCACAATGACAGAGCCGGCGCCGACAGAACCGCCAATGATCGCGCCAACCACAGCTCCGGTACCTCCGCCGGCGATCGCCCCGATGACTGCACCAAGCCCGGCACCGGCGCCGCCGCGTTTGGCCGTCTCTTTTGTCTGACTGTTGCCCTTTATAGTACCCTCTGCATCGACCTTGATGGTTTTACCGTTCTGGTCCTTGATCGATTGAAGGAAACCGGCAAAGTCGTATGTCTTACCATCGCGGAGCGTGATCGTCTCAAAGTTAAAGGTCACATTCGATCGGCCCGAAACACGGCCTGACCGCCCGACGCCGGACAGGTGGCCCTCGATCACGGCGCCTCTAAACTCGTTGGGCGACTGTACTGTCATCTTAAACCTATCGTTGTTCTGCGAAAGTTTTGTGTCGATCGTGTTCTCTAGAATGCCCGTTATCAGTGTGCCGTTTGGCACGACGAAGGAGCCGGTTCTGCCGGGCACCGTCGAGACGCTGGGCTGACTGTTGTTGTTGCCTGACGTAGAGCTTCCACCAGGAGTGCTGTTGTCGCTCGACGACCAGCCGCCGCCGGCATTGCTGCTGTTATCAACAGTTGTGTCGATGCCGAGAAGCGCGACGTCATTGGTCTTTTGATAGACGCTGTCGGCAAAGACCGTTTCACTAAGATACTGGGTGGTAATGCGCCGTGTTACCTTTAGCGAACGACCTCCGTCGACGGGCACAAAGATGATCGTGTAATCGGTATCGCCGCCGAGCGAAGCGATCGTAAGTTCCTCGCCTCGCAGCGTTGCTTTTACCTTTATAGATCTCCCGGTCGCGTCGGTGTCTGCCCTTTCGGTTCCGTCAGCGGTAAATGTGATCGGCGTTACGTTCGACGATGCCAACGTGACCTGGTCACCGCGAACAAAGATCGCGATCTGGTCCGGAGCCTGGAGCTTTTTCTGCAGGTCCTGGCGATCGGCACCGGCGAGATTTGTTTCAGAAAGTATCTGGTCGGTATTTTCACTTTTCGCTGTGTCAAGACGATATGTACCGGTCAATTCAGAGTCGCCCTGAGGAGCGACGGTTGGCGGGGTGGATCTCGCCGGCGTTCGTCTGAGGACGGGACCATTTCCATTGGTCGGATAGCTTCCTCGGGTTTGGGTCGGCGGCAATGACGAAACACTGCCGTTCCATCTCGGCACTATCCCATAATTTGCAGATAGCCGTGTGACCGTCGTCTTTATCGAGTTCCAGTCCTGCAGAATATGCTGGTTCGGCGGCTGGCGTCTAAAAAATCCCTCGACGTCCTGAGACGCGGTGACGATCTCATTCATGTCGTCGCGATTGTCACGGTGATCGTCAAAATTGTCCTGAAGTGCCGCAACTTTGCTTTGCAAATTGTCGAGACTTTGCGCGACGTCGTTAACGTCCTGTGAGTCGGCCGAGCTGCGACGCATATCGTCCTCGAGCGTATATTGAAAGTTATCGACCTGTGAGCTGAGGCTGCGAATCAGGTCGCGAACTTCTTTTTGACCCAGCTTTTGGGCGCTCGCCACACCTATCAAACCCGCTATAAGCACCAACGCGGCAGAGATCGCCGAAAAACGCTTAACAGTACTATTCATAACAACTCCTGGAAGTCGGGCGTCTCGATAGACCCATATTTGCCCGCCGATTTGAAGCATTTTTTATGCCATTGGTTGGATAGGTTCAGTCCGCCGTACATAACAATTTAAACTGTGCTAAAATCTCCGCAAATTCACCGAGGTTTCTCGTTCATAATACAGCTATTTCTCAGATGTCGACAGGTAACTACAAGGCCACCGTTCATTACGCCGGAGACGAATTCTTTATTGGGACCACGCCCAGCGGTGTGTCCCAAGCCATTGATGTTAAAGGAGATAGAAAGTCCGCTCCGTCCCCGCTTGAGATGCTTTTGGTCTCGGTAGCGGCATGTACGGCCGCTGACGTTATCTCGATACTGCTCAAAAAGCGGCAAAATGTGGTCGCGTACGACGTCGAGGTAACGGGTGAGCGTGTCGACGAGCTTCCGAGAAAATTTGTGAAATTTCATGTCCACCATATCGTGCGTGGGCGTAGCGTTTCGGAAAAGGCCGTAGCCGACGCCATCGAGTTATCCGATACGAAATATTGCTCGGTCGCGGCAACCGTCCGTCCGACCGCGGAGATAACAACCAGCTATGAGATCGTCGAGGATTAACACTATTTTACGAGCGGCCGTATTCGCTTTTGTAGCCGGCGGTATCTTCGCCATCTTCCCGAGCGCGGCAAGTGCCCAGGCAACACCAGAAGCGACTCTGACCGCATTCTATAAATGGTACCTGCATGAACTAGCGTCAGAGCGCTACCCCGAGCATACCAGTCCAAAGGTCAGCGCCGTCAGTTCGGTACGTCTCAAAAAGTGGTTCAAGACAAAAGCTGGTCGCGAATGGGACGCCGATTACTTTATCGACGCACAGGATTGGGACCCAAAATGGGAAACGCATATCAAGACAACCACGGCTGTTATCAAGGGCAATAACGCCGATGTAAGAGTAATTCTCGGTCCCAACGTAAAGGCCGTAAACGCCATGAGCCCGCATACGCTCAGGATCAAAATGGTCAAAGAGAACGGCGCGTGGAAGATAGATCACATTAATGGTTATTAACGAGCCAAAATAAGAGGGCATATGAGATCAAAGATAGCGATCTTTATTTCCATCGCATTGCTTGCCGTCGCGGCATACACGCAGGACATCGACCCTGTTAAGCGGGCGGCCCGTTGGAAAGAGTTCAACAAGTTCGGCTTTGAAAAGGTTGATTACTCATCGGCCAAGCTAACCCGGGCAAAGATCGCCAAACTCAAAGAGGATGACAACTCCGATGATTTCGCCTTGCTGCGCGGCGTTATCTTTGGCAAGCACGGCCGCGTTTTCAAAGAACGTTCGATCCAGGAATATCTCGACAAACAGGCTTGGTATAAAGCCGACCCAAAGTTTTCGAACAAGGTCCTGACGCCGACGGAACGGGCCAACCTGGATTTTATCCGACTGGTCGAGGCCGAAAAGCATTTCTCGATCGAGCCGGGCGATATGCGTATCTGGAAGGCAAAGCTCATAGGCGACGACAATCTTCGCGACTATACGGGAGCCGAGCTGACCATCCTGATCGCCGAGATCGAAGCAATCCACGGCAAGACCTTTCTGAGTGAGGAGTGGCTGCAGAAATACTTTGATGAGCGTTACTGGTACAAGCGAAACCCGTCGTACGACGCGGCCTCACTAAGCGAGATCGAGCGAAAGAACATCGAGCGGCTTACCGAGGAAAAGAACAAGGGCCGCCACACCGCGATATCGATCGGCGATATGGACAATTTCCAGAACGCACTTTTGACCGAGGATAAGTTCGCCGGCCTGAGTATTCTCGAGCTGCGAATACTTCGCGAAGAGTTTTATGCCCGCCACGGTAAGACGTTCGACGCACCGGGAATTCGCGAATACTTTACCTGGCGCGACTGGTACAAACCGGCCAAAGACCAAAAGACGGTCAAGCTGAACAAGATCGAGCAGCAGAATGTCGATCTGATCGCGGCCTATGAATCAAGGGTCCGCGAAAAACTGGCGACCGAGCCGCTGCAAGAAGGGCAACTTGGCGATATGTTTGCCGAAGACCTGCGTGTCCTGAGAAATGAGGTTTACGCCCGCCACGGCCGTATATTCAAGGACGCGGATCTGCAAAAGTACTTCGAGGCACAACTGTGGTACAAAGCAAACCCAGATTTTAAGGACGACCAGTTGAACGAGATCGAGGCCGCAAACCTCGCCAAAATAAAAGCAGCGGAGGATTCGGCTACGAGCAAGTTCTCGGAAGCCGAAGGCTGATAAAGCTAAGCTCAAGCTTCCGCGTGCCGGAAGCATCGAAAAAAAACTGCCAGCAACACATTCGCCAGGAACACGGACATTCTCTTATTGGAAATAAGCTACCGGCGCAGAAACGTGGTTTTGCGTTTTAGATGGCACAGCTAAGTTGTCTTGGCGAGTCAGAAATGGCTCGCCTTTTTTTTTCGGAAGATATTTTGCGAATATTAGCTAGCAATGTCCGAACCTGTAAATGTTCTGATAGGCGACAAGCAGATCGATCTGACCCGCTACGCGTGGATCTCGATCGCGGCGGCGATCGCTACTATTTCGTTAAAATCGGCCGCTTACTTTGCGACGGGTTCGGTCGGTTTGCTCTCGGACGCGCTTGAGTCACTCATCAACCTCATCGCCGCCGTCGTTGCGCTTTGGGTGCTTAAAGTCGCGGCTCAACCGCCTGACGAACTGCGACGTTTTGGCTACGGAAAGGTCGAGTATTTTTCGAGCGGGATCGAGGGTTCGCTGATCATCATTGCCGCGGTCAGCATTTGTTACGCGGCGGTCTCGCGTATCATTAATCCCGCACCGCTCGAACAGATCGGTATCGGCCTCGTCATCAGTTCCATCGCAACGGCGATAAATTTTTTTGTCGCACGTATCCTGCTAAGAGTCGGAAAGAACATGCATTCGATCGTACTGGAGGCGGACGGACAGCATTTGATGACCGACGTTTGGACGTCTGTCGGCGTTGTTATCGGTGTCGGTGCGGTCACGCTAACCGGTTGGTGGCGATTAGATCCGATCGTCGCTGTGATGGTAGCGATCAATATTCTCTGGTCGGGCTGGAAATTGATCAAACGTTCGGTTGCGGGTTTGATCGATACGACCGTCCCCAAAGTCATGCATGACAAGATCGTCGGCGTGCTCGAAGATTACTGCGCGAACGAAAAGATCAGGTATCACGCATTGAGAACACGTCAGTCGGGCTCGCATCATTTCGTCAGTGTTCACGTTTTGGTGCCGGGTGATTGGTCAGTCCAAAAAGGGCATGACCTGCTCGAAGCGATAGAGAATGATATTCAAAAACAGATCGCCAATGTTTCGATAATGACCCACCTCGAGCCGATCGAGGATCCGGTGTCCTATGACGATATCGAACTGCTCCGCACGACCGCAAAACAATAAAAATACTTGTACGCAAATTACTGCGGGATTATGATTTAGCCTTATACGGGAGGCATTTATCATATGATCGCGGAAAGCGACCGACGACAGTTTTTAAAGTTGACCGCGCTGGCCAGCTCGGCGGTGATACTTGGCGCGTGCGGCGCCCGTGGCGAGCTAAACCAAAATTCAGCGAATACGGCGGCTGTTAAAACCGACGAACCGGATAAAAAAGACGAGGCCGATAAGAAGGACGAAAAAGAAGTAACACCGATCGAGGACCTGATGCGCGAGCACGGCGTTCTGCGGCGTTGTCTGCTGGTGTTTGGCGAGGCCGCCGTAATGATGGGCGGAAATGCTCCACCGGCTTATGCCGATGCCGTTCAAAAGGCGGCCAAGCTGTTTCGCACATTCGGTGAGGACTATCACGAAAAGCGTCTCGAGGAGCAGTACATTTTCCCGCTGATCAGGCAGAAAGGAGCAACGGGCCCGGCCGGCATTTATCCCGATATCCTGACGGCTCAGCACGATCGCGGACGCGAGATCACTGACTATGTTATAGCGGCCACCGCGTCGGGAAAGGTCGGTGCAAACGCCAGAGACGTGGCCGGCGCGCTGAGCGGATTTGTTCGAATGTATCAGGCACACGCCGCGCGCGAGGACACCGTCGTTTTCCCGGCATGGAAGGACCTGATCACTGCCGAAGAGTATGACGATCTCGGCGACAAATTTGAGGACATCGAACACGAACAGTTCGGCGAGGACGGCTATGAAGTTGCGCTCAAACAGATAGCTGAGATCGAAACCAGTATCGGAATGGACGACCTTTCCAAATTTACGCCGATGCCGCCGCCAAAGAAATGATCTAGAGCTGAAGTGAGATTCACAGGACGAAAAAGGCTGCCCTTTCAGACAGCCTTTTCTCATTCATTCAGATTCCGCAAACCTATTTCGCTGCAGTCGTTTTTGAATCGTCCTTTGGATCGTACGGCGTCGCCATATACCGTTTTATTGAGTCCTGGGCATTGTCGTAGTTGTCGCCTAACGCCTCGGCACGTTTATATGCCGCAACGGCCCGGTTGCGATCGCCCTTGGCATCATAGGCATTTCCCATTTTGATCTCAGCCCAAACATGCAGCCACGGCGGATCGAGATGGCCGTTGACCGCGGCCTTAAAGTTATCGACCGCGAGATCGTAATTTCGCTGCTCGAGGAACAGCAGGCCGAGATGGTAATAGATCCAAGCGTTCGACCGATCAAGCTTTAGCGCGTCTTCAAATTGCTTCTGCGCCTCGACATAATTTCCCTCTTTGAATTGCTCGATGCCGCGCCGTGCAATTGAGGAAACACGTAGCTCCGGCGAGATGCGAAGCAATTTGTAATTTGGGTCGATAATTACCTCGAGCGGTTTGCCCGTCGACTCGATATTAAAATCGGCGCTCGTGTCGTCCATCTGAACCGTCTGGACCTTTGTGCCGCCCTCGCCCTCTGAACGAAGCTCGACATCGACAGGCAATTTAAGGTTATCGTAATTTTGTTTTATGGTTCCGCGTGCGACAAATTTGCCGTCTCGCGTTCTAATGATCAGATAGTCCGACGTAAATTCCGGCACGCCGGTGCCGTCGACCCAGCGTGCAAAAAAGTAACGCATGTTCTGGCCGGCGATCTGTGTCGTCAGCTTTTCAAAATCATCGATAGAAGCGTTCTTGCCGCGATACTGCTGGATGTAAGTTTTCAGAAGCTGGTCGAATTTCTGTGCGCCGATCGTGTCGCGAAGCAGCTTAAAAACGAATGCGCCCTTTCCGTACATGATGTATTGATAGGCGATCGACTGATCGTCCAAACCGCTCGGGGCACGAGCCAGCGATGCCGTCTGTTCGAAGGTCAGAGATTTTTCCAATAGCTCGCGTCTTAGGTTATCGAGCTGCGCGCTGTCGAGCGAGCTTTCGCGAAATGAG
>Ga0308175_100003869_pt1 | contig 10428 bp, 5 predicted proteins | sample PhyCR1_3_FD_203893 | JGI IMG/M metagenome (GOLD analysis project Ga0308175, IMG submission 203893) | Soil microbial communities from UC Gill Tract Community Farm, Albany, California, United States - DLSLS.C.R1 | ecosystem: Environmental > Terrestrial > Soil > Agricultural land | place: USA...
GCACCGCCACGTCCACCTTGGGGTCGCTCAGCACCATACGGGTGGCGACGGGGCCGGTCATGTCGCCCGCCACGGTACGCTGGCCGTCGATGTACACCCCGTCGGTGCTGGTGAGGCCGACATGATGGCCCGCGAGCTTCTGGATGTGGGCCAGCATGCGGGCGGTGGTGGTCTTGCCGTTGGTGCCGGTCACCGCCGCGATGGGGATCCGGCTGGGCGTCCCCGGCGGGAAGAGCATGTCGAGCACCGGACCCGCCACATCGCGCGCCCGGCCTTCGCTGGGCGCCATGTGCATGCGGAACCCGGGCGCGGCGTTGATCTCGCAGATGGCGCCGCCCACGTCCTTGTAGGACTCGGTGATGTCGCTGGTGAGGAAGTCCACCCCGCCCACATCCAGCCCGATCGCCTTGACCGCCCGCACCGCCATCTCGGCGTTGTCGGGGTGTACCAGGTCGGTGACGTCGGTGGCGGTGCCGCCGGTCGAGAGGTTGCCGGTCGAGCGCAGGAACACCCGCTCGCCGTCGGCCGGGACGGTCTCCTTCGTGTAACCCTTCTTGGCCAGCAGGCTCTCGGCCTGCTGATCGAACGCCAGCCGTGTGAGCACCTTCTCGTGGCCGATGCCGCGGCGCGGGTCCTGGTTCACGCCGTCGACCAGCTGCTCGATGGTGTGGATACCGTCGCCCACCACGTGCCCCGGCACGCGCCTGGAGACCGCGGCCAGCTCGCCGTTGATCACCAGCATGCGGTGGTCGTCGCCGGTGATGAAGCTCTCGACGATGACGCTCCGGCTATGCTCGCGGGCCACCTGGAAGGCGGTGCGGACCTGATCGGCGCTGGTGAGGTAGATCGAGATGCCGCGGCCATGGTTGGCGTTGTACGGCTTGACCACCACCGGATAGCCCACCCGCTCGGCCGCGGCCACCGCGTCGTCCTCGCTCTGCACCAGGCGCTGCCGCGGCACCGGCAGGCCGAGGTTGCCGAGGATGCGGTTGGTCTCCTCCTTGTCCGAGGCCAGCTCGACCGCGATGTGCGAGGTGCGACTGGTGACCGTGGCCTGGATCCGCTGCTGGTAGCGCCCGTGCCCGAACTGGATCAGGCTCTGCTCGTTGAGCCGGATCCACGGAATGCGCCGCTCCTCCGCCGCCCGCACCAGCGACATGGTGCTGGGGCCCAGCGCGCGCCGCTGGGCAAACCGGATGAATTCATCGCGCTCGGCGGCGAAATCGAAGTCCGTGGGTACCGTGCCGTCGGGCCGGAGGTCGGACGGCAGGAGCGAGTGGAGCAGCATGAGGCCAAGCCGGCCGGCTTCGAGCCCGACATCCTCCTGCTCGTACTGGTAGGTGACGTGGTAGCGGCCTTCGACCCCGGCGCCGCGGGTCTTGCCGAACGTCACCGGCTCGCCGGCCACGTTCTGAAGCTCGATCGCCACGTGCTCCAGGATGTGCCCCATCCAGGTGCCTTCGTCCTCGCGGAGCCGCCGGATAAACCCACCCGGCTCGCTATAGGAGCAGCCGTGCTCGTGCAGCCCGGGCAGCGCCTCGATCAGGGGCTCGATGAACGACGGGCCGAGCCTGGCCGAGGGCCACTGCTCCAGCTCGCCGAGGTCGAGCTCCAGCCGGATGACGGGAAAGTGGGCGTACAGGCTGGGCCCGACGTAGACGGCACGATCGATAATCCGCATTGCGCTTCCTTTCGCCCTCGCTTTTTCGTCCTATGGCGCGTGCATCGCGCCTGGGCCCCTTGGGCTCGCCTGCATCACTGGCTCTTCATCACGAAGGCACGAAGGCCGCCCGTCTCCCCACTCGCTCCGCGCGCACCTCACGCCCGCCGCGCGATCGCGGGCGCCGGTGCGGCCACCCGCGTCGTGAGATTGAAGGTCGAACCGTGGTCGAGGATGTGCACCTTGAGCCCGATCAGGCACACCGGATCGTTCTTCCTCACCCGGGCCATGGAGGAGAACTCGAGCTCCGAGGTGTCCACGATCGTGAGCGCACCGCCGCCGACTACCTCGAGCGAGTTGTCCGGCCCGATGAACGCGGCCGTGTTCTCGTCGAGCCCGATGCCGATGGCGAACGGGTTGTAGGCCAGCGCGGTGAGCAGCCGGCCCAGCCGGTCCCGCTGGCGGAAGTGCTGGTCGATGATGACGCGGTTGGTGAGCCCGAGGCCCGGCGCCAGGGTCACGATCTTGGCGCGGGGCGACGCGCCCTCCCTGCCGAAGGCGATCATGTGCTCGCACAGGAACGCGGCGCCCGCCGAGGTGCCGGCGATGTGCGCGCCTTCCGCGCTGCGGCGGCGCAAGGCCTTGGCCATCGACGTGCCGCCGATCATCGTGCTCAGCCGGAGCTGGTTGCCGCCGGTGAGGAAGATGCCGTCCGACTGATCCAGAATCGCGATCAGCTCCGGCAGCTCGGCGTCGGCCCGGGTGTAAATGGGGAGGGATCTGGCTTCGGTGACGCCGAGCCCCTGGAACACGGTCTCGTACCGGGCGCCCGTGTCGCTCACCTCCGACGCCGTCGGGATGATGGCGATCCGGCCGGCCGTGTCGCACAGCGACGCGAAGCGCCGCAGGATGGTGATGTCACCGATCTTCTCTTCCGCCCCACCTACCGGAATGATGTAGCCGCGGCCGTCCGCCACCAGGGCCCTCCCGCCAGGGGTTTGCCGGCGCGTCGCTCGCCGGGTCGCAAGTCTTCCGAGCCGCATAAGATACACCCGCCTCGAAGGGTCGTCAGGGGTGGGGCAAAGCCCGGCCGGACCCGGATCGATCGGCTTCGGACGGCGCCTTCTAGGGGGCATCGCGTTTGTGAGCACACTCACGGCTCCGCTCCCGGGGAGGTCCTAAGGTGCACCGACCGGGGGGGGGCGCCGCCAGGGCCGCCGCCCCGCGTGCACTGCCCGGTCGCACACAACGAGCATGCCCATGCCGGATGACACCTTGCTCCGCGCGCTGGTGGAGCAGTCTCGAGATCACGCCATCTTCCTGATCGATCCCGAGGGCCGGAACCTCACCTGGGGCATCGGCGTGGAGCGCCTGCTGGGCTACACGCGCGAGGAGTTCGTGGGGCGCCACACCCGCGAAATCTTCACCGCCGAGGACCGGGCCGCCGGCATTCCCGAGCGCGAGCTCGCCTTTGCCGCGAGCCAGGGCGCCGCCAGCGACGAGCGCTGGCTCGAGCGCAAGGACGGCACCCGGTTTTGGGCCTCGGGCATGACCTACCGGCTCCAGGGCCCCGGCGGACGGGTGACCGGGTTCGCCAAGATCTTCCGCGATCTGACCATCGAGCGAGAGTTCGAGCAGGACCTCCGGAACCATGCCGAGCGCTATCGCCTGGCGACCCGGGCCGCCGATGAGGCGTTGTGGGACCGCGACCTCAACACCGACAGCGTGACCTGGACCGATGGATTTGAGGAGGTGTTTGGTTACCGCTCCGACGAGCTGTCGAAGGATGTCCGCTGGTGGGAGCAGCGGATTCATCCCGAGGATCGCGCCCGGGTGAAGCAGAGTCTGCAGCGGGCCATCGGCGGCATCGCGGAGCGGTGGGAAGAGGAGTATCGCTTCCGCCGCCGCGACGGCGAGTACGTGAAGGTAAGCGACCGCGCCCGCATCATGCGAAGCACCGACGGCATCCCGCTTCGGATGCTGGGCGCGCTGGCGAACCTGTCGCGCCAGCGGCGGACCGAGGACGCGCTCCGGCAGTCGCAGCAGCTCGAGGCGCTGGGCCGACTGGCGGGCGGCGTGGCCCATGACCTCAACAACATGCTCATGGCCATCATCGGGTACACCGAGTCGCTGGCTCGCGGCTTTCCGGCCCACGATGCCCGCCGCCGAGACACCGCCGAGGTGCTGGCGGCGGCGCGGCGCTCCGCTGACCTTACGCGGAAGCTGCTCGCATTCGCGCAGCGCGAAGTCACCCGACCCGTCCGCCTCGACGTGAACGATCTGATCGCGACTGCCACCAGCCGGCTGCGGCCGCTGCTCGGGCCCGGCGTCGAGCTCCGGCTCCAACTGAGCTCCGGACTGCCGCAGGTGGACGCGGACGCGGGGCAGCTCGAACAGGTGCTCACGGATCTCGCCCTGAACGGGCGGGACGCCATGCCGGGAGGCGGCCGACTGACGATCGTCACGTCGGAACGGCGGCTCGACGAGGAGGCGGTCCGCCAACGATATGCCGCCACCGACGTGCAGGCCGGGCACTACGTCGTGATCTCGGTGGAGGACTCGGGTCAGGGCATGAGCCCCGAGGTGCTGGAGCACGTGTTCGAGCCGTTCTTCACCACGCGGCCCTTCGGGAAGGGAGTCGGGCTGGGGCTGGCTGCCGTGTACGGCTCGGTCCGTCAGAACAACGGCTACATCTCCGTGAGCTCGGAGCAGGGAAAGGGGGCGCGGTTCGAGATTCTGCTGCCGGTAGCGGCGGTGGCTGCCGACCGGCACGTGGTAAGCGGGCGCGAGTCATCCTGAGCGAAGCGAGGGGCATAGGCCGCCACATGCTCCTCGCTTCGCTCAGGATGACGCGTCGTCATCGGGCTCAAACGTCCCCCGCACCACCGGCTTCCCCCCGCGCACGTGCCACCGCCCCCTGGCCATCACCTCCGCCACCCCACCCTGGTCGTTCAGTACCACCAGATCGGCATCGCTGCCCGCCGCCAGCCGCCCCTTGCGCTCGAGGCGGAGCAGTCGCGCCGGATTGCTGGTGAAGGCCGGCAGCACCCGTTCGAGCGGCTGGCCGCAGCGGATCAGGGCCGCCAGCGCGTCGCCCAGCGCGGCCGGTGACCCCACGTCCATGGCCGCGACCCGGCCATCCTCGTCGAACACCGGAAGGCAGCCGCCGCCATCGGAGCTCACCGTGATCCGCTCCGGCGGAAGCCCCGCGTCGAGATAGCGTACCAGCGCCTGTCCGGCGGGCCAGGCGTCCTCGCCGTCGGCTACCGGAAACGCGGTGACGTCCACCGTCGAGCCGCGCTCCGCCAGCGCCATGGCCTCCTCGAAAAGGCCCCGCTTCCGGTTCACGTGGGTGGGATTGAACACCGCGGGCGGGAGCTCGCTCTGATCGATCGCCCGGCGCACCAGGGCCAGGCCGTCGTCGCCGTCGCCCACGTGCAGGTGGACGATGCCCGCCTTGCCGGTCATGAGCCCGCCCACGTGCGCATCGGCCGCGATACGGAGGAGCTCCTCGAGGGTCGGCTGGCTGGAGCGGTGATCGCTGATGGCCAGCTCGCCCACGCCGAGAACGAGGTCGATGAGCACGATGTCGAGGCGGACGCTGCCGGTGGCGGTCGTGAGCGGTACGTGATAGCCGCCGGTGTGGCACCAGGCGCTCAGCCCCTCCCGGATGAGGCCTCGCGCGACCACCACCAGCTCGGCGGTGGTGCGCACGGTGTCGTCGGTGCCCAGGACGCCGACCGCCGTGGTGACGCCGCCCGCCGTGATCCGGCTCAGCGCGACCGGCGGCACCCGCGTGTGCGGCCCCGCCTCACCGCCGCCGCCGGTGAGATGCACGTGGCCGTCGATGAGGCCGGGGATGACGCGGCGGCCCTCGACATCCACTTCGTCGACCCCGAGACCACCGGGCAGCGCGGGCCGGCCGGCGCCGGCCCACACGATCCGTTCGCCCGCGACCAGCAGATGCGCCCGGCCGCGAGGGGCTGGGTCGTACAGCTCACAATTGGAGACCAGCGTGATCATGGAGGCCATTCGTCTCGGGTGCCTCGGAGGGTGATTCGGGCTGAGGGTCGCGCCTTGTCCCTCAGCTCAGCCGAAATCCTCCCACCGCGCCGGTCAGCCGCTCCGCCGCATCGGCCAGGTGGCTCGCGCTGGTCGAGATCTCCTCGGTGGACGCGTTGAGCTGCTGCGCCGCCGCCGCGATCTCCTGGGCCGCCGCCGCGTAGTCCTCGGTTCCTGCCGACACCTCGCGCATCCGCCCGGCAATGCCCTCGATGAGCCCGCGCACCTCGCTGGCCGACGCCGAGATGCGGCGGGTCCACTCGTCGTTCGCCTCGGCCTCGGTGGCGACATTGCCCAGGCCGTCGGCCGCCTCGTGGGCCGCGTCCTTGGCCGCGAGGCCGCCCCGGCCCAGCCGGATGAGCCGCTCGCGCGCGGTCTGCACCCGCTGCAGCACCACCTGCACCGTTTCGCTGGTGGACCCGGCCGAGCGGGCCGCCTGCCCGGCCAGCTTCCGCACCTCTTCGGCGACCACGCTGAACCCCTTGCCCTCCTCGCCGGCCCGCGCGGCCTCGATCGAGGCGTTGAGCGCGAGCATGTGAGTCTGCTTGGCGATCGCCTTGGTCTGGGTGACGAACTTCTCGATCTCCTCCGAGGCCGCCGTCAGCGCCTCGGCCTCGACGGCGGCCTGCTCCACCTCTTCGGCCAGCCGAGTGAGCTCGGCCGTGCTGGCGTCCAGCCGCTCGCGGTGCGACCGCGCGAGCCGCGCCAGCGCCGCATTCCGCTCCGCGGCCTGGGTGGCGCCGGCCGCCAGCTCCTGGGCGATATCGAGGATCTTCCCGGCGTCTTCCGCGGCCGCGCGCACCACCTGCGCCTGCTGGTTGGCCCGCTCGGTCAGGTCGCCGGTGGTGCTGGCCACTTCGGTGGTGGAGGCGGTCATCTGCTGGGTGGAGGCCGCGATTTGCTCGGACATCGCGGCGGCCTCGTGGGCGTGCTGCCGGATGGTGCCCACCAGGGTCCGGAGCTTCTCGAGCATAGCGGAGAGCGAGAGGCTGAGCTCGTCGCCGCCCCGGTTGTCGTCCGCGGCGGCGCTCAGGTCGCCTTCGGCCACCCGGATCGCGACGCTCGCGGCTCGCCCGGCGGGCGCGAGGATGCGGACCCGCACCTGCCAGGCGATGATCTGCTCCACGATGAGCGCGATCAGCAGGAACGTGAGCGAGCCGTTGATCACCTGCTCGCGGGCGTCCGGCGGCGCGATGCCGCGCAGCAGGATCACCACGACCACGGTCAGGACCACCGCGGCCGCGAGGCCGATCAGGTGCAGGCGGACCACAAACTTCCGGCGCGCGGAAGACGAAGACATGGCGAGTGGTCGCAGGCTAGGGGAGACGGTACGGCAAGCTACGGACGCCGCCCGGCGGATGGAAGGTCAGAGCAGCAGGCGGACCAGCCCCGCCGCAGCTCCCGCCAGGCCGACGCCCACCAGGAGCGCCGCGGCGCAGCCCTTCTTTTTCACCGCGGCATCGGTCTGGGCGGCGCCCGCGGTCCGGCCCGGCGCCGCGGTGTGGTCCGCCGGTGCCGGCGCCGGCGCGGCGCTGGGCACCGCGCGACCGGCCAGCGCGTCGGCGAACTCGCTTGCCGTGGCGAACCGCTCGGCCGGATCCTTGGCCAGCGAGCGGACGATCGCCGCCTCCACGTGCTCCGGGATCATCACCATCGGCCGGAGTGGCCGGGGCGGCCCCATGAACCGGCGCATCAGCGTCGCCTGCGGGTTCGGGCCCTTGAACGGGGGCTCGCCGGCCAGCATCTCGTACAGCACGCAGCCGAGCCCGAAGATATCGGCTCGACCGTCGATGGCCTTGTCGCCGCTGGCCTGCTCGGGGCTCATGTAGGTCGGCGTGCCGACGATCATCCCGGTGGCGGTGAGCTTCTCCGCCACCTCGCTCGCGGCGCGCGCCACGCCGAAGTCGGCCACCAGCACTTGATCGCCGGCCAGCATGATGTTGTCGGGCTTGATGTCACGGTGCACCACCCCCTGCTCGTGGGCGTAGGCCAGCGCGGCGGCCGTGGCGGTGGCGATGCGAAGCGCCTCGCCGGGCGAGAACTGCTTCTCGCGCTCGAGGCGCTCGTAGGCGTTCTCACCCTCCACGAACGGCATGGTGAACCACAGCTGGCCCTGGGGCGTCTCACCCGAATCGAGGATGCTCAGGATGTGGGGGTGCTGCAGCCGCGCGGCCACCCGGATTTCGCGCTTGAACCGGTCGCCACCCACGGTGGAGGTGAGCTCCGAGTGGAGCACCTTGAGCGCCACCATGGTGTCGGTCTTGAGGTCGCGGGCGAGCACGACGGACGCCATGCCCCCCCTGCCCAGGTCGCGGTCGAGGGTGTAGCGGTCGGCGAGGGCCGCCTGGAGCTGGGCGCGGAGCTCGGGCTTCACGAGGTCCTTTCGACGAAACGCTTGAGCCGGGGGAGGAGAGTACGGCGAGCCACCGATCGGTCTACCTCAACACCTTCACGGCGCGGCTCCAATCAGCTTCTGAAACCGGGGGTTCTTCCGAAGCGGATCGAACGTGGGATCGATCCTGAGCCAGGCCGGCGTGAGAAAATAGGGAATCTTGAGCAGCGGCTCGAGCAGGTCGAGCGCCTTGTCCGGCTCGCCGGTCAGGATGTAGATCCGCACCATCTGGTGCTGGTCGTAGGCGCCGCCGTACGCATCCTTCGATATTGGGGCCAGCTCCAGCGACTTCTGCCCCTGCCGGATGGCCTCGTCCTTCCGGCCGAGATAGGCGAGCACGGTCCCGAGCAGGACGTAGAGCTGCGGGTTGTCCGGGGTGGCCTTGATCTGTGCCTCGTAGGCAGTCGCGGCCGAATCGGCGTACGCCCGGGTGCGCGCGCTGTCCCCACGAAGGTGATACACCGCCGCCATGGCCGTTCCCCACGCGCCGCGATCGTCGTCGAATGCCGACGGCCGGAGCCGCAGCAGGAGCTGCTGCTGCTGCTCGTCGAGCACCCAGAACAGGTCCCAGTAGGTCGCGAAGTCGGAGACCACGGTGGTCGGCTCGATCTCCGCCGGGATGTTCCGGATGACCTCCCGGGCATGAGCAAGGTCGCCCTGGGCCAGCCAGATCATGGCCTTGCCCCGATGGAGATCCAGGGTGTTGGGCGCAGCCGCGAGCCCGCGGTTCGCCGCCGCCTCCGATTCCGGGTAGCGCCGGAGCCACAGCAGGTTGAGCGACTGGCGCCGCGCGGTGAGCGTCGAGCGGGGATCCACGGCCCCGGCCTTGGCGAACCGCCTCGTCGACGACTCCCACCGTCCCAGGCTCTGCTCGGCGCGGCCCGCGGAGGTCAGCAGCTCGGCATCCGAGGGCGCCTTCGCGAGCCCCGCCTCGTAGGCCGTCATGGCAGCCTGGTTGTCGCCCAGCACGAACTGCCGATAGTCGCCGATCGCGAGCTCGGTCTCCGGACGGCCGGGCGCCAGTCGCTCGGCCCGCGCGGCGGCGTCCTTGGCGCCGGCCGCCTCCTCCGGCGTCGGCGTCCCCAGGTAGTAGCTGCTGGAGCGCGCCCTCGAGAGCTGGACCCAGGCCTGCACGAACGTCGAGTCGAGTGCCACCGCCTTCGAGTAGTAGTCGATCGCGCGATCGATATCGCGCAGGTCGTTGGCGGCCAGTCCCTGGCTGGCCTCCTCGCCTTTGAGAAACGCCTCGTAGGCGGGCAGGTTCTCGGTCGGCTTCTCGGCCAGCGTCCGTTTCTGCGGCGCGCCGAGCGCGACGTCCAGCGCCTCCGACACCCGGCCCGCGATATCGGCCTGCACCTGGAACACGTCGGTGATGGAGGCGTCGAACGGCTGCTGCCAGGTGGTCGCGGCGGTGCCCACCTTGATCAGCTCCGGGCTGACCCGCACCCGGTTGCCGCTCGCCGCCTTCTCCCATCGCACCGTGCCGGTGAGCAGGTAGTCCACGCTCAGCTCCCGCCCGATCTCCTGCGGCGACTTGGTGCTCTTCTTGTACTGCCCGGAGCTGCTTCGCGCGGTCACCTGAAGCCCGGCGAGGGACGCGAGCTTCCCGCGCACCTCGTCGGTCACACCGTCGGCGAAGTATTCGTCCTCGGGCGAGCCCAGGTTCTCGAATGGCAGGACGGCGAGCCGCTTGACGCCGGCCGGCGTGTCGTCGGCGTGGCCATGCGAGCGAAGCCAGCCGAACAGCACGCCAAGGCCGAGCAGGAAGCCGAGCGCCATGGCAGTGGTGACCGGGAAGCGGCGGGTGGCCGTGGCCCGCGCGGCGGCGGGCGCCACGGTGGCGACCGGCGTCGAGACCGGGGTCGTGGTCGGGCTCACCGCGGTGGGGGCGGTCGTTTCGCCGGTCCTGGTCAGCGCGTCGGCCAGTGCGCGGGCGAACTCCGCCGCGCTCCCGAACCGGTCCGCGGGCGACTTGGCCAACGCCTTCGCCACCGCGGCCTCGATGGCCGGCGGCACGGTCTCACGGAGCTGACGCAGCGGCCGGGGTGTCTCGGTGAACCGGCGCGCCATGATCGCTTGCGCGGTGGGGCCGGTGAAGGGCGGCTCGCCCGCGATGGTCTCGTAGACCACGCAGCCGAGGGAGTAGATGTCGCTCCGCTGATCGATGGCCCGCTCGCCGGCCGCCTGCTCGGGGCTCATGTAGGCCGGCGTGCCGAGCGTGGTGCCGGTCTCGGTAAGCCGGCCGTCGGCCTGCCCGTCCGCCACCGCTCGCGCGATGCCGAAGTCGGCCACCAGCGCGTGGCTTCCAGTCAGC
>Ga0308175_100003870_pt1 | contig 10427 bp, 10 predicted proteins | sample PhyCR1_3_FD_203893 | JGI IMG/M metagenome (GOLD analysis project Ga0308175, IMG submission 203893) | Soil microbial communities from UC Gill Tract Community Farm, Albany, California, United States - DLSLS.C.R1 | ecosystem: Environmental > Terrestrial > Soil > Agricultural land | place: USA...
CGCCAGCGAGGACGGCCAGAAGATCCTCTCGGGCATCGACTACGCGCCCGTCCCCGACCAGATCATCGCCAAGGTCCGCACCACCATCGAGGGCCTGAACTGACCTGAGTGCGGTCCGGCCCCCCCCCGCGGGGCCGGACCGCACCGTCCGGTGCACCGCCGCCCGGAGTCGCACCGCCCCCCGACGGGCGTACGGCTCCACCGAGCCGCCCATCGAAGCGGCTCCGCAGACCGGAGAACCCGATGGACATATCGACGCAGACAACCGACGCACTTCCACCCAGTCCCGAGCCGACCCTGACCGAGCAGGCGCGCAGCGCCCGCGGCGCGAGCCGCCCCGGTGACCGCGTCTTCCTCGGCCTGTCCCGTGGCTCGGGCATCCTGCTGCTGGTGATCATGGCCGCGATCGCGGTCTTCCTCACCTACCGCGCCTCGCTCGCGATCAGCAAGGACCACGGCAACTTCCTGACCACCTTCGAGTGGAACACCAACCTCACCCCGCCGGTCTTCGGCATCGCGGTGCTGGCCTTCGGCACGGTCGTCTCCTCGGTCGTCGCCATGGCCATCGCGGTCCCGGTCTCGGTCGCCATCGCGCTCTTCATCACGCACTACGCGCCGCGAAGGCTGGCCGGCCCGGTCGCGTACGTGATCGACCTGCTCGCCGCCGTGCCGTCCATCGTGTACGGCCTGTGGGGCGCCCTGATCCTCGTACCGCACATGACCGGCCTCTACGGCTGGCTGGACAAGTACCTGGGCTGGACCGGCGTCTTCGACTGGCAGGGAGGCGCCCCGCGCTCGATGCTCACCGTCGGCCTCCTGCTCGCGATCATGATCCTGCCGATCATCACCAACGTGAGCCGTGAGGTCTTCCGGCAGGTCCCGCAGATGCACGAGGAGGCCGCGCTGGCCCTCGGCGCCACGCGCTGGGAGGTCATCCGCATGGCGGTGCTGCCCTTCGGCCGCTCGGGCGTGATCTCCGCCTCGATGCTCGGCCTCGGCCGCGCCCTCGGCGAGACGATGGCCGTCGCCACCGTGCTCTCCCCGACCTTCGACATCCAGGCCAGCCTGCTCGACCCGGGCGGCGGCACCTTCGCCCAGAACATCGCCAGCAAGTTCAGCGAGGCGACGCAGGACGGCCGGGACGCGCTGATCGCCTCCGGTCTGGTCCTGTTCGTCATCACCCTGCTGGTCAACGGTGCGGCCCGCGCGATCATCGCCCGCCGCAAGGAGTACTCGGGGGCCAACGCATGAGCACCGCCAGCCTCGCCGACAAGCGCGCCAACTCGCTGCGCGGCGCGAGCCTGCCGAAGTGGTCCCCCTGGGCCATCGCCGCCGGATCCCTCGTGGTCGCGGTGGGCGTCGGCCTCGCCGCCGGCCTGGACAGCAAGGTCCAGTGGGGCCTGATCGCCGCGATCCTGTTCATCCTCGGCACGTTCGGCATCGCCGCCCGCGTCGAGGGCCGACGCCAGGCCAAGGACCGCGTCGCGACCTCGCTCGTCTGGGTCGCCTTCCTGCTCGCCGTCATCCCCCTGGTCTCCCTGATCTGGGTGACCGTGGCGCGCGGTGTGAAGGTCCTCGACGTCTACTTCCTCACCCACTCCATGGGGGTCGTCGCCGACTCCGAGCCGGGCGGCGGCATCTACGCCGCCATCATCGGCAGCCTGGAGCAGGTCGGCCTCGCCACCGTGATCGGCGCGCCGGTCGGCATCCTCACCGCGATCTACCTGGTGGAGTACGGCCGCGGCAGGCTCGCCAAGGCCGTCACCTTCTTCGTCGACGTGATGACCGGCATCCCCTCGATCGTCGCGGGCCTGTTCATCCTCAGCCTGATGCTGATCTTCAGCATGCAGCCCTTCGGTTTCGCCGGCTCACTCGCGCTGGCCATCCTGATGATGCCCGTCGTGGTCCGCTCCACCGAGGAGATGCTCAAGCTCGTACCGAACGAGCTGCGTGAGGCGTCGCTGGCGCTGGGCGTGCCGAAGTGGCGCACCATCCTCAAGGTGGTCCTGCCGACCTCGATCGGTGGCATCACCACCGGCGTCATGCTCGCCGTCGCCCGTATCGCGGGCGAGACCGCGCCGGTGCTGCTGCTGGTGTTCGGCAACCCGTTCATCAACAACAACCCCTTCGAGGGCGCGCAGGCGTCGCTGCCGCTGTACATCTACCAGCAGTACTCGCAGAGCGCTGGTGCCAACGCGGCGTACGACCGCGCGTGGGCGGCCTCGCTCACGCTGATCGCCTTCGTGATGATCCTCAACATGGTGGCCCGGGGCATCGCCCGCTGGAAGGCCCCGAAGACCGGTCGCTAAGGCATCGAGCGGCGGCTACCGCCGCGTGGCGACCCCCTCAGCGACTGACTGGAAGTGAAGTAGTTATGGCCAAGCGAATCGACGTGAGCGGACTCACCGCTTACTACGGCTCCCACAAGGCGATCGAGGACATCTCGATGACGGTCGAGCCGCGCTCGGTGACGGCGTTCATCGGGCCGTCCGGCTGCGGCAAGTCGACGTTCCTGCGCACGCTGAACCGGATGCACGAGGTGACCTCCGGCGGCCGTGTCGAGGGCAAGGTGCTGCTGGACGACGAGGACCTGTACGGCGCCGGGATCGACCCGGTGTCGGTGCGGCGCGAGGTCGGCATGGTGTTCCAGCGGCCGAATCCGTTCCCGACGATGTCGATCTTCGACAACGTGGCGGCGGGGCTGCGGCTGAACGGCAGCTACAAGAAGTCCGAGCTCAGCGACGTCGTGGAGAAGTCGCTGAAGGGCGCGAACCTCTGGAACGAGGTCAAGGACCGGCTGAACAAGCCCGGCTCCGGCCTGTCCGGCGGTCAGCAGCAGCGGCTCTGCATCGCCCGGGCGATCGCCGTGGAGCCGAAGGTGCTGCTGATGGACGAGCCGTGCTCGGCCCTGGACCCGATCTCCACGCTCGCCATCGAGGACCTGATCGGTGAGCTGAAGGAGCGCTTCACGATCGTCATCGTGACGCACAACATGCAGCAGGCGGCCCGGGTGTCGGACCGCACGGCGTTCTTCAACCTGGCGGCGGTCGGCCAGCCCGGGCGGCTGATCGAGATCGACGACACCGAGCGGATCTTCTCCAACCCGTCGGTGCAGGCCACGGAGGACTACATCTCCGGGCGCTTCGGATAGGTCCTCCCGTTCGGATCAGGCCGGACCAGGGCGCGGTGCCGGGCCCGCGAGCCCGGCGTGATCCACACCAGAGGGCCTGAGTCCCAGATCCCCTCGCGGTGCTGCATGGCGGTGCCACCGCGAGGACGCAAAAGGGCCCGCCCCCGGAATTCCGGGGGCGGGCCCGATTCGTCGTACCGACCGTCCCGCCGGAGGACGGTCTAGAGGACGGTCAGGTTCACGATCCCGAAGGCCGCCGCGGCGACCAGGGCCGCCGCCGGCATCGTGATGAACCAGCCCATGACGATGTTCTTGGCCACGCCCCAGCGCACCGCGTTCACCCGCTTCGTCGCGCCCACGCCCATGATCGCCGAGGTGATGACATGGGTGGTGGAGATCGGCGCCTTGAAGATGAACGCCGTGGTGAACATGATCGACGCGCCCGTCGCCTCGGCCGCGAACCCCTGCGGCGGGTCGAGCTCGATGATCTTGCGGCCCAGTGTGCGCATGATCCGCCAGCCACCGGCGTACGTCCCCAGGGACAGCATCACGGCGCAGACGATCTTGACCCAGACCGGGATCGGGTCGCCGAAGGTCTCGTGGCCCGAGATGACCAGGGCCAGCACCACGACACCCATGGTCTTCTGGGCGTCCTGCAGACCGTGCCCGAGGGCCATCGCGGCCGCCGACACCGTCTGCGCTATACGGAAGCCCCGCTTGGCCTTGTGCGGGTTGGACCGGCGGAACAGCCACAGGATGGCCGTCATCACCAGGTAGCCGACGATCAGGCCGACGACCGGCGACAGGAACATCGGAATGACGACCTTGTTCAGGACGCCGTTCCACAGCACCTCGGTGCCGCCCGCGAGCGCCGCGCCCACCATGCCGCCGAAGAGGGCGTGCGAGGACGAAGAGGGCAGGCCGAAGTACCAGGTCAGCAGGTTCCAGACGATGGCGCCGACCAGGGCCGCGAAGAGGATGGCCATCCCCTTCGAGCCCTGCGGTGTCTCGATCAGGCCCTCGCTGACGGTCTTGGCGACCCCGGAGCCCAGGAAGGCACCGGCGAGGTTCATCACCGCGGCCATGGCGAGCGCCGCCCGCGGGGTCAGCGCCCGCGTCGACACCGAGGTCGCGATCGCGTTCGCGGAGTCGTGGAAGCCGTTCGTGTACGTGAAGAAGAGCGCGACCGCGACGGTCACGATCAGAGCGAGGGTGTCCATCGACGCCTCAGGACTCCTTGACGGCGATGGTCTCCACCGTGTTCGCCACGTGCTCGAACGCGTCCGCCGCCTCCTCGAGCACATCCACGATCTGCTTCAGCTTCAGCACCTCGATCGCGTCGTACTTGCCGTTGAAGAGGTGCGCCAGCAGCTTGCGGTGGATCTGGTCGGCCTGGTTCTCGAGCCGGTTGATCTCGATCCAGTACTCGGTGAGGTTGTCCATCGTGCGGAGGTTCGGCATCGCCTCCGCGGTCAGCTCGGCCGCCCTGGCCAGCACCTCGATCTGCTGCTCGACGCCCTTCGGCAGCTCCTCGACGTTGTAGAGGACGACCAGGTCGACGGCCTCTTCCATGAAGTCCATGATGTCGTCCAGGGACCCGGCGAGGGTGTAGATGTCCTCACGGTCGAAGGGCGTGATGAACGAGGAGTTCAGCTGGTGGAAGATCGCGTGCGTGGCGTCGTCACCTGCGTGTTCCGCGGCCCGCATACGCTCTGCGATCTCGGCTCGGGCGGAAGCGTCCGCCCCGAGCAGTTCCATCAGGAGCTTCGAGCCGGTGACGATGTTGTCCGCGGACGCGGCGAACATGTCGTAGAAGCTCGTCTCCCTGGGGGTCAGACGAAAGCGCACTTGGGGTCCTCTAGGTGCTTCGGTTTCGGTCAGGCTGATGCTAGGCGCAACATCCGGCCACGGCTATCGGGCCGTCTCCCAGTGTCGCCCATCGTTCGGAGCGATCAGCACGGGGGCGTACCAAGGGCCCTCTACCCCGCGAAATTCGTTACCATATACCCAGTAGGGGTATCTATCCGCAGCTCGTCCCGACATGGAGGCCCGTGATGACGACGACCGAGGCCGGCGCCACGCACGGTTACCACAAGCAGAAGGACGAGCACCTCAAGCGGCTGCGCCGCATCGAGGGCCAGATCCGCGGCCTGCAGCGCATGGTCGACGAGGACACGTACTGCATCGACATACTCACCCAGGTGTCCGCCTCCACCAAGGCCCTGCAGTCCTTCGCCCTGCAACTGCTGGAGGAGCACCTGCGGCACTGCGTGGCGGACGCGGCCCTCAGGGGCGGCGAGGAGATCGAGGCCAAGGTGGACGAGGCGACGAAGGCGATCGGCCGGCTGCTGCGCACCTGAGCCGGGCCTGCGCCGGCCTCAGAGGCGGTCCCGGGTCCGGGGGCGATCGGCGGATTTCCGCTCCTCGGCCACCCGCAGCACCTCGTCGATGCTCTCCAGGCTCAGCCGGTCCTCGGCGGCCGAGGCCGCGATGATCAGCTCTCCGCACAGCTCGATCTCGGCGAGGGCCACGTGGTCCTGAACTGCCGTACCGCCGAGCGGAGCCACGTGCGTCACCTCGTCTCTGCCGTCACCGGCTTCCTAGAGTAGGCAGCGCCCCACACACCGCGCATGGCACGGACGGGCTAGTTCGACAGGCGCGTCACTGACTAGTGCCCTGACTGGATCTCGTCCCCGGCGCCGGGCTCGCTCTCGGCGACGCGGCCCGCGTAGATGTCCCCCGCGCTCGGCAGCCGCACGTCCACGGGGGTGCCGAACCCGAACAGCAGCATGCTCGAGGCGACCGCGACCGGCGTCTTCTCGCGGCCGTTGACGAAGCTGAAGCGCTGGCGCAGCTTGCGGATGCGGCCCTGGTCGTCCAGGTAGGCGTCGAACGGCACCTCCGCCGTGGCGAACCCCTTCGCCGCCGCGGCCAGGGACGCCCGGTTGTCCGCCGAGGCGCTCACCGACGCACGGGACAGGTCCGCCGTCCCCCGGTAGTGGCGCACCGGAGTCCCGCCTACCTCGGTCCGCCCCACGTACGTCGCCGTGCGCGTCCCGCGCAGCACCTCCGCCGCCGCGTACGGGTCGGTGGCGCCGCCGGTGACGAGGTTGCCGTCGGACAGGCCCGCGGTCTCCACCCGTACCCACTTGTCGGCGGGCACGCCCGCGCCCCGGTTCTTCATGAACAGGGCACCGGGCGCGAGGAGCTCGGTGATGGGCCGGTGCTCGGGGGTGCCCGCCGGGTCCTCCGGGAGCACCACGGTCAGCTCCCCGAGCCGGTGCCGGAAGTCGTAGCCGCCCCGGCCGCGGATGGTGACCCGGGTGCCGCCGGTCGCCATCTCCATGGACGTGGCGGCCTTGGAGCTGCCCGCCTCGCGCAGGGTGTCGGCGGCCCGCCGCAGCACGGCCACCGGGTCGCCGCCGGCGCCGTGCGCGCCCTCGGCCGCGGCCCGGTCACCGGTGCACCCGGTGGCGGCCGCCCCTAGCCCGAACATGACTCCCACCGCGAGGGCGGTCCTTCCCGCGCGCCTGTACTGCCACCGATCCATCGCGTGAAACCCCCAGCCGGTAGGTCCGTCACGGGCCCCCTGTCTTCCCGGTTAACGACCGGTAGGGAGCACCGTCACGCGCTGCCGTACCGTTGTCACCGTGGTGCAGCAGGACGGGCCGGGGCGAGCCCGGCAGGGGCAGGAACACCTCACGGCGACGACCGAGCAGGGCCGCTTCTGCGTGGCCTGCTGCAGCTGCGGCTGGCGCGGCCCGGCCCGCCGGGCCCGCAGCCTCGCCAGAGCGGACGCGGAGGCCCACGCGGAGGTGGAGTGAAGCGGCCCTGCCGGGCGGCCCCTCAGCGGTGTTCGAAGCGCCGGGTGAGGGCGTCGACGAGGTCGCGGTCGCGGGGCTGGGTCAGCCGGTGGCGGGCCTCGGCGGGGGAGAGCCACAGGATCCGGTCCACCTCGTCGTTCGGGGCGAAGGCTCCCGCGGTGGCCTCGGCCGCCCAGTAACGCACCCGTTTGGGACGGCCGTTGGCCAGGTAGCTCAGGGTCGGCAGCTCGGGTCCGGGCTCGGCCGTGTACCCGGTCTCCTCCGCGACCTCGCGCAGGGCGCCCGCGAGCGCGTCCTCACCCCGCTTCAGCTTGCCCTTCGGGTGGGACCAGTCGTCGTACTTGGGCCGGTGGACCAGGCAGAGCTCCAGACCGCCGGCCGCCGGCGAGCGGCGCCACAGGACGCAGCCCGCCGCCTCGACCGTGGTGTCGTTCACACCGCCTCCTCGCGGGGGTTCAGGACGCGCCGACCGTCTGCTTCTGCCAGGCCTGCTGGAAGGCGAACCTGGCCGCCTCCACCTCGTGCCGCTGGTCGGCGTGGAGCACGCCCAGGGCGTACGCCGTCGCCGGGGCGATGCGGGGGGTACGGGCCGCCTGGGCCGCCGCTGCCGCCGCCTCCGAGGCGTCCCGATGGCGGTTCAGGGACTGGCCGGCCGTCAGCAGCCGTACGTCGACGGGGGAGTTGCCGCCGTGCAGCACCTCGCGGGCGTAGCGGTGCAGGCGCAGCAGCAGGCGGACCTGGTGCCAGGGGCCGTCCTGGGGGTGCGGCGACGGGTCCGGGGACAGGCCGTGGACCAGGGCCACCGCGTTGTAGGGGTGGCCCGCGGTGAGCAGCGGGAGGGCGGCGACGGCCTGGGTGAGGCGTTCCTCGGCCGCGGCGGCGAGGGGGTGCAGCGCGGTGCCGGTCGCGTTGGGGGTGAGCGGGACCTCGCTCGCCAGTAAGGCCACTTTGTCGGCGACCGCGTGGAAGCGGGAGGAGCCGAGGGCCTGCAGGGCCGTGGAGTGGGCCCGGGTCCGGGCCAGGGTGAGCTGGCGTTCCAGCAGGGCCCCCGCCTTGGCCGCGCCGACCGTCAGGTTGCCGCGTTCCGGGGCGGGCGCCGGACGGGCGGGGCCACCGGTGCCGGGCGGCGCCGCGTTCACCGGGACGGGGGCCGACCCGGTGCCGCGACCGCCGGCCGCCCCGGCCGCGTCGGTCAGGGTGCCGACGGTCACCGCGGCCACGGGCTGGGCCGGCAGCGCCGCGGTACCCGAGAGCCGGTTCAGGGCCTGCAGCAGCCGTTCCAGGCGGGCCTCGTAGGCGTGCTCCAGTTTCAGGGTGCCCGACAGCCAGGCCAGTTCCGGGCGCATCTCCTCCGACCAGTCCGGGTCGAGCAGCGGTCGGAAGGTGTGCAGGCTGGCGCTGATGCGGCGGACCGAGCGGCGCAGCAGCAGCGCCGCGTCGACGGACTCCTGCGCGCCGCCCGCGCTGACGCCGCCGGTCTCCCGGTGCGCGCGCAGCGCGCGGAGGAACTCCGTGGCCCGGGCGCGGAGGTGGCCCGCGAGGGCGTCTCCGGTCACCGCCTGGGCCGTGGGGTCCGTCGGGTCAAGGTGTCGCTGTGCCACGCCGGCGCCTCCGGGCGTCTATGAGCATCTCCTGGACGTTGCGCAGGGGCTGTCCGTCCGCGTCGGTCGCGTGCCGGGTCCACTCGCCGTCGGGGCCGAGGTGCCAGGAGGCGGTGACATCGGACATACCGGTGTCGAGCAGCCGGTTCAGGGACGCCCGATGGCCGGGGTCGGTGACCCGGACCAGGGCCTCGATCCGGCGGTCGAGGTTGCGGTGCATCATGTCGGCGCTGCCGATCCACACCTCGGGTTCGCCGCCGTTGCCGAAGGCGAACAGCCGGGAGTGCTCGAGGAAGCGGCCGAGGATGGAGCGCACCCGGATGTTCTCCGACAGGCCCGCGACGCCGGGGCGGACGGCGCAGATGCCGCGCACCCACACGTCCACCGGAACGCCGGCCTGGGAGGCGCGGTACAGCGCGTCGATGACCGCCTCGTCGACCATCGAGTTGACCTTGATGCGCACGAAGGCGGGGCGGCCCGCCCGGTGGTGCTGGACCTCCTTGTCGATCCGCGCTATCAGGCCGTCGCGCAGCGACTTGGGGGCGACGAGGAGGCGGCGGTAGGTCTCCCGGCGGGAGTAGCCGGACAGCCGGTTGAAGAGGTCGGAGAGGTCCGCGCCGACCTGCGGGTCGGCGGTGAGCAGGCCGAGGTCCTCGTACAGCCGGGCCGTCTTCGGGTGGTAGTTGCCGGTGCCGACGTGGCTGTAGCGGCGGAGGGTCTCGCCCTCCTGACGGACCACCAGGGACAGCTTGCAGTGCGTCTTCAGGCCGACCAGGCCGTACACCACGTGGCAGCCGGCCTCCTCCAGCTTGCGCGCCCACTTGATGTTGGCGTGCTCGTCGAAGCGGGCCTTGATCTCGACCAGGACGAGGACCTGCTTGCCGGACTCGGCGGCGTCGATGAGGGCGTCGACTATCGGGGAGTCGCCGGAGGTGCGGTACAGGGTCTGCTTGATCGCCAGGACGTCCGGGTCGGCGGCCGCCTGCTCCAGGAAGGCCTGCACGGAGGTGGAGAAGGAGTCGTACGGGTGGTGCAGCAGCACGTCACGGGCGCGCAGGGCGGCGAAGATGTCCGGCGCGGACGCCGACTCCACCTCGGCCAGGTCGCGGTGGGTGCCCGCGACGAACTTCGGGTACTTCAGCTCCGGCCGGTCGAGGCTGTGGATGCGAAAGAGACCGGTGAGGTCCAGGGGGCCGGGCAGCGGGTACACCTCGGCCTCGGAGATCTTCAGCTCGCGGACCAGCAGGTCCAGCACCTCCCGGTCGACGGACTCCTCGACCTCGAGGCGCACCGGCGGTCCGAAGCGGCGCCGCATGAGCTCCTTCTCCAGGGCCTGGAGCAGGTTCTCGGTGTCGTCCTCCTCGACCTCGAGGTCCTCGTTGCGGGTGAGCCGGAAGGCGTGGTGCTCCAGCACCTCCATGCCCGGGAACAGCTCCTCCAGGTGCGCGGCGATGACGTCCTCGAGCGGGACGTAGCGGCCCGGGGCGGCCTCCAGGAAACGGGACAGCAGCGGCGGCACCTTCACGCGCGCGAAGTGCCGGTGGCCGCTGACCGGGTTGCGCACGACGACGGCCAGGTTCAGGGACAGGCCGGAGATGTACGGGAACGGGTGCGCGGGGTCGACGGCCAGCGGGGTCAGGACGGGGAAGATCTGGTGCCGGAAGAGCGTGAAGAGGCGTGCCTGCTCCTTCTCGGTCAGCTCGTTCCAGCGGACCAGGTGGATGCCCTCGTCGGCGAGCGCGGGAGCCACGTCCTCGTGGTAGCAGGCGGCGTGCCGGGCCATGAGCTCGCGCGAGCGGGCCCAGATCATCTCCAGCACCTCGCGCGGCTGGAGACCGGACGCGGAGCGGGTGGCGACACCGGTGGCGATGC
>Ga0308175_100003871_pt1 | contig 10426 bp, 7 predicted proteins | sample PhyCR1_3_FD_203893 | JGI IMG/M metagenome (GOLD analysis project Ga0308175, IMG submission 203893) | Soil microbial communities from UC Gill Tract Community Farm, Albany, California, United States - DLSLS.C.R1 | ecosystem: Environmental > Terrestrial > Soil > Agricultural land | place: USA...
CCTCTACCCTCATCCCCTTCCGCCAGCCGTTGTGCCGCCACGACTTGCGTCTGAGCAGTCTTGCTGTAACCATTGGTAGGTCCACCACAAGGACCCGGTCATTCGACGCGACATGCTGGCTCTGGTCCGCCAGGCATTCGAGGCGCGGTACGAGGTCGAGCGTGAGATCGGGAAGGGCGGGAACGCCCGGATCTTCCTGGCCCGCGAGCCCGGAGGGGAGCCGGTCGCGCTCAAGATTCTCCATCCGGAGCTGCTGGTCAGCGTCGCGGCCGACCGGTTCCTCCGAGAGATCAAGCTCGCCTCCCAGCTCAACCACCCGCACATCGCGCACCTGCTCGACTCCGGCGAGCGGGACTGGCTGGTCTACTATGTGATGAGCTATGTCCAGGGGCCCACCCTGCGGGAGATGCTGTCGCAGCGGGTCCGGCTCACGGTGCCCGACACGCTCCGAGTGGCGGACGACCTGCTCGACGCGCTGGAGCACGCCCACGGGCATGGCATTCTCCACCGCGACGTCAAGCCCGAGAACGTAGTCATCGGATCGCAGGGCGCGGTCCTGCTCGACTTCGGGATCGCGCGGGCCGTGTGGGCCTCGGGCAGCGACCGGCTGACCCGGTCGGGGATCGCCGTCGGCACGTCGACCTACATGAGCCCCGAACAGATCACCGCGCTCCAGGAGATCGATCTCCGGAGCGATCTCTACTCGCTGGCGTGCGTGCTGTTCGAATGCCTGGCAGGGCAGCCGCCGTTCGTCCATCGCAACGAAGCCGTCGTGCTCCAGATGCATCTCACTCAGCCGGCGCCGGACCTTCGATCCATCCGGCCCGAAGCCCCGGTCGAGCTGGCCCAGAGCCTGGCGCGGGCGCTGGCCAAGACGCCCGAGGAGCGCTGGCAGTCGGCGACGGCCATGCGCGACGCGCTCGCGGCCGTGCCGGTGGGGTGATTGGTTCCGCTGTTCGACTGCTGGCCCGTCGCCTCGCATCCCGCTTTATTCCTTGAACTTCCCGCTCAAAGGCTTGCCGTTGACCGACGTGCTCGACCGCCTGCGCTCCGCTCTCGGGGACCGCTACGACATCGAGCGTCAGGTGGGTGAAGGTGGGATGGCCACCGTCTATCGTGCCAAGGACCTCAAGCACGAGCGCACGGTGGCCATCAAGGTGCTGCGCCAGGAGCTCTCCGTGTCGCTCGGTGCGGATCGGTTCCTGCGCGAGATCCGCGTCGCTGCCAACCTCCAGCATCCCAATATCCTTGGCTTGTACGACTCGGGGGAATCCGAGGGGCTGCTGTATTACGTGATGCCGTTCGTGGAGGGCGAGTCCCTCCGCGACCGGCTCAACCGCGAGCAGCAGCTCCCCATCCAGGACGCGCTCCAGATCGTCCGCGAAGCCGCCGACGCGCTGCAGTACGCCCACGAGCGCGGCATCGTCCACCGCGACATCAAGCCGGAAAACATCCTGCTCTTGGGCGGCCACGCGCTGGTGGCCGACTTCGGCATCGCCCGCGCGGTGAGCTCCGCGAGCGAAGAGAAGCTGACCCAGACCGGCATGGCCATCGGGACGCCGCACTACATGAGCCCGGAGCAGTCGCTCGGCAGCGAGCACGTGGATGCCCGGAGCGACGTGTACAGCCTGGGCTGCGTGCTCTATGAGGTGCTGATCGGCCAGCCGCCGTTCACGGGACCCAACTCGATGGCCATCATGGCCCGGCACTCGATGGAGGTGGTGCCCAGCCTCCAGGTGGTGCGGCAGTCGGTGCCCGACGAGGTGGAAGACGCGGTCATGCAGGCGCTCGAGAAGACGCCCGCCGACCGGTTCCAGACCATGAAGGAGTTCGCCGAACGGCTGTCCGAGGCGGAGGCCGAGGCGGCGGTGGCGCGGACGGCGCAGCGGCGGGCGTCGACCGCGGCGCGGCGGGCATCGCAGGCGGCGGCGCGGACGACGGGGGCGACAGCGCGGCGGAGGACGGTGGAGGTGGAGGTCGCCGAGCCCCCGCCGCGGAGCCGGGGCAAGCTGTGGGGGCTGGTGGCCGGGGGGATCCTGCTGGTAGCGGCCATCGGTGGCGGGGTGTGGAAGTTCACCCATCGCGGCGCCGGGACACCCGGAAGTACAACCGCCGCGCCGGCCGACACGCTAGATCCGACGCATATCGCGGTCCTGTACTTCGAGCCGCGCGGCGGGTCGGACTCGCTTACCTACCTCGCAGATGGCTTGACCGAGTCGCTGATCCGCGAGCTCAGCGGCGTGGAAGGCCTGCAGGTCATCTCCAGCAACGGCGTCCGCCCTTACAAGCGCGACTCGACACCGATCGCCAAAATCGCTCACACACTCAACGTCGGCACGGTGGTTCACGGCGATGTGAGCGAATCGGGCGATCGGCTGCGGGTGAACGTCTCGGTCATCCAGCCGGCCACTAACACGGCCATCGGCAGCAAGACGCTCGAGCGCCCGCGTGGCGAGCTGTTCGCCCTTCAGGACGATCTGAGCAAAGAGGTCGCCGACTTTCTCCGAGGCAAGGTGGGCAGCGAGGTCCAGCTGCGCGAAACCCGCGCCACCACTCGGAATGTGGAGGCTTGGACGCTCTACCAGCGGGCGGAGGCGGAGTTCCGCGACGCGGACACCCTCGCGGCCGTTGGCGATACCACAGGGGCCGTCCGGAAGATTCAGCGCAGCGATTCCATTCTGGCCGTGGCAGAGACCAAGGACACGGCCTGGCCGGCCCCACCAGTCCTGCGTGGATGGCTGATCTATCGGCAATCGCGAATCTACGAGACGGCCGATCCCGACCTGATGGCCCGCGGTCTCAAACATGCCGAGCGCGCGTTGAGCCTCAAACCCGACGATCCGGACGCGCTCGAGTTGCGTGGCACCCTCCGCTACTGGAAGTGGCTCAACAATCTGGGCGGCACGCCAGCCGAAGCAGCCAAGCTGTTCGCCGACGCGGAAAAGGATCTTCGCGCATCGACCGACAAGAACCCACAACAGGCGTCGGCGTGGACGACTCTGAGCCACCTCCTGCTCAACAAGCCCGCGCTAGGCGAGGCGAAGCTGGCCGCCATGCGGGCCGACCGGGCCGATCCATACCTGACCAACGCAAACGTGACGGTGTGGCGCCTGTTCGTGACCTCCTACCAGCTTGACGATGCCAACGAAGCGCAGAAATGGTGTACGGAGGGACAGCGCCGGTTCCCGAACGACTATCGATTCGCCGAATGTCAGATCTGGTATTTCGGCCTGAAGGGGGCCAAGCCTGATGTTCCTGCTGCCTGGGCTGCTTATGACAAGTACGTGAACTTGAGTCCCGCGAGCCTAAAGCAATTCAACCAGCTCCAGGGCGGCATGCGGATGGCGGTAGCGCTGGCTCGGGCGGGCCTCAAGGACAGCGCACGGCGGGTAGCCGAGCGGTCGCGCGCCGATGGGTCGGTGGACCCGGGTCGCGACCTAGCTCAGATCGAGGCCATCGCCCTCGACATCATGGGAGACAAGGAGGGGGCGTTCAAGCAGATCTCGATCTGGCTCGCCAGCAACCCACAGCAGGTCGGCCAGCTCGATCAGGACGATAGTTGGGAGCTCAAGGATCTCCGGACCGACCCGAAGTACTCGGCCACGTTCAAGGGCAAATAGGTAGTTTCTGCCTATACGTCACTGCGATTTCACGGCCTCCTGGCGTCGCATTCACGCGCAATTTCGTCTCATGTTGAGAATTAGCCCCCATAGGCGTATGTTCACGCGTCCCGAAAACCACCCATTGGGGTCGAGGAGGCCTCCGCATGCATGACCTTCGAGGAGGTGGCCTGCTGGTGGCCCTCGCGCTGCTCGCGAGCGCTTGCGACCAGGCGCCCACTGATACGCCCACCGCTCCTGAACTCGCCGGGCGCGGCGGCAGCTGCGACTTCACAAAAGTGAGCCAACTCGTGAAGACCGAGTTTGGCGCCAACAGTCCTGAATCTGGCTTGGCGACCGACATGAAGAATGCGGGCGCCCAAACGGATCTGGGAACCCTCAAGGGGTACCAGATTCTGTCCAGCGTCGCTGGCGAGTACGATGTAGCGGCACCTGGTACCAGCACATCAAACGCCTCGGCGCTGACCGTAGCACTCCTCGGGTGCATGAAGATCGGCACGGCGACGGTCCCGCAGGCCTCGGTGTTCGATGGGGCGCTGGACAGCACCGGCGCTTTTGCTGTGCGCGGCCTCTCGAATCCCGACAACTCACCGGTCGCCTCTCATGACGGCGCCTGGCTGCTGGAGCCACCGTTCGGCACCTCCGCCTTCAATTCGTGGCAGTCCATTCTGGGAGACGGCCTCGGTGCCAGCACCGACCCGTCGATCAAATATGCGTTCCTCGCCTTCGGCCGGACGCTCAGCAGCACTGGTTTCACCAAAGATCAGCCGGTCAGCGGGGTGTTCGACTGGTCGATGATTCCCTCGACTACCTTCACCGGGAACGGCGCGATCATCGGCGAGTGCACCAACGATCCGAATTACCTGCAGCACCTCTCGGTGACGACGACGGGCGTGGAGGTCTTGGGCTATCTCGACCCGCACTGTCCCCAGGCCCTGACCTTGGGGCGTCTTGCGGAGCCCCAGACGCTTGCGCAGCGACTCATCCAGTTCTTCAGCCCGTCGCCTGCGTATGCCGCTCTGCTGAACAGTACCGGCAGTGGCGGATCGAAGCGCACGCTGAGCCCGTTCCAGGTCATCAACCCGGGCACAGTCCTGCTCGACCCACTGTTCACGTGGAGCAAGTCGGGCAATAACACGAATACGCCTTTAACTCCGGCGCCCACGTACCAGATCCGGAGCACGGCCAAGACCAAGTTCGAACAGGCCGGGGTGCTGTTGTGGCTGACCGCCTCGGGGAACAAGGGCGCCGACGTGGCCGTGTGCAATAACTGGGCGTACACGGGCAAGGATGGCATCGCCAAATTTACGACGGCCTTCATCAACAAGGCCGGCGGCTACACCATCACGACGCGCTCGGCGGGCGCGGTCACGAACAGCCCCGCCGGCGTCGATTTGCCATCAGTGCCGGCTGGGGCTCCGGCCAACTCGCCACTGGTCAATGTGAAGAGCACCAGCTCTACCTTGTCCTGCGGTACTAACGGAACCTTTGTGCCGACCTTCAACTCCAACGGTGTGTTGACCAACCCGCCTGACTTCCCGGGCCCCAATCCGGCCCCGAATCCGTAGTGCGGGCTTTGCGGTGCTGAAACGAATCGGGCGGCCGTCTCGCGGCCGCCCGATTCGTTTCATGTGTTCCACTCGTTTCCTCAGGGCCCAGGCTTGGCTCCAGCCTGAACGACCGCTCGGATATCCGCCGCCCACCCCGCGGGGTCATCCGGTGGCACGAACGACCAGCTCTCGGCCGATCCCCCACCGCCTGCGCTGATCCGTACTCGGTCTCCATCCCGCCGCACGGCCACGTATCGCCTGGTCCGAGGCGTTATCTCGAGTCCCAGCTTCTCGTTTTTATGAATGATGACGCTCTGCTTCGTGACGATGATCGAAGCCTTGCGGTCTTCCCAGCCGGCATCGCGCCGTCCAGCATCGTGGGTGTAGCGGAAGATCAGATCGTCCCCGCGGCGAACCAGGCCCTCGGCATCGATCCGCTGCTGCTCAGAAGCGGTGAGGGCGCCGGTATGTTGCTGGCAGCCGCCCATAAGGCAGGTTGCGATAAGGAGCGCGAGGGCTGTTCGAGCCTGCCCGAGGCGAAACGGACAACGGATCAGCGGCACACAAGACTCCGGGTCGAAAGGATGGCCGGTCTGAGAAGCGAATTCGGGGTCGTTGCCCCTAGCGACCGGTCGGCCATGCTGCCGGAACTCGGAGTGGCGGCCAGGTCAGTTGACTTCACGCCCCACTCAGCTTCCTCACTTCCCCCATCACCCGGCGCTGGGCGGGATTGTCCCGCACAGCCAGGAAAATCGTATCGTCGCCTGCAATAGTGCCCACGACATCGGGCCACGCCAGCCGGTCGAGCGCCACCGCGACCCGGTTGGCCTCCCCCGGCGGCGTATGCAGCACCACCAGCGCGTCGCCGGCGGGCTCGACGGTGAGCACGCCGTCGGAGATCCGCCGCAGGTCCGGGTCGATCGGCGCGGCCCTAGGGCTCGGCCGGCGATAAACGCCGTTGGCCTTGATCAACCGGAGCGAGGTGATGTCCCGGCTTACCGACGATTGTGTCACGTCCCAGCCTTCCGCCGCGAGCGCCTCGGCCAGCTCCTCCTGGGTCCGAATGGCCCGGGTGCTGATCACCTCCAGAATCTTGAGGTGGCGCTTGCGGCGATCGGCGGTCATCGGGGCGACGGTCGGACGGTCCGACGGTCGAACGCTCGGGAGTTTCGTGCGACGGTCCGTCGAGCGCTCGGAGGGGCGGACCGCTGGTTGGACGGCCGCGCGCCGAGGCGGACGCTGCGACCGGCCAGTCGCGACATCGCATCATCGAAACGTCGCCGCTCGCGCCCTTGCCATGCAGCCGCGCGCCGGACCCGTTTGCGGACGAGGCCAAGACCCAGGTTACCCAGCCCGCCGGTCGAGCGCCTCCGCGAGACGATGGCGCGCAGGGATGGCGCCGGGAAGCGAGCCCCATCGATGAGCTGAGCTGAAACGGCGCGGTACGCGGTGCGAAACGCCTCGCCGTCCTCGACCCGGCGCATCACTTCATCGGTCGCGAGCACGCCGCCCTCCAGCGCGGCCCCGCAGCGCGACCGGTCCACACCCAGCTGCGGCACGGCGCTCGCGATGATCGCCAGCATCGCCTCGGTGCGCTCGAGCCCGCGCATCAGCGGCTCCTTGAGCAGCTGGAAGTCGCGCTGATACCCGCCGGCCAGCTTGCCCTTGACCTGCAGCACGGTGACGAGATCGCCCTCGAGCGCAGCCGCGCGCGCGCGGGTGAGCTCGAACAGATCCGGATTCCGCTTGTGCGGCATGATGCTGGACCCGGTGGCGAGCGCCGCCGGGAGCACCAGGTAGCCGTACTCCTCGGCGCTGAACAGGATCACGTCCTGAGCCAGCCGGCCCAGCTCGTGGCCCAGCTGGGTGCACCAGAACAGCGCCGCCGCCTCGAGCTTGCCTCGGCCGCCCTGCACCGTGGCCACGTTGTGATCCATGCCGGCGAAGCCGAGCGCCCGGGCGGCGGCCTCACGCTTGAGCGGCAGGGGTGCCCCGTAGCCAGCCGCACTCCCGAGCGGCGAGCGATCCACCCGGGCCCAGAGCGCCGGCAGCTCCTCGGCCGTGTCGAGCAGGCCTTCGACATAGCCGGCAGCCCAGAGCCCCACGGACGATGGCATCGCACGGCGCTGGTGGGTGTACCCGGGCCACAGAGTGGTCTGGTGGCGCGTGGCAAAGGCGAGCAGCGCGTCTGCGGCCGACAGCGCGCCGGCGTGGAGTGCCAGCAGCCGGTCCTTGAGATAGAGGCGGAGATCGGTGGCCACCTGGTCGTTGCGCGAGCGCCCGGTATGGAGCCGCTCGCCCAGGCCCGGCAGACGCTCGGTGAGCCAGGCCTCGACCGCGGTGTGCACGTCCTCCTGGCGGGGCGAGACCTTGAGGCGCCCCGACTCCGCTCGACCGAGCGCGCTACGGAGACCCGCTCGGAGCCGCTGGTGCTCGCTCGGCGTGAGCAGCCGCGAGGCGCGCAGGCCGTCCACGTGACCCAGGCTGCCGAGAATGTCCCAGCGCAGGAGCCGGGCATCCCACGGACGGTCGTCGCCGGCCGTGTAGTCGAACATCAGCCGGTCGGGCGCCACGCTCGCGGACCACAGCGTAGAGGCCTTGCCCCGGGGGGATCCCCGGCGCTGGCCGGCCGAGGCCCGGCCGCGGGCATTGGGGCGATGATTGCTGGTCATGCCGGCTCCGCCAGGTATTCCCGGGTCAGGTCCGCATAGAACCGTCTCGCCTCCGACACTTCGGGGAGGTCCACGTATTCGTCCGGGGTGTGCGACCGCCGGCTGGTTCCCGGCCCGCACTTGACCGCGTCCACGTGCCTGAGAAACACCCAGTCGGAGCAGGTGGGGCTGCCGAACGTCTTCGCCTGCGGGCGGAGCCGGCGCGCGGCGGCGAGCAGACGGGAATCGGCCGGCGTCTCGCACGGCACCAGCCGCTGGGAGGTGACCACCACGTTCGACGCGAGCGACTGCCGCAGCACCTGCGCCACCTCGTCGTGGGTCCAGTCGGGCGTGCTCCGGATGTCGAGAATGGCCTTGGCCACCGGTGGCGTGACGTTGCGGCTCACGCCGGCATCCAGCATCGTCGGCGTCGCGGTCGTGTGACCCAGCACCGGGTGGGAGCGCTCGGCGAACAGGCCGTCGAGCCTGAGCAGGTCGCGGGCGAGCACCAGGGCGGCATTCCGGAACTCGCCGTCCGCCGCCGCGTAGCCGGCGTGGCGCTGGTCGCCCTCGGCGAGGAGGTCCACCATCATGAGGCCGCGCTGGGCGACGGCGAACTCGAGATTGGTCGGCTCTCCCACGACCGCCGCGTCGATCGGGCCGGCGGCCTCGACCGCGCGCTCCATGGTGGTGTGCTTGGTCTCCTCGCCGTAGCCCAGGAGCACCAGCAGCCGGCCGGCCAGCGGGATGCCGGCGTCGGCCAGATCCTTGGCCGCCCACAGCATCGCCGCCACCGACGCCTTGGCGTCGCCCGAGCCTCGCCCATACAATCGTTCGCCCTCCACCGCCGGGGTGAACGGCTCGCGGGTCCATCCCTTGCCCGGCGGCACCACGTCGAGGTGCGAGACCAGCGCCAAGGTGGGCCCACTCCCCCGCCCGACCTCGAGCCGCACCGCCAGCTCATCGCGGGTGACGTCGAGCCCCCATTCCCGCGCGACCAGCTCCACGTACCGCGCCAGCGATTCCTCTTCTCCGCTGACCGAGGGGATGGCCACCAGCGCCTTCAGCAGGTCGATCTCATCCGGCAAGATCCACCCCCAGGTAGGTCGCCTTCTCCTTTCGGCCGACGATCATGGTGCCGCAGCCGGCGCCGGTGAATACCTCGAGCAGCAGCGCGTCGGGCGCGCGGCCGTCGATGATGTGCGTGCGCTCGACCCCGCCGGTGGCCGCCCGGATACACGCCTCCACCTTGGGCCGCATGCCGCCCGCGAGCGAGCCGTTGGCCATGAGCCCCGCGAGGTCGTCGGGGTCGGCGAAGGTCACCAGGGTCGAGGCGTCGGTCCGGTCGCGGAGCACGCCCGGCGCGCCGGTGAGGAAGATGAGCTTCTGCGCCCGGAGGGCCACGGCCAGCGACTCGGCCACCGTGTCGGCGTTGACGTTGAACACCTCGCCATCCTCGCCCCCGGCGAGGCTCGCGACGACGGGCACGAATCGCGCCTCCATCAGCGTCACCAGCACCCGCGGATCCACCCGGTCGATGTCGCCGACGTGTCCGTAGTCGACCTTGGCGGTCACGCCGGCGTCATCCACGACCTGGACCGGCGGGCGGCGGTGCGCCGTGATGAGGTCGGCGTCCACCCCGCTCAGTCCCACCGCCTGCACTCGGTGCTCCCGGAGCGCCGCGAGCAGGTCCACGTTGAGCTGCCCGGCATAGACCATCTTGGCCACCTCGAGCGCGGCATCGTCGGTAATGCGCCGGCCGGCCACCATGCGCGGCTCCTGCCCCAGGCGACGGCTCAGCGCGGAGGCCTGCGGCCCACCGCCGTGCACCACGACCAGCCGAATGCTGAGCGACGACAGCAGCGCGAGCTGCGCGGCCACCTGATCCAGCGCCTCGGGCGCTCCCACGACGTCGCCCCCCAGCTTCACGACGAAGACCTGGTCGCGATAGGCCCGGACGTAACGGAGCGCGCCCTTGAGGCCGGCGATGCCCTTGGTCGTGTCGATGGTCAATGTTCGATCTCCAGTGTGGGTGAGCCCGGGGCGGCGAGCGGGACGCGGGACGAGCTCACCGGACCGCACCGATGTGCCCGTCCCGCGTAGCGCTCACCGCTCAATGCTCACCGGAAAGCAGCTCCAGCAGCAGCGACCGCTGCGCGTGCAGCCGATTCTCCGCCTGGTCAACCACCACCGAGTTGGGGCCGTCGAGCACGGCGTCGTCGATCTCGACATTTCGGCGCACCGGCAGGCAGTGCATCACGATCCCCTTCCCGCCTCGGGTCGACTTCACCCGGCCCGCGGTGAGCCGCCAGTCGCGGAGCCCGGCGCGGAGTTGTCTCTCCTCCTGTGGCTGGCCGTACAGCTTGACCGAGCCCCAGGATTTGACGTACACCGCGTCGGCGCCCACCGTGGCCTCGTCGGGATCGTCGATGATGTGCACGAACTCGCCGCCGTGCTGCTGTGCCAGGCGGCGGATCAGCGCGGTGTCCTCCGGATCCAGCTCGTATTCCGGCGGCCGGGCGATCACGATCTCCATGCCGAGCGCGGCTGCCGCGAGCGCGGCGCTGGCCGGCACCGCGGTCGGCAGCGCCTTGGGATGCCAGGC
>Ga0308175_100003873_pt1 | contig 10424 bp, 9 predicted proteins | sample PhyCR1_3_FD_203893 | JGI IMG/M metagenome (GOLD analysis project Ga0308175, IMG submission 203893) | Soil microbial communities from UC Gill Tract Community Farm, Albany, California, United States - DLSLS.C.R1 | ecosystem: Environmental > Terrestrial > Soil > Agricultural land | place: USA...
TCTCCGACGTCGCCGGCACCACGCGCGACCCCATTCGCGTACCGCTCGAACGCGACGGCAAGCGCTACACGTTGATCGATACCGCCGGCGTGCGGCGCCGTGCGCGCGTCGAGGAGGCGGTGGAGAAGTTCAGCGTGATCAAGACGCTGCAGTCGATCGCCGCCTCCCAGGTGGTCGTGCTGATGATCGACGCCCGCGAGAACCTTGCCGACCAGGACCTCACCCTGATCGGTCATGCGATCGAAGAAGGCCGTGCGCTGGTCGTCGCCGTCAACAAATGGGACGGTATGGACGCCTACCAGCGCGAGCAGTGCCAGCGCACGCTCGAGCGCAAGCTGGTGTTCGTCGACTGGGCCAAGCAGGTGTTCATCTCGGCATTGCACGGTTCGGGTTTGCGCGAACTGATGCGCGCCGTCGTCCGCGCGCATGCCTCGGCGACGCTGGAGTTGAGCTCGTCCGACCTCACCCGCGCGCTGGAGAAAGCCTACGAGGCCTATCAGCCGCCGCTGGTCCGCGGTCACGCGCCCAAATTGCGCTTCGCCCACCCGGGCGGCAGCAATCCGCCCACGATCGTCATCCACGGCAGCCGCACCAAGCACATCGCGCCAGCCTATCGTCGCTATCTCGAGAACTTCTTCCGCAAGCGCTACAAGATGGAAGGCACGCCGATCAGGATCGATTTCCGCGATGGCGACAATCCCTTCGCCGGCCGCAGGAACGTCCTCACCGAAGGCCAGCAGCGCAAGCGCCAGCGGATGATCCGCGAGATGAAGAAGCGCAAGTAGCGGGCTCTTGACGCCCTCCCTTCAAGGGGAGGGCCGGGGAGGGGATGGGTTTTGCGGCCAAGGCTGCCCTTAGGTAAACCCATCCCCACCCAAGCCCTCCCCTTGAAGGGGAGGGCTTCAGAGCCGCGAGGCGCGGGCAACGCTTCCGCGCTATGGCTGCACCAGATCCCCGGGCAGCAGCGCATACACCGCGGCATCCCTGGCCACGTCGCGGACATACAACCGCTGCCGGGCAATGGCCTCCAGCCGCGCCCCCGCCTGCTCGGCCGTACGTCGGCTCGCATGGTTGTCCGGCAACACCACGATCTCGATCCGAACCAGCCCCAGCGCCTCGAATCCGAACCGCGCAGCAAGCCTTGCTGCCTGTTGGGCAACTCCCTGGCGCTGGCGCGACTGACGCACCCAATAGCCCATGGCCGCGCTGCGGTGCATGGGGTTGAGCTGGTTCAGTCCGACGCTGCCCAACAGCGCGCCGCAGCCTCGCTGGAACACCCCGAACGCGAAATGCTTGTCCGCGGCCCAGCCTTCTCGACAATGCCGGATCCAGGCATGGGCATCGTCCAGGCCATACCCGGCCTGGCACCAGGGCAGCCAGCGGCCAACGCTCTCGAGCGACTCCTGCACCGCCTCATGCAGCGCCGGCGCATCGTCGGAGCGCCAGGGACGCAGGAGCAGGGGACCCTCGGCGAGTTCCAGTTCGGCAGGCACAGGCACGGCGGTTCCATTTGTGCGGGTAGCAGACGCCCGGGATAATAGACGCCTTCGCAGAGCAGGCACGGACATGAGCGCACGCATCCTCGACGGCAAACGCATTGCGCAGGAACTGCTGGAGAGGGTTGCGCGCCGGGTCGCCGAGCGCACGTCACAGGGCCTGCCGGAACCGGGCCTGGCCGTGGTGCTGGTGGGTGACGACGCGGCCTCGTCGGTGTACGTGCGCAACAAGCGCAAGGCCTGCCACCAGGTCGGCTTCCGCTCGTTCGACTACGACCTGCCGTCGAGCACCACGCAAGACGAACTCTTCGGACTGATTGATCGACTGAATGCCGACCCGGTCGTGCACGGGATTCTGGTGCAGTCACCGCTGCCGCCGCACATCGACGAAGACGCGCTGGTCGATCGTATCGACGCCAGCAAGGACGTCGATGGCTTCCAGGCAGTAAACGTAGGCCGCCTGGCGTTGCGCCGCTTCGGCCTGCGGCCATGCACGCCCAAGGGTGTGATGACCCTGCTCGGTCACACCGATCGTCCGGTGCGCGGCCAGCATGCGGTGGTGGTCGGCGTATCCAACCACGTTGGCCGTCCGCTGGCGCTGGAGCTGCTGATCGCCGGTTGCACCACCACCTGCTGCCACCGCTTCACGCGTGATTTGGAGTCGTTCGTGCGTCAGGCGGACATCGTGATCGTCGCGGTGGGCAGGCCCGGCCTGGTCAAGGGCGAGTGGATCAAGCCCGATGCGGTGGTGATCGACGTGGGCATCAACCGGCTCGATGACGGGCGACTGGTGGGTGACGTCGAGTTCGCTCCGGCCGCCGAGCGCGCCAGCTGGATCACTCCAGTGCCCGGCGGCGTCGGCCCGATGACGGTCGCGACGCTTATCGAGAACACGCTCGAAGCGGCCGAAGCCCGCCCGTCGTCGCCCTTGTAGGAGCCCGCTGGCGGGCGATGCTCTTGTTCAGTGCCCGTATCAGGCAAAAGGCATCGCCCGCCAGCGGGCTCCTACAGGGCTCCCCGGCAAGGGCGCATCTGGCGAGCGCCACACCCGCCCGCGTATAATCCCCTCTTTGCAGCGGGACTTTTCGCATGCGCATCCTCGCCGAGGCTCTGACCTACGACGACGTGTATCTCGTGCCGGCCCATTCGGCCGTCCTGCCACGCGACGTCGACACCTCCACGCGGTTGACCCGCAACCTGCGCCTCAACATCCCGATCGTGTCCGCCGCCATGGACACCGTCACCGAGGCGCGGCTGGCCATCACCATGGCCCAGCAGGGCGGCATCGGCATCATCCACAAGAACATGACCGCCGAGCAGCAGGCCGCCGAAGTGCGCCTGGTGAAGAAGTTCGAAGCGGGCGTGATTCGCAGCCCGATCAGCGTCGGCCCCAACACCTCGATCCGCGAAGTGTTGCAGCTGACCCGCTCGCACAACATCTCCGGCGTGCCGGTGGTCGACGGCGAGAAGCTCATCGGCATCGTCACCAGCCGCGACCTGCGCTTCGAGCGCAAGCTCGAGGACCCGGTGCGCAACATCATGACGCGCCAGGACAAGCTGGTCACCGTGCGCGAAGGCGCCAGCCAGGACGAAGTGCTGCAGTTGCTGCACAAGTTCCGCATCGAGAAGGTGCTGGTGGTCAACGACGACTTCCAGCTGCGCGGGCTGATCACCGTCAAGGACATCCAGAAGGCGCGCGACAACCCGCATGCCGCCAAGGACTCGCACGAGCGCCTGCTGGTCGGCGCCGCGGTCGGCGTCGGCGGTGATACCGAACAACGTATCGAGGCCCTGGTCGATGCCGGCGTGGACGTGCTGGTGGTCGACACCGCTCACGGCCATTCGCAGGGCGTGATCGAGCGCGCCGGCTGGGTGAAGAAGCGCTACCCGCAGGTGCAGGTGATCGCCGGCAACATCGTCACCGGCGAAGCGGCGCGCGCGCTGCTCGATGCTGGCGTGGACGCGGTCAAGGTCGGTGTGGGTCCAGGCTCGATCTGCACCACCCGCGTGGTCGCCGGCGTCGGCGTGCCGCAGATCACCGCGATCGATCTGGTCGCCACCGCGCTGAAGGACGAGATCCCGCTGATCGCCGACGGCGGCATCCGCTATTCGGGCGACATCCCCAAGGCGCTGGCCGCGGGCGCATCGACCGTAATGCTGGGTTCCATGTTCGCCGGCACCGAGGAGTCGCCGGGCGAAGTCGAGCTGTTCCAGGGCCGCTCGTACAAGAGCTATCGCGGCATGGGCTCGCTCGGTGCGATGGCGCTTGGCTCCAAGGATCGTTATTTCCAGGAAGAGGCGGACGCCGACAAACTGGTGCCCGAAGGCATCGAAGGCCGCGTGCCGTATCGCGGCCCGCTGCGCAACATCATCCACCAGCTGATCGGTGGCCTGCGCGCTTCGATGGGCTATCTCGGCACCGCCACGGTCGAGGACGTGCGCCACAAGGCGCAGTTCGTGAAGGTGACCTCGGCCGGCGTGACCGAGGCGCATCCGCACGATATCCAGATCACCAAGGAAGCGCCGAATTACCGGCTGAATTCCTGACACGACGGGGAACAGGGAACGGGGAACAGGGATCGTGAGGGGCAAGGCAAGTGCCACGCGGGCGCTTCGATCCAAGCCATCACGCTACCGACTGCTCGAGGCCTTCACGTTCCACGTTCGCCGTTCCCCGTTCCCCATCTCCTGCTCGAGCCCATGACCGACCTCCACTCCGACAAGATCCTGATCCTCGATTTCGGCGCGCAGTACACCCAGCTGATTGCCCGCCGTGTGCGCGAGCTCGGCGTGTACTGCGAGATCTGGGCGTGGGACCACGACCCGGCCGAGATCGTCCGCTTTGCGCCCAAGGGCATCATCCTTTCCGGCGGCCCGGAATCGACCACGCTGCCGGGCGCACCGCAGGCCCCGCAGGAAGTCTTCGACTGCGGCCTGCCGATCCTTGGCATCTGCTACGGCATGCAGACGCTGGCCGCGCAGCTGGGCGGCGCCACCGAGGCGGCCGATGCGCGCGAGTTCGGCCACGCCACGGTCGACATCACCGGCAACAGCCGCCTGTTCGCGGGCCTGAGCGACCACGCCGGTGAGCACAAGCTCGACGTGTGGATGAGCCACGGCGACCACGTCAGCAAGGCGCCACCCGGCTTCGTCGTTACCGGCAGCACCGATCGCATTCCGGTCGCGGTGATGGAGAACGCGCACAAGCGCTGGTACGGCGTGCAGTTCCATCCGGAGGTAACGCATACCAGGCAGGGCGGGGCCCTGCTCAAGCGCTTCATCACCGAGATCTGCGGCTGCGACACGCTGTGGACCGCGGCCAACATCATCGACGACCAGATCGAGCGCGTGCGTGCCCAGGTCGGCGACGACCACGTACTGCTGGGACTCTCCGGCGGCGTCGATTCCTCTGTCGTTGCGGCGCTGCTGCACAAGGCCATCGGCGACCGGCTCACCTGCGTGTTCGTCGACACCGGCCTGTTGCGCTTCCAGGAAGGCGACCAGGTGATGGCCACCATGGCGGCTGCGTCTGACGAGAGCGGCATGGGGGTCAAGGTCATTCGCGTGAACGCCGCCGATCGCTACTTCGCCGCGCTCGAAGGCGTGGCCGACCCGGAAGCCAAGCGCAAGATCATCGGCCGCCTGTTCGTCGAAATCTTCGACGAGGAGTCGGAGAAGCTGATCGCCGCCGGCGGCAAGGTGAAGTGGCTGGCGCAGGGCACCATCTACCCGGACGTGATCGAGTCGGCCGGCAGCAAGACCGGCAAGGCGCACGTCATCAAGAGCCACCACAACGTCGGCGGCCTGCCCGAGCACATGAAGCTCAAGCTGGTCGAGCCGCTGCGCGAGCTGTTCAAGGACGAGGTGCGCCGCATCGGCGTGGAACTTGGCCTGCCGCGCGCGATGGTCTACCGCCATCCGTTCCCCGGCCCGGGGCTGGGCGTGCGCATCCTGGGCGAGGTCAGGCGCGAATACGCCGAACTGCTCGCGCGTGCCGATGCGATCTTCATCGACGAGCTGCGCAAGGCCGATCTCTACGACAGCACCAGCCAGGCCTTCGCGGTGTTCCTGCCGGTGAAATCGGTGGGTGTGGTGGGCGACGCGCGCGCCTACGAGTGGGTCATCGCATTGCGCGCCGTGGAGACAATCGACTTCATGACCGCGCACTGGGCGCACCTGCCATACGAGTTCCTCGGCAAGGTGTCCAACCGCATCATCAACGAGCTGCGCGGCGTCTCCCGCGTGGTCTACGACATCAGCGGCAAGCCGCCGGCCACCATCGAATGGGAATGAGGCAGCGCCTCGGCTTCGCATGAACAGTGAACTGCCGTGCGTGTCCTTTACCGACGAGGACACCCAGTACATGCGCCGCGCGCTGCAACTGGCCGAGCATGCGCGGGACGCGGAGGACGAGGTGCCGGTCGGCGCCGTACTGGTGCACGAAGGCCGGATTGTCGGCCTTGGCTGGAACCGCAACATCACCCTGCATGATCCGACCGCGCATGCCGAAATCATGGCCCTGCGCGCGGCCGGCGAGAAGCTGGCCAACCACCGCATCGTCGGCGCCACGCTGTACGTGACGCTGGAACCCTGCGCGATGTGTGCGATGGCGCTGGTGCATGCGCGGATCGGGCGGGTGGTCTATGCGGCCACCGACCCGAAGACCGGGGCGGCCGGCAGCGTGTTCGACACGCTGGTATCCGATCGCCACAACCATCGCGTGCTGGTGCAGGGCGGCCTGCTGGCCGGGGACTCCGCGACCCTGCTGCGCGATTTCTTCCGCTCCCGCCGCTAGGTTTCGCCCGGCTACCTGTCGAGCGCGGACCTGACCCTGTTCGAGAGGGCTTGCCCGGTAAACGGCTTGCTGATGAGGTCCATGCCCGGATCCAGCCTGCCGTCGCGCAGGACGGCGTTGGGGGCATAGCCCGTGGTGAAAAGCACTTTCAATCCCGGTTGGCGATGCTGTGCTTCCCCGGCCAGATGCCGCCCGTCGACACCGCCGGGCAGGATCACGTCGGTAAACAGCAGCGCGACATCCGGCTCGCGTTCGAGCAGCCGCAGGCCGGTCGTGGCATCGGTGGCGGCGAGAACGCGATAGCCCAGGTCGCGCAGCAGACCGGTGGAATAGGCGCGCAGGTCGTCGTGGTCTTCGACCACCAGGATGGTTTCGCTGCCGCCCACGCCAGCCGCGCGTTCGGTCGAGGTGACTTCGGGCGGTGACGCCAAGGTACCCAGGTGGCGGGGCAGGTACAGCTTGACCGTGGTACCGCGGCCGAGCTCGCTGTAGATGCGCACATGGCCGCCGGACTGCCGCACGAATCCATACACCTGGCTCAATCCCAGGCCGGTGCCCTTGCCCACGTCCTTGGTGGTAAAGAATGGCTCGAACGCCTGCCGCAAAGCGTCTTCATCCATGCCCTGGCCGGTGTCGCTTACCGCGATGAGCACGTAGTGCCCGGCGGCCAGGGGCTCGGCGATCGCGGCGACGTAGTCCTCGTCAAGGCAGGCATTGCTCGTCTCGATGGTCAGCTGGCCGCCCCGCGGCATGGCATCACGCGCGTTGACGGCCAGGTTGAGCAGCGCGTTTTCCAGCTCGCCCGGATCGGCCAGTGCAGGCCAGAGCCCGCTGCCGGTCACGGTCTCCAGCGCAACGGTTTCGCCGAGCGTACGCTGCAGCAGGTCGGCCAGTCCGGTAACCAGGCGGCCGGCGTCGACCGGCTTGGGCCGCAGCGGTTGGCGGCGTGCGAACGCCAGCAGTCGCGCCGTCAGGGTGGCGCATCGTTCGGCGCCGTGGCGCGCCATGGTCAGGGCGCGCTGCGCCCGCGCCAGCGCGGCCTCGCCAGGCAGGTGGTCAAGCTGGCGCCCGATCGTTTCCAGGCCACCGAGGACTACGGTCAGCAGGTTGTTGAAATCGTGCGCGACGCCGCCGGTCAGCTGGCCGATGGCGTCCATCTTCTGTGCCTGGCGCAGTGCGGCTTCTGCTTCCATCCGGTGCGCGACCTCCGCCTCCACGCGGCTCTCCAGCGTGCGGGTCAGTTCGCGCAGTTCGGCTGCCGCGGCATCGGACTGCCGGCGTGCATCCAGCAGCTCGCGTTCGTAGCGGCGCCGTTCGCTGGCGTTGAACACGGTGATGCGGATGAAGCCCACGTGGCCGTCGGCGGCATGGCGCTCGCGCGCATTGACCAGCACCGGCACCACCCGGCCGTCAGGGCGGCGCAGATCGAGCGCGACCTCGTCGAAGCGTCCCTGCATGCGCAGCAGCGGGGCGAAGTGGGTTTCGTAATAGATCTTGCCCGCGATCGTCAGCAGGTCGAGGAAGCGGCTGCCTACGACGTGTTCGGGCGTGGTACCGAGCCACTCGAGCAGGGTTTGATTGACCCGGGTGATGCGCCCGTCCGGTGCCGCTGCCAGGTAGCCGCAGGGCGCATGCTCGAACAGGTCGAGCAGTTCGTCCTCGTCCAGCAGGGGATCCTTCCGGTCTGCAACACTCTCAGACGAAGGCATCGATGGCCGCCACGGTCTCGTCGGGGGCGCTGAGATTGGGACAATGTCCGGTCGCCTGCATCAGCACCAGCCGGCTGTTGGGGAGTCTGGCATGCACGAAGTGCCCGACGCTTTCGGGCGCGATCACATCGTGGGCGCACTGCAGCACCAGCACGCGGGCGGCCAGCCCCTCGAGGTCGTCACGGTTGTCCGAAAGGAAGGTGGTGCGCGCGAAGTGCCGGGCGATCTCCGGGTCGGTGCGGCAAAAGCTGTTGGTCAGTTCCTCGGCCAACTGCGGGCGGTCGGCGTTGCCCATGATCAGCGGCGCCATGCTCTGCGACCAGCCCATGTGATTGTTGTCCAGGAACTCGAGCAACTCCTCGATCTGGCCGGCCGAAAAACCGCCGGCGTAACCGGCTTGGGGATCGTCGATGTAGCGCGGCGAGGGCCCGATGAGCACCATGTCGTCGAACAGTTCCGGCGCACGCCGCGCGGCCAGCACGCCGATCATGGCGCTTACCGAATGGCCGACGAAGACGCCGTGTTCAACGTCCAGCGCCCGGCAGATGGCAATCACGTCGTCGGCATAGCCATCGAGCGAAGCGTGGCGCTCGCGGTCGAACGCGGACAGGTCCGAGCGCCCCGCACCGATGTGGTCGAACAGCACCACCCGGAACCGCTCATCGAACGCCGGCGCGACCCAGCGCCACATGTTCTGGTCGCAGCCGAAACCGTGGGCGAAAACCATCGTGCGGGGGCCGTGGCCACTGATGTGTACGTTGTGGCGCTCGAGAACCTCGCGCATACCGCCTCTCCTGTGAGCAGGGCCACGGCGGCTGGGATGCGGGAGAGCTGCCCGGCGCGGGCCAATCTTCCATTGTAACGACGCGACGTCAACGTCGTGTACGCGCCCGGCCGCGGCTATGCCAGCAGGAAAGCCAGCGCCTGCGCGCAGGATTGCTCGACCTTCAGGCTGAGCAATGGATCGGCCCGCGTGCGCCCAAGATTCACCGCCGCCACCGGCTTGCCGGCACGCGCCGCGGCATGCGCGAAGCGGTAGCCGGAAAACACCATCAGCGAGGAGCCGACCACCAGCATGGCGTCGGCCGCCTCGAGCGCCCGCATGGCGGACATCACCTGCTCGCGCGGGACGTTCTCGCCAAAGAACACCACGTCCGGCTTGAGCACGCCATCGCAGGCCGGGCAGGGCGGCACCCTGAAGCCATCGAAGTCTGCCGCGTCCAGGTCGGCATCGCCGTCGGGCGCCTCCACGGCACGCAGCCCCGTCCATGCCGGATTGAGCCGCTCCAGCTCCTGCTGGAAGTCGTCGCGCGCCAGGCGCTGTCCGCACGCCATGCAGCGGACGAGGTCGAGCCGACCGTGCAGATCGACCACCTGGCGGTTGCCCGCGCGCTGGTGCAGCCGGTCGACGTTCTGCGTGACCAGCAACTCCACCCGGCCCAGCGCCTCCAGCCGCTGCAGCGCGCGGTGGGTGCCGTTGGGCTCGGCCCGGACGAAGTGGCGCCAGCCGACGAGGCTGCGGGCCCAGTAGCGCTTGCGCGTGCGTTCGTCGCCCATGAAGGCCTGGAACGTCACCGGCGGCACGCGCTTCCAGGCGCCGTCCGCGTCGCGGTAATCGGGAATGCCCGAATCGGTGCTGCAGCCGGCGCCGGTCAGCACGAACAGCCGTGGATGGGTGTCGATGAAATGCGCGAGCGGGGTAGTCGGCTGCATCGGCTGATTATGGCGGCGATCCGAGGCCGAAGCCCACTTGCGCGCGACCGGGCGCCGGCGGCCGTGGCCGCTGCTTGCCACCGGCGCGCTGGGCCGTAAAACCCGCTTTACGACCGCCTCATCTTTCCGTGACGGCGTCTTCAGCGCGCCTCCACCAAGATGACCGCGCTGCCGCAGCACCGTGCGGCCACGGGTGATGCGATGAACCAATCCGACCGGACCCTGAGCACGATCAACGACAGAGATCCGTTCGCCATGCGCTACTGGTCCAAGCAGCTCCACATCTCCGAGCGCGACCTGCGCGAAGCGATCGCGGCGGTCGGCACGAGCACCCAGGCCGTACGCCAGTACACCACCCGGCCGCCAGCCAACCATGCGGACACGCCGCGCGGCGCCAGCCGCCGCCGCGGCGACTGATGGCCGGGCGCAAGGGGACAACGGACGTGCCTGCAGGCCCCGGCACCGGCCGCCCGCGCAAGGGCTCACGCCACAAGCCGACCGCCGGCCCGGCCAGCACACCATCCACCCCGGGAGTCACCATGCCGGCACAAGCGGCCGAGCCACCCCGCATCCTGAGCTTGCCCGCCGGGCTCGCCGCCGACGGGGCGCGCACGCCCTGGCTGGAACATGCCGCCGGCATCGGTTTCAGCCACGTGCTGGCGCCGGCCAGCCTGCTCGACGAGGGCGTCGATGCGGTCGCGACCCTGGCCG
>Ga0308175_100003874_pt1 | contig 10424 bp, 10 predicted proteins | sample PhyCR1_3_FD_203893 | JGI IMG/M metagenome (GOLD analysis project Ga0308175, IMG submission 203893) | Soil microbial communities from UC Gill Tract Community Farm, Albany, California, United States - DLSLS.C.R1 | ecosystem: Environmental > Terrestrial > Soil > Agricultural land | place: USA...
CCACAAGGCGGACCGGACCGAGAACATCGCGCGGTGGACGGAGTTCGACCGGGGCGGGCACTTCGCGGCCATGGAGGAACCGGACCTGCTCGTCGGCGACGTCCGGGCGTTCTTCCGGCGGCTGCGAGAGAGCCCGGTCGGCTGACCGGGTCTGCCGAAGTCCGCTCAGGCCGCCAGGCAGAGCCCGTTGTACGGCGCCCGGTGCGCGGTGCGGGGCGTCGCGCTCGTGCGGCGGGTCAGTTCGGACCGGGTGCGCGACAGAAGATCGCCGAGGCCGAGCCCGAGGGCGCGGGCGGCGGCCGCGAGGACCTCGGAGGAGGCCTCCTTGCGGCCGCGTTCGATCTCGGACAGGTAGGGCAGGGAGATACGGGCCGCATCGGCGACGTCCCTGAGCGTGCGCTCCTGGGCCTTCCGCTCGCGGCGCAGCACGTCCCCGACCAGATCGCGCCACAGGGGCTCCGCGCGCGCCGGTTCCGGCGCGCCGGGGCGGGCGGGCTCCGGGCCGCCGGCGTCCGGGCGGCGGGGCTCGCGGCGCAGGGGGATCACTCGGGCTTCGTTGCTCACCTGGTCGGTCACCCTCTCAGCCTAGGGGCCGAAGCGGCCGTCACCGCCGGACCGCGCTCCGATTCCCCCAGGCGCGAAAATCGGCTGGACCTGGGCAGGCATGCATCGGGTCGACGGGGGTACCCGGCGCGTGAGCACCGTGGGCAGGCATGCGTACCCGGATTACGGGTATGCGGGGGACACGCAAGACATGGGCAGGGATCGGACCACCGTCCGATGCGGCAGGCTCGAACCGTGACTGACGTGGGGAGAGGTAATGAAAACCGCCGGGATCCGGTCGGAGGCAGAGGTCGTCGGGAGGACCGAGCAGGAGAGGGTGGGAGAGGCGTCACTGCCCGGCATCGCGAACCCGGCCGCCGTCGCGCCGCGTGACGCCCGGGAGCTGTCCCGCCAGTTCTTCCGCCGGCTGACGGAGCTGGAGGAGGGCACGCACGAGTACCAGTACGCGCGCAACACCCTCATCGAGATGAACATGTCGCTGGTGCGGTTCGCGGCCGGCCGCTTCCGCAACCGCGGTGACGACATGGAGGACATCGTCCAGACCGGCATGATCGGCCTGATCAAGGCCATCGACCGGTTCGAGCTCGCGCGCGAGGTCGAGTTCACCTCCTTCGCGCTGCCGTACATCGTGGGCGAGATCAAGCGGTTCTTCCGCGACACCACCTGGGCGGTGCACGTGCCTCGGCGGCTGCAGGAGATGCGCGTCGAGCTGGCGCGGGCCCGCGAGGAGCTGTCGAGCCGGCTGGACCGGGACCCGACGGTCGCCGAGCTGGCCACCCTCATGAACATCACCGAGAGCCAGGTGGTCGAGGCCCAGCTCGCCTCCAACGGCTACAACTCCGCCTCCCTGGACGCCGCGCTCACCGGGGACGGCCCGGAGGACGGTGAGGCCGTGCTCGCCGACTTCATCGGCGTGGAGGAGGAGGGCCTGCGGCTCGTCGAGGACTTCCACGCGCTGGCCCCGCTCATGAACGAGCTCAGCGACCGCGACCGGCAGATCATCCACATGAGGTTCGTCGAGGAGGCGACCCAGGCGGAGATCGGGGAGCGGCTGGGATGCTCCCAGATGCACGTGTCCCGGCTGATCAAGCGGATCATCTCCCGGCTGCGCCAGGGGATGCTGGGCGAACTCGGCTGCGCCTGACACGACACCACGACGTGAGCCCGGGCGCTCGGCGCGCCCGGGCTCACGTCTGCCGTATGCGAGGACTTTCCCGCGAGTCCCCGCAGGGCCGTCCAACCGCGCTCAGGAGCCCGTGTCCAGGACCGCCGGAGAGTTCACCGCTTCAGTTCGACCCGCGCGCACACGCGCTTCCCGACCGGTACGCGCTCCACGGTGACCTGGGCCGCCACCGCGTGCACGATCTCCAGACCGTGCCGGCCGATGCGCTCGGGATTCTTCGGATAGCGCCGGGGCAGGGTCGCGCTGCTGTCGTAGACCGCGACGGTGACCGACGCGTCCGTGCCCTCCAGCTCCAGGATGTACGGGCCGCTGCTGTGCCGGTCGGCGTTGGTGACCAGTTCGCTCACGACGAGGAGCAGCTCACCGTCGGTCCGGCCGTCGATGCCCGCGCACCACTCGTGCCTGAGCTGCTCCAGGAACTGGGCCGCGAAGGACCGCGCCTCGGCGATGCATCCGGGTTCGCCGGTGTAGTGCGCCGCGCGTCTCAGCGGCTCCACGGGTACGTCGAAACCAATCGGTATCACTGCCCCGCCCAGGTGCTCGGTCATGCGTGTCTCTCTCGGAAGGCCCGGTCCGGCCGGTCACTGTTGCACCTGTCCTCGTACCCAGAGCCGGGCCCGGCAGTCCCCCTGGTGCGTTCGCCCACCGCGCACAGCCTGTCATGCCCGCCGGTCACGCCTCCGACCGGGTCCCGGCGGGCGGCCCCGAGGTCGCGGTCCGGGCCGGTTCGGAGCCGGGCGCGGAGGGCGCGGACGAGGGGGCCCGGGACGACGGAGGCTCGGAGGACGGCGCCCGGGTCGGGGGCGACTCGGTCGAGGGCCCGGAGGACGGCGCCCCGGTGGGGGACGACGGCGCCTGCGAGGGGGACTCGGACGACGGCGGCCGTGAACCCGAGCCGGACGGAGGCGGGGAGGACGAGGGCGACCCGGACGGACTGTTCAGGGTCGACGTCGGCGGGCAGGGCCGGCCCGAGGTGCCGGTCGCCCCGGGTGACACACAGCCGGCCGGCGGGATCCAGGGGTGCGTGTCCTTCGGTGGCTCGGTGTGCTCGTCCTGGCGGCCGGTGTCGTCGCCGGGCTCACGGCGGAACCAGTCGTCGCGCTGGGGATCGTAGATCACGAAGGCCCTGACGGCCGCCGGGGCGGGTGTCACCACGACGACGTCGGACTGCCGGTAGGAGGCCCAGCGGTCGCCGGTCAGCCGCACGGTGCCGTGCTGCGCGACCGGCGGGGTGAGGGGGTTGCCGCAGGCGCAGCGGGCGCGGGGCACGCCGTGTCCGTCGACCAGGACGGCGGTGCCCGCCTGGAGGACCGCCTGGAAGCCGGTGCCGCGGCCGTCGCGGTAGCCGTGATTGGTGACGCGGGTGTCGGCGCGCAGTGTGACCGGGGTGAGCGACCGCAGGTGGGCGGGGACGTCGGACGGACGGACGCCGGCCGCGGCGGCGTAGGCGCGGTTCCTCGCCGGGTCGGCCCGCAGGGCCCTGATCTGCTTCTCGACGTCACAGCTCGGGCGGTTCCTGACCCCGCTGTAGAGCCCCGGGGCGCCTCCGTCCACCCCGCGCACCGCGTTGGCGGGTGCGGAGGGCGCCGTCGGGGTGCCCGGTGTGGGTGTCCTCGGTGTGGAGGTCGGCGCGCCCGCCTCCCGCACGGTCGACTCCGTGAAGGGGTCCGGGCCGGTCTGGCCGGCGGGCTGCAGGAAGACCTCGCCGCCCTTGGCGGAGGAGCCGGTACCGGGACGGGTGAGGACCACCGCCAGGACGGCCACCGCGACCACGACCGCGGTGAGCGCGGCCACGCGCGGCGCGGACTTCCACCACGGCCGGTGGGGTCCCCCTCCCCCGCCCCATGGGCCGGAGCCGCCGCCCGGCGGTGGTGAGGGTGGTCCCGTGGGCGGCTGGGATGGCCCCGACAGCGGGCCGGAGGGTGGCCCGGTCGGACGGCCGGAGGACGGAGGTTCGACGCTCACGAGCACTTCTTCCCGTCGCGATCGCGGCTCATATCAGATTGTGTGCTCCGGTCCCCCGGCACTCGCAAGCCGACGCCGGACGGCTCATCCGGCGGGCGGGGCGTCCCGGTCCTGCCTAGCCTGGCAAGGGTGACCCCTGTGACCGTCGCCGCACGGCCCGCCGCCCGCCACGGCTGGGTGCGGGCCGTGGTGACGGTGCTGTCGGGGCTGGCCGTGATGTTCGTCCTCGCGGCACTGGGGCTGTGGGCGGCCGGCGCCGCGGGGCTGCCCGACGGCGCGTTCGCCCGGGTCGTGGCCGCGACCGTGGTGACGGCGGTGGGCGGCACGCTCGAACTCACCGGGGACGCGGGTCCGCTGGCGCGGACCGGGGCCGGTCTCACAGTCATGCCGCTCTCCGTGACCCTGGCCGGCGCCCTGGTGATCGGCGCGGGCTTCCTTCGGCCGCTGCGGCACCGGGCGGTCGCCTCGGCCGGGGAACTGGCCGGCTGGGCCGCCCGGCTCGCACTGCTCTGGCTGCTCGCGCTGATCGGCCTGGGCCTCGCCGCACGCCAGACCTTCGCCGTGGACGTGGGCAACGGCACGCTCAGCGATCTCACCGATCTGTTCGGCGGGTCCCCGACGGTCGGGTTCACCACCGATGTGCCGCTGACCGTGCTGTTCGGGCTGCTGTGGCTGGCCGGGGTGCTGCTGCTCGCCCTGCTGGTGGCGCCCGGCGCGCCGCTGCCCGGGCGGCTGCTGCGGCTGCGCGAGCCGGTGCGCCCGGCCGCGCACGCCATGGTCCTGCTGCTGCTCGGCTACGTCGTCGTCGGCCTCGTCGTGGCGCTGCTGTCGGCGGCGACGCGCGGGCACCCCGCCGAGACGTTCGCGGTGATCCTGCTCGGTCTGCCCAACCTGGCCTGGCTCGCTCTCACCCTCGGCCAGGGCGCCACCTGGCACGGCCGGGTGGACGGCCCGTTCGGGCTGCCGATGCCCGAGGTGCTGGACCACGTCCTGCGCACGCCGGGCATCGCCACGCTGAACCTGCGCACGCTCACCGACCAGGACAGCGGGATGTGGTGGCTGCTGGTCGCCCAGGTGGTGCTGACGTCGGCGGTGGCCTTCCTGATGGCGGCACGGTGCCCGGCCGGGGTCCAGGCCTGGCAGCACGCGGTGCGTCTGGCCGTCGCCCTGGCCCTGACGGTCCTGATGGCCTGTCTGCTCTGCCGGATCTCGGCGCACTACGGCCTGTCGCTGCTCGGCATCGGCGATCTGGGCGGCGGCCTGACCGGGGAGCTGTTCCTGAGGCCCCGGCTGTGGCAGGCGGTGAGCCTGGGCGCGCTGTGGGGGCTGGTCGCCGGCTTCGCGGGCGCCCTGCTGGCCCGGCCGGTGCACCGGCGGGGCCGGGTCGACGTCCCCGAGGGCCCGGTCTGACCGGCCCCAGGTGTATTGACCCGCAGGGTTGTTCACACGGCTGATGGGTGAATGTCCGTGAAGTCACGCCTGCGCCGCGACGCCCGCCCTGCGGGCGAACGACGCGACTTCGCGGACCCGGCCTAGGACCCGGCGCGGCGGAAGACCGGTTCGGCCCATCTCGGTGGCGGCTGGGGTTCGACCGGCGCCGGGCGGTCCGGTGCCGGGGTGGCGGGTGCGGCGCGCAGGGCGGCGACGAAGTCGAGGCAGGTGTCGTAGCGGGCGTCCGGGCTCTTGGCGAGGGCCCGGGCGAAGACCGCGTCGACGCCTCGGGGCAGGCCGGGGCGGACGGCGCTGGGCGGGGTCGGCTCGGCGTACTGGTGGGCCCACAGCAGGGCCATGTCGTCCTCGCGCTGGAAGGGCGGGCGTCCGGTCAGAATCTCCTGGACCACGCAGGCGAGGCCGTAGACGTCGCAGCGGCCGTCCACGGGCCGGCCGGAGATCTGTTCCGGGGCCACGTAGTCGAGGGTGCCGACGAACTGGCCGACGCTGGTGAACCCGGTCAGGGACAGCGACTTCTTGGTCAGCCCGAAGTCGGTGAGGTAGACGTGCTCGGGGTGGTCGCTGTCGGTGCCGCGGGCGATCAGGACGTTCCCGGGTTTCACGTCCCGGTGGACCAGGCCGTGTTCGTGGGCGGCGTCCAGTGCGGAGGCCACCTGGGCGGCGATGCGCACGGCGTCCGTGAAGGGCAGCGGTCCGCGCTCGTCGAGCAGATGGCGCAGGTCGCTGCCGGGGACGTAACGCATGGCGATGTAGAGCACGCCGTCCGTCTCACCGGCCTCGAAGACGGGCACGATGTGCGGATGGTCGATGGCGGCGGCCACCCGGGACTCGTGGGTGAAACGCCTGCGGAAGGTGTCGTTGCGGGCGAGTTCCGGGGCGAGCAGCTTGAGCGCGACGGTGCGGTCGAGGCGCAGGTCGCGGGCGCGGTAGACGACGGCCATGCCGCCGCGGCCGATCACGCTCTCGAGCAGGTAGCCCGCCACCCGGCGTCCCACGAGTTCCGGGGGCCGTCCCGACGACAGGCCCGCCCGGCCGGCCATCAGGGCTCACCCCCGGGGGCGGCGTACCGGGTGGGGGCGTGATCGGACGTGCCGTCGGAGGCCGGGCGCTCGGTGGCGTAGGTGTGCAGCCGGCGTCCGTCGCCGTACATCCAGCGGCCCTCGTCGGGGTCGTAGACCCACATCGACTCGCCGTCGACCACGACCCCGATGCGCAGCTCGCGGGTGCGGTCCTCGAAGGCCCGGCCGTCCAGGCCGCCGTCCGCGAGTTCGCGCAGGGCCGCCCGGTAGCCGGCCAGGGCCCGTTCGGCGCGGGCCAGCAGCGGGAGCGGGTCGGTGGTGCCGGCGGGCGGGTCCTCGGCGGCGGGCGGGTCCCGGGGTACGGCGACCAGGTGACGGCCGTCGACCCAGGCGGCCCAGCCGTTGGCGCAGCGGATGTGTCCCCAGTCGCCGAGCCGTTCGACGAGTTCGACGGGCAGCAGCGGGTCGAGGGACACCGTGGGACGGGCCGGGTCCGGGGCCTCCCAGGCCGGCATGCCGTCGGGCGGGACGACGTGGGTCGGCCGGAACGCGGAGGCGCGCTGCCCGCTCATCGGGCCGCCCGCTTCCGCATCACGGCGGGTTCGTGCCGGCGCAGCAGCGGGACGACCAGCAGGCCGTAACCGGTGGAGAGCACCAGCAGCATGCCCAGATCCAGCAGCCAGATGCCGGCCGAGTGCCGGAACAGCGGGTCGGCGGTGACGGTGCCCGGCACGATCCGGGCGAGCCCGATCGTGCCGGCCATGGCGCCGAGCGCCCAGCGGGAGGGCACCAGCCAGGACAGCTGTTCCAGGCCTGGCACGCCGTGCAGCGGGAGCAGCGCACCGCAGAAGACGACCTGGACGATGGCGAGCAGCACCAGAAGCGGCATCGTCACCTCCTCCTTGCGCACCAGCGCGGAGACCAGCAGACCGAGCATCATCGCCGTGAAGGCCAGCAGCGCGACGGCGAGGGTGATCTCGGCGAGCGGTGGCAGCAGGACGCCCCGGCCGCCGGGGGCGTTCAGGTCGACGCCGAGCAGGGCGACCTGGGTGAGGACGACGGCCTGGACGACCGTGATCGTGCCCAGCACCACCACCTTGGACATCAGATAGGCCGATCTGGGCTGGCCGACGGCGCGTTCGCGCCGGTAGACCGCGCGTTCCTTGACCAGTTCGCGCACCGCGTTGGCGGCCCCGGTGAGCACGGCGCCGACGCACAGGATGAGCAGCGCGTTCATCGCGGTGTCCCGGGTGAGCCGGCTGCCGGCCAGGGCCCGGGCCATGGCGCCCATGACGAACGGCAGCGCGATCATCACGGCGAGGAAGGTGCGGTCGGCGGCGAGGACGGCGGTGTAGCGGCGCACGAGGGGGCGCAGCTGGGCACCCCAGCCGCGCGGGCGGAGCGGGGGCACGGGTACGGCCGGTGCGGCGGACGGCAGGCGGGGCTGGGTGCCGGCCTCGGTGACGTAGTACCGGTGGAACGGGGAGTCGCGGTACTCCCCCGCCCAGTCGCGGTCCTGGTCGCGGTCGAAGGCCTCGAACGCCTCCGGCCACTGCTCGAAGCCGAAGAAGGCGAGGGCGTCCTCGGGCCGGCCGTAGTAGGCGATCCGGCCACCGGGGGCGAGCACCAGCAGGCGGTCGCAGACGTCGAGGCTGAGCACGCTGTGCGTGACGACGATGACGGTGCGGCCGTCGTCGGCGAGGCCGCGCAGCATGTGCATCACCGACCGGTCCATGCCGGGGTCGAGTCCTGAGGTCGGTTCGTCGAGGAAGAGCAGTGACGGTTTGGTCAGCAGCTCCAGGGCCACGCTGACCCGCTTGCGCTGGCCGCCGGAGAGGCTGTGCACGGCCTGGTCGGCCCGTGCCTCGAGGCCGAGCTCCCTGATCACCTCGTCCACCCGGGCCCGCCGTTCGGCCTGCGCGGTGTCCCCGGGGAAGCGCAGCTCGGCGGCGTAGGACAGGGCGGCGCGCACGGTGAGCTGGGGGTGCAGTATGTCGTCCTGCGGGACCAGGCCGATGCGCCGGCACAGTTCCGCGTAGTCGTGGTAGAGGTCTCGGCCGTCGTACAGGACGGTGCCGTGATCGGCGGGGCGCTGTCCGGTGAGGGCGCCGAGCAGCGTGGACTTGCCGGAGCCGCTCGGCCCGACGACCGCGAGCAGGCACTTCTCCCCCACCGGGAAGGACACGTGGTCGAGGATGACCTTGCCGCCGTCGTCGACGGTGACCGTGAGGTCCTGCACGTCGAGCGAGACCTCACCGGTGTCGACGTACTCCTGCAGTTCGTCGTCGACCAGGCAGTAGGTGATGTGGCCGATGCCGACCAGGTCGCCTGGGCCGACCGGGGCCCGGGTGACGGGGGCGCCGTCGAGATAGGTGCCGTTGTGGCTGCCGAGGTCGGCGATCTCGTAGCTGCCGTCGGCGTGGGCGCGCAGTTCGGCGTGGTGGCGGGAGACGGTCAGGTCGTCGACGACGAGGTCGTTGTCCTCGGCGCGTCCGATACGGATGGTACGGACGGGCAGCGGCCGGACGCTGCTCGGGGCTCGGTAGGTACCGGTCAGCTCGGGGTGCGAGACGACCGAGGGGCCGTGCGCGGCGGGCTCGGCGGGCTCGGCGGGCTCGGGCGGGCCCACGGGGACGGCGCGGGGGCCGTCGGAGGGGTTGCCGAAGCGGATGACGCTGCCGGGTCGGACGTCCCACTCGTCGATGCGCCGGCCGTCGGCGTAGGTGCCGTTGGTGCTCTGCGCGTCCCGCAGCGTCCAGCGGTCGTGGTCGCAGCGGAGCACCGCGTGGTGCCAGGAGACCCGGTCGTCGTCGAACACGATGTCGCTCAGCGGATCGCGCCCGACGTGGTAGTCGTGGCCCGGGTTCATCACCGTGGAACCCGCGTCGGTCTTGAGCACGAGTTCGGGTGCCGCCGGGGCGATTGGCCGCTCCGCCATGCCCAGAATTGTACCGATTCGACCATCCGCGTGCCCGGGCTGGGGAAGTGACCAGGCGGCACGCGGCGGGCGCCGTGGCACGTGTCAGGCGACGGGCACGACGAGCGCCGGGAGAGTGCGCTGCATGCGCAGCGCGTCCACCGACTCGGCGAGCAGTTCGTACTCGGTGGTGTCGTCGCTGGCGGCGATCCGCACCAGCCGTCCGCCCGCCAGTTCGTCCGCGATCAGCTCCTGCCGGGCGCCGTCGGCGCACCAGGCGCGCAGCAGGGCGGGGACGTCGGCCACCGTGTCCGCGACCGGGACCAGCGCGGCCGCGGGGAAGGCGGGAGCCTGCGGGCTCGGATCCAGCCGCTCGGCGATCCAGGACGCCCGGTCGCGCAGCCACCACAGGGCCAGCGCCAGAGTGGGCGCGCGATAGGTACCGAGCGGAACGCCGATACGCCGCCCGCCGCACGTGCCGTACGCGGTGACATGGCACAGGAATTCGTCGTGCACGATCACTCCCCCGTCGCCTCGCTGGTGTGCCGGCCGGCCCTCGCTCTCCGTGCGGCCCCTGTGCGGTGAAGTGCCCCTGCTATTCGAGTATCGCCACTCCCGAAACACTGTCACCATGACTTTCCGGCCAGTCTCCTGGCATATTCACCGCACTCTCTGGCCGAAATACCCCGGGTATACGGAGGCGCGTCATTACCCGGGAGGTAATCGACCGGCCCCGCGCCGCTCGGGCATGGTGGTCACACCGGATCGGCGAATCCCGGATCCGGTTCTTGACCAGCGGTTACGACCTCGATGGAGGCTGATTCACCATGTCCGTGAACTACGAGAGCGCCGTCGCCCGTTACTTCGAGGCCTGGAACGCCGTCGAGCCGGAGGCGCTGAGGAAGGCGGTGGCCGCGGCCTGGACGGAGGACGGCGGCTACACCGATCCGCTGGCCGAGGTGCGCGGTCACGAGGGCATCGCGGCCGTGATCGCCGCGGCCCATGAGCAGTTCCCCGGCTTCGTGTTCCGTCCCCACGGCGCGGTGGACGGGCACCACGACATCGCGCGCTTCGGCTGGGAGCTGGTGAACAAGGAGGACGGCTCGGCCCCGGTGGCCGGGTTCGACGTGGTCACCCTGGACGGTGAGGGCCGCATCCGGCAGGTGCTGGGTTTCCTGGACCGGATTCCGCCGGCGGCCTGAGGCCGGGACCGGCGAGGACGTCAAACGGAATTCCGGATTCGGAATTCCGGGAACGCATCGCGGTGCCGCGCGGAAATCGCGGTGGCGCGGCGAAAGGCGGCCGGACGCAGTTGCGTCCGGCC
>Ga0308175_100003876_pt1 | contig 10420 bp, 9 predicted proteins | sample PhyCR1_3_FD_203893 | JGI IMG/M metagenome (GOLD analysis project Ga0308175, IMG submission 203893) | Soil microbial communities from UC Gill Tract Community Farm, Albany, California, United States - DLSLS.C.R1 | ecosystem: Environmental > Terrestrial > Soil > Agricultural land | place: USA...
TTTTGCATGGTTGGATGAACCTGGCCAACAAAGCCAATCTTAGCACCATTGAGAAGGATCTCAGCCGTACGGCCTGGATGCAAACCATCCATTTTTGACTGGACATAGTTGATTTGGCTTGAAACTCCAAGCTTATTAAATAAACCTTCAAGAATACCTTTTAGGACATAGAAGTCCACAGGCTTCTTCTCTCCCTGCCAGGAATGGCTATGCCAAACACCTGTTATGGCTGCTGCAAGATGTTCTCTTTCCTCTGGCAGCTCGTCACCCTTATTGGCAAGGAATACTGCACCGGTTTCATATACACCGAAACTTTCGTTCTGGCGGGCGCTATTGTATTTTAATACTTCCAGCAATTGTGGCACAATGCTTAGACGAAGCATGCTTCTGTCTTCGCTCATCGGCATCGCAAGGCTGATAGCATCTCCATTTTCTATTGCAAATTGAGCTACTCTTTCTTCACTTGTTAATGAGTAGGTAATGGCCTGGTAAAGCCCTGCTCCTTCAAGGAAATGCCGGACAACACGGCGTTTTTGCTGATACCCTGTTAAATGCCCAGGTGTAGAGGAACCTTCCGGCAGTGTTTTTGGAATATTATCATAGCCATATAAACGGGCCACTTCTTCGATTAAATCCTCTTCAATTCTAATGTCACCGCGTCTTGTTGGTACCGTAACTGTAATAGTATCTTCTTCTGTATTGGTATCAAATTGAAGCCTTGCAAATATATCTTCAACCACGGTCATAGTCAATTCAGTTCCCAGCACACGATTGATTTTTTCAAGAGTTATGGAAATAACTGCAGGTTCCACTGTTAAGGTATCCACCTCTACAGATCCTCCTAGCACTTCCCCATCTGCATACTTTGCCATCAAATAGGCTGCGCGGTCTCCGGAAACTCTTACACGATTTGGATCAACGCCTTTTTCAAAACGGGCACTAGCTTCACTTCTTAATCCATGATCCTTTGAAGCCTTTCTTACTGCTGCTCCGCTAAAATAAGCTGATTCAAGCAAGACAGTGGTTGTTTCAGAGGAAACTTCTGAGTTTGCTCCACCCATAACCCCAGCTAAAGCAACCGGCTCCTTGCCATTAGTAATAACTAGGTGGTCTGCAGACAATGTTCTTTTTACATCATCAAGAGTAACCATTGTTTCGCCTTTAGTTGCTCTTCGAACGACGATTTCCTTTGAACCAAGGCGGTCATAGTCAAAGGCATGAAGCGGCTGGCCATATTCCAGCAAAATGTAGTTGGTAATATCAACAACATTATTATGCGGTCGAATACCTGCTGCCATTAAACGCGTTTGCATCCATAATGGAGATGGAGCAATTTTTACATTTCGGATTACCTTTGCTACATATAGCGGATTGTCATCCTTGGCCTCAACCTTAATATCAATATAGTCAGAAGCCATATCTGAAGAAGATTCAAGACTAACATCAGGTAATTTTACTTCTCTACCTAAAATAGCTGCCACTTCATAAGCAACCCCAAGCATGCTTAGGCAATCTGAACGGTTTGGAGTCAGGCCAAGTTCCAGGACTGAGTCATCACGGTTTAAAGCCTCGATAGCGTCTGTTCCTACTTCTGCATCTCCCGGAAAAACAAAGATGCCTTCTGCATACTCTTTCGGAACAATTTTCCCCTCCATGCCAAGCTCCTGAAGAGAACAAATCATTCCGTTTGATTCTTCACCGCGAAGCTTTGCACGTTTGATTTTGAAATTACCGGGCAGTACCGCTCCAACCTTGGCAACAGCAACTTTTTGGCCTTGTGCAACATTGGGAGCCCCGCAAATGATCTGGATAGGTGCCTCATCTCCGACATCTACAAGACATTTGTTTAATTTATCTGCATTAGGATGCTGTTCACGCTCGACTACATAACCGATAACAACACCCTTAATTCCTTCATTCAGGGTTTCGACACCTTCAACTTCAATTCCGCTCTTAGTAATTTTTTCAGCCAGCTCTTCAGGTGTTATGCCGGATAGATCAACATAGTCCTGCAGCCATTTATATGATACGAACATTTTTGTTCCTCCTATATCAACCGGATTATTGGGTTATTACTCATGCCTTGAAAACTGTGTTAAGAACCGGACATCATTAGTGTAAAAATGGCGGATATCGTCAATGCCATATTTCAGCATGGCAATTCGCTCAGGTCCCATTCCAAATGCAAAACCGGTATACTTTTTCGAATCGAATCCAGCCATTTCAAGTACATTAGGATGAACCATACCTGCTCCCAAAATTTCAATCCAGCCTGTTCCTTTACAGACACTGCAGCCTTTTCCGCCGCAAATTTTACAGGAAATATCCATCTCTACAGATGGTTCAGTGAAAGGAAAAAAGCTTGGTCTTAAGCGGATTTCTCTGTCTTCACCAAAGATTTTTTTTGCAAATACTTCGAGTGTCCCTTTCAGGTCACTCATCCGGATATTCTCATCAATAACCAAACCTTCAATTTGCATAAATTGATGGGAATGGGTCGCATCATCATTATCTCTGCGGTAAACTTTTCCTGGACAGATAATCTTTACAGGTCCTTTTCCCTGATGCTTCTCCATTGTGCGCGCCTGGACAGGAGATGTATGTGTGCGTAATAGAAGTTCTTCTGAAATATAGAAGGAATCCTGCATATCCCTTGCCGGATGGCCTTTTGGAAGGTTAAGTGCCTCAAAATTATAATAATCTTTTTCAACCTCTGGGCCTTCGGCAACCTTATAGCCCATACCGATAAATAAGTCTTCAATTTCTTCAATGATCTTGGTTAATGGATGGTGGCTTCCAGTTTTTACTGGACGTCCTGGCAGGGTAACATCAATTGTTTCAGATGCTAGTTTTTCAAGAACCTCAGCTTCCTCCAGTTCCTTTTGTTTTTCTTCCAACTTCACAGATATAGCCTCGCGCACTTCATTGACAAGCGCACCCATTTTAGGGCGTTCCTCAGCCGAAAGCTTTCCCATTCCTCTCAGAACCTCTGTAATTGGTCCCTTTTTCCCCAAATAGGCCACTCGTACTTCATTTAACTCTTTTAGGTTTCCAGATTGCTCAATCTTTTGAAGTGCTTCAGTTTGCAATTCCTGTAAACGTTCCTGCATCAATAAATCCTCCTTTTTCTTTTATGTATTCCGAATAGAAGATCCCTGAAAAAAAACAAAAAACCTCCTCCCTGGAAAGGGACGAGGTTCTATTTCGCGGTACCACCCTTGTAAACACGCTATGTATACATAACATTGTGTTCGCTTCATTCGGATAACGGCTTATGCCGGTGCATCTTTACACAAAAAGCAGCTGCTTTTTGTGGTCCCGATGCCAACTCGGGAGGTGAACTTCCCCTGTATCCTCCATAAAAGTGCTCTCAGTCCCGGGCACTTTCTCCCTGAATGGTTTCACACAAGGTACTTTTCTCCGTCTTGGTCATTTAGAATATTGATTTTGTTGTTAATTATATAATAAGTTTAGTTTGGTTTCAAACTGATTTACGACTTTCTTAAGTAATATAAAAGGATGCCAGTGGCTATGGCAACATTAAGTGATTCACTTTTGCCGTAAATAGGAATATATAGGTTCCTTGTTGTTTTAGAAAGAACCTCTTTGCTAACCCCACTGCCCTCATTACCTACTGCGAGAGCAAAGGTTTTTGAAGGAGCGGTTTCCGTATATATACTCCCATTTTCCAGGGCTGTTCCGTATACAGGGATTTCTTTGCTTAAAAGCTGGTCAATCCATTCAGATAAATTCCCTCTTATGATCGGAAGGTGAAAGTGACTGCCCTGCGCCGACCGGAGAACTTTGGAATTATAAATATCAACACTGCCCTGTCCAACAATAACGGCGTCAATACCAGCCGCATCAGCCGTCCGGACCATAGTCCCGAGGTTCCCGGGGTCCTGCACTGCATCAATCAGCAGGAAGGTTTTCGCATCAGTTATGGAAGCCTCAGCTTGTTTGCATACAGCAAATACCCCTTGTGGTGCCTCTGTTTCAGAAATAGCTTTTGCTACCTCCTCCGTAATGATTGTTACCGGAATGGATTCATAATCCCAGCTGTGAGGCAGATCAGTCTCCTCTGAATAGATCAGTTCTTCCACCATTTCTTTTTGTTTTAATGCTTCCTCTACAAGATGAAAACCTTCTATTATAAATGTCCCGGTTAAATCCCGTTCCTTTTTCGTATGAAGTTTTTTCCATTGTTTAACCTTAGGGTTCTTTGAAGAGTGAATATGATTCAACACAGTCTCTCCTTTTTCCTTTTCATGATTTTCTAATTATATCTTAACCACAATACATAATAAAACCTAAATCAGAAAAAGCTATGAAAAGAAATGCGGAAGCACCCTTTTAACACTATGGGGTAAATGGGCTTTTCTTAGGGTGCTGGAGCAAACATTATCAAGTTTGATAACAAGTAATTTGATACTAAAAAGAAAAAAGTAAAAGGAGTGAATCAAATTGAATTTCAATTTACGAAATGCCATTATACACAATGTAACCGGAAACACACAGGATCAACTTGAAGATACAATTGTTGATGCCATTCAGAATGGGGAAGAAAAAATGCTTCCTGGATTGGGAGTCCTTTTTGAAGTAATCTGGCAGAATTCCTCCGAAGACGACAAGAAAGAAATGCTTGAAACACTTGAAAATGGTTTAAAACAGTAAGGACTTATAACTGCCAGCTTATGTTGGCAGTTTTTTTATTGGAACATGAATTGGAACTATTTCATACCTTTTCTACAAAAAATAGAGGGGCTTTCTACAATTTCTTTGTTCAAGAGGATCATTTATAATTTAAGAGGTTTTCCACATAAAAAAGTATACTTTCCACAAAAAGAAAAGCTGATTCTAAGGATAAATAATATCCTTTAGAATCAGCTGCATCTATTCTTATTCAAATGTTAATTTATCTACAGTTTCACGATCTAAACGCTTGATTACTTCAACAATCAGTTTCACTGTGTTTTCGTAATCATCACGATGGAGCATTGCAGCATGTGAATGGATATAACGTGTTGCAATACAAATAGCAAGCGCTGGTACACCATTATGGGTAAGGTGAATAGTTCCTGCATCAGTACCGCCGCCAGGAATTGCCTCAAATTGATAAGGGATATGGAATTCATCTGCAATATCTGTTACAAAATCACGCAGCCCTTTATGTCCTACCATGGACGCATCGTAAAGTACGATTTGTGGTCCATTTCCCATTTTGCCCATAGCTTCTTTTTCCGAAACCCCTGGAGTATCTCCAGCAATACCTACATCAACAGCAATACCGATGTCAGGATTAATTTTAGTTGCGGCAGTACGTGCGCCGCGAAGTCCAACCTCTTCCTGAACATTGCCAACACCGTAAACCACATTTGGATGGTCTGTATCTTTTAATTGTTTAAGAACGTCAATTGCAATGGCACAGCCAATGCGGTTATCCCATGCTTTGGCAAGCAGCATTTTTTCATTGTTCATAACAGTAAATTCAAAATAAGGAACTACCATGTCTCCAGGGCGGACTCCCCAAGATTCTGCTTCCTCGCGGCTGGATGCACCGATATCAATGAACATATCCTTAATATCAACCGGTTTTTTGCGTGCTTCTGCAGGCAATATATGAGGAGGCTTGGAACCAATGATTCCAGTTACATCGCCTTTTCTTGTTGCGATCGTAACACGCTGGGCAAGCATAACCTGTCCCCACCAGCCTCCAACTGTCTGGAAGCGCAAAAATCCTTTATCATCAACTTGAGTAATCATAAAGCCAACCTCATCAAGGTGACCGGCTACCATGATTTTAGGACCGCCCTCTTTACCTGTTTTTTTGGCAATTAAGCTTCCTAACCCATCGGTAGTAATTTCATCTGCGAATGGAGCTATGTATTTTTTCATTACTTCGCGCACTTCTCGTTCATTACCTGGTATGCCTTTGGCATCTGTTAAATCCTTAAGCATTGTTAGAGTTTCATCTAATTGTGCCATTTTTTTACCCCCTTCATATGTACATCCTTAATTATAACGAATCCCTAAGAAGATGTACAAATTTTCTGGCTAATAGCCTTTTTTCTGCCTTTCATAATTTACTTCATTTTTTCGGAAATATGCCTCTTCTATTTCCTTAGTGGTAAAGTTCAGTCTGGCGGCAAGGCCTAGGTAATCTGTCAAAAGTTTTGCAAATTGTTCTAAATTACGAGTTCTTGCAAATTCATTAGCTGTTTGATATACGGCCAAGAACTGGGCTGTAACTGAATTGCCCTGAACCTCATTTGGAACCAAAAACTCCATTTTATCGAACTTCATTTCGATTCCAAGTGATAATATAAAATGCACTCCATCTACATATTCTTCAAGTATAATTTCTCTTGATGAAGAGGGTTTTAAGCTCCAAAACTTGAAGCAGCGGGTTTCATTTGCCAATTCTCCCAGTTCTACGAGCAGGGCAAGAAGTTTTTTTTCAAATAAATCCTCTTTCTCTAATCCATGTTTCTTTTCGATATGTGCATCAAGTGATTTTTGCATTTCAAACAATTTTTCTAAATTCATATGTATCGCCCATTTCTTGTTTTAATTGAACCTTTTTTCCTACGCTTTCGTAAGGAGAAAAAAAGCTGATTTGGGTTTTGCGCATTAATTTAATCATGCTCATTTTCTTTTACTTTTTCTTGCTTTTAAAACGATTACGATCGGAAATGCAGCATAATAAAGCTCTCAAATAGAAGCAATACTGTATGATGGATTTTCCCTCTAGTATTGAAAGTAATTTCCTTCTTACTTATAAAGGTGTTCTTTTTGAAGTTGAAAAATATGTTGGTCCATTAAAGAGTTCCTTTGAGGTTGAAATTCACCTTCGTTAAAAGGAATCGAAGAATTCCATAATAGAATTGTTAGACCATTTTTAGGTTAATATAAACAAATGCCAAAAATTCAATAACTGCAAGCAGAGGAAATCCTATCATAAAAGATAAATGCTTTGTTTTATGCCTGTACATTTGCATTCCCATTAAAGTGCCTATGGCACCCCCAAATAAAGCTACAAGCCATAAAGTTTTTTCTGGAATCCTGTACTGATGCTTAATAGCCCTCTGTTTATCTGCCTTCATGGTAAGCAGCCCTATGAAATTCATTAGTACATAAGCCGCCAGTATTAATGTTTTACCGTCCATTTTTCCCCTTCCCCCTAATGTATAAAAAGCCATTCTCATCTAAGAGAATGGCTTATATATTAATTACTTATTGTTTTGTTGTTTTGCTGCTTCAGCTAATTGAGCAAATGCATTTGCATCGCTAACTGCTAATTCAGCAAGCATCTTGCGGTTTACTTCGATACCAGCAAGCTTTAAACCGTGCATTAAACGGCTGTAAGAAAGACCGTTCATACGAGCTGCTGCATTGATACGAGTGATCCAAAGTTTACGGAAGTCGCGTTTTTTCTGACGACGGTCACGGAATGCATATTGTAATGATTTCATAACCTGTTGGTTAGCAACTTTGTATAATGTATGTTTAGAACCGTAATAACCTTTTGCTAATTTAAGAACTCTTTTACGACGCTTGCGCGTTACAGTACCGCCTTTTACACGTGGCATGTAATTTCCCTCCTATATATGACTCGATCTTCGAGATTACTTCATGTTTGTTAATAATTGACGAATACGTTTGAAGTCACCTTTAGAAACAAGTGATGATTTGCGAAGCTTACGCTTTGCTTTAGTAGATTTGTTTGCAAATAAGTGGCTTGTATAAGCGTGGTCACGCTTTAACTGGCCAGAGCCAGTCTTCTTGAAACGCTTTGCAGCGCCACGGTGTGTTTTCATTTTTGGCATTTTGGAATTCCTCCCTATTACTTGTCGATTTTAGGTGCTAAAACGAGGAACATGCTCCGTCCGTCCATTTTTGGATGGGACTCAATTGTAGCAACTTCCTTGCACGCTTCAGCAAAACGGTCCAGTACCTTCTGACCGATCTCTTTATGGGTAATTGCCCGGCCTTTAAAGCGGATCGAGGCTTTTACCTTATCGCCCTTTTCAAGGAACTTAATTGCATTGCGAAGCTTAGTATTAAAATCGTGCTCATCAATTGTAGGGCTCAGACGAACCTCTTTAGTAGTGATGATCTTTTGATTTTTACGAGCTTCTTTATCTTTCTTTTGCTGCTCGAATTTAAACTTTCCATAATCCATAATTCGGGCTACCGGTGGCTTGGCAGTTGGTGCAACAAGCACCAAGTCAAGATTAACGCGTCCGGCTATTTCTAGAGCTTCATTTTTAGACTTAATGCCAAGCTGCTCGCCGTTCTGGTCAATCAGACGGACTTCGCGAGCACGAATACCATCGTTTAACAGCATATCTTTACTAATAATTAGCCACCTCCAAGGTTTTATAACGAATACATGTCCGGGTCAAGAAATTAATAGGATAAGCTATTATCCCTGCATTACTCCGCCAGACACCAGGCTGATCACAAAAGCCAGCAGCCGCAGGCTATATATGGCCGGATATTCCAGCGTTCCCTTCACAAACAAAAAAGTGCGGATGTAAGACACCCACACTTTACGAAAACACATTAAAGGTTCTAGTTCGTTTACGTAAAACCTGCCAACTGCTAAGATCGCGTCAATCAGGTGAGAAGCGGGTGCTTCTTCTTTTCCCAAAAACTCGTATTCAATTTTACCTTTGTAACTATATCATATAGAAACATTAGATGTCAAACGAATCACTTTCATCACAACGCCTTGTATCATATCAAAATAAAATACATTTTACAATACCTTTATTACATTTTTTATTTTTGCTGCTGATTTTTGAATAAAAATTCTCTTAAAATACTTTCTTGATTTTCGCTCCGGACGTTCGCTTTCCACGGGCGGTCAGGGAGTCTCCCACCTTTGTCCCAATCAATTTAGCGTAAAGAAACAAATTGCTTTATAACCTTCTAAAAATCCTTAAACAAAAAGAGAGGGAAAAGGCTCCCTCTCAAGATATGTTGATATTATCTTTTTACTTCATTTTTCAAAGAAGCAATAAATTGGTCAAATGGAATAGTTTCGGATTTTTGTTCACCGTATTTTCTTACGTTGACTGCGTTTTCTTCCACTTCTTTATCCCCAACTACAAGCATATAAGGAATTTTTTGCATTTGAGCTTCACGGATCTTGTAGCCGATTTTTTCATCCCGGCTATCCATTTCAACCCTAAAACCTTCACTATGAAGCTGCTCCAAAACTTTTTTAGCATAATCGTGATGGGCATCAGGAGATACTGGGATAACCTGCACTTGAACCGGAGCAAGCCATGTTGGGAAAGCTCCTTTATATTCTTCGATAAGGAAAGCAACAAAGCGTTCCATTGTAGATACAACACCGCGGTGGATGACAACCGGACGGTGCTGCTTGCCATCCTCACCGATATAAGTCAGGTCAAACCTTTCAGGTAGAAGGAAGTCGAGCTGGACAGTTGAAAGAGTTTCATCCTTACCCAGAGCTGTTCTAACCTGAACATCTAGTTTAGGGCCATAAAAGGCTGCCTCTCCCTCAGCTTCAAAGTATTCCAGGCCGAGTTCATCCATTGCTTCTTTCAGCATGCTTTGAGCTTTTTCCCACATTGCATCATCATCAAAATATTTTTCTTTATCCTGAGGATCGCGATAAGAAAGGCGGAAAGAATAATCCTTCAAATCAAAATCCTTATATACATCAAGAACCAGGCTGACAACACGCTGGAATTCTTCCTTGATTTGGTCAGGCCTTACAAAGATATGTGCATCATTTAAAGTCATTCCGCGAACCCGCTGTAGTCCAGAAAGGGCACCGGACATTTCATAACGGTGCATTAAGCCAAGTTCAGCTATTCGAATAGGAAGCTCCCGATAGCTGTGAATGCTATTTTTATAAACCATCATGTGATGAGGACAGTTCATTGGACGAAGAACAAGCTGCTCATTATCCATCTCCATGACAGGGAACATATCATCCTGGTAATGGTCCCAGTGTCCTGAAGTTTTGTAAAGGTCCACACTTCCCATGATTGGAGTGTAAACATGGCTGTATCCAAGTCTTTCTTCCTTGTCGACAATGTAACGTTCTACAATCCGGCGGATAGTTGCACCTTTAGGAAGCCAAAGTGGAAGCCCCTGCCCAACCTTTTGAGATGTAGTGAACAGGCTTAATTCTTTACCAAGCTTCCGATGGTCTCGTTCTTTTGCTTCTTCCAGAAGTCGAAGGTGTTCTGCAAGATCTTCCTTCTTAAAGAAGGCTGTGCCATAAATACGCTGGAGCATTTTATTATCACTGTTACCTCTCCAGTACGCACCAGCAATATTCAGAAGCTTGAACTCTTTAATTTTACCTGTTGAAGGTACGTGTACCCCCCGGCAAAGGTCAAAAAATTCGCCCTGTTCGTAAATTGTTACTGTTTCATCT
>Ga0308175_100003878_pt1 | contig 10419 bp, 7 predicted proteins | sample PhyCR1_3_FD_203893 | JGI IMG/M metagenome (GOLD analysis project Ga0308175, IMG submission 203893) | Soil microbial communities from UC Gill Tract Community Farm, Albany, California, United States - DLSLS.C.R1 | ecosystem: Environmental > Terrestrial > Soil > Agricultural land | place: USA...
TCGCTCACCGACGCAACGCCGGTAATGATGAGCGAAACGACGAGCGGAATCACCGTCATCCGGATCGCGTTCACCCACAACGTACCGATCGGAGCAATTCCATCGGCGACTCGAAGCAGCGTCGTGTTTCCGGACGCGCCGATGGCGATGCCACCCGCGACCGCGGCGCCCAGTGACACGAGAACTCGCGTGCTTTCTTTCATCGGGTGCGTTCGTTGAGATGGAGGTGAGCGAGTCGCGTGTTGGTCACATCATCACATCATCACATCATCACATCATCACATCATCAAGTCGCCGCCGTTGATGTCGAACGCGGCGCCGGTGATGTACCCGGCCGCCTCCGACGCGGCGAAGCAGATGAGGTCCGCAACTTCGAGCGCCGTTCCGAGACGCGGCACGGGATAGCCGGCAGCCAATCGCTCGAGCAACTCCGGCGACGCGTGCTCGTGCGTCAGCTCGGTATCGATCATTCCGGGGCAGACGGCATTCACGGTGATGCCGAATTTGCCCAACTCTTTCGCGGCGGCGCGCGTGAGGCCGAGCAGTCCGGCCTTTGACGCCGTGTAGTGCGCGCCGCCGAGCGTGCTCACCGTGCGTCCCGCGGACGACGAGATGTTCACGATGCGACCGTAGCCTTGCGCGCGCATCGCGGGCAACACGGCCTTGGTCAACAAGAATGGCGCGGTGAGGTTGACCTCGAGCGTCGCGCGCCATTCGCCGGCCGACAGATCGGGGAAACGCGTCGAGCGCGCCATCGCGGCGTTGTTCACCAGAATGTCGACGCGCTCGAAGCGCTCGAGCGTACGGCGGACGAGATCCTCTGGAAAGCCAGGCGCCGCGACGTCGCCGGCGACGGCCATGGCACGATCGCCAAGCGATTGGGCCACCGACTCGGCGCGTACGCGATCGCGCACGTTGATCACCACCGACGCACCGCGTTCGTGCAGGCGTTTCACGGCGGCAAGCCCGAGCCCCCGTGACGCACCGGTGACAATGGCGACGCGTCCCGCGAAGTCGTTCGTCGGAGGAGTCGGGGCGATGGCGGTCTGCCGGCGGAAGGAGCCGTCAATATGGAGACGACCCCCATGCGCGGCAATTGCGCCAACCCTTTTCGGCCTTATACTGTCCAATTGTACTGACGAGTATAATACCATGCGCAGACACTGGTTCTTCATCCTTCTCTCGCTCGCCGACCAGGACCGTCACGGGTCCGGCATCATGCGCGACGTGCTCGAGCTCACGAGTGATGAGCTCAAGCTTTGGCCGGTGACGCTCTATGGATCGCTGGACGAGCTACGAGAGCACGGCTGGATTCGCGCACTCGACAAAGCACCGGCGAGTGTAGCCGAGGAAGGCGGGCGAAAACGATGGTTTCGGATCACGCCTGCTGGTCGCCGCGCTCTGAGCGCGGAAGTCGCGCGGCTCGACGCTACCGTCCGCGTCGCCACACGGCGTTTAGCGCATTCGGGAGACGCAACGTGAGCTGGTCCCGCGCCGTCTATCGCGCGCTGCTCCGACTCGTGCCGGCAGAATTGCGCGAGCTCCATGGCGACGACATGGAGGACGTCTTCCTGAAGGAGCTTGCGACCGCACAGCGTCGCGGGACTCTCGCGGCGCTCGGCGTCTGGCTTTCCGCGCTCGGCGACATCGCTCGTCGAGCACCGTACGAACACTGGCGGCGGCGCGGTCGCCGTCGAGCCAAGGAGCATGGCGTGCATTCATTCTTCTCCGATCTGCGATTCGCCGTTCGCTCGTTCGCGCGTCAGCCGGGAGCCACGGCGCTCATCATCGTCACGCTTGCACTGGCCGTCGCGGCGAATACCGCCGTGTTCACGCTGCTCGACGGGCTGTTCTTCAGGCCGTTTCCGTTCTCGGAGCCAACTCGGTTGGTCTATCTGAATGAAAAGGCGCCGCGATGGAACCTGGATTTCACGGGGATCAACTACACGGACTTCGCGGTGTGGCGCACGCGAGCGCGCGCGTTCGACTCGATGGCGTTGTGGAGTGACGAGAGCGTCAACCTGTCAGACGGAAGCAACCCGGAGCGAATCGACGCAGCGCGCGTGACGTACGACATGCCCACCGTGCTTCGGATTCATCCGGTGCTCGGTCGCATGTTCACGCGCGAAGAAGACCGACCGAAAGGTCCGCCGGTCGTCGCGATCGGTGAAGCTCTATGGAAGGAACGATTCGGGGCGTCGCCGGACGTACTCGGCAAGACGCTTCGCATTAACAGCACGATGTATACGATCATCGGCGTGCTCCCGCGCGAAGCCGAGTTCCCGCACGGAGCAAAGCTGTGGCTGCCGTTCGACGGCGATCCGAACGCCACCGACAATTCATACTCGTACGACGGCATCGGCCGTCTCAAGCCGGGCGTAACGGTCGAGCAGGCCGCGGCGGACCTGATCGCCGCGCATGGGCCGATCTGGCTGAAATCGGACACGTCACACTTCGTGTCGCCGCGGGTCGATGCGCTGCACGATCGCTTCGTCGCCAACTTTCGCGTCATTGGGCGAGCGCTCGGCGCCGGGGCACTCCTCGTTTTGTTGATCGCATGCGCGAACGTCGCCAGTGCAATGTTGGCGCGCGCAATCTTCAGGCGGCGCGAAGTGGGAATCCGTATCGCGCTGGGCGCGAGCGGTAGCCGCGTGACGCGCCAGCTGCTGACCGAAAGCCTGGCCCTGGCGGCGATCGCCGCGATCGCCGGCGTTTTGATTGGGCAGTGGGGACTCAAGCTGCTCCTCGCATCGAACGCCGACCTCGTTCCCAAGTGGGCCACGCTCGCTGTGGGCGCGCGGACGATGCTGTTCTCGATCGTCATCATGGGTGCGACGACCGTTCTCTTTGGCCTCGTTCCGGCGCTGCAGCTGGGGCGGCAGGATCCGGGCAAGGCGCTCGGAGCGGGCGGTACGCGAACGACTGGATCGCGACGCGACCGCCGTCTGCTTGACAGTCTCGTGATCGCGGAGATCGGGCTGGCGGTTGTCTTGCTGGCGGGCGGGGGTCTACTCGTGCGCGCGTACGCCAATCTGCGGCGCATCGATCCGGGATTTCGTCCGACCGGTACTCTCGAGTTCCGCGTCGCACTGCCATCCGCCAAGTACAAGAACGCGATATCGCAGATGGCGTTTTATCGAACGCTCATCGATCGGTTGCATGCCATTCCTGGAGTCGACGGCGCGTCGATGATCACGTGTCCACCGCTTGGCTGTCACTGGGGCAGCTTTTACCGGTCCGAAGGCTCAGCGCCACTGGCAAGGAACGAGGTCGACCCGGTCACGCTCACGCGCTACGCGAGCGCGGATTATTTCGCCACGATGGGCGTGGAGTTCGTGCATGGACGGCCATACCGCGAGAACGAAGGAGAGGTGCGAACGGGCTACCGACCGGTCGTCATCAATGAGGAGTTCGCACGCCACATGTGGCCGACGCTTGCGGATCCGACGGGCAAACGCATCGAATCGCGCGGCGACACGTCGTCGAACTGGACGACGGTCGTCGGAGTAGTCAAAGACGTCAAGCACTACGGGCTCGCTCGACCGATGATCCCTGGCTTGTATTTCCCACTTACACGGATCGACACCGCATCCGACTTTGGGTCGTTCGCATTCACCGTCCACACGCCGGGCAGCCCGGTCTCGCTCTTCCCGTCGATTCGTGCCGCCGTGCGCGCGCTCGATCCCGAGCTCCCTGTGTTCGCGCTCAAGACGATGCAGACGGCGCTCGATGAATCGTTTGCGCAGGCGCGAACCGTGGCGCTTTCGCTCGCGGCGTTCGCCGCCATTGCGCTCACACTGGCGATCGGTGGGATCTATGCGGTGCTGTCGTACGTCGTCGGACGACGGCGCCACGAGATCGGGATCCGCATGGCGCTTGGCGCGCAGAGCAGCCAGGTCTTGCGGATGGTAGTGCGACAAGGGCTGCAGCTCGTCTCGATCGGGTTGGTCATCGGCCTTCCGTTAGCTCTGCTGTCGGCTCGCGTATTGTCCAGTCTTCTCGTGGGGGTGACGGCGTCGGATCCGTGGACGTATGCGGCTGTGGTCGTCGTGCTTACCGCGACGACTGCGCTCGCGGCATCGATCCCGGCGCGACGCGCGGCGCGCGTGGAGCCCAAGATCGCATTGAGCGAGTCGTCGTAGGCGGTGGAAACGAAGGTGCACGGGCGCGAGATTGTTAGTTGACGTATCGGCCGCACCCGCGGCCGCGACCCGAAGCCCTCGATGACTCATGACCAGATTCGCGACCTCTCTCTCGCTCGCTCTCGGCGCGCTCACGCTGCTTCCGCCCGCTCCCGACCCGACGCCTCTGCGAGGCTTCACCACGCAATCGGCGCAACGTGAACGAGACTGGGAGAGCAAGTTCGATGCGATCCCCGATCCGCGACGCATGCGCGACGCGATGCAGCGTCTCTCGGCGCGGCCGCATCACGTCGGCACGGCGTTCGGCAAACAGAACGCCGAGTGGATCCGTGATCAGTTCGCGAGCTATGGCTGGGACGCGCACATCGAGGATTTCGACGTGCTCTTCCCGACACCGAAGTCGCGCATCGTCGAGCTCGTCGCGCCCACGCGCTACACGGCCAAGCTGCAGGAGCCGACGGTCGCGGGCGATCCCACGTCCGGCCAACACGACGAGCAGCTCCCGACGTACAACGCCTACTCGATCGACGGCGACGTCACCGGACCATTAGTGTTCGTGAATTACGGCGTGCCCGCCGACTACGAGGAGCTCGATCGGCACGGCATTTCCGTGAAAGGCGCGATCGTGATCGCCAAGTACGGCGGGTCGTGGCGCGGCATCAAGCCCAAGGTCGCCGCCGAGCATGGCGCAATCGGCTGTCTCATCTACTCGGATCCGGCTGACGACGGCTACGCCGGCGGTGACGTCTTTCCGAAAGGTCCCATGCGTCCGCCGCAGGGAGTGCAGCGCGGCAGCGTGGCCGACATGCCGACGTACCCCGGCGATCCGTTGACGCCCGGCGTTGGCGCGACGAAGGATGCAAAGCGGTTATCCGTGGCCGAGGCCACGACTATCACGAAGATCCCTGTGCTGCCCATCTCTTACGGCGACGCGCAGCCGTTGCTCGCCGCACTCGGCGGACCGGTTGCGCCGGGATCGTGGCGCGGCGGACTGCCGCTCACGTATCGGCTCGGACCAGGCGAGGCGCGCGTTCATCTCGCCGTCAAATCCGATTGGAGTCTCAAGACGCTGCATGACGTGATCGCGAAAATTCCCGGCACGACCGAAGCAGATGAATGGGTCGTGCGTGGAAATCATCACGACGCGTGGGTCAACGGCGCCGAGGATCCGATCTCCGGACTGGTCGCCGAGCTCGAGGAGGCGCGCGCACTCGGCGAGATCTACAAGGCGGGGTGGCGTCCCAAGCGCACGATCATCTACGCTGCGTGGGACGGCGAAGAGCCCGGGCTCCTCGGCTCGACCGAATGGGCGGAGACACACGCGACCGAGCTCGCGGCGCACGCTGTGGCGTATCTCAACAGTGACACGAACGATCGCGGCTATCTCGGCATCGAGGGATCGCACTCGCTCGAGCATTTCATCAATGGCGTGGCGAAGGACGTTCAGGATCCGGAAGCACACGTGAGCTCCTGGCGTCGCCTCAAAGCCGCGGGCGAGATTGGCGGCGACACCAATGCGCGCACGAGCGATGACCTGCGGATCGGCGCGTTGGGCTCAGGATCGGATTTCACTCCGTTCCTTCAGCATCTCGGGGTCGCGTCGCTCAACCTCGGATACGGCGGCGAGGACGACGGAGGCATCTATCACTCCATTTACGACGACTTCTATTGGTACACGCATTTTAGCGACACGTCGTTCGTGTTTGGTCGCGCACTCGCCCAAGTCGCGGGAACGGCGGTCATGCGTCTCGCCGATGCCGACGTGCTGCCGTTCGTGTTCACCAATCTCGCGGCGACGACTCAGCGATATACACAGGAGCTCGAAGCGTTGCGCGATCGACGTGACAAGGAGATCGCCGATCGCACTCACCAACTCGAGGACAGCGCGTTCGTCATCACGAACGATCCGCGGCGACCGTTGCGTCCGCCCGCGGTCCAGTCACCGCCGCCGCACTTCGACTTCGCGCCACTGCTGAACGCGCAGGACAGCCTATCCAAGGCGGCGGACCGTTTCGAAGCGGCATACGCGCGTTGGAACAAGGGGCCTGAGTCGGGCGGCGAAGCGGTGCTGCACAAGGTGAACGATCGCCTCGTGCAGGCGGAGCGCGCATTGCTTGCGTCGGACGGCCTCAAGAACCGTCCGTGGTACAAGCATCTGCTCTACGCACCGGGCTTCTACACCGGCTACGGAGTCAAGACGATGCCCGGCGTGCGTGAGGCGATCGAGCAAGGCAAGTGGAGCGACGTGAATGGCGAGATCGGCCGCGTCGCCGGCGCGCTGCAACGCGAGGCCACGCTGTTGAACGAGGCCGCGGCGCTCCTCGACCGCGAACGGTAGGTCGAATTAACCGTATTTTCGTGTTGCGAGCCTAGATCGCGACTTAACGCGGCCAAAAATCACGCGAGACGATGAGCCGCGAGCCGCGCCGCGATGTATTCGCGGAGCTTCATCGCGCCTCCGACGGCGCGCGCCACGCTGTGCCGCACGGCACAACCAACAATTCGTGCCGCTCGCCATTCTCACGCGTCCTCTATTGGGATATGTAGCACGCCAAACTGGAGGAGAATTCGATGACGTTGTTTTCCCGTCGACCGGCACGTCCCGCCAGCACCGGATATTCCGTGATCGATGATCAGTTGTCGATCTCCGGCGACATTCACACCGAAGGAACGATCCGCGTCGATGGCCGGGTCGAGGGCACGCTCCATCGTGCCGACACGCTCATCATCGGCGGCGGTGGGGTTGTCGTCGGCAATGTCGAAGCCCGCGAAGTCATCGTGGGCGGCGAGTTGCACGGATCGCTCAGCGTGAGCGGTCGCGTCGAGGTGCAGGCGTCGGCCACCGTGCAGGGCGACATTCACGCCGCCGCGGTGCTCCTGCAGGAAGGCGGCACCGTTCACGGACACGTCGCCATTCGTCCGATCGGCTCAGACTCGGGCTCCATTCCGACCGAACGTCGACTCGCGCTGACGCCGAGTCGCGCTATCCAGGCCGTCGCGCAAGGCTGACCCGATGCGCGCAGGCGAGACTCCGGCATGGACGCTGATCATCGTGCCGCCGAGACTGACGTCGTCCACGCGGCGCGTCGGTCTCAAGATGCGAACGGTGCGGATGTTCGCGATGCTCATGATCGCCGTGCTCGCGGTGTCGTGGATGTGGGTGGACACGCAATCCGAGAGCGCGGCCATGATGGCGGATCAGTTGGCCGAGGAGCAGCGGGCGATGCTGGCGATGCACGACACGGTGCAGTCGCTCATCGCCGCGTCACTGGCGGCGCACGCGCGTAACCTGCCGCCGGTCGATATGATCATGCCCGTCAACGGCACGATCACAAGTCGCTTCTCGCGGTCGCGATTCCATCCGATTCTCCAAATCTTTCGCGCGCATGAGGGCGTCGATCTGTCGGCGCCGGCCGGCACGCACATCGTCGCCCCAGCGGAAGGCACGGTCACGTCGGTCGGCTGGAAGCTCGGCTACGGTCTCACGATCGAGTTGAGCCACACGGGCGGCATCTCCACGCGGTACGCGCACTGCCGCTCGGCGATGGTGCACCGCGGCGATCACGTCGCCATGGGCCAGGCGTTCGCCACGGTGGGAGCGAGCGGACTCGCGACGGCGCCACACCTCCACTTCGAGGTGCTCGTGCACGGATCGGCGGTGGATCCGATCCGATTCATGGCGTCGACGCACACGCCGGCCCCACTCGCGCCCGTCCCCGCCCACGAATAACTCGGCGGACGTCGCGCGTGGTTTAAGTTCCACCACATGCGCGCATCCGAAGCCATTCGAGAACGTCGTTCGATCAAGCGATTCACCGACCGTCCCGTGTCACGCGAGGAGATCGAGACACTCCTTGCGGCCGCAACGCTTGCTCCAAACCACCGACTGACGCAGCCGTGGCGGTTCTATGTGCTCGGCCCCGACGCGCGCTACGCATACGGCCTTGCGCTCGGCGAGCGCAAGGCGAAGAAGATCGAGGACCCCGACGCGGCCCGAGCGATGCGCGAGACAGTGGCGCAAGAGCATCGCGCCCTTCCGTGCATGATCGCGGTCGCCGTGGTCAGCAACGACAACCCCGAAATTCGCGATGAGGATTATGCCGCCACGATGATGGCGATTCAGAATCTCGCGCTCGCGGCAGTCGAGCTGGGTCTCGGAACCCACATCAAAACCGGCGGCGTCATGGGCGACGCGGCGGCACGAGCAGCCGCCGGAGTGCGGGACGACCAGCGAATCGTCGCCATCGTCAACGTCGGCACGCCGGCGGACGTTCCTCCCGCCAAGAAGCGAGAGGACGCGACCGCTTTTACGACGTGGGTTCCCTGACAATGAGGAGCTCCGATACGTCGTTTGACGTATACTGAGGGACTCTGAGCGAGCGGTACGTTACCGGCGTCCCTTTCTCCGGACCGGCCATGGCTCGACCGCATTTGTTCATTCGATCGCTGAGAATCGCCATCACCGCGAGCTTGGTGTTGGTCGCGAGCTGCTTCCACGCATTCTGGCGCACTGAGGCTCGCGCCATCGGGCGCCCGTCCGCCGGTACAATCGGTACGGTCACGATCACGACGCCGGTCAAAGCCCATTTGGTCGACGGCAGCACGGTCGTATTTCGGAAGGGTGCGTCAATCGGTTACACCGCGGTCGAGGGCAACGGCGAACGATTCCCGTTCATGCAGTCGAGCGGCGGTCGTTCCATTTCCGTCGTTCCGTTCGATAGCATCGTGGGACTCGAGACGTTCGAGGGCAAACAACTCGTCGCGCAGTCGGTCATCGTTTCAGCGGCGGCAACGGCACTGACCGCGGTGGCAACTGTAGGTTTGCTCAAGGCCCTCTTTGGCTCATGTCCGACCGTGTACGCCGACACGGGCACCGGGCCGATTCTCGAGGCCGAAGGATTCTCATACGCCATCGCGCCGCTGCTCGAGCAGCGCGACGTCGATCCGCTGCACGTTCGCGCCGGTCGCGACGGTGTGGTCCGACTCGAGCTGCGCAACGAAGCGCTCGAGACGCACTACATCAATCACATCGAGCTCATGGCGGTGACGCATCCGTCCGGAACCCGCGTCATGCCGGATCAAAACGATCATCTCGTGGTCGTCGATCGCTTGCGCCCGCTCGATGCGGCGCACGACCGGGTCGGTCGGGACGTCCTTCCAGTTCTCTCATCGCCCGACGGGCAACTCTTTGCGTCCGCCGCAACGACTATGACCGCGGCGCACGAAGGCGATCTCGACGACTGGATCGACGTCGAGGCCCGCGACCTGCCGCCTGGCGATTCGGTCGCCGTTGTCTTACGGCTTCGCAACTCGCTCCTCAACACCGTGCTGCTCTACGACGGCATGCTCGGCGGTCGCGACGCGCCCGGCTGGCTCGACGTCAATTTGCAGCGAATCTCGAGCGCCATCGATCTCGCCGAATGGTACACGCGAACGATGGGCATGCGCGTCGCAGTCGGCGGAGCGCCGTTACCGGCAACGGGCGAATTATGGCAGGCTCGTCTCAGCGACGTCGGGCCGCTCGCGTTTCGCGACGTGGCCATCGTGCTTCCCCGACCGTCGCGAAACGCGCGATCGGTGCGCGCTCGGCTGCGATTCGTCGCTGACAATTGGCGCATCGACTACGCGGCGGTTGCCTCGACGATCACGCGCCCGACCTCGACGACGGTTCCGCTGTCGCGCGTCGTGGTCCGCGCGCCCGACAGTACGGCGTCGCCCGCGAACGACACGGCCGCCGTGGCCGCGCTGCGCGAGGCCGACGGACGATATCTCGAGACGATGCCCGGCCAACGTATGACGCTCGAGTTCGACCCGGTTTCGCCAAACACGGCCTCCGATGCGTCGACGACGTATCTCATCGTCTGGCAAGGCTGGTATCGCGAATGGGTCCGCGGACGCTGGCTCGCCGAACCGGTGAGAACCACCGCATGGACTCCCGGCGACGCCGCGATGGTGACCGCGCTTCGCCGCTGGCAATCTCGCCAAACCGAAATGGAGCGCGCGTTCTACTCGACGCGCGTGCCAGTCCGATGAGTAAGCGAATCCTCATGCCGCTCGCACTAGCTGCGGGCGCCGCCTGCTTCAATCACGGCACCCAGCCCGAAGAATTCCGCCCCGCACAGAGCGCGCAGGGCGCACTCGTCGCACTTCGCGTCCAAGGCGAATCAAAGGATCGCGTAGGTGAGTTGATCGCCGTCGACAGCATCGGCATCACGATCCGCGAGCAGCCGCTGATCAGCGTAGCGTGGTCGCGCGTCGCGGCCCTCGACGTCGATCA
>Ga0308175_100003879_pt1 | contig 10419 bp, 10 predicted proteins | sample PhyCR1_3_FD_203893 | JGI IMG/M metagenome (GOLD analysis project Ga0308175, IMG submission 203893) | Soil microbial communities from UC Gill Tract Community Farm, Albany, California, United States - DLSLS.C.R1 | ecosystem: Environmental > Terrestrial > Soil > Agricultural land | place: USA...
TGCGAAGACGGATGAATCAGACGATCCGCAGGACGATGGCGCACCTGACGAGCAGGATGAGTCAGCAGACGACGAGTCTCAAGATGAGGCGCAGGACCGGACAGAGGGTGATGAGCAGGCGGACGACTCAGAAGATTCCCAGGACGGCGACGCTGATGACCAGACGGAGTCGGGCGACGGGGAGTCCGAGAATGTAGACGAGAACGAGGGCGATGAACAAGAACCCGGGAAGGACGAAGGAGACGCCCAGGAGCAATCGGACGAATCTAACGACTCATCGCAAGACGAAGAAGATGAGCAAGACGAGGAACAGTACGAAGCCGACGTCGATGGGGGCGATGGCGACGACGATGACGCTGGAGACGATGCCTTGTCGCTCCAGGTTGCTAATGACGATTCCGACGATCAGTTCTCGGATGCAGAGGTAGACGAGTTCGCGGAGCCGTGCCCTTCAGCCGATGAAACGCCGGCGAAGGCACCCGCTAAACCGGCTAAAGAGAAGCCGCCACCACCCACAACAGGCAACCTGCGAGTGACGGTAGTCAATTCAAAGACAGGCAAGAACATCAACGGGGCCGCGGTAAAGATCGCGGGACCTGAGCCGCATAGCGACTCGACTGGCGCTTCGGGACAGGTTTTGTTCTCCGGCATCAAAACAGGCGCTTATACCGCCGATGTCAGCATCGATGGTTTTGCGCCCGGCTCCGGGTCAGCAACAGTAAAGGGAGGCTCCACGGCAAAGTTGACCATCAAACTCGCGCCTGCCGCCGTGAGCATGACTGTGGACGGAGTCGCAGCAGGAAACAAGGTAAAAGTTGGAGGCCTGATCGTTCGCAACTTCGATGGCAACAACGCCCCGCGAAAGAAGATCACGATTTCGGCTGTCACACCGGCCGGCGCGCCTGGTGACGTTCTCCTTCAGTGTGCCAGTGCAAAGGTGAAATTCTTCGATGCCGCTGCGGCGGGATCGGAAATCAAAATCGACGGCACAATGAATAAATTCGCGCCCGGAGCATTACCCAAGGACGTTTTTGTCGAGGGCGTCGATGCGAGCGACAAGATGCGCGATGTCAAAGTGACTCTGGATCACGGTACCAGAACGACTGTGGACTCTGCTACACTCACGGTCCTGTGGGTGGATAAGCCAACGGTGAACCTTGCCGGTAGGATGTCGAAGAACAACTCGAAGAGGAAAGCTTACATTGGCTGGACGAAGGCCGGCACCAGCAAACTCGGATTGCAGGAGTACAACGCGAATTTTGGCGCACGCATGGGATGGGGTTCAGAAGCCAGCGCCAAGGTTCATCCGGCGAAATTTCGGTTTCCGGGGAATGACTTGAAACTTGAGAGAGACTTCGATTTTAAAGATTATAACGGCAGCGCCCTGATGGCTTCAGGAGCACGGAGCGCCAGCGTGCCACCCGGAAATGATACCGGCCCGGCTAGAGCCAGGGATGATAACCCCAACCCCGACGACACAATCTATGACTGGGACGCCGCAGGCCTTAATATTCCGAATGCCCCTGCGGGCACTGTTCATAGAACGAGGAATAACTTCTGGGCGTTCGCCTCAATCACCGCGGAAGGCAAGAGCGTGCGCTGTTCTGAAATTCGCGAGTATTTCATCGCATTCTCGCAGGAGCAGAAAAAGGCGCCCTCAGGAACTAAATGGAAAGTCAAGACGCCGCCCGATGTTGCGGGCGACACTAATGCCGGCAATGGAACGACGAAGCTCACATGGGATCTCACGTAGATTGCTATTGTTGTGCACGGCTGTTGGAGTAGTCGGAACAAGGCTGCACGGCCAGACGCCGACAGAGGAGGGAGGCCACATGATCCAACTCGATTCGGAATCACCCGAAATTCGGGCACAGGCAATTTCTGAAATCCTGAAGCGGCGAGATGCGGATATTGACGCTTTGATGCAATTACTGGAACGTAAGCTGACGGGTGATGATCGCCAGGGAACAGTGAAGGATGTGATGTTATTGCTCGGCAGACTGCGGGCAGTACGTGCCGTGCCGCTCCTTGTGCGCAATCTGACGTACGAAGCTTTCTACAAAAACACGAAGCGGCCACAGACGACCGAGGACCTGTATCCGGCGGTGAATGCTCTGATCGATATTGGGTCGCCTTCCTTGAATCCCGTGCTGCAGCGGCTGAAAAGCGACGACGACTCGATCGTGACGAGAACGGGCGCAACGGTGATCCGCAGTGTTCTCGGCGAGCCCTTGGCCTCTGCGTTGGTGAAGGCGGAAGCCAGCGCCGAACGCGTGCCGGATCGAAAGCGCAGATTGGAAGCCGTTGCACACGCAATCCATGAGCTTCCATAAGCCCGGTGGCCTAAGCTCGAAGCAGATTGTGCGCCAATACACCCGAATGTCTGATGTAATTCCTCGGGCACAAGCTTACGCGTCGCGATGCACGGTTTCAGCCGCAAACGCCGGAAGGCAGATCGCAACATACTCCGCTCCGTCAGGAGTGGGAGTGCTGTAGCGGACCCACTCTCCGGCATCAGCAATCACCGTCTGACCTCCAATCACGTCGAGCACTCCCCCCTCATATTCCACTCGGAGCGTTCCGTTTAAAACAACCGTGATTTCCTGGAAATCTGGTCGTTGGCCCGGCTCGCTCCAGCCCGGCGGACTTTTCATCTGGACAACGCTGACGTGCGAGTCGCGCGTGTTCACGCGGCCGACATATTCGCGGATCTCCTTGTTGCCTGGAACAGGAATCACCGTGGGCGAAGAAATAAGTTTCGGCATCTGTAAATGGCCTCGCCGGAAGCACTACAGCTCTGCTTCGGCTTCAATCTCAATCAGCATGCGCGGATCGATGAGGCTCCGAACTTCTATCATCGACGTGCACGGGCGAATGTCTCTGAAAAAGTCACCGTGGGCGCGGGCGTAATCCTGCCAGCGACTCATATCGGTGACGAACATCCTGGTACGAACAATGTTGCTTAGCGTCGCATCTGCCTGGCTTAGGGCGCGTTCTATGTTCTGGATGCACTGAACGGCCTGCTGATATGCATCATTGACGCCAACGATGTCCCCGCTCTCATCCGTTGCCGTGGTGCCGCTGACGTATATCCTGTTCCCAACACGAACCGCACGGCTATACCCGACAACGTCCTCCCATTTCGTACCTGAAGCAATCTTTTGGCGTTCGTTTGACATGAGATGAAGGTAAATGGCTGAAGCCGTCGTTTGACGAATGAAGCCGCGCGCGGGCTGGTTCGACGCCGCGCTATCAGGCAGCTAAACAAGTCTGTGATTCCGCAACGGTAGCTCGCGGATGCGCTTTCCAGTCGCCGCGAACACAGCATTGCAGATGGCCGGCGCGATTGGCGGTACTCCCGGTTCGCCCACTCCGGTGGGCGGGTGTTCGTTCGCGGTAACAAGGTGAACATGCGTTTCCCTTGGCGCTTCCTGGATGCGGGGAACCTGATAATTATGAAAGTTGCTCTGCTGAATACGTCCATCGGCTGCGGTGATTTCCCCTAGCAACGCGATGCCTGCGCCAAAAACAGCCGCACCCTCAAACTGAGCAATCACGCGATCAGGATGGATGATTTGCCCGGCGTCCACGGCGAAGTCAACGCGAGGAATCGTAAGCCGCCCCTTTGCATCAATTTCTACTTCAACCACCGCTGCGACATAGCTCAGGAAGCTGCGGTGCGCGGCAAACCCAAGTGCCCGGCCGTTCCCGGCCTTCTTGTTCGCCCAGCCCGATTTCTCCGCTGCCAGTTCTGCCACGCGCCGAAGACGGCCGGTATCGATCGGATACTGCTCAAGCGGCTTTGAATAGTTGGGGTATTTGACGCCCTGCTTCGGCAGGTCGATCTTCCGAGGTTCGCCCAGCGCGGCCAGCCAGTATTCGACTGAATCGCGGCTTGCTTCGTGAGCCAGCTCGTCAATGAACGACTGGATTGCAAAGGCATGATATACGTTGGCAACAGACCGCAGCCAGCCGATGCGAACGTGGGCCTCGGCGGGGCCGTTTTCGGCACGGTGATTCGGAATGTCGAATGGCAGATCTGTCCAGCCCATTGCCATTTCACCCTCATCGCCGTAGCGGTCCGAGGTGCTGAAAGTCGACCCGATGGGAGGGAACACGCTGCGATGCAACCACGCCGTGGGCTTTCCCGACGAGTCAAGTGCGGCTTTCAGATACATCGCCGCCGTCGAGTGATAGTAATCAAAGCCGATATCTTCTTCCCTGCTCCACACCACTTTGACGGGCTTGCCCACCTTCTGGGACAACAGTGCGGCTTCGGCGACGTAATCGGGTTTCGACTTTCGCCCGAATGCCCCGCCCAGCAGGGTCACATGGCAGATTACGTTCTTCTTGTCGATGCCCAGCGCCGCTGCAACGGTCTCCTGCACGGCTTGAGGATTTTGCGTCGGCGCCCAGGTTTCCACCTTGCCATCTTTGAAATCTGCAACCGCCACCGGCGGCTCCATGGATGCGTGAGCAAGCAGCGGAGTGTAGTACTCCGCTTCGTGAACCTTGGCCGCGTTTGCAAACGCCGAATCCACGTCCCCGACATTGCGCACGACTTTCTGGGGTTTCCGCGAACCCTCGATCAAGTTCTTCTTGTAAATGTCCGAAGCGAAGATGGCGTGTTCACCGAATTCCCACTCGGGTTTCAGCTTCTTGCGACCCTGCATGGCCGACCACGTATTGTCAGCTATGACCGCAATGCCGCCCAGGGCCTGGAATCCGACCGGGGGTTTAAATGGTTCGATCGATACAGTCTGCTGAACGCCCTTCACTGCGCGTGCGTCTTTATCGTCCACCGATTTCAGCTTGCCGCCCAGCACGGGGGACCTCAAGACAGACGCGTACACCATTCCGGGAACCTGCACATCCATTCCATATGTGCCGTGCCCCGTGCAGATGTCATTCAAATCGACCATCGGCACTCCCTTGCCGATGTAACGGAAATGCTCGGGCTTCTTGAATGTCAGCAGATCTTTCCGCGGTTCAGGCTGCTTCAGCGCGAGTGTAGCGAGTTCCCCATAGCCGAATTTCTTCCCTGTCGGCGTATGTACGATATTGTGCAGTTCCGCGCGGCACTGGGTGGCATCGACGTTCCATTTCTGGGCCGCCGCCTGGGTGAGCATGAAGCGGGCCATGGCACCCGCTTCACGCATGGAATCGTAGAAATCGCGAATCGAGGCCGAGCCGTCGGTGTTCTGCGATCCGTATTTCGCATCGCCAATCGCTTGCTCGATGCGTACTCGCGACCAGTCGGCGTCGAGTTCATCGGCAAGCACCATCGGCAGCGCGGTTCGGATTCCCGTTCCCATCTCCGAACGATGCGCAACCAGCACCACTGTGCCATCGGGATTGATTCCGACAAAGACATTCGGATGCCAGGTGGCATTTTCAACAGAGGCCTGCGCCGCGCGAGCCGCAGGTGAAAACGCGCGAGTGCCAAGGATAAGAGCCCCGGCCGAAAACACATCGACCAAAAATCCGCGGCGATCGACAAGTCGAACGGTGTTCATGCCGTCACCCCCGCCGCCCGTTTGATAGCCATTCTGATTCGTTGATACGTTCCACATCGGCAGATGTTGCCCTGCATCGCATTGTCGATGTCTCGGTCCGTGGGCTGCGGCTTTTGTTTCAGAAGTGCCACTGCCTGCATGATTTGCCCCGTCTGGCAATATCCACATTGCGGCACGTTGGCTTCTTTCCAGGCGCGCTGGACAGGATGCTTTCCGTCAGTACTGAGGCCTTCTATGGTCGTGATTTCCTTGCCTGCCATTCCCGCCATGGATGCCGAGCAGCTTCTCATCGCCTCCCCGTTGACATGGACGGTGCATGCACCGCAAAGTCCGGTCCCACAGCCGAATTTTGTGCCGGTGAGCTGAAGCGAGTCGCGGAGATACCAGAGCAGAGGCATCTCTGGATCGCCCTCGAATTGTTGAGACTTCCCGTTGACGGTCAGCCGGATCATGTATTGCTCCTCAAAGCTTCCGAAGTGTTCTGGCGCTTCGCGCGCGTATCCGCGGGCGCGTCCGAGCGTCCACGAACACCTGTTTGTAGTCTAAAAGATTCGCCGATTGCTTCGGTGAGTGCGTGAGCGCCCGGCATCACACAATGGCACGGTTTGGTGCATGGACCAAAGAAGCCCACGTACTGGATCAGCGAACTACTTTGCCGAATAACTGCGGCTGAATTTGTTGCGTGGGTTATACACTTCAAAGCTGCCGTCCTGGTGCGCGGTCAATTTCAAGTCGAAACCTGTATCGGCTTCGTCGATATTGGCGATATAAGGATCGGGCGTATTGTGCTCCTTCCCGCCCTCCTCCGAAAAGTGAAGCTGCCAAAGCGCCTCGAGGCCCTTCGATGCTCGGATGGTATCGACTGAGGAAGGCGACCCTCCCTTCTTCGCACCGTTATCCATGATGGCGACGCGCGGAGCAATGGCTTTCACAAGAGCCGGGCTGTTGCTCAAGTCCGATCCGTGGTGGGAGACGACGAACACGTCCACCTTCCCGAGTTTGTTCACGGGACACATCAACTCCTTCTCCTTGTTCCAAGTGAGATCGCCCAAATCCACCATGCGGAACTTGCCGAAAGTCCAAAATGTGCCCAGCGAGCGAGCATTCTCCGAAGGGTCATTTTCCTTGTCGGGCGTGGACGCACAGAAAGGATTCTGCTCACCTCCGCCGGGAAGCGAACTCCCAATCACCTGGCCATCGGCGCTGACCACAATGCCTTCCATTCCATTGACGGGCACCCGATCGCCAGGCTTAACAACCAGGTGCTGAGCCCCCGCGACTACCTTTTCATAGTCGTCCACCATCCGCGCCCCGCGCTTATTGCCTTGTTCACGGTTTGGACCGTGATCGACGAAGGTGCCAACCGGCACCTTCGCCGCAAGCTGTGGAACTCCTCCGACATGGTCTTCGTGGTAGTGAGTCAGAACGAAATAGTCGATCTTTTTGATTTTGGCTTGCTTCGCCGCGGCGGCGATTCTTTGTGCATCGCGGAAGTTATTGTCCGGCCAGCCCGCGTCAATCAGAATGGACTGGCCCGCGGGGGTTACCATCAATGTCGCCTGGCCGCCCTCCACGTCAACGAAGTACACCTCCAGGTCCTTCGGTCGCGCAAACAGTGTTATGGAGAAGGCGAGACAAGCAAGGAGAGAAGATAACCGGCGCATGGCGTCTGATCGTATCAAATCGGTAACACAACCCGGTCTGACGGAACCAGCCGCGAACTGTTGTCGTACTTTAAAGTAGACAGTTGGAATTATAGGGAGCAACAGTGCCTTATTGCACGCAATGCGGAACAGCGGTGGACGGCGCCGCAGCATACTGCCATCATTGCGGTGCGGCTCAGCAGCGAGTTCCGCAATTCATCGATCCGATTGGCAGCATCAGCGACCGGACCGCATCAATCCTTTGCTATATCCCGGTTTTTGGCGTAATACCATCAATCGTGTTTTTGGCATCTCAGAAATATCGCCATAACGCGAAAGTCCGTTTCAATGCCTTTCAGTCGCTTTATCTTTTTGTAGCGTTTCTGGTCATTTCTATTGTTCTCCCGCCCTTTTTCTGGTTCAGCTTCGGCTACATGGGACTGCATGGGTTCTTCATTCCGTTGCTAAAAGCACTGGTTTTTGTATGCTGGGTCTACCTTTTGGTGAAGGCAGCTCAGGAACAGGAAGTGCACCTTCCCGTGATTGGCGATCTGGCGGGGCGGTCAGCCGCTGAACAGCTTTAGTATAATTATTCATTAGAGTGAATAAATACTCATCAACTGCCCGTGTCGGCATTGTCGGGTTTCGCGGTTATAGTGGCGCGGAACTGGTTCGCATTCTAAATCAACACGGCCAAGTCGAGCCGTTTCTGCTCGAGCATCGCTCCGATTCTGAAGGTTCGGTCGAGCCGCTGGGCCGAAAGGTTCCAAACACCCTCCCTGCTACGGCCGATGCCGCAAAAGCAGAAGGCCTCGCGGCAGTGTTTCTGGCGACGCCTGCGGAAGTTTCGCTTCAACTCGCCCCCGAGTTTCTTGCCTCCGGAATCAAAGTCATCGACCTGAGCGGCGCGTTCCGGCTGCGCGATGCAGACACCTATGAACGCTGGTACAAGGCCACGCATACTGCACCTGGTCTGCTCGCCGAGGCGGCCTACGGGCTTCCTGAGTTCTACCGCGACACTGTCCGACCGGCACGCCTGGTTTCAAATCCGGGCTGCTACCCGACTGCGGCAAATCTCGCGATTCGTCCCTTGCTCGAGGCCGAAGTGGTAGACCGTGCGAGAGGCATCATCTGCGATGCGAAATCGGGCGTGAGCGGCGCCGGCCGGAAGCCCTCGCACAAAACGAATTTCTGCGAGGTGACGGAGAATTTCAGTGCGTACAGCATCATGCAGCACCGGCACGTCCCGGAAGTGCTTCAGCACTCCGGCCTCGGTGAGCGTGAGTTCACTTTCACGGCGCAACTGATCCCGATAGCGCGGGGAATCCTCGAAACGATCTATGTGCGTTTACAGCGAATCGAGAAAGCTCTCGACCTCCTCGCGATTTACGAGGAACGCTACGCAGACGAGCCTTTTATCCGCCTGTACGCGCCCGGGAAGGTGCCGGATCTTCATGCCGTTCAACATACCAATTTTTGTGACATCGGCTTTGTTTTCGATCCCTCCAGCCAGCGCGCAGTGATTGTCGTAGCAGAGGACAACCTCGTCAAAGGAGCGGCCGGACAGGCCGTTCAAAACATGAATCTGATCCTTGGCTTGTCCGAAACGGAAGGCCTTCTTTGAGAATTCTGATTAAGCTCGGTGGCACGCTGCTTGAGGATTCTGCGCAACGTGCTTCCCTCGCTTCGCAACTCGCGGAGGTGGCTCGCTCGAATCCGCTGATTGTGGTTCACGGGGGCGGCAAGCAGGTGACGCGCTTTCTCGAAGAACGCGGCGTTCAGTCCCGGTTCGTGCGCGGCCTGCGTGTGACAGACGACGCGGTAATCGATGCAGTCACTAAGGTCATTTCCGGGACCGTGAATCAACAACTCGTTTCAGCGCTTGTGGCAACGGGCATCGGAGCTGTCGGGCTTTCCGGTATCGACGGTCCGCTCACTATTGCTAAACAGCTGGATCCTGAGCTCGGTTACGTCGGGCAGCCCTTATCAACAAATGCCAAGCTGCTCGATCTCCTGTCGGGAGCGGGCTACGTTCCGACGATTGCCTGTGTAGCCGGCGACTACGACGGAAACGTCTACAACGTGAATGCGGATCAGATGGCTGTGTCGTGCGCTGCCGGGTGGAAGGCCGACAAATTGATTTTTCTGACCGATGTTCCGGGCGTCAAAAATTCGTCAGGTACTGTGCTGCACCAGCTCAGCGCGGCCGATAGCCGCCGGTTGATTGCGGACGGGGTGGCACACGGCGGCATGCAGGCCAAGCTTGAAGCGGCCGAATCCGCTTTGGAGCAAGGGGTGGCGGAAGTCGACATTGCGTCAGGGCGTGAGCCCTCGGTTTGCCGGCGCCTCCTTTCGGCTGAAGCGCTCGGTACACGTCTTTACCTAGAGTCCCAAACAGCATGATCGCGACAGAACTAGAGCTGCGCAAAGCATCGATTCGGGACATTGACAACGTACTCAGACTGATCAATGAGTATGCGGCGCAGGGCATCATGTTGCCCCGAACGGAGTTCGAGATGTCCGAGAACATTCGGGACTTCTCGGTGGCCTATGACGGCACTGTCCTTCTGGGATGCGGCGCGCTGCACTTTTACACGCCTACCACGGCCGAAGTCCGTTCACTGGCCGTTCGCCCCGACCATCGTCGCATAGGCGTTGGACGCTTGCTGGTTGAAGCATTAGAAGGTGAGGCACGGGACAACGAGCTTGAGAGCATCTTTGCGTTCACGTACTCTCCGGAGTTCTTCGCGAAGCTTGGTTTTGCGACCGTAGAACGCGGCGAACTGCCACTGAAGGCGTGGAAAGACTGCCTACGTTGCCCGAAATTCAATCATTGCGACGAGATCGCCGTCGTGAAACGGCTGAAGCCCTCATCAATCCCGAGAAATGTCTCCCCTGACGCCCACGTGACGAGTACGGACCTAATAGCACTTCCAATACCGTTTCGAGCTAACAATTAGCCAATTCGGTTCCCCATAGGGCTCTCAGTGAGTACTGAAGTACTGTACTCCACTCAAGTACAGTTGTTTCATCTACCCTGAAACCGTGATAAATACCACCTACCCAGCAAGATTTCTGTAGTTTTCTGTAAAAATATCGCTATAATCAGGCTCACAAGGGCACGTTAGTACCAGGAGATCCATTACTGATGAGGGCGCTCACAATCGACGTTAAAGAGTCAGCGGGACGGGTTCTTTGCTGCACGATCTTTCGCCCGGGAGGGCGGAAGCTTCTCGCCAAGGGGCATGTTTTGAATGAAG
>Ga0308175_100003880_pt1 | contig 10414 bp, 12 predicted proteins | sample PhyCR1_3_FD_203893 | JGI IMG/M metagenome (GOLD analysis project Ga0308175, IMG submission 203893) | Soil microbial communities from UC Gill Tract Community Farm, Albany, California, United States - DLSLS.C.R1 | ecosystem: Environmental > Terrestrial > Soil > Agricultural land | place: USA...
GATCGTCTTCACGACGTCCTCGAAGACGGTCTGCGAGCGCATCATGCGGCCCGCGCCGGTGCACGCCCACGAGAGGTCGTCGTCGGCGAGCACGAGCTCGTAGAAGGCCGACAGGTCCTCGTCGAGGCGCAGCACGTGGCGCACTGCGTCGAGCGCCGCGCGCCGGCGCGGCGCCGAGGTCGCCGGTCCGCTCACGCGCACGCGTCCGCTGCTCGCCTCGCGCACGCGCACCGCCAGCGGCCGCCCGCGCGGAAGGCGCAGCACGATGCCGAAGCCGCGCTGGTCGGCATCCGGCGTCATCGGGGGCAGCGTCGTCAGGCCATGCCCGTCGACAGTCCGGCGCAGGTCGACCGGCTCGCCGCCCGCGCCGCGCAGCGCGAGCGTGGCGGACCAGTCAGTACCCGTGCCTGCCAAGGAACCGCACGAGGTCGCGCACGAACCTGCCCTGGCTCTTCGGCGGGAACTGGCCGGGCAGGTGCTTGTGCTGCGCGAGCTTGTTCAGCGTGCGCCGCGCGTAGGCGCGGTGGCCGAGCAGGTACTGGTCGGCGGCCCACGCCGCGATCGCGCCGCGCGGCTCGTTCTGGCGCCCGGCCTTCTTGAACGCGTGCCAGTTCGCCCGCGCGTCGGCGCGGACCCGCGCGGGGAAGCGCTTGGTCACGAGCTGCCACGAGCCCGCCCGCAGGTCGTAGATGCGCACCGGCAGGAGGCTGAACGCGAACGCCGTGAACGCGTAGGCGAAGCGATCGTCGGCGGTGATCAGCTCCTTGACGCCGTCGCCGTCGAGGTCCGCGATGCGATAGCTCGGATCGCCCCAGTTGCGGTCGGACGGAACGTAGGTCGTGCCGTCCCAGCGGTAGAAGCGCGAGACGAAGCAGCAGTGCGCGCCGCCGGTGAAGAGGTCGAGCACGATCTCGGGCTCGCCATCGCCGTCGAGGTCGGTGGCGCTGACAGACGGGCTCGCGCCGTAGCCCGCGGGCGCGCAGTACGGGCTCGTGCAGTCGCCGAAGCTCGGGTCGGCCGCGAGCACCTCAGTGCCGTCGCGGGTGACCGCCAGCTGCAGGTTGTTCCATTCCGGCGCCTCGCCCGTGTGGTCATAGGTGAGCGTTGCCGTGACCGCCCCGGAGGTCGCACTCTCCGTGCCGGCGACCGCGGCAGGCGCGAGGGCGGCGAGTCCGAGGATGGCGGCGAGGACGGTGGACCGGAGAGCCATCACGCGACTGTACCGAGGGTGGCCGGACCGATCATCTAAGTTCACACCCATGCGCATGCGAGCCGCCGTCCTGGAGGAATTCGGCAAGCCGCTGGTGGTCCAGGAGGTCGACCTCGCCGAGCCCAGAGCCGGTGAGGTGCTCGTCCGCCTGGAGGCCTGCGGGGTCTGCCACACCGACCTCTACACCGCGTCGGGCGCCGACCCGTCCGGGTACGCGCCGGCCGTGCTCGGCCACGAGGGCGCGGGCGTCGTCGAGGCGATCGGGCCGGACGTCGGCGATCTCGCCGTCGGCGACCACGTCGTCACGCTCTTCTCGCCGCAGTGCCGCGAGTGCGAGCACTGCCGCTCGGACAGGACGAACCTCTGCCTGGCGATCCGCGAGCAGCAGAACCTCGGCTACCTGCCCGACGGGACCGCACGCCTGTCACGGGGCGGGGAACCGATTCGCCACTTCATGGGGACGAGCACGTTCGCCGAGTACACGGTCATGCCGCAGATCGCGCTGGCGAAGGTCAGCCCGGAGGCCGACCTCAGCCGCGCGTGCCTGTTCGCCTGCGGCCTGTCGACAGGGCTGGGTGCGGCGATCAACACCGCGAAGGTGCAGGCCGGATCGTTCTGCGTCGTGTTCGGCGCCGGGATGGTCGGCCTCGGCGCGGTTGCCGGCTGCCGTCTGCAGGGCGCCGAGCGGATCGTGTGCGTCGACATGAGCGAGGAGCGGCTGGAGCTCGCAAAGGGTCAGGGCGCGACCGACCTGCTGCTCGGCGGCGAGGACGTCGTGCAGAGGATCCTTGACATGACGCGCGGCTTCGGCGCCGACTACACGTTCGAGGCGACGGGGCTCGTCTCCGTGATGCGCCAGGCGGTCGAGTCGGCGCGGATGGGGTGGGGGCTCTGCACGATCGCGGGCGTCGCCGGCAAGGGTGAGACGCTCGACGTCGTCCCGCGCTACCTGATCACCGGGCGGCGCGTGTGCGGGTCGTCGTTCGGGGGTGTCAAGGGGCGCGACCAGGTTCCCGTCCTGGTCGAGCGCTGGTTGGCCGGCGACATCGACGTCGAGCCGTTCGTCTCGCACACGATGGGGCTCGACCAGGTCAACGACGCCTTCGACCTGATGGAGCGCCAGGACGGGATCAGGAGCGTGCTGCGCTTCTGACCCAGGCGACGAAGAGCAGCTGCACAGGCAGGCGCGCGTAGAGCCCGCCGCGCGGGATGCGCTCGTAGCGGTCTGGGTGCAGCGCCATGTGCAGGTTGGCGGGGAAGACCGCGGCGAGCGTCGCGATCAGCCACCACGCGCCCAGCCGGCGCGTGCGCGGGTGCATCAGCGCAGCACCGCCCACGATCTCGGCGACGCCACTGGCCGCCACCAGCTCCTTATGGGCCGGCAGGTAGTCGGGCATGATCGCCTCGTAGGCCCTCGGCATCACGAAGTGGTTGATGCCGGCGGCGATGAACACCGGCCCGCAGAGTCGCTTGAGCATCTGCGGCACCTCAGCAGAAAGGGAGCCCGCACGCGGCGGGCCCCCTTCACTTCGCCCGGCGTCGGTGCCTAGCCGCCGCTGGCGACCGAGCTGACGCAGTCGCCCTGGTTGCCGAACGCCGGATGGAACGAGGCCCAGCCGCCGTTCTTGCAGTCGTCCTTCGAGGCCGGCGCGGAGTTCGGCTCGAAGTCGTAGGTGGTCGAATCGCCCGAGGCGCCGAGCGTCACGGCGTCGACGTTGGCGTCGATGCCGGGGTTGCCGCTGCCCTGGTTGATGATCGCGCCCTGCACGGTGGCGCCGGGGTTGGCGGCGACGATCGCGTCCCACGTGCTGTAGCCGGTGAACGCCGGCTGATTGGGGAGGTCGTGCGTCGACCACCAGACGCCCTGGCCGCTGTTCAGGGCATCCCAGGGCTGCCACGTGTCGTTCGCGATCGCGCCCTGACCGGTGTTGTAGACCGGCTCGAACACGAGCGTGGTGAAGCCATCGGCGGCCTCCGGGTCGCTGACCGCGAGCTGCAGGGACGGCACCTGGGCCATCGAGCCCGTCGAGCTCGAAGAGCGGTACGTCTCGTAGGACAGCTCATCGACGTTGCCCAGCGCCGTACCGGCCAGCTGGGTGTTGCCGAGGCTCACCTTCGCCGCGCCGTCGGTGGTCGTGAGATGCAGGCTGCCGCTGCCCAGGGGCGCGGGATCCGGGCCGGGGACGAACTCGAATGCGCCGCCGGGCCGGGTGTCGTAGGACTGCCACGACGGGCTGTCGGAATAGACCTTCTGCGTGGTCGTGGCCGCCGTGGCCGCCGCGGGAGCCGCGGCGAGCACGAGCAGGCCGGCGACGAGGAACTTCTTCATGCTGCACCTCCGTCAAAGGGATTGGGGGACGGCGACCATTGGAGCATCGGAACCCGATATGAAGCCATCGGTCATACGTCCAGAACATGGTGCATCGTCATATTCGTGACATGAGCGACGTCACCGTCTACGAGAAGCGCACCTGCACCACCTGCCGCCAGGTCGCCGACCTGCTGCGCTCCCGGGGGATCGAGTACGACGAGGTGCAGTACCACGTCGAGGGGATCTCGCAGCAGCGAATCCGCGAGCTGCTTGCGATGGCGGGCATGCACGCGCGCGACGCGCTGCGCATGCGCGAGGAGGGTGCGGCCGAGCTGGCCGCCGCGCCAGAGGACGAGATCATCGCGGCGATGGAGGCGCGGCCCGAGCTGCTGCAGCGGCCGATCGTCGTCCGCGGCGATCGCGCGGTCCTCGCGCGGCCGCCCGAGAAGGTGCTCGAGCTGTTCAATCCAGCGTGAAGAGCTCCTCGCCGAGGGCGAGGACCAGCGGCTCGGCGCCGCGCGCGGTGATCGAGAGCGCGTGCTCGGGCGGCAGCGTCGGGAACGTCGCCATGACGACTACGGTCGGGCCGATGGCGTTGGCCAGCTCGCGCACCGTGTCGCCCATCGCCTGCAGGACGCCGATCGGGGAACGAACCTCGAGCGCCTCGGCGTCGACCTCGAACGGCGGCGGCTGAAGGACGCTCGGGACCGCGATGGGGTCCGAGACGTCCAGCTCGATCGCGTGTGGCAGCGCGACGGTGGCGCCCTGCGACGTCACCTCGATCGGCGCCAGCCGTGGGCAGTCGACCATCGAGTCGGGGGTCACCGCGACCACGCGCAGCGCGCCGCTGCGGTGGATGAACTCGCGCAGCGCGGCAACGACATTGTCGAGCGGCCCCGCGCTCGCGACCAGGTCGATCTCGTCCACGCTCCCAGCATCGCATGCAAGCCGCCGTGCAGAATCCCTCGTCAATCCGTCCATTTGCACGAATTGGGTGTTTCAGGTGTGACATTTTCGCATCGAATGGGTCAGTCGGTCACCCCCGTGGCCCGGGAGGCACGCCTCCTCGCGCTCTCCATCGACCTGCTCGGCGCCGCGGGCTTCGACGGCTACCTCAAGCTGCACAATCCCGCCTGGAACCGGGCGCTCGGCTACGAGGACGACGAGCTCGCGGAGACGCCGTACGTCGACTTCATCCACCCCGAGGACCAGGACGCCGCGCGCGCGGTGATCGAGCGGATGGCGGGCGGAGCCTCGACGATCGAGTTCGTCTGCCGCATCCGCCGCAAGGACGGCATGTGGCGCCACATCCTCTGGTCCGGCCAGGGCGCGCCCGAGGACGGCTGCTTCTACATCGTGGGCAAGGACATCACCGAGCGCCGCCGCCTTGACAGGGAGCTCGAGAACCGCGCCGAGCGACTCGAGCGCATCAACGCCGAGCTGCAGGACTTCGCCTACATCGCATCCCACGATCTCTCCGAGCCGCTGCGGATGATCACGAGCTACCTGCAGCTCCTGCAGCGCCGCTACCAGGACCAGCTCGACGAGACCGCCGACGAGTTCATCCACTACGCGGTCGACGGCGCCGAGCGGATGAAGCTGCTGATCGATGACCTGCTGCAGTACTCGCGCGTCGGCAGTTCCGCGGTGCTGCGCGCCGAGGTCGATGCCGACGCCGTGCTCGACGGCGTGCTGCGGTCCCTTGAGGGGGCGATCATGGAGAGTGGCGCGACGGTGACGCACGGGCCACTGGGCACGGTCCAGGGAGATGGCACCCAGATCGGCCAGCTGCTTCAGAACCTCGTCGCCAACGCGATCAAGTTCGCGCGGCCCGATGTGCCGGCGGAGGTGAGCGTGGACCGCGTCGAGGATCCGCGCGAGTGGCATGTCGTCATACGCGACAACGGCATCGGCATCGAGGAACGCCACGCCGATCGCATCTTCAAGATGTTCGGCCGCCTGCACGGCCGCGAGGAATACGAGGGCACGGGGATCGGCCTGGCGATCTGCCGGCGGATCACCGACCGCCACGCGGGGAGCATCTGGGTAGAGTCGACCCCCGGGTCGGGATCCAGCTTCCACGTCTCGATCCCGGAGGGGCAGTGACCTCCATGCCCATCACCCAAGAAGCCACCGGCGCGATCAAGGAGGCCCTGCGCGTCCTCTCCGTCGAGGACAACCCGGGCGACGCGATCCTCGTGCGCGAGATGCTGCGCGATGCCTCGCCCGACGGCTTCATGCTTCAGAACGCCGATCGCCTTTCGGCGGCCATGACGTGCCTGCTCGACGGGGCCGTCGACTGCGTGCTGCTCGACCTGAGCCTGCCCGACGCCGAGGGCCTGGAGGCGCTCGCCCAGGTCCGCACGCTCGCGCTCGACGTGCCGATCATCGTGCTCACGGGCCGCAGCGACGAGGTGCTCGCCGTGCAGGCGGTGCACGAGGGCGCGCAGGACTATCTGATCAAAGGCCAGGTCGATGCGCGTCTGCTGTCGCGCTCGATCAACTACGCGATCGAGCGCAAGCGCGCCGAGGTCGAGCTCGCCCACCAGGCGATGCACGACGCGCTCACGGGCCTGCCGAACCGCGCGCTCCTGTACGACCGCCTCGGCCAGGCGCTCAACCGCGTCGGGCGCCACAGCGCCGCGGTCGCCGTGCTGTTCGGCGACCTCGACCGCTTCAAGCTCGTCAACGACTCGCTCGGCCATGGCGCCGGCGACACGCTGCTGGTCGCCGTCGCCGAGCGGCTGTCGAACGTGCTGCGCTCCGGCGACACGGCGGCGCGGTTCGGCGGCGACGAATTCGTGCTCCTGTGCGAGGACGTCAGCGGCGAGCGACAGGCGATCACGATCGCCGAGCGGATCGCCGCGGAGCTTGACGAGCCGTTCATCATCGAGGGCGACGAGGTGTTCGTCCGCACGAGCGTGGGGATCGCGCTCGCAACCGAGCCCGGGGCGCGGCCGGAGGCGCTGATCCGCGATGCCGACGCCGCGATGTACCGCGCCAAGGAGCGCGGTGGCGGCACCTATGAGGTCTTCGACGACCAGATGCGCGAGCGCGCCGTGCGCCGGATGGAGACCGAGAACGCGCTGCACCGCGCGCTGGACCGTGGCGAGTTCGTAATGCACTACCAGCCGATCGTGCAGATGGCGACCGGCGCCCTGCACGGCGTCGAGGCGCTCGCCCGCTGGCAGCATCCGCTGCGCGGGCTTGTGATGCCGGGCGAGTTCATCGAGGCCGCCGAGGAGACCGGGCTGATCATCGCGCTGGGTGCGTGGGCGTTCGAGGCCGCGTGCCGGCAGTCGGCGTCGTGGGGCGGCGACATCTCGATGGCAGTGAACCTGTCGGCCCGGCAGTGCACGCACCCTGACCTTGCCGGGACATTCGGGGAGATCCTGCGCCGTACGGGCGCCGACCCTGCGTCGGTCTGCCTCGAGATCACCGAGACCGCCCTGATGGAGGACGTCGAGGTCTCGACTGCGACGCTCACGGCGCTCAAGGAGCTCGGCCTGACGCTGGCGCTCGACGACTTCGGCACCGGCTACTCGTCGCTGCGCGCGCTGCAGCACTTCCCGGTCGACGTCGTGAAGATCGACCGCTCGTTCATCGCGCCGATCGAGCACGATCCGCAGGAGGCGGCGATCGTCGCCGCGGTGATCTCCCTGAGCCACGCGCTCGGGCTGCGCACCGTCGCGGAGGGGATCGAGTCGGTGCCCCAGGTGGACCGGTTGCGCGCGCTTGGCTGCGACCTCGCGCAGGGCTTCTACTTCGCGCGGCCCGGGCCGCCCGAGGACGTCAGGCGCTGAAGCGCACGACCTTCCCGCTGAGGAAGAGCGTCACATATAGCGCGCCGCCCGGGCCGATCGCGGCGCCGAGCGGGTCGTGCGCGACCGGCGACTTCCAGATCTGCGTGCGCCGTCCGGTCTTCAGGTTCACGCGCTGCACGTCGCTGCCGACCGGGTGGCGGCGGATCGTCGAGCCGTTCTGTGCGACGTAGGCGATGTCGCCCTTGACCGCCAGCCCGTCGGTCGAGGCGTGCGCCGGGAGGCGCGCGAACGGCGCGACCGTTCCAGCGCAGGCGGCGCCGCCCTGGTCGAAGCAGCCCGGGAAGCCGAAATCGGCCACGGCGCCCGCCGGATCGAACGCGTCGAGCTCCTCGGGCGGCCGCTGCTCGCCCAGGTCGTCGCGGCCGTTGTCGGTGACGAGCAGCTGCTTGCCGTGGAACGCCAGGCCATAGGGGTTGCGCAGGCCCGTGGCTTCCAGGCGCGGCGCGTGCGTCCCCGGCGCCCACGACAGCACGCGTCCCGCAAGGCCGCGGTTGTCGAAGACGCTGCCCACGCCCACGTAGAGCCGGCCGTCGGGCCCGTCGACGATCGAGTCGACCGTGTGGCGGCCGACGCGCAGCCCGTCGAGCGCGACGGTGTGGCGTGCGAAGTGCCTGCCGTCGAAACCGGTGTAGGCGCTGACGCGCCCGTTGCTCGCCGTCGTGATGTGCGCGACATAGAGCCAGCCGGCCGCCCAGCGCAGCCCGAGCGCGGTCTTCAGGCCGCGAATCACGTGGCGCGGCTTGCCGCCCTTGGGCACGTACCAGACGCCATCGGACGGGTTCGAGCCGCCGGCGCCGGACGTGACCCACATCCCGCCCGCGGGGTCGAAGACGATGTTGGTCGCGAACGGGATGCCCCTGGCCACCACCTTCGGCGTGGCCGCCGGCGCCGCCGCGGGCAGCAACGCCGCCGCGGCCGCGAGTGCGAGTGCCAGCCGTCTCATTCGCCGTTGAAGGTCGCCTTGCGCAGCCGCGCAATCGTGCCGCCGGTCCAGGTCGCTGCGGCCAGGCGCGTGCGCAGGCCGTCGATCGTGGCCTCGATGTCGTAGGCCACGCGCCGGCGTTCGGCGTGCCCATCGTCGTGCAGCACGCCCCAGCTCGCACGCGTGTCTCCGTCGAAGGGCAGCCCGACGCTGCCGGGGTTGACGAGCTGGATCCCGTTCTCGACGCGGTCGACCGGCAGGTGCGTGTGGCCGAACACGACCCGTCGTGCGGCAACGCCGTCCAGCAGCTCGTCGTCGTGCTCGGAGCGCTCGGGCAGGAACGACTCCATGTCGCTGCGCGGTGCGCCGTGGCAGAACAGCGTCTCGCCGTCGCGGTGGGTTGTGGGTAGACCGGCCAGCCGCTCGACGAGCTCGGGGCCGAGCTCCTCGACGGCCGTCGCGAGCGCGCCCTGCAGGTCCTCGCCGGGCAGCATGTCGGCACGGTCGCCGCCCTGCCAGCGATCCCAGTTGCCGCGGATCCAGACCGCGCCGGGCAGCTCGTCGAGGCGCGCGATCACCTCCGCGGGCCACGCGCCGAAGCTCGCGTAGTCGCCGCCGAGCACCCAGCGATCGACCGGCGTTTCGCGCGCGTCGTCCAGAACCGCCTCAAGCGCGGGCAGGTTGCCGTGCAGGTCGTAGAGCAGTCCTGTCGCCATCAGCGGGGATCATGCCGCAACCGTGAGAATCGCCGGAGGAAATCTTGTGCTGCGCTACGCGCAGGCCGCCGACGCGCCGGCGCTGCTGGCGCTCGCCTCCGACCCGGAGGTCACGCGCTGGTTCTCGTGGGGGCCGTACCGCTCGGTGGACGAGCCGCTGGCCTTCATCGCCGGCCAGGCCGCCGAGCGCGACGCCGGCGTGCGCCTCGACTTCCTGGTCGACGCACCTGTGGGGACAGACCCCACAGGTGCGTCGATCGGGGTCATCGGCCTCAACGAGCTGTCGCGGCGCGATCGGCGCGCGATGGTCGGGACGTGGTTCGGGCGCGAGCACTGGGGCACCGGGGCGAACGCCACGGCCAAGGCGCTGGTCCTGCATGTCGCGTTCGAGCTGTGCGGGCTCGAGCGGGTCGGCGCCTATTCGAACCTCGACAACCCGCGCTCGACGCGCGCGCTGGAGAAGCTCGGCTTCCGCCACGAGGGCGTGCTGCGGGCGTGGCACCGCCACGCCGGCGTGCCCCACGACGTCAACGTCTTCGGGCTGCTGCGGGCCGAGTGGCCGGGCGCGCCGTTCGACGTGGCGGTCGAGGGCGAGCCGCCGGCCGCCTGGCTGGTCAGGCCTTGCGCTGGTCCCAGCTGAAGCCGCGGACCGCGAACCACAGCCCCGCGGCGCCCCAGAGCGCGAGCACCGCCAGATCGCCGGTGTGGTGCGAGAGCCCGCCGCCGGCGCGCAGCGAGCCGCGCAGCCCCTCGACGAAGTGGCTGATCGGCATGACCCGGGCGATGTCGCTGAGCACCGCCGACGAGGTGGCCGGGTCGAAGAAGACGCCGCCGATCAGGATCGACGGCAGGTAGACGAAGTTCGTGTACGCCGGTGCCGCGTCGAAGTTCGGAATCACGTGCGCGAATGCGATGCCGAGGGCGCTGAACGAGAACACGCCGACGACGGTGAAGATCACCAGCTCGCCCCAGTGAAACGGCCAGGGCAGCCCGAACAGCAGCTTGCCGGCGATGACCACCAGCGCGACCTGCACGACGGCGTTGAACGCCACATTGCCCAGGATCCCGCCGAGGTAGGAGACGGTCGGCATCGGCGTGCCGCGCATGCGCTTCAGCAGGCCCTGCTCGCGGCGGAACGTCAGGTTCATCCCAAGCGCGTTGAACGTCGAGGCCATGACGTTCATCCCGGCGATGCCCGGCACGACTATGTCGCGATCCTTGGCGCCGACCAGCGCGCCGATGATCAGCAGGAAGACGATCGGCAGCACGAAGCCGAAGAACGCCGCGCTCGGGTTGCGCCAGAACTGCTTGCGCTCGAGGCGGAACTGGTGCCAGCCGAGCGTGAGGACCTCAGACACCCACGGCCTCCTCGGCCTCGGCTGTCAGCTCGAGGTAGACGTCCTCGAGGCTCGGTCGCACGACGATCAGCTC
>Ga0308175_100003881_pt1 | contig 10413 bp, 8 predicted proteins | sample PhyCR1_3_FD_203893 | JGI IMG/M metagenome (GOLD analysis project Ga0308175, IMG submission 203893) | Soil microbial communities from UC Gill Tract Community Farm, Albany, California, United States - DLSLS.C.R1 | ecosystem: Environmental > Terrestrial > Soil > Agricultural land | place: USA...
GTCGCTGCTCGTCGGCAATCGCCCGCTTGGCCGCCGCCTCGCTCTCCTTGCGCGCGAGGAGCGCGAGGCGCTCGGTGATCTGCTTCTTCGCGCCGCGCGTCTTCCCGACGCTCAGATAGCTCGTGTACGCGGTGCGTGCCGCAGGCAGATCATTCTGCGCCTCGGCCGTCATGCCGAGGTAGAGCGCAGCAACGCCGTCGTTCGGGTTCATGGAGACGGCCTGCTGGAGCGCCGTGCGCGCGTCCGGATACCGCCCTGCCTTGAAGTAGGCGACGCCGAGATTGCGCGCCGCTTCCTCCGAGCTCGGATTGGCCGCGCGCGCATGCTCGAGCCGCGTGATGCTCTCGGCGCTGCCCGAGATGGTGGTGGCGCAGGCGCTGGCGAAGACCGCCGCGATGGCGACCAGCGAGCGGATGATTTTCATGGGATGGTCTCTCACTCTAGCGGTCGGGATCGAGCATGTCTTCGAAGCGCATCCACTGGGCGTAGAAGTAGAGATCCACGTAGCCGGTGGGCCCGTTTCGGTTTTTCCGGATCAACAATTCCGTCGCGCCTTCGATGTCGCGAGAGGGCTCATACATGTCCTGTCGAAAGAGCCCAAGCACCACATCGGCTTGTTGCGCAATGGCGCCGAGCGCGCCGAAGTCGTCGAGCGTTGGACGCCGGTCCGCACGCGGGCTGAGCTGGGGGAGCGGCGCTGTGGTCAATATGGCGGCGTCCCGGTCGAGCGCCAGGGTTTTCAGAGCCCGAATCGCCGCGGCGATTTCTTCATCCGAGGACATTTTTCCGCTCGCGAGCGCCGCGACCGAGTCGACGATGACGAGATCCACCCTCGGGAGACTCGCCAATCTGCTTGCGAAATCCTCGAGTCCCGCTCCTGCGCTGAAGCGTTCGACGACCGGAAGATTCTCGCGAAGCCGGAGCGCGACGGCGCCCGCCGCCGCGCGCGCGACATCATCCAGCGCTCCTCGCCGCAGATCGTCGATGCGAACGCGCGCCTCGATTGCGACGATCCGTTCCAGCACGCGCTCGATGCTCGACTCGGCGGTCAGGAACGCGACACGGGTCCCGGACATCGATGCGCGGATCGCGAAGCCCAGCGCCAACGCCGACTTTCCGCTCGCGACATCACCGCCGAGCACGACGAGATCTCCGCGGCGAAAGCCACCGCCGATCACTTTGTCGAGGCTCGGGAATCCGCTCGCGAACGTGTCGCGGGCGGGCTGTCCGTCCTGGATGGCATCGACCTTGGAGAGCAGCACGGACAACGGGGAGATGTCGGTCGATCGACTCATGACTGGGCGTCGGGGACGGGCGATGGGCGACGGCGGTTCAGCGAATAGACGTCTGACTCCGGCTGGCGTCAGCGATCCAGCGTGACGGCGAGTCGCTCGAGCTCTGTCTTGGACCGAGCGTCGAGGAAGGACGCCGCCTCAGCCAGGAGTCCGCGAACCGCCTCCGCCGCCGCCGGCGATTCGTGCGCGCTCGCGTCGATCACGTGGAGCAGCGCCGCACGCACGGTCGCGGGAAGCGTCATCGTCGACAGCCACGTTCTTGCTTGAGCGGCACGCTCGGCCCGGCTCACCGTCGGAAGACCGCGATCCGGATGCGTGTCGAGCGCCAGCCGCGCGGCGAGGAAGGTGCCGAGCGCGACCTCGCGCTGTCCGCCCAGTGGGGCGCGACCGGCAAGCGCCGCAACCGCCGGGAAGCGGAAGGGCGTTGGCGCCATCGCGTAGGGAGGCCGGGACGGAAGCACGGCGCAATTTGTCTCGGTCCGTGATGCCAGCACAACGCCGGATTCGCCCTGAGCACCGCCGTCACCGCACTATATTTTGCGCATGGCGCTACCGGCGAAATCCGTCCTCTGGGTGGACGACGAGGCGGAATTGCTCGAACCGCACCGCATGTTCTTGCGGGACAAGGGCTTCGACGTCGAGACGGCGACCAACGCCGACGATGCCGTCGCCATGGTGAGGCGCCGGCCGTTCAACCTCGTTCTGCTCGACGAGCAGATGCCCGGCAAGCGCGGCATGGACGCGCTGCGCGAGCTTCGCGAGGCCGATCCACATCTCGCCATCGTGATGGTCACGAAAAGCGAGGAAGACTCGACCATGACTGAGGCGATCGGCGCGGCGCTCGAGGGCTACCTCGTGAAGCCGGTCACGCCGCGACAGGTGTATGCGGTCGTCACGCGTCTCCTCGAAGGCTCGCGCATCCGCCAGCAGGCAGTCGCTCGCCGGTTCGTCGAGCGCTTCCGCGACCTCCAGAACGAGCCCCTCCGCGGACTCGGCTGGCGGCAGTGGATCGACCGGTTCAGCGAGCTCACGCAATGGGATCTCGATCTCGTCGCCGCAAACGAGACGGGACTCTACGAGTCGCTTCAAGGACTCTATCCCGATCTACGTCGCGAGTTCGCGCTGTATATGAAGCGGGCGTATCCGGACTGGCTCCGCAATCTCGAGGGCGACCGGCCGCCGTTATCGATCGACATCGTGCCCGAGTTCCTGCTGCCGATCTTCCAGACGGACAGGCAGGCGCTGTTCATCGTCATCGACTGCCTGCGACTGGATCAGTGGCGGGTGCTCGAGCCGATCATCGCGCCGATGTTCGACATCGAGACCACGCACTATTTCAGCGTGCTGCCGACGGCCACGCCGTACTCGCGCAATGCGTTGTTCAGCGGGCTCTTTCCGGGTGAGATCGCGGCCCGCTTTCCCGACTGGTGGGGCGAGCGCGAGGACGAGACGCTCAACGCGCACGAACGCCAGTTGCTCGAGGCACAGCTTGCCGAGGGCGGCTCGAAGATTCCGGTGCGCTATGAGAAGGTGTCGACGGCGGCCGAAGGCGACGACGTCGAGCGCCGACTTGCACGCGTGATCGCGCCCGAAGGGATCTCCGCCTTCGTGTTCAACTTCGTGGATCTGCTCACGCACGGGCGCTCCGAGTCGGCGATCCTGTACGAGGTCGCGCGCGACGAGATTGCGCTCCGGCAGATCACGCAGCAGTGGTTCCGGCGTTCCGCGTTGTTCGCGGTGCTCCAGGAAGCCGCGCGGCGCAACCTCAAGGTGCTCGTCACGAGCGACCACGGATCGATTCACTGCCGCACGCCCGCCACCGTGTTCGCCAAGCGCGACGCCACGCAGAATCTCCGCTACAAGTTCGGCGAGGATCTCCGCGCCGAGAATCCCGAACAGGGTTTGCTGTTCACGAATGAGGATTTGTTGAAGTTGCCGAGGCGGGGGATGGGCGCGAATACGTTGCTGGCGACGGGGGATTCGTTCTTCGTGTATCCCACGAAGCTGCGCGAGTACCAGAATCGGTATCGCGGCTCCTTCCTGCACGGTGGGGTCACGCCCGAGGAGTGCATTCTCCCGGTGTCGCTGCTCACACCGCGGCGCTGAGCGAGCGCGAACCGATGAGCCAATCGTCCGCAGCGCGCCCAGTATCGACCTATCGCCGGCTCTTGCCGTTCCTCCGCCCGCACTGGTGGCGGATGACCGGCAACGTCGTGTGCAACATGCTCGGCGCCGTGATTGGCGCGTTCGCCTTCACGCTGCTCATCCCGTTCCTGAACAAGCTCTTCGGCAAACAGAATCCGCTGCCGAAGGACGCGGGCTGGATCACGCGCGTCCAGGAAGACACGATCGGCCGGATCATGCAAACCGGCAGCGCGACGCATTCGCTGGCGGTGGTCATCGTCGTGATCGTCGTCATGGTCGCGGTGAAGAACGTGTTCGTCTGGATGGCAGGGCAATTCGGCGCGTCGCTGCAGGAATACGTCACGCGGGATCTCCGTGATCGCGTATTTCAGCACATGCAACGGCTGCCGCTGCGCTACTTCCAGCAGACGAAGGTCGGGCAGATCATCTCGAAGATTCTGTCCGACACCGACCAGACGAAGGCGCTCGTCACGGAGCTGGTGACGCGCACCGTGCAGAATGTCGCGACGGTGATCTCGACCATCGCGCTGCTGCTCGCCATGAGCAAGAAGCTCACGCTGATCTCGCTCGTGATCGCGCCGCTGCTCACCCTAGCGCTCCAGCCGCTGCTCCGGAAGCTGCGCAAAGGGTATCGCCGCAGCCGCAACGATTTCGGCGAGGCCACGAGCGTGCTCCAGGAAGTCGTCAGCGGCGTGCGTCTCGTGAAGGCTTTCGGCGGCGAGCCGTACGAAGACGAGCGCTTCGGTTCGGCGAGTCACCGCTTCTCGGAAGGAATGGTGCGGATCAATCGCGTGTCCGCGCTCTCGCAGCCGCTCACTGAAGTGATCGGCATGTCGATCGCCGTGCTGATCCTCTGGATCGGTGCGGTGGACGTATTGAACAACACGGGCATGGACGCCGGCAGCCTCATCGTCTTCATGACGCTGGTGATGCAGCTCCTGCCGCCATTCAAGCAGTTGTCGCAGACACCGACAACGGCCCAGCAGTCGCTGGCCGCCGCCGAGCGTCTGTTCGAGGTGCTTGACCAGACGACGGAGCAGGAGCGCGATCGCGGGACGAAATCGCTCCCGCGCATCGAGAAGGGGATCACGTTCGATCGCGTCTCGTTCGCATATGACGACGAGCCCGTCCTGCGCGACATCAGCTTCACTGCGTCGAAGGGATCGGTCGTCGCGCTCGTGGGGGCGAGCGGCGCGGGGAAGACGACGCTCGTCGATCTCATTCCGCGCTTCTACGAGCCGACCGCGGGCGCGATTCTGTTCGATGACGTCGATAGTCGCGAGATCAGGCTTGCGTCGCTCCGCGCGTTGACCGGGATCGTGAGTCAGGACACAGTGTTGTTCAACGATACCGTGCGCAACAACATTGCGTATGGCGCGGGCGCGAAGTTCACGAAGGAACAGATCGAGCAGGCGGCACGCGCCGCGAATGCACACGATTTCATCATGGCCCTCCCGCAGCGCTACGACACGGTGCTCGGCGAGCGCGGCACGAGACTGTCGGGCGGCCAGCGGCAGCGTCTCGCGATCGCCCGCGCGCTGCTCGTCGATCCGCCGATCCTCATCCTCGACGAGGCCACATCGGCGCTGGATACCGAGTCGGAACGACTCGTGCAAGAGGCCGTCGATCGCTTGCTGGCCAACCGCACCGTCTTCGTCATCGCGCACCGGCTCTCGACGATCGTGACCGCGAACCTCATCATCGTGCTGGATCGCGGGCGCATCGTCGAGCGTGGAACGCACGCCGAGCTCCTCGCCCGTCGAGGGGCATACTATCGTCTGCATTCCCTTCAGTTCCGCGACGAGCGGGTTCCCGCCAGCGTCTGATCGCTCTCATATGCGCGTCCTGTTCTACACGGGGGACAAGCAGTGGTCGGGTAGCACGCGCGTGACGCTGACGGCGGCGCGCGGCCTTGCATCGCGCGAGCATCAGATCACGATCGCCTGCTGCGGCGACAGCGAGCTCGATGTCAAAGCGCGCGACGCGGGCATCGACACGATTGCCATCAACGCGGAGTCGACCACAGCGGGCGGCGCGTGGGATCTCCGGAAGGTGCTCAAGGAACGGTTCATCGAAGTGGCCATCGTTGGCACTGAGCGCGATCATCTCATCGTCGCGTCGGCCATGCGCTTTGCCGAACGCGGCGGCGTATTGCGACGGGTGCCGTCCTTCGCCGGAGTCGACGTCCAGCGCGTGAGTCGCATGGCGCTGCGCATGGCGGCAGCAGGCGTCATCGTCACGACCGAACGAGAGCTGCACGACCTGCATACCGAAGCCTTTCCCATTCCACCCACGATCGCACCGCTCGGTGTCGACGCGGCAGCGTACGACAACGTCGAGCCGCTGTCGCGAGAAGAGCTCGGAGCGCCGCGGCGCGGCCTGCTGGTCGTCTGTAGCTACGATCCGTCCGGACGTCAGCGAATGGCGACCGTGTTTCGCACGCTCGCGCTGCTCGCGCCACGCCACAGTAATCTCCACGCGGTGGTGATCGGTCCCGGCTCCGCCGAAGACGATGTGCGCATGCACGCGTCGGCCCTCGGCGTCAGCCCGGCCGTGACGTTTCTCGGTGAGATCGACGAGCCGATTCGCGCCTTGCGCGCCGCGGACGCGGGATGGGTCGTATCCAACGGCGACGCGGCGGCATTCGCGGCGCTCGATTTCATGGCGCTTCGCATTCCCGTCATCGCCGAGCGCTCGCCGCTCACGCAGCACTATGTCGCCAACGGGATCACCGGTCTTCTGCTCGCGCCGGGCGATCCGTCGTTCACCGCGTCGAACGTCGCGGAATTTCTCACGACGACGGATAAGCGCATCGCGATGGGCAACGCGGGTCGCACGCGCGTGCAGCGAGATTTCTCGCTCGGCGGCATGGTCGACGGATTCGAGAAAGCGGTGAACGCGGCGGGCGATCGCACGCGCTGGACGGCCACGCGGTGAGCACCGCGAGCACCGTTCAGCCGACGTTCGCCCACCGCGCCGAGTACGCGGCGATTCGTGGCGCGGTGGCCGCGGTCGAGAAGCTGAGCTTCTCACGCGCCGGCGGGGTCGGCGCGCGCATCGGCAGGTTCGGCTACGCCCCACTTGGCATTCGCCGCGCGGTGGTCGAGCGTCAACTGGCGGCAGCGCTTCCCGAGCTCAGTGACGCGGAGCGTGACCGCATCGCACGCGAAGCGTATGCGCATCTCGGACGCACGAGCGTGGAGACCGCCGTGCTTCCGTCGTACAGCGCGTCCGACATCCTCGGTCTGTTCGAGGATGTGGAGGGATGGTCGCTCGTCGAAGACGGGCTCGCGCAGAATCGCGGCTTGATCGTGGTCACCGGCCATCTTGGCAACTGGGAGCTCGGCGGCGCGTATGTCGCGGCCCGAGGGTTGCCGATCGATGCGGTGGCAAGGCACATGGCGAATCCGCTCTTCGATCACTACCTGACGGCGACGCGCGAGCGCATTGGCATGACCGTGGTCCACGATGACGAAGCGGTGCGACGGATTCCGCGCTCATTGCGCGCGGGTCACGTCACCGCGTTTCTCGTCGATCAGGGCGCGGTCGGTCTTGCGTCCACGTGGGTGCCGTTCTTCGGACGGCTGGCGAAGACGCCGCGCGGTCCGGCGGTCTTCGCGCTGCGACTGGGAACTCCCGTGCTCTTCGCCGTGGCACTGCGACAGCCGTCGGGACGGTATCGTCTGTCCTTCGAGCCCGTGAACGTCGCCGACACTGGCGACCGCGAAGCTGACGTCGATCGGATCGTGGCCGAGTATACCGCGACGCTCGAGAAGTGGGTGCGTCGCGCGCCCGAGCAATACTTCTGGCATCATCGGCGCTGGAAGCATCAGCGTCCTGGCACGCCGAAGGAGTTGGGAGATCCGCTATGAGTCGTGCGACCGATCGGTTGAAGACCGACAAGCGTGCGTGGTTCGGCATTGGCGTGATCGTGCTGCTCGCCCTCATGGCCATCGCGGCGCCGCTCGTCGCGCGTCACGATCCGTTCGGCGTGGATCTCATCAACTCGCTACAACCGCCGTCGTGGTCGCACTGGTTCGGGACGGACATTCAGGGGCGCGATGTGTGGGCCCGGCTGGTGTACGGCTCGCGCGTGTCACTTTCCGTCGGCGTCATCTCGCAGGGGATCGCGCTCTCGCTCGGCGTCGTGCTCGGGCTGCTTTCCGGCTACTATGGCCGGTGGATCGACGAGCTCGTGATGCGCCTGGCGGACGTCACGCTCGCGTTTCCGACGCTGCTGTTGCTCATCGCGCTCGTCGCCGCGTTGCAACCGTCGCTCACGGTCGTGTTCATCACGATCGGTGTCGTCGGCTGGGCGGGGATGGCGCGCCTGGTGCGCGGACAGGTCCTCGTCGTCCGCGAGCTCGAGTTCGTGCAGGCCGAAGAGGCGCTCGGCGCGACAGATGTCAGGATTCTCATTCGACATATCTTGCCGAGCGTGGTGGCGCCCGTCGTGATCGCGGCGACGCTGGGGGTTGCGGGCGCCATCATGGCCGAATCCTCGCTCTCCTTCCTCGGCCTCGGCGTTCAGCCGCCGACGCCGAGCTGGGGTGCGATGATCGCAGACGGCCGCGACCTCTACCAGCTTCGCCACGCGCCGTGGACGTCGCTGTTTCCAGGCCTCGCCATCGGCGCCGCGGTGCTGGGCTTCAATCTCCTGGGCGATGCGCTTCGTGATGCGCTCGACCCGCGCGCTCTCCGCGCCGCGATTCCTCGCGGTGCAGGCCTCAACGACATCTCGCGTCCGTGACCTACGACGTCGCTGCCCTTCGCCGTGCGGAATTCCCGTGGGCGGAAACGGGTGAGACCATCTTCCTGAACCATGCGTCGACGGGGCCGCTGCCACAGCGAACCGTGCGAGCGCTCGAGGAGTGGGCGCATCTTCGCGCGAACCCGCATCGCATCTCGCACGACCTCCAGTTCGATTCGCTGGCGAAGGCGCGTTCGAACGTCGCGCGGTTGATCGGCGCGGACGTCGCGGAGATCGCGTTGGCCACGAACACGACGTATGGGCTGAATCTCGCCGCGTTCTCGCTGCCGTTGAAGGAAGGCGACGTCGTGATCACGCCGGACGGCGAGTTTCCGGCGAACGTGTATCCGTGGATGCAGCTCGCGAAGCGGCGCGGTGTGGAGTATCGCCGGGTGACGTGCGACGAACAGGTTCTCGACGTCGAGCGGCTCGCACGCGAGCTGGAAGACGAGAGCGTTCGCGCAGTGAGCGTCTCGTGGGTGCAGTTCGCGACCGGTGCGCGCGTGGATCTCGCCGCGCTCGGCGCGCTATGCAATGAGCGCGGCGTGTACTTCGTTGTGGACGCGATTCAGGGTCTGGGACCACTCACGCTCGACGTGAGCACGATGCACATCGACATCCTGGCGTGCGGTGCGCAGAAGTGGCTCTTGTCGCCGTGGGGGGCTGGCTTCGTGTACGTGCGTCGTGGATTGATCGAGCAACTCGAGCCGCACGACGTGAGCTGGCTCGCTGTGCGTGGGGCGGATGACTTCAGCCGGCTCGTGGACTACGAGCTGGAGTGGCGCGACAATGCGCGGAAGTTCGAGTTCGTGACCGTGCCGTTCCAGGATCTCGCCGCGATGAACTCGACGCTCGAGCTGTTTCAGGAGCTCGGGCTCGAATCGATGTCGCGACACATGCTCGGCCTCGCACAGCATGTGGTGGACTGGACAGCGGATCGTGGCGATGTGGAGCTGGTGACGCCGCGGGCTCCAGACCGTCGGGCCGGGATCGTGTCAGTGCGGCCGAGGGATGCGGTGCACGCCAGCGAGCGTCTGAAGATCGCGAATGTCGCGCACTCGTTGCGCGAAGGAGCGATTCGTCTCTCGCCGCACTGCTACAACACGATCGAAGAGATCGATCGCGCGTTGGAGGTCATCGTCGGTCAGGTGTGATGCTTGGGGGCCACTCGCGAGAGAGAGGCGCAACGTCCGGATCGGGCAGCAACGGGAACTGCGGACAGGTCTCGAACGGGACTGCTCAACTGCGATGGCTCTCTCGCGATGCCCCGCTACCGAACCTTCACCAATCCGTAGGTTCGCGCGCCCTTTCGGACGAGCACGAACTCACCCGCGAGAATATCCTCATCGCGCAGTTTCTCACGCTCCGGGCCAAGCCGGCGGCCATTCAGATAGACGCCGCCCTGCTGCAGCATCCGACGCATCTCGCCCTTGCTCTTGAACAGCGCCTCGGAGCCGGTGCAGACCGCGTCGAGAATGTCGTGCGTCGTCAATTCCGTGCGCTCGGCGTTCGGCTCGAGCGTGAACACCGGGATCTCGTTCTGCAACGCGTGCAGCGCGTCGCGCGACAACGACAGCGGATCCGCGCCGCCGAACAACAGCCCCGAGACTTCTCGCGCCGCGGCGAGCGCCGCATCGCCATGCACGATGCGCGTGACTTCGCTTGCCAGCGCGCGCTGCGCACTGCGCAGCTCGGGACTCGTCTCGGTCTCGCGATCGAGCTCTTCGATCTCTTCCTGGCTCAACAGCGTGAAGAACCGGAGATAGCGCCCGACGTCGCGGTCGTCGACGTTCACGAGGAATTGATAGAACTTGTACGGCGAGGTCAGCGACGCATCGAGCCACACCGCGCCGCCTTCCGTCTTTCCGAACTTGGTGCCGGCCGCGGTCGTCACGAGCGGCGCCGTGATCGCGTGCGCGTCCAGGCCGGCCGCGCGCCGAATCAGCTCGATGCCCGCCGTGATGTTACCCCACTGATCGCTGCCGCCCATCTGCAGCCGCACGTCGTAGCGACGCCGCAGCTCCAGGAAGTCGTAGGCCTGCAGGAGCATGTATGAGAACTCCGTGTACGAGATGCCGGCTTCCATCCGGCCCTGAACGGAGTCCTTCTGCAACATGTAGTTGACCGTGAAGTGCTTGCCGACGTCGCGCATGAAATCCACCGCGCGCAGCTCGACCAGCCACTCCGCATTGTTCACTAGGATCGCGGCGTTGGCGCCGCCGA
>Ga0308175_100003882_pt1 | contig 10411 bp, 12 predicted proteins | sample PhyCR1_3_FD_203893 | JGI IMG/M metagenome (GOLD analysis project Ga0308175, IMG submission 203893) | Soil microbial communities from UC Gill Tract Community Farm, Albany, California, United States - DLSLS.C.R1 | ecosystem: Environmental > Terrestrial > Soil > Agricultural land | place: USA...
CCGGTACATGTTCCTCAGCGTGAGCATCCTTGGAGCAACGGTCAGCCCGTACCTCCTGAACTTCTATTCTTCGGGCACGGTGGAGGAGAAGCTCACCGAGAAGGAACTCTGGGTCAACAGCACGACGGCGTATCTCGGGATGTGTTTCGGCGGCGCCGTGTCGATGGCGGTGCTGGTCACAAGCGCCATGGTGCTCGGGTCGAAACACATTAGGGTCGACTCGTACGAGCAGGCCGCGTTGATGTTCGTGCCCGTCTTCCATCGATGGGCCGTCGCCTTATTCGCGTGCTCGCTGGGTATCGGCTGTTTCGGCGCATCGGTCGAAATCGCGTTGAACGCCGGGTACGCGTTCTCGCAGGCGCTCGGGTGGACCTGGGGAGCGAGCAAGGAACGCCGGGACGCGGCCCGATTCACCACCGCGTTCACCCTCGTGACCATCGCAGGCGCGGTCATCGCGCTCACGGGGTTCGACCCTCTGCGGCTCACGATGATCTCCCTGGCGCTGACGGTGGTGATCATGCCAATTATCGTGCTGCCGTTCCTCGCGTTGATGAACGACAGCCGATACGTCAAGACGCATACGAGCGGGCCGATCGGCAATTCGTTTCTTGCGGCGCTGACGCTGCTCGGCGCGCTGCTCGCGATCGTCGTCGTGCCGCTGGAGATCTTCGGTGGCTGACCTGCACCTGGCGCGCGACCTCGAAGACAAACGCGTTGTCGACCGGAATGGCCGCGAGCTGGGGCGCGTCGATCGCGTCGTGCTTGCGCAGCCGCGCGACGGCATGGCGCACGTGATCGCGATCGAGATTGGCCCAACGGCACTCGGAGCCAGACTCCATCCCGTCGTGGGACGTATCGCCCGTGGGATCGAGCACGTATTCCGACTCGAGGATGGCCGCCCGGTGCGAGTGCCGGTCGAGCAGATCGACAGCGTGGGCGACACCGTGAAGCTCACCCTTGCCGCCGGCGACACGGCGTCGCTCGAGGTCGAGCAGCGGCTGCGGTCGTTCGTCCGTCACTTCCCGGGCGCGTGAAGAACATGAGCGCAACAGACGTACGGGAATTCCGTCTCGACGAGGTCCTCGGCCGCCAGGTGCATGCGCGCAATGGCGTGAACATCGGGCGGCTCGAGGAGCTGCGCTGCTCGGGACCGGTCCCCTACGAAGTGACGGAGTACGTCATCGGTCTGGCGGGTCTCTTCGATCGGCTGCACCTGATTCGCGCGGTCATCGGGTTGAAGCCGAACGGCTTCATCGCCACGGCGCGCCAACTGGATCTCACGGACCCGTCGAGGCCGCTCCTGACGTGCGACCTGTCGGAACTGCGTCGGCTGTAGTGGACCAGTTGCCAGTTACCAGTTCCCGGTTGCCGGTTGCCAGTCATCAGTTGCCAGTAATCACCGCCGCGCGGGGGCAGCCGCGTCCTGCCCGCGCTATGATGCGGAACATGGCTGACGATACCTGGCCGGCACTGCCGTACGAACGCTGGAAGGACACCTATGCGACGCTGCACATGTGGTCGCAGATCGTGGGGAAGATCACGCTCGCGCTCGCTCCGCCTCTGAATCACTCGTGGGGGATCTCGATGCATGTCTCGTCCAGAGGCCTGACAACCCCGCTCCTGCCGTACGGACCGCGCGCGTTCACGATCGAGTTCGACCTGATCAGTCATCAGTTGCTGGTGCGCACGACGGATCGTGACGAACGCGAGTTGCCGCTGGCGGCGCAGTGCGTGGCGGATTTCTATCGCGATTTGATGGCGCTGCTCGACGACATGAAAATGCCAGTGAAGATCTGGACGATGCCGGTGGAGATTCCGTCACCGATCCGCTTCACCGAAGACCGGCAGCACTGCGAATACGACCCAGTAATGGCGAATCGCTTCTGGCAGATTCTCGTGCAGGTGGAGCGGGTGTTCCGCGACTGCCGCGCGTCGTTCATCGGCAAGTGCAGCCCTGTGCAGTTCTTCTGGGGCAGTTTCGATCTGGCGGTCACACGCTTCTCCGGCCGACCCGCGCCGCCGCGCGAAGGACCGGCGTTCATGCGCGAGGCTTATTCGCACGAAGTGATCAGCCACGGCTTCTGGCCGGGCAGCGGGCCGGTGCTCGAACCCGCGTTCTACGCGTACGCGGTGCCGGAACCTGAGGGACTGAAAACGGCGGCGGTCGCGCCGGCGGAGGCGTACTATCACCGGGAGCTCGGCGAGTTCATCCTTCCATACGACGCCGTAAGGACTGCGTCATCACCGGACCGGTTGATCGCGGATTTTGTCGATAGTACCTATGATGCGGCCGCAACGCTCGCACACTGGGACAGGAAGGCGCTCGAGCGCCAATAGGGCGCGGCCATTTTCAAATCCCAACTTCCAACGCCCAACTCCCAAGGATCTCCGTCAGAGCCCAAACGTCGCCATCGGCATGTTGTCTTCGAGCTGCTTCCGGTATTTCTCGACCAGTCTCGCATTGGCCGGCGACGCGGTGCCGCTGAACGCGCCGCCGAGCATGATCTCCTGGTTCGGCTCCTCGTTCTGCTTGATCTGCGCGGCGATCTTGGCGAAATCGATGTCCACGAGCGGAAGATTCAGCGACTTGTAGGCTTCGCTGCGAATCCAGCGGTACTCCGAGAGCGACAGTCCGGCTTCGTTCAGCGCGTCGACCTGCGCGTGCTTGGCGTCGAGCCAGCTTGCGGCGAGGTCGCGATACGCCGCAATCAACTGCGGGAGGTCGGTGACGTTGGCTTCCTTCTTATCAGTCAGCGCTTTGTACTTGCGCTGCAGGACCTCGAAGTTCTGACCGAGTCGCGCCCGCACGCGCGTTTGCACCTGCACGAACTTATCGACCTGACTCTGCGTCAACGCGCCGCCGGAGGGGATCAGAAACGGCGTTTTGACCTGAACGCCCTCTTCGAGCTGCGGAATTTTCCCGAGTTCCGCGAACTGCGTCGCGGTTGACTTGAGCTGCGCGTACCCTGACTTCGCTTTCCCGTAGATGTAGTAGCCGACGCCAGCGGCGGCAACGCAGCCGAGGGCGAGCACGACGAGACAGCCGATCGCGACCTTCTTCATGGACGTACTCCGGCGTGGATGCTTGGGGGCAGCAGATTATATGTCCGTTTGCCCTCCGCCGTTGCTGGCACCGAACGATCAGGGGATCGCCGTGAGCACCGACAGCCAGGGCCCAATCGCGCAGATCAGCATCACAATCGTCAGCGCGCTGAGCGTTTTGAATCTGCCGGCGCTGTAGAGCAGCACCGCGAGGACGCAAGACGCACCCTTGGCCATCAGCAAGGTCGTCGCGGGGCCCGCTACGCCCATCCAGGCAACGAGGATCGGATTCCCCTCCGCGGCGGGACCGAAAATCTGGACGGCGGCAAACGTGATCAGACCATCTGCGAGCTGCAGGGCGATGAAGACGGCGAGGACGGCGCGCGCGATTCGCACGCCGTCTGTTGTGCACGCAGATTGCCGACGGAAATGCCCGAAACTGGCCGGAAATTGCGATATTCTGGAAAGTTAGTCAGCCTCCAGGGCGCCTTTCTTCGGCACCCGGGAAGCTCGATTCGAGCGGACCGAACGCTCAGCGGCGCCGCAGCGACGCTTTGTACGGCGTCACTTCACCGGCGGCGACGTCGGCGTCGAACGACATCGACTCGTATCCCTCGGCGCGAATCTCCACGCGATGGCGACCTGGCGTCACCCCGAGCGGCTGCACGTTGGGACCGAAGTCAGCACCCGTCCCCATGTACTTCCCGTCAATGAACACGGACGCCGTGGGCGGATCGATCTCGAAACTGACGCCGCCGCTCGTCGCTGCGGCGGCGCCGGGCTGGACGTCGACGGTGTCAGGATTTCCGCGATCGTACGGGTAACCAGAACTGTTGGGAGACGTCGACGGATAGCTCGTCGATGGGTCATTCGGCGGCGGGTAGTTTGACGACGGATCGTTGGCCGACGGGTAAGGGTAATTCGGCGCGGGGTAGTTCGACGGGTAATTCGCAGACGGATAGTTCGACGGCGGATATGGATAAGCTGCCGGCGGATACGTCCCGTATGGGTAGCTCGGGGCTGGATACCCGCTGTAGTAGGGATAGGACGGATACGGGTAGCCGTACGAGTACGGATAGCCCGACCAGTAATAACCGGACCACGTCACCGGATACCCCGCCCAGACGCCGATGCCGAGGCTGATTCGAGGACTGAAGCGGTAGTACGGCCTGTAATACGAATACGGACGGTAATAGCCGCGGTTGACGATGACGGTCCTGGGAACGTAGACGGGCCGCGAGCGGGCAACGGCCGAACCGCGTGTGACGGCGCCGTGACCGCCACGCCGCTGAGCGAGCGCCGGCGTCGCAAACGCCGCGATACCGACAGCGACCGCGACCGGGGTGACGAACCTGCTTATGGACATATGTCCCTCTATATCAACGGCGTTGCCAACCCTGGCTCCTCGATTTTGCGGCGCAAATCGTCGGTGTTCAATGGGGACGGGACGTCAACCGTCCGTCGGCGTGGACACGTGATCGGAGATGCTGCCCTCAAATGACCTCCAGGGACCCAGTGACCGTCGTTCCCAACAATTTGCACAATCTGTCGGAGATGCCTGTGGTGCCCTCTGACGGCACGCTGGTCGTCTCGTTGTGGATGCCGGATCGACTACGGGCGGTGACTACTTCGGCCTGCCGCCGCTGCCCGACACGGCTTCCCGATCGTGTGGTCCGAAACACCGACAGGACAGAGCCGACTGCGTTGGCCGAGCGGCAGGGTCTGACCCCAGATGTACAGACGACTCCCCGAAATGGGGTCAGACCCCAATTATGGCATCGTCGCGCCCAATCGGGGTCAGACCCCAAACGGCGGCGCGCGCGGGCGCCTCTAACCTCGAACCTCTTCTAACTTCGAACCTCTAACCTCTAACCTCTAACCTCTATTGCGGGCACGTCGTCGAGCGTCCGTTCAATCCTTCGCTCTGCCGTTCGAACGTCGCCGAAATCCCGCCGCCCGCGTAATTCACATGGACGATGTAAAGGCTGTCGAAGTCCGTTGACGCCCACGCCGGCACCGTGGCGGCGCCGCCGTAGCGATTCATGATGTCCTGCACGACCTGCTGCAGATAGATGTGCTCCCACGCCACGAAGATCGTCGTGTTCGCTTTGGACGATCGGATGATCAGCGATTCCAGCGATGAGGTGTCCGTGTACCCGTAGTGGGTATTTACGGACCGCCCCGCGCGGATCGCGGTGGGTTCAATCGTGGCGAGCGGTCGCACGTAATAAAAGCTGCCTGCGGGGTCGGAGATCTTGACCGCCGGGTCGGGCGCGTACAGGAAATCCGGCGTTCCGAAGCGACCCAGGAGCACGTCCGGCAAGGCCAACGCGCGGTTCAGTCCCTGACACGAGAGATTGCCGAGACCCGACGACGGTTTTTCGCCGTGACGGAAGAAGACGATCGTCTGCTGGGCGGACGCGACCGACGCCGAACCGACGAACGCGAGCGCGGAAAAGAGGACGACCGAACGAACGCGGGAGCGAAAAATCACGAACACCTCGAGTGTCGTTCGCAGGGTGACCGCTCACCTTGGCACTCAACGCGCCATGCGATCAAGCAGAGCATTAAGTTGGGTGCGGGTGCGCGTGCGCGTGCGCGTGTGCGTGCGGGTGCGCGTGCGGGTGCGGGTGGTGGGGGTGCGCGTGCGGGTGGGGGTGCGCGAGTGCGTGCGGGTGCGAGTGCGCGTGCGGGTGCGAGTGGGGGTGCGCGTGCTCGAGTGCGTGCGGGTGGGAGTCTGCGTGCAAGACGCGGGGACGCAGGGTGCAGCCAACGTCAGTCGTGGCCGGAAAGCTTTTTCAGTGCTGCCGCGGCCTGACTTGCGCGTTTGTGCGCGGCGGTGACCGCAGCCTGCGCGTCGGGAATGCGACCTTCTGCCTTCTCGCGTTCTTCGCGCGCTATCTTGTGCGCCGCTTCCGCACGTTCGAGATCAGCGGTTGCTTCCTTCACCGCACTCCGCGCTTTCTCGACGGCATCGACCGCTCGTCGTTCTTCGCGGGCCAGACGCGCGGATTCGAACTCGTCGCGGCGCACCGCCTGTTCCGCTTCGCGCACCGCGCGCTCGCTCGACGCAACCTCCTGCCGCGCCGCCGTAACGGCGCGGGCGTCCGGCTTGGGCTGCGCGTCGCGGTGTCCTCGTCCGCGATGGGCGGGTTGTGGTCGCGTCTTCGAGGCGTGCCCCTGAACGCGAGCAGACGACGGAACAGGTGCCGCTGTCCGCTTCGCGCCGCCGATGCTGAGGCCCGCGAGCATTTCGAAACCGCCGGGCTGCAATGTTTTGTCGAGCCGTCCCGGTTGAACGCCGGCGGCCGGCAAGGCACGCAGGGTGTTGATGACGCCCTGCCGCGTCGCGTCCGTGAGGGGATGCGACGACGTCTGCAGGATCTTCAGCGTGGCTTTCAGGGCCGACTCGGTCGCCTCGTCGTGCACTTTTCCCGCGGCGCGGACGTCCCCCTCGCGTCCGCCGAGCACCGCCTTGTGCGCGTGACGGAGGTTCTCGGCAGCCGCAATGAGCGCGTCCCACTCGTCGCGATCGCGCCAATAAATTTGATTGACGGCCCACGCTGGTACCGACGGCTTGACCCGCTCACGGATCCGCGCGCCTTCGCGTCCGGCGCGCTTTGCGAGCGCGTTGCGCTCCGCCGTGAACTCGTCGAGCGGCAACTGATACAGCCGGTCGATGTCCGCCTCGAGGCCCGTCATCTGCTCAGCATAATGCGTCAGGTATCAGCCGTTTCGGGTTCGGGGTGGCATGGCGGTTGTAACCGGTCCGCACATGGCCACCACATCTCTGCAGGACCCACACCCCGCGGATCCGCGCCCGCAGGAACCGAAGCCCGAGTACCACCAGAAGAAGATCGATCCTCCCGGGCATGAGGGTGAGATGACGCCGCGGGCCGACCACGGGGAACAGTCATACGTCGGGCTCGGCCGGCTGAAGGACCGGGCGGCGCTCGTCACGGGCGGCGACAGCGGCATCGGCCGCGCAGTCGCGCTCGCGTTCGCGCGCGAAGGCGCCGACGTCGCGATCAGCTACATGCCGCAAGAGGACCGCGACGCGGACGAGACAGTGAAATGGATCGAGGACGCCGGCCAAAAAGCGCTGCGCCTGCCCGGCGACATCCAGGAGGAGCAGCACTGCCGGAACATGATCGATCGCGTGTTCGACGCATTCGGACAGCTCGACATCCTCGTCAACAACGCCGGCTTCCAGCGCACGTACGAGTCGATCGATGACATCACGACCGAGGAATTCGAGCGGACCTTCAGGACGAACGTCTTCGCGATGTTCTGGTTGTGCCGCGCGGCGCTGCCGCGTATGAAGGCGGGCAGCGCGATCATCAACACCGCGTCGATCCAGGCGTTCGACCCCAGTCCGTCACTGCTCGCCTATGCGCCAACGAAGGCGGCCATCGTCAACTTCACCAAGGCGCTCGCACCCACGGCGATGAAGTCGGGGGTCCGCGTCAACGCTGTCGCGCCCGGACCGGTGTGGACGCCGCTGATTCCGTCCACGATGCCGGAGGATCAGGTCAAGCGGTTCGGCGGCGACACCGCATACGGACGCGCTGCGCAGCCGGTCGAACTCGCGCCGCTTTACGTGTTCCTCGCGTCCAATGAATCACGCTTCGCAACCGGCGAAGTGTACGGCGCGACGGGTGGCCAAACGCCGTACTGAAACTTGATGCGACACCCAACGCGTCGATCCGAGCGACTGATGACATAAGAGGTCAGGAGAGTGATTTTCAGCGCCCGGTCACTTATGCAGTGAGCACGCCTTCTCCTGGTCTCCTGGCCTCCTGTTTCTGTCGTGGGGATCGGATCTGCGGCTGTCGCTAAATCCAGAAGACGACGGCCGCGATCAGTGTGGGCAACGCGGCGCCCGCGAACAGGCGCGCGGGGGACACCGCGTCGTCGAAAAAGCGCGCGAGGAGCGCCTGGCCTGCGGGGTTCGGCGCGTTCGCGATTACAGTGAGGCCGCCGCCGACGACGGCTCCTTCGACGACCGCGCGCTGAAACGCCGGACCAAGGTTTGGAACGAGCGTCGCCAGGTACGTGATCAGGGCGTTGTCGTTGAACGACGTCAGCAACGCGGACCCGACGAACAGCGCCGAGGCGGAAAGGCTGGCGAGCACGGGCGCGATCCACCAGCCTTGCAGGCCTCCGTGGATGACGAGGCCCGCCAGAAAGAATCCGACGAGCAGCGGCGTGCGGAGTTCGAGCTTTGCCTGGTATCGCGCGGTCGCGCGCAGAAAGCCGAGGAAGAACAGGAAGGCGCCGATGAACAGGGCCGGATAGTGCGCTGTGATCACCGTCCATGCCATGAACACGATGTGGACGGCAACAATCCACGACGGAACCGGCACGAGCGCGAGCGCGCCGGCTTCCTCGTCGGGCTCCTCCACGTCAGCCTGTGCGGGGCGCAGCGCGAGAACCGCAAACTCGCGTCGGAAGACCGCGTAGTACGCGGCTGTCGAGATGACGATCGCGAGCACCGCGCGCCAACCGAGGTGCGTCAGCATGTATCCGGTCGTCCAGCCCCAGGGCCGAGCGACCATCAGGACTGCCGGCGCAGCGAAGTGGGTGAGCGTGCCGCCGATCGAAACATTGACGAAGAGCAGGCCGAGCGTCCCGTAGCGCAGCGCGGGCGACGGACGCAGGTCGAAGAACTGACGCGCCAGCAGGAGCGCGGCAATCGTCATGGCGCCCGGTTCCGTGATAAAGGACCCGAGCAGGGGACCGATGATCAGGATCGACGCCCACCAGGCGGCCGGCGTCGCGCCCGCCAGGTTCGCGACTCGCCGCAGCGCGCCTTCGGCAAAGCCGACGACGGGACGCGTCGAGGCCATCGCCATGATCACCACCACGAACAGCGCCTCTGAGTAGTCGACGGTCTCGCTGAAGTAACGCGCGGCGACGTCCCAGCCGGCGTACGCGCAGACCGCGATCAGGAGGACGACGGCCCAGACACCGAAGACCACTTCGACCTCGCCGAGCAGGTGCAGGATCTCGGCGGCGATGCTTGGACCGATCGGACGCGAGGAGCGGCGCGCCTCCTCGTCGTGGCGATGCTGAACACGATGGGCGGCCGCCGTGATCCGGGCGGCGACGAACGTGTGGACCACCGCGAGCAGGAAAATCACCGTCGCGATTACGTTGAAGGGTTCCGTCTGGATGCGGCCGCCAAGAGTCGCTGCGAGGGTGGCCGCGGTGGGATACGAGGAGAGTGGGCGCGGAAACAGTGTTCCGGCGGCGTCCAGCATCGCCGACATTATAGTGAGGCGCACGGCGTGCGGAGTTGCGCGCGCGTATAATCATCGTGCCCGGTGTCCGGCCCTTCACGGATTTTTGCGACGTGCGCCCTTGCGCTGCTCAGTCTGTTCGCGAGGGCAGCCTCCGCTGCGCCGCCGGCCCGCACCTCGGCGACGCAGGAGCGCGAATACCAGGTCAAGGCCGCGTACATCTTCAACCTGCTGCCTTTCACCACGTGGCCCGCCACGGCCTTCCGATCGGGGAATGCGCCGCTGAACCTCTGTATCGCGAATCCGGATCCCTTCGGTGACGCCCTCCGCCAGACGTTTCAAAACGAGCACGTCGGCTCACATCCGGTCGCGATCGTCCAGGTGACCTCCCCGGGCGCCGTCATCGACTGCCACGTGCTCTTTGTCGGCGCCGATGCCGACCCGACGGGCGCACTCGAACAGGTCGCGCAGAACGCGCCCGTGCTGACCATCGGCGAGTCGACGCGGTTCGAGCAGCGCGGCGGCATGATCACGTTCGTGATCGACCAGGGGCGTGTCCGGTTCAATCTCAACCAGACCGCCGCCGCCAGAGTGAATCTTCAGTTCAGTTCCAAGGTCCTGCAAGTGGCCAGAGCTATTTCATGAGAGTTCGCGCTTTCGTGTTCGCGCCGTGCGTCCTCGCTGCGTGTCTGATGGCAGCGCCCGCCGCTGCGGCAGAAGACCCCGCCGCTCAACCCGACGCGCAGCTCAAACATCTGACGCTGGAGCAACTCGGGCAAGTCCTCGTCACGAGCGTGTCGAAAGAGCCGGAAGAAGTGTGGAACACCCCGGCGGCGATTTTTGTTCTGACGCACGACGACATCATGCGCAGCGGCGCGACCTCGATTGCCGACGTGCTGCGCCTCGCGCCTGGCGTGGAGGTCGCGCGGATCGATTCCTCGCGCAACTGGGTGGTCGGCGTGCGCGGCTTCGGCGACCAGTTCTCGAAGTCGCTGCTGGTGCTGGTCGACGGCCGGAGCCTGTACACGCCGCTCTTCGGCGGCGTGCACTGGTCGCTGCAGAACATGCTGCTCGACGACATCGACCGCATCGAGATCATTCGGGGGCCCGGGTCGACCGTCTGGGGC
>Ga0308175_100003883_pt1 | contig 10410 bp, 12 predicted proteins | sample PhyCR1_3_FD_203893 | JGI IMG/M metagenome (GOLD analysis project Ga0308175, IMG submission 203893) | Soil microbial communities from UC Gill Tract Community Farm, Albany, California, United States - DLSLS.C.R1 | ecosystem: Environmental > Terrestrial > Soil > Agricultural land | place: USA...
GGTGAAGCCGCGGTCACACAAGGCCTGGGCCGCCTCGGAGGCGTCCTGGCGGGCAATGAGGAAGTCGACGTCGTGGTCGGGCTCGGGCCCGCCCCAGGCCCAGAAGGCATAGCTGCCCATCAACGCGAAGGGGACCTCGGCGTTCTTGAGGGACGAGGCGGCGAGCTTGAGTGCCTCCCTCAGGTCGAGCTGTGGCTGCGCCTCCATGTCTAACCGCTACCCCACGCCCTGGTTCCTGAAGCGGGGGCGCGTGCTGCGTCGATCGTGGGGTAGGGGGCACGGGTGCGTGTGGCGACCTTCAACATCCTCAGCGGGCGCAAGCCCTCCGGGCGGGGTGCCGACCTCCATGAGCTGCGCGCGGCGGTGCGTGCGCTGGACGCTGACGTCCTTGGCCTGCAGGAGGTGGACCACAACCAGCACCGGTCCGACCTGGCCGACCTCACCGCCGTGGCGGCCGACGCCATGGGTGCCACCGAGCACCGGTTCGTCGCGGCGATCGCCGGCACTCCCGGCGCCACGTGGGTGGCGGCGACCGGGGAGGAGGAGCCGGGCACGGCGGCATACGGCATCGCCCTCCTCTCGCGCCGCCCGGTGCGGGGCTGGCAGGTCGTCCGGCTCCCATCGGTGCCCATCCGGGCGCCGATGCGGTTCGGCGACCGCATCCGTCCCTACCTGGTGCACGACGAGCCGCGCGTGGCCATCGTGGCGTCGGTCGAGACACCGCAGGGGATGGTGTCCGTGGTGAACACGCACCTGTCCTTCGTCCCCTGGTGGAGCGGACGACAGCTGCGCCGCCTCATGACGAACCTGCAGGGCCTCCGGCCGCCGGTCGTGCTCGTCGGCGACCTGAACATGGGACCGGAGCGGGCCACCAGGATCACCGGGATGCGGCCCGCCGCCCACCACCTCACCTTCCCGGTGGACCAGCCCCGCGAGCAGCTGGACCACGTCCTGCTCGGCGGTGCGCTCACGGTGGGCGCCAGCGCAGCACCGGAGCTGCCGGTGTCCGACCACCGGGCCCTGTGGGTCGACGTCGAGCGGGGCTGAGGCGTTTCGCGGCGGGCGCGCCGGGTACGGCACGACCGAGCCGAGGAGGACACATGGAAAGCGCCGAATCACATCTGAGGCCCGATGGGACCGTCTGGCCGCCTGTCACGCCCGACATCCCGCCGCCCCCGGGCTACCACGACCCGACGGAGGACGACGGGGCCGACCCGACCGCGGGTGACGCCGTCGCCGACGTCAAGCCGGACGAGGAGGCCTGACCTCCTCACATGTGGCTCACCGCCATTCTCAGGGGAGCCGCGGCCGGTGCCGCGGGCACGACCGCGCTCAACACCACGACCTACCTCGACATGGTGCTGCGGGGTCGGCCCGCCAGCACCACTCCGGAGGCCACGGTCGAGAAGGTGTCCGACCTGGCCGGGGTGCAGGTACCCGGTGATGAGCAAGAGCGCGAGGGACGGGTCTCCGCTCTCGGCGCACTCACCGGGATCGGGGCCGGGGTGGGCGTGGGTGGGCTGCTGGGTGGCCTGCGCGCGGCCGGCCTGCGCCCGGGACCGGTGATCGGCCCGTTGCTCGCCGGTGCGCTGGCGATGGTCGCCGGCAACGCGCCGATGACAGGGCTCGGCGTGAGCAGCCCCGAGAAGTGGGCGGCCAAGGACTGGGCCGCGGACGTGGTGCCGCACGTCGCCTACGGTGTGGTGACCTGGTTCACCCTCGACCAGCAGGGGTAGGGCTCGACGCATGGACGAGAACACCAGCCCCACGTTGTCCGACGTCGTCCCGGCGCGAGCTTGGAACGCGCCGCCAGCCGTCCGCCTCATGCACCGGGTGGAGTCGACGCCGGTCCTCGACCGGGTGGGCAGCCTCCTGGGGGCCCTGTCGTCGCCGCTGGCCACCGAGCCCCTGCGGTCGGTCCTGCTGGGGGCGGGCACCGGGCACGCCCTGCACCCGGTGCTCACCGACCTGCCCATCGGGCTGTGGACCTCGACGACCGTGCTCGACCTGTGCGGCGGCTCCAGGAGCCGGCCGGCAGCGCAGGTCCTCGTGGGGGCCGGCGTGCTGGCGGCACTGCCCACCGCCCTCACCGGGTTGGCGGAGTGGCGCGAGACAGGTCAGCCGGAGAGCCGGGTGGGCGCGTTGCACGCGAGCCTCAACGTGGTCGCGTTGGGCCTGTATGCCGCGTCGTTCAGCCTGCGGCGCGGCGGGCGCCACGGGCGCGGGGCCCTTGCCGCCCTCGCGGGCATGGGCGTCGCGTCGTGCGCCGGCTACCTGGGCGGGCACCTCACGACGGTCCGCAAGGTCGGGACGCGCGACGCGGCATACCAGGACGACGGGGTGGGGCCGGCGCTCAACCGGCCCGCCACCCCTTGATCCCGCCGCCGGTGCGCACCGCCGCCTCGGCGGCGTCCCGCCCGGAGCGGTCGTACGCCGCCACGAAGGCGTGGAGGCAGCGTCTGGCGGAGACCGCTGCGGCACCGGCGACGAAGCGGCTCTCGCGGTGCGGGAAGTCCTCGGACTCCACGTCGTCCAGCAACGCCGTGATCTCGCGTCGCACCTCCTGGACCACCACGCCGTCGGGGGCCATCCCGTCCGGCAGCTCGAACAACCGGGCCAGCGCGTCGAGCAGGGTCACGGTGCGCGCGCGCAGGCCCTCACCCAGTGGTGCTGCGTCGTCGCGCTCGAGCATGACCACCGCCAGGGCCTCGACACTCGAGCTGCACCGCTGCAGGGCCTCGCCGAGGTCGAACAGCGCCCGGTGCACGGAGGTGGCCCGACGCGCCCGCGGGTTGCCGCGCCGGGCCCGGCGCCCCTCGGCGATCGCACTGCGGACGCGCTCGCGGGCCGGCGTCAGCTGCGGCAGTCGGTCCAGCGTCCGGTCGGCCGAGTCGCGGTCCTGCGCCTCGAGCCCGGTGACCACGTCGCGCAGCTGGTGCGCGAGCTCGCGGCGCAGCCCCCGGACCGCCGCCTCGAGCTCGTACACGGGCAGCGGGGTGAACAGCAGGAAGTTGGCCACGATCCCGACCACCGCACCGACGAGGATCTGCACGACGTAGCCGGTGGCGTAGCCCTCGGGGACCGCACCGCCGATGGCGAGCACGAACAGTGCCACCACCGGCGTCCACGACCCCTGCGCGCGGATCCACCCCAGCGAGCCGAAGGCCACCCCGACGCCGACCGCCAACGCCGCGGTCAGCGGGTTCGTCCAGGCGGCGAGCTGGAGCACCACGGCAATGGCAGCGCCGAGCATCACCGCGGCGAGCGTGCGGGCCGCGTGCTGCAGCGAGTCGGTGACGGTCGGGTAGATGACCGAGAACGCGCCGAGTGCCGCGTAGTAGTGGTAGTGGCCAATGTCCCCAGGCAGGAGGGACCCGACCCAGAACCCTGCGCCGGCCGCCACGGCCGACTTCAGGGACAGGGCGGTGAGCGGGTGGTGCAGGGCCACGAGAAGTCGGCGCATGGCCGTGTCCTACCCCCTACACCGACCGGGTCATGTGTGAACTGACGAGCGGGAGGGAAGGACACCACCATGAAGATCGGATACTTCCTGTCCTGCGAGGAGTACGGACCTGCCGAGCTGGTGGAGCAGGCCGTGCTCGCCGAGCGAGCCGGGTTCACCGGCCTGAGCATCAGCGACCACTTCCACCCGTGGAACGACGAGCAGGGCCAGAGCCCCTTTGTCTGGTCGATCATCGGAGCCGTCGCGCAGGCCACCGACCTGCCGGTGACGACGATGGTGACCTGTCCGACGGTCCGCATCCACCCGGCAGTGGTGGCCCAGGCGGCAGCCACCTCGGCAGTCCTGCTCGCGGGCCGGTTCCGGCTGGGGGTGGGCTCCGGTGAGGCGCTCAACGAGCACATCCTCGGCGACGTCTGGCCGCACGCGGAGGCGCGGCTCGAGATGCTCGAGGAGGCGGTCGACGTGATGCGGCAGCTCTGGTCCGGTGAGGTGGTCAGCCATCGCGGACGGCACTACACCGTCGACACCGCGCGCATCTACACCGTCCCGGACGAGCCACCGCAGGTGCTGGTCTCGGCGTTCGGGCCCAAGGCGCTCGAGACCGCCACGAGGATCGGTGACGGCTTCGTCACGACCGCCCCTGACGCCGACGGCGTCGCCGCCTTCCGCAAGGCGCTCGGCGAGGACGCGCCGACCGTCGGCGGGCTCAAGGTCGCGTATGCCGGCTCGCGCGAGGAGGGCGTCGAGCTCGCCCACCGGCTGTGGTCCAACGCCGGCGTGCCCGGTGAGCTCGCCCAGGTGCTGCCTTCACCGCAGCACTTCGAGCAGGCCTCGTCCCTCGTCACCAAGGAGGCCACGGCGAAGTCGGTCTGCGCGGGCAACGACGTGCAGGAGCACGTGGGCGCGTTCCAGCCCTACGCCGAGGCCGGGTTCGGCGAGGTGTTCGTGGCCAACATGGGGCCGAGCTACGGGGAGATGATCGAGTTCTACGGACGCGAGGTGCTGCCGGCCCTCGACGCGTCCTCGGCCGGCTGATGGAGGAGGGTGGGTCCCGATGAGGTCCAGGGGGTGCGCAGTGGGCCGCGCGGGCCTCGTCGCGGGGGTCACCCGACGGGGAGGCCGACTGGTCCCGGCAGGTGACGACGCGGCATACCGGCTGGGCCGCGCAGCCCGTCCGCGCCACCCGCACGAGGTGGACAGGTGAGGTTGCGGCGCAGCCGGCTGCAGGAGCCGGGCATCGTCCGGCGCGGGCGGGGGAGGGGATTCGAGTACCGGGACCCGGCCGGTCGGCCGGTCGGACCGGAGGACCGCGAGCGCATCAGCCACCTGGTCATCCCCCCGGCGTGGCGCGACGTGTGGATCTGCCCCGTGCCGAACGGCCACATCCAGGCCACCGGAGTCGACGACGCCGGCCGCACCCAGTACCTGTACCACCCGCAGTGGTCGCAGTCCCGTGCGGCGGCGAAGCACGCCCGCGTGCGTGAGCTGGCCGTCCTGCTGCCCGACCTTCGCGAAGCGGTTCAGCGTGACCTGCGCAGGCCGGGACTGTGCCGGGAACGCGTGACCGCGGCGGCCCTGCGGCTCCTCGACTGCGGCCAGTTCCGCACCGGTGGTGAGGAGTATGCCGCCGAGCACGGCACCCACGGCGTGTCCACGCTCGAGCGCTCGCACGTCTCGGTGCGCGGGGACTCGGTGACCTTCGCGTTCCCCGCGAAGTCCGGCCAGTTCCGCGAGGCGACGGTCGAGGACGCCCAGCTCGCTTCGCTGGTCACGTCGCTGCGCCGGGCTCGCGGCGGCTCCGACCGCCTGCTGAGGTGGCGCGACGAGGACGGATGGCACGACCTCACCGGCCCGGACCTGAACGACGCGCTGCGCGAGCTCGTGGGCGACGGCTTCACCGTCAAGGACCTGCGCACCTGGGCGGCCACGGTCCGGGCCGCGCTGTACCTCGCCGGGCTGCCCGACCCGACGACCAAGCGGGAGACCCGCCGGCAGCAGCAGGAGGCGTGTGACGAGGTGGCCGACCTGCTTGGCAACACACGTGCGGTGGCTCGTCGCTCCTACATCGACCCCGAGGTCTTCGAGCTGCACCAGCAGGGTGCGCTGCACCGGCCCGTGCGGCGATCCCTGAGCGCCGCCGACCGCAGGCGGCTGGACGCCGGCGACCTCGACAGCCTCGTCGACATCACGGCGGCCGAGCGGGGGCTTGCCCGGCTGTTGGTGGCACGGCGCTGAGATGGGGAGGGGCTGAGATGGCGAGGGCTGCTGGTGGGGACGCGATGGCGGCGGAGTTCGACGCGATGCCCGGGTGGACGGTCGAGGCGGTGACCGCACTGGGGGAGTCGTATGCCGTTCCCGGCGCCTGCCGGGGCAGTGGAACCCCGTCGCTGCTCCAGTGGCTGCTCGACGGTCTGGGTCCCGCACCCGGCGAGCCGCTCCTCGACGTCGGAGGCGGGATGGGCGGGCCGGCCGCCTTCGCCCGCGCCGCCCGCGGGGTGCGCCCCATCGTGGCGGATCCCTCAGCAGGCGCCAACGATGCGGCCCGACGGCTCTTCCGCCTCGACGCGGTATGTGCCGTGGGCGAACGGCTTCCATTGCAGGACAGCCTCTTCCGCTCCGTCTGGTGCCTCGGCACGGTCTGCACGACGCCGAACCACGGGGCGCTCCTGGGCGAGCTCGCCCGGGTGGTGCGCCCCGGCGGCCGCGTCGGTCTGCTGGTGCTGGTGCGCGCCGAGGATGCGTCCTTCACACCGCCGTCCGGGAACCACTTCCCGACGCGACCGGACCTCGAGCAGCTGTTGGAGGGCAGCGGGCTGGCGGTGCTGGCCTCACGGGAGTCCCGCACGCTGCCCGACGCGCCCCAAGCCTGGCAGCGGGCGGAGGAGGCGGTGGCCGCCCGGGTCGAGACGGACCACGGCGACGACCCGGCCTTCGTCGCGGCACGCCGTCAGGAGGAGCTGCTCGGGCGGCTGCTCGCGGACGGCCGTGTGTCTGGCCTGTGCCTCCTCGCCGTGCGGCGATGACCGCTGGCCCCCCAGCGGCCCCCTGAGCGGCCCGCCGCCGGCTCAGGTCGCCCAGGGCGCGTCCTCGCCCATCTTGTCGTAGTAGCGCTCCAGGTGGGACCGCGCGCGGTCGGCGTCGTCCGCGGGGATGTCGACCCCGCCACGAGCCCCGTCGAGCACGCCAGCGGCCGCGCTGATGCCGCGTGGCACGGCGCGGAGCTGCCCGTCGACGACGTCGGCGATCAGCAGCTTGTAGGCCGTGAAGTTGTCGGCCTTGTCCTTGTCGTACCAGAGGTGCGCATCGCGGTACTTCGGCGTGGGCCCGTCCTTCGCGTCGGCCCAGTCGCGCACGCGGGCCTCGGCGGCGTCACCGTCCCACTCGCGGTCGCGCGGTGCGAGTGGCAGGTCCTGGTAGCGGGTGGTGGTCATCGTTCCTCCTTCGAAAGCGACCCTTGGAGGTACCCGGTGGCTCGCGGCGGAAACGAGTCGGCACGTCCACCTGCTGCCCACAGTCGCGAGGACACCGATTTGGTGGAGGCGTCGGGCACCCGTCGATCCGTACGGGGCTACGCCAGTTGGCGGCGCAGTGCGAGGACGCGCATCAACGCCTCGCTCGCGTCGCCGGCGTCCAGCTGCCCGTCGGCGACCGCGGCCTGCAGTGCGTCGACCGCGGCTTGGCCCTGGGTCACGTCACGTGCGGAGCAGAGCACGATGTCCATCCCGGCCGCTGCTGCCCGTACGGCACGCTGACCGGTGTCCCCGAAGTCCAGGAGGGCTCCGGCCTCGATGGCGTCGGTGATCGTGACACCGCGGAACCCGAGCCGGTGACGCAGCTCGCCCTGCACGATCGTGGGGGAGATCCCAGCCGGGAGGTTCGGGTCGAGCGCGGGGTAGGTCGCCCAGGACGTCATGACCATGTCCACCCTGGCGTCGATCGCATTGCGGAACGGCAGCTCGTCGATGCTGCGCAGGTCCGCCTTGGACACGTCGAGCACCACGGCTCCGAGATCGGTGTTCTGGTCGACGGTCGCGGCGCCGAGACCCGGGAAGTGTTTGGCCGTGGTGACCACACCGAGTGCCTGTTGTGCGCTGATGGACGCGGCACCGCACTGGCCACACACAACCGGGTCCATGCTGTACGAGCGCCCGAACCTGTCGTCGAAGTTGCCGCTCTCGCGGAAGACGTCCAGTACCGGCGCGAGGTTGCAGTTGACCCCCGCGTCGAGCAGGTCCAGCGCGGCTCCCGTGCCCATCGACCGCGCAGTGGCTTCCGGGTGCAACGACTGGCCCATCTGCTTCTCGGAGATGCCCGGCGCGCCGGGCAGCCGTTGCACGACGCCGCCCTCCTGGTCGGTCATCACCAGCAGCGGGTATCCGACGCCGCTGTCCGACTGCGCTCGGGCCAAGTCGCGCGTGACCGTCTGGATCTGGCTGCGGTTGTTGCGGTCGATGTTCTCGCCGAAGAAGATCACCCCTCCGACCAGGCCGGCGCGAATGGCGTCGAACAGGGCTGCCGGAGGTGTCAAGCCGGGATAGGACCAGATCACGCGCTGCCCCACCTGTTGGGCGGGGGAGAGGTTGCGGGTCCCGAGGGGCATCGCGGTCGTGGTGCCGTCGGGCGTACCCGCGGCGGATGCCCGCGCCGGACTCACCAATCCGGCGCCGACCAGGGCCGCTCCGCCGACCAGGACACTGCGCCTGCCAAGGCTGCGGCTGCTGCTCGTCGAGGGCTCACGTGCCTCGCCGGAAACGTCGCTCGTGCGGCTGGTGGTCATGCCGTTCTCCTCACGGTCGCTGATTCGCCACAGGTGCGACCGGCTACCGAACCATCGGTACCCAACGAAGCATCGTGACCCGATGGGCCTCACGTTGGCAGAGACCAGCCTCGGGGTAAAGGCCCGCTCGGCACCGGAGAGCGCTCCGCGGGGTGGTTCTCCGGGGGTACGGCATGATCGACACATGTACGTCCCCAGGCATTTCGCCATGGAGGATCCGGCGGAGGTCGACGCGTTCCTCGCCGCCCACCCGTCCGGGCAACTGGTCACGGTCGGGCCGGACGGGGCTCCCGACGCCACCCTGCTGCCCTACATCCTCGACCGCCCCGACGAGGGGGAGGGCGGCTGGCGCGTCCTCGTGCACCTGGCTCGGGCCAACGACCACTGGCGCCGCATCACGGACGGCGCTTGCGGACTGTTCGTGGTCACCGGTGCCGACGCCTACGTCTCGCCGAGCTGGTACGCGTCGAAGCGGGAGCATGGGCGGGCGGTCCCCACATGGAACTACTCCGCCGTGCACCTGCGGGGCGCGGTCCGGGTCCACGACGACACCGACTGGCTGCGGGACCTGGTCACCCGGCTCACCGATGCCCATGAGGCCGAGCGCGAGCCGCGTTGGCGTGTCACCGACGCCCCTGAGAAGTACGTGAACGGCCAGCTCCGCGCCATCGTGGGCGTGGAACTCGTCGTCGAGGAGGTTGAGGCCAAGGCGAAGCTCAGCCAGAACCGCTCGCTCGAGGACCGCCAGGGGACGGTCGCCGGCTTGGAGGCCGAGCGGTCGTCGTCCTCGCAGGAGGTGGCCGCCGCGGTCCGGGCGGTGACCCCGGAGAGCCGTTGAGCGGTCGGGTCACAGGACCCCACTGCTGCGTCGGCCAGGGGCGAGGTCAGTGGTGGTGGTGCGCCATGGGGCCTGGGTCCGTTGGGACGAGTCGTCCGTGGCGATGCTCCGCGACCACCCACCGGACCCAGTCGCAGAGCTGTGCGACGGTCTCCGGGCGGTGTCGAGAGAGGGCGAGGACGGGTCGCCCGTTCCGTGCGGCGCCCGCATCGGCGACCATCTGCTCGACGTCGACATCGACGTGTGGGGCGAGGTCGATCTTGTTCACCACCAACAGGTCTGCCCGCGAGATGCCAGGCCCTCCCTTGCGCGCCACGTCACCGCCGCCGGCGACGTCGAGCACGAAGACCTGGGCGTCGACCAGCCCCGGGGAGAAGGTGGCAGTGAGGTTGTCGCCGCCGCTCTCCACGAGCACCGCGTCGAGCGGGGCGAAGTCGTGCTCGAGGTCCTCGACCGCGAGGAGGTTCATGGTGATGTCGTCCCGGATGGCGGTGTGCGGGCAGGCGCCGGTCTCGACCGCGCGGATCCGCTCCTCGGGCAGGACCCCGGTGGAGCGAAGGAACCGAGCGTCCTCGTCGGTGTAGATGTCGTTGGTCACCACGGCCAGGCGCAGCTCGTCCGCCAGGTGCAGGCAGATCGTCGCGATGAGCGAGCTCTTGCCCGTGCCGACGGGGCCGGCCACGCCGAGCCGCAGGGAGCGCGTGGTCGGCCCAGACGTGGCCACGTCGTGGTCCGGGCGCTGGTGAGGGGCGTGCGCGGTGTTCACTGCTGGCTCCTTGGTTGTCGCGGATCCGGTCACTCGCCGTCGACTTCCCACGGCGGGCCGAGGCGCGCCATGGCGTCGTCGAGAACGTTGCGCAGGCCCCTGCTGTCGTCGGCCAGGGCGCTCACGACCGCTGTACCTCCGCCCAGCGGCAGGTAGGCCGTCGTGTCTGCGAGCAGCTCGCTCGCGCGGGTCGTGTCGCGCGCCCACTCGGGCGTGACGACCACGAGCGAGCCCACGGCTCGGTACCTGCCGGCGACCGCGGCGCTGCGACCCGCCCGCGTTCCGAGCTCCAGGTCCTGCGCGAGCAGCGGCCCGTCCGGCCCGTCCACCCGCCACCGAGTCCGCAGCAGGCCGGGCGTCTCGTCGTGACGGCCCAGGAGGATCTCGTCACGGGCCAGCAGTCGCGCATCCTTCGCGACCTTGGCGCGCACCGTCATGACGTGGTCGCAGCCGTGGGCAGCGATGACAGGCTCAGGCAGCCACACCAGGGTTCCTCCGGCCTCGACCGTGAGGTCCACGTCCGCGCGCGAGGTGGCGCCGTCACGGCCCGGGAGGAGGAGGGTGGA
>Ga0308175_100003884_pt1 | contig 10407 bp, 7 predicted proteins | sample PhyCR1_3_FD_203893 | JGI IMG/M metagenome (GOLD analysis project Ga0308175, IMG submission 203893) | Soil microbial communities from UC Gill Tract Community Farm, Albany, California, United States - DLSLS.C.R1 | ecosystem: Environmental > Terrestrial > Soil > Agricultural land | place: USA...
TCGCAGGTGAATCGCCTGCTCGCCAAGCACACCGGCCGCGCCGTCGAGCAGATCGAGCGCGACTTCGACCGCGACAACTACATGTCGGCCGAGGAGGCGAAGGCGTACGGGATCATCGACCACGTCATCGAGCGGCGGGGCGAGCTGGTGGACGTGCCATCGCCGGCCGCGCACGCACTCGCGAGCGCGGAGTCGGCGTGGTGATGGGCGAGGGTGCGAGGGTGCGAGGGTGCGAGGGTGCGAGGGTGCGAGGGTGCGAATGAGTAAGTGACCGACCCATATCTGGAGTCGCTGCTTCTCGGCGCCTGTCCGGAGCTGCGCGATTCGTGGCGGGCGCACCAGCGCACCTTTGCCGGCGGCGGCGCGCCGGACGAGCGGGCGTTGTTCGACGCCGTACGGCGGCACGTCGTCGGGCTGCTCGCGGCGGGGCGCGTGGCCGAGTTCTCGCGCTTCGCGCGGGCGATCGAGCGTCTGCTCGGCGAGGCGGACCCGGTCCTGCACGAGCTGGTGTGCGAGGGGCTGCTCCGTCCCCTCGCGCGCGACGTGCGCAGCGCGGGAATTGTCGGGTCGCATATAGCACCGCACCTGGGGCCGCGCATGCGTGAGTGCGTGAGTGCGTGAGTGCGTGAGACACCGACTGCGAGCAGGGCATCACGGGGCGACGGATCTTCCGTCGCCCCGTGCGCATTGTGCCCTGAACTGTTGCGGAGCCGGTCTCGGCGTGGCGGGCCCCGATCGCACCTGCGGTCATCCCGAGCGAAGTCGAGGGATCTGCACTCGCTTCGGTCGCTCGGGATGACACGTACAGCCGAAGGGGTCAGAGTCTGGCGACTCTGACCCCAACGCACGCACTCACGCACTCTACTGCGGGCGACTGGTGCCCTGCTGTTCCGTCGTCTTCTCGCCTGTCTTCGCGCCCTGCTTCGCCTTGTAGGCGGCGAGCTGCGGCGCGTACTGGCTCTCGACGTGCATGATCGTGATCGCGTCGACGAGACGCGGCGTGAGCGCGGGATCGGCCCAGGCGGCATCGAGCACCGGGGTGATCTGCTCGCGCATCGCGGGCGGCACGCGCGGATTGCGCGCCACCTGGGCGAGCACGGCGTAGGCGAGCGTGCGCTGCGCCGGATCGCTCGCCGACTTCGCGAGATTCACGAAGTAGTCGAGTTGTCCGTTGCGGAGGCGCTCGCCGACCCAGCGGCGCCACGCGGCCTCGATCGGATCGCCGCTCGTGGAGGCGCCGGGCTTCGGGTTCAGCTGCGCGAACACGGCGGTGGCGGCGTCGCGGCCCGCGTCGCCCGGGAGCTGGCTGAACGCGGTGAGCACTCTGGCGCGCGTCGCCGCGGGCAGCGTGGTGTCGAACAGCGCAGCGCGCGCCATCGGCAGCGTCGCGGCATCGAATGCGGTCTCGTCCGCCAGGAGCTCGACGACCGCAGCGTGCAGTGCCGGTCCCTTCGCGTCGAGCTGCGTGAGCATCGGAACCGCGGCCGCGGAGATCTGCGAGGTGCCGACGAGCGCATCCGCGAGTGACTGGCGCTGCGATGCGTCGACGGCGGCGAACAGCGCCTTCGCGCCGGCGGGGAGCACGCGGTTGGCGACGTAGGCATCGAGCAGCTTCGCCGCATCGTCCCCGGTGGCGGCGAGCAGCGCCTGCTGGAGTGCCGGCTTGATGCGTGCGCTCTCCTCCCACGTCACGGGCGTGAAGTACGGCCCGACGGTGGACGGGTGCGTTCCCCACCAGTCGCCCTGCCACGGGCCTTCGGTGTTGTACAGGCGGGCCAATGTGAGCAGGACCTCCCGCTTCACGGCGGGATCGGTCGCGCTGCCATTCGCCGCCAGCAGCGCCGACACGGTCTCGGCGTCGTGCATCTGCTGGAGGACGAAGCGGGCGCGCGTGCGCAGGTCGGGCGCCGACGTGGGCGCCGTCAGCGCGCGGAGCGCCACGTCGCGCGCGCCGAGCGAGACGAGCGCCTGCACCGCGAGATGCGCGAGTGCCGAATCGGGGCTGGTGAGGAGTGGGACGATCGCATCGGCCTTGTCGCGCGCGCCGAGGCGCGCGAGCCCGTTCACCGCCGCGGCGCGCACGGCGAGGCTCGAGTCGTTGAGCGCCGTGACGTAGAGCGCGACCGGCACGCCGGCGAGCTGGCGCTTGTCGTCGACGAGCGTGTGCAGCGCGAGCTCGCGCATCGCCGGCTCGGCGGCGACGCGCTGGATCGTCGCGTTGGCACGGGCGCCGGCGAGCAGCTTGAGGGTGAACATCGCCGCGGCGCGCGCTTCGGGGGTGCGCGTGCGGTTGAGCGCGATGCGCTGGAGCTTCGTCAGCGTGGCCGGCCTGGCGCCGCGGCGCACGAGCTCACGCTGCGACCAGAGCCGGTGCATCGCGTTGTCCGACACGAGCTCGTCGAGCAGCTGGGCGTCGGTGAGCTTCGTCGGCTCGAGCGCCGTCGATGCTTTCTTGCCGGGATAGCTGACCCGGATGATCGCGCCGACGGTGTCGCCGGCATAGTTGAACACGCCGCCGATGAGGCTCGCGACGTAGAGGTGCGACTGGTCGTCCATCGCCATGTCGATGATGCGCGGGACGGACATGAAGTCCTCCTGCTTGATCGACCAGCTCGCCCCGCGCCGCTCGAGCGGATGATGGAAGATCTTGCTGACGGTCCAGTCGCCGGTGTAGAGCGCGTTGTTCCACTGGTCGGGGAAGCCGGGATCCTGGATCCACAGCCCCGCCGTGCCGGAGCCGGCGCCGTAGTCGGCGATGGAGGGCATGTGCTCGTCCTTGAAGTGCAGGAAGAGCGACGGGTAGCCCATGTTCGCGCCGGGCGCGAGCCAGTGGAAGCGCGTGTCCCAGCCGCCGCCGTCGTTCGTGTTGTCGCGCGTGAACGCGTGGCCGAACGGATCGAGACCGATGTCGTAGATGTTGCGCGTGCCGACGGTGACGATCTCGAGGCCCGTGCCGTCGGGGCGCACGCGCACGAGCGAGCCGCCGTGGCGCGTGATCGTCGTGCCGTCGGTCCCCTTCGCGTTGAGATAACCGTAGTCGCCGACGGCGACGTAGATCCAGCCGTCGGGGCCGAGGGTGATGTTGTTCGTCGAGTGATCGGAGCTGCGGATGTCGAGGCCGAAGCCGAGTCCCTTCACGATGTCGACCGCCGAGTCGGCGATACCGTCGCCGTTCGTGTCGCGGTACGCCGTGAGGTTGGGCGGATGCATGACGTAGACGGTGTTGCCGTCCACGGCGATGCCGCGCGGGCTGTCGACGTCGGCGAAGATGGTGTACTTGTCGGCGTGGCCGTCGCCGTCGCTGTCGACGAGGCGCACGACGCGGCCGCGGCCCTTCACCGCGCCCTGCGCGAGGTTGAGATCGACGCCGACGTAGACCGAGCCGTCCGGCGCGGGGGCCACGGCGGTCGGGTACATCGCGAACGGCGGCCCGGCGAAGTGCAGCAGCGTGAAGCCCTCGGGCGCCTTCATCTGCGCGAGCACCTTGCGCTCGTACGCCGTGTCGCGCGGAATGCTTCCGCTCTTCGGAAGGGAGGGACCGAGGCCCATGTTGGGCTGGCCCTGGGCGGCAGCGGGCGCGGCCATCGCGGCGGCGGCGAACGCACCGACGGCGAGCGAGGTCAGCGCACGGGGAAGACGACTGGTGGTCATGACGGATGCGGGATGTCGAGGAGGACGGGCCGGTGCGGCACTCTCAAGATACGGACGCCGCGGCGCACCTGCTGAGATTGTCGCCTACCCCGGACCGGCGCGCAGGTGCCCGTCGCACCGTACGCTGGCGTACGCTTGCGCCGGGCTCGCTACCTGCATGCTCCCACACCATTATTCCGAGCGCACGACGCGCATGGCGCCGGCGCGCTTCCTCTCTCTGTCATGACCGACGATCATCAGAATCGCGACCGCGAGCTCAATGAACTCCTCGAGTATCTGCACGAGTCGCGCGGGCTCGATCTGACCGGCTACAAGCGCATTGGCCTGCTGCGGCGTCTGGCCAAGCGGATGCGCATCGTCGGGGTGGAGGGATTCGACGCGTACAAGTCGTACATCGCGACGCACCCGACGGAGTACACCGGACTGCTCGACACGCTGCTGATCAACGTGACTGCATTCTTTCGCGACGATCTTCCCTGGGAGTACCTCCGCAAGGAGATCGTTCCGCTGCTGCTCGAGCGGAAGGGCTCGACCGACCCGATCCGCGTCTGGTGCGCGGGGTGCGCCACCGGTGAGGAGGCGTACTCGCTCGCCATCGTGCTCGCCGAGGCGCTCGGCATCGAGCAGTTCCTCGAGCGGGTGAAGCTCTACGCCACGGACCTCGATGACGAGGCGCTCGCGAAGGCGCGGCTCGGTGCGTACGGGGAGCGCGATCTGGCCGAGGTGCCGGCACCGATCGTCGAGAAGTACTTCGACCATCGTGACCAGACGTTCTACTTCCGGAAGGACCTGCGCCGCTGCGTGATCTTCGGCCGCAACGACCTGGTGCAGGACGCGCCGATCTCGCGCGTCGACCTGCTCGCCTGCCGCAACACGCTGATGTACTTCGATGGGCCGACGCAGGCGAAGATCCTCGCGCGCTTCCACTTCGCGCTCAACGAGGGGGGCTTTCTCTTCCTCGGCCGCGCCGAGACGATGCTCACGCACGCGACGATGTTCACGCCGATGGACCTGCGTCGCCGCGTCTTCACCAAGTCCCGTGGGCTCGCGGGCGAGCGGGTGTCCCTCGCGGCGCGCGCGATCCCGGCGCGCGGCGGCGCGGCAGCCATCGACAGTGAGCCACACGACACCTCGCTCCGGCTGCGCAGCTTCGACGTGGGCACGGTGCCGCAGTTCGTCATCGACGAGACGGGACGGTTGTTCCTCGTCAACGCGCGGGCGCGCGCCGTCTTCCGGCTCGCCAGCGCCGACATCGGGCGCCCGCTCCAGGATCTCGAGATCTCGTACCGTCCGTACGAGCTGCGCTCGGTGATCGAGCAGGCGTACACCGAGCGGCAGCCCGTGACGCGCGACGGCGTGAGCTGGCGGGGGCACGACGGCGAGCAGCGGTGGTTCGACATCACCGTCACGCCGCTGTTCGACGCCGGCGGCGCGCCCGGCGGGGCGAGCATCTCGTTCATCGACGTGACGCGCAGCCGCCAGCTCCAGCAGCAGCTCGACGACTCGCAGGTCGAGCTCGAGACGGCGTATCAGGAGCTCCAATCGACGAACGAGGAGCTGGAGACGACGAACGAGGAGCTGCACTCCACCGTCGAGGAGCTCGAGACGACCAACGAGGAGCTCCAGAGCACGAACGAGGAGCTCGAGACGATGAACGAGGAGCTCCAGAGCACGAACGAGGAGCTCCAGACGATCAACGACGAGCTGCGGCAGCGGAGCGACTCACTGAACGACCTGAACGCGTTCCTCGAGTCGATGTTCACCAGCCTGCGCTCGGGGATCGCCGTGCTGGACCGCGACCTGCGCGTGACGGTCTGGAACCGCCAGGCCGAGGAGCTGTGGGGGGTGCGCGCGGCGGAGGTGGAGAAGGTGCACTTCCTCCGGCTCGACATCGGCCTGCCGCTCGAGCAGATCGCGCAGCCGATCCGCGACTGCCTGGACGGCAAGATCGACAGCCACGAGGCCTTCCTCCAGGCGCGCAATCGCCGTGGCCGCACCATCCTCTGCAAGACGATTGTCTATCCCCTCGTCACGCGCGGCGACGCCCGCCCGCGCGGCGTCATCGTGCTGATGGACGAGATTCCCGCCGCGGCCGGCGACGGCAGCCGCGCGGCGGAGCCGGCAGAGCCGGCGGTCACTCCGGAGTCGAAGAGCCCGGCGGCGTCGCAGCGCTGATCGACGCGCGGCTGGCGCGGATGGAGTCGAGGCTGAGCACCTGATGCCGGAGCACCGCCTCCCGGATCAGGGTCGCCCGGTCCCTCGCCTCGCGCGCCTTCTCGAGGAAGCGCGGATCGGCCGGCCCGACGCCGGCTCCGTCCACCGGCGCGGCGCCGTTCTGGCCGCCGCGCGCCACCTCGTCGAGGAGGAGGGTCGTCTCCTCGACCGCGCGGAGCGCGCTCCACAACGCTTCTTCCGCCTTCTCGGTGATCGACGCGAGCAGGCTGTCGAGCGAGAAGGCGTGGCCGGTGTGGCAGCGAAAGCGGGGGACCCCTTCCTGTTCGATGCGCGCGAGCACGCCGTGGCACTCGGGGCACGTGTAAGGGGTGGGCGGACCGAGCGTCATGACTCCTGCCTCGAGAGCGTTGGCGTGCATCGCGATCTTCACCTCCAGATCGAGCTCGCGTGGCGCCGGCCCGACGGCGGGCGGCGCGGGTTCGTCGACGAGCCGCGCCAGCAGTGGGCCCAGGTCGGCGGCGCGGACGACGTGGTCCGCCACGGTGTACCGGAGCGCGTTCCGGGGCATGTCGGGGTTGGTGGCGTCGCCGGGATCCTGCACGACGGTGATGCCGCCGCGCTCCTTCACCGCCCACAGGCCGGCCGTGCCGTCGTCGAGACGGCCCGACACGATCACGCCGATGACGCGTGGCCCGTACGCCAGCGCCGCGGATCGGAAGAGTGGATCGATGGCGGGACGACAGTTGTTCTCGCGCGGGGCATGCGTGAGCAGCACGCGATCGCCGCGGACGACGAGATGCCGATCCGGCGGCGCGACGTAGACGCGGCCCGGCGTGATGGGCTCGTCGCCGGTGGCCCAGCCCACCTCCAGCGCGCAGCCGCGCTGCAGGATCTCGGCGAGCCGGCCTGGACTGCTCGGCGGCAGGTGCATGACCACCAGCACCGAAGCATCGAGGTTGCGCGGCAGGCCGGCGAGCATCGCGCGGAGCGCGTCGAGGGCGCCCGCCGAGCCTCCGACGACGATGATGTTCCGGCGCGGCGCGGCGCTCCGCGGCGAGTCTTTTGCGGCATTGCCGGAGATCATGGCGCGCTCGAGTGGAGGGTTGGTCGTTGGCGCATGATCTCATCGTGATCGGCGCATCCGCCGGCGGCGTGGAGGCCGTGTCCAAGCTCGTCGCTGGACTGCCGGCCAATCTGCCGGCGGCGGTATGCGTCGTCGTCCATCTGCGACCGTACTCGGACAGCCATCTCGCCCGCGTGCTCGAGCGCGCCGGCCCGCTTCCGGTCGTACCGGCGAAGCACGACGTGCCATTGCAGCGCGGGACGATCTACGTGGCCGTCCCCGACTTGCACATGCTCGTACAGCGGGCGGACGGGAAACCGGTGATTCGCCTCGTGCGCGGTCCGCGCGAGAACCGCTCCCGCCCCGCCGTGGATCCGTTGTTCCGTTCCGCCGCACTCGCCTACGGACCACGCGTCATCGGCGTGATCCTCTCGGGTGCGCTCGACGACGGCACGGCGGGGTTGTGGACGGTGAAGGACCGCGGCGGCATTGCCGTCGTGCAGGATCCGAGCGACGCGGCGGTGCCGAGCATGCCCGCGAGCGCGCTGGCCGAAGTGGAAGTCGATCACGTCCTGCCCGCAGACCGGCTCGGGCCACTGCTCGGCCGGCTCGCGCACGAACCGGCCGCACGCCCCCCGAGCGAAGCGGAGCTCGCCCGACATGGCGACCCCACCGATCAGCTCGACCGCGAGCTCGGCATCATCGCCGTCGACGACGACTACCACCAGAGCGACCGACGCTATGGCGAGCCGTCGCGCTTCTCCTGCCCGGAGTGCGGGGGCGTGCTGTGGGACGTGAGCGGCGAGGGACCGGTCCGCTTCCGGTGCGAGGTGGGGCACGCGCACTCGGCCGCCTCGCTGGCGGAATCGCAGACGGAGTCCGTCGAGGTGGCGATGTGGGCCGCGCTGCGCGCGCTCGAGGACAAGGCGGAGCTCGCGCGCCGACGAGGCGTGGCCGCGCGATCGAATGGGCTGACCACGCACGCCGAGCAGTTCGAGGCGGAGGAACAGGCCGCGCAGCAGCATGCCGCGGCGGTGCGCGCCCTCCTCCGCCTCGACGGTCGCGCGGCGATCCGACCGAAGTTCCCCACCGACGAGGGGATGCAGCGCATCGAGTTTCCCCCGGCGAACCGACCGCAGGCCGAACGCGGCACGGGCGGCGAGGAAGACGCGATCGACCAGGCCATCGGGACCGACGCGCAGTAATTCCGGGCCGAACGCGCTCAGTCGTCGCACGGAGCGGGCTGCGACAGCAATCGCGCGAAGTGCGCGCGGACCACGCGGTAGCACTCGCACGATACCCCCTCGAGCCCGGCGCGATCGACGATCGTCACGTGCCCCCGGGTGCAGTGCACCAGCCCCGCGTCCTGGAGCGCGCGCATCACCAGCGTGACGCCGGCGCGTCGCACGTTGAGCATGGATGCGAGGAACTGGTGCGTGAGGGGAAAGTCGTCTCGCTCGACGCGGTCGTGCGTCATGAGCAGCCAGCGGGCGCACCGCTCTTCCACGAGGTGCGCCGCGTTGCACGCCGCCGTCTGCGAGATCTGGATCAGGAACGCCTGCGTGTAGCGCAGCATCAGCCCGTGCAGCGCGCCAGGCGCCGCGGCGCGGGCGGCGAAGGTCGCGGCGTCCATGCGCCAGGCCGTGCCGGGGATCTGGGTGAACCCGCTCAACATCGGCGTGCGCGCGCCGAGAAAGACGGAGAGCCCCGCCATTCCCTCGCAGCCCGCCGTGCCCACCTCGACGTTGCGCCCATCCTCGAATGTGCTGACGAAGGAGACCACCGCGGTCTCGGGGAAGAACACCGATTCGATCGGCTGGTCGGGACGGAAGCAGACGTGATACTGGTCGAGCTGAACGAGCTCGAGACGCGGCGCGAGCGTCGCGGCCTCCGCGTAGGGAAGGGCGCGGAGGAGCCGGTTGCGCGCCGGCGGCGAGCCATGCTCACGCAGCGGCGTCGCCGCGCTCACCACCAATGGCAATCCACGCATGGGCGACGAGGATGAGCGGCGCGGTGCCGGGGGGGGACGTCGATTCAGGCACGACTCGCCTCAGTCTGGAGACAGTCGCCTCGGGTCGAATCGCCGGCGACGTGAGCGCATGCCACAACGTCTAGAGCATTGTGCACCGCCGGTGTAGAGGGACTATCGGAGTAGCGTGTGTCGGGATGCGCCCCGACGTCCGTGTCGGGACGGGCGCGGCGGAGCATGCAGCGCGCGCTCGAGCGCGCCTCGCCGTGCTACGGGTCGGCCGGCGTACCCAGCCAGCCCTGGCGCGCCGCATAGCGCACCATGTCCACACGGCTCCGCAGCCCGAGCTTCTCCGACACGCGCGCCTTGTACGTCTCCACGGTCTTGACGCTCAGCGCGAGCTCGGCGGCGATCTCCTTGTTGCTGAACCCCTGCGCGATGCGCGTGAGCACCTCGCGCTCGCGGTCGCTCAGCAGGTCCGGCGATGGCGCATCGGCCGCGGCCTCCCCGTCGAGGTAGCCTTCGACGAGCGTGCTGGTGAGCGACGGGTCGATGTACGTCCCACCGGCGGCGACGATGCGCATCGCATGCACCAGCTCGGCCGGCGCCGCGCGCTTCAGCACGTATCCCGACGCGCCCGCGCGCAGGAGCTGGGTCAGATACACGCGCTCCTCGTGCACGGTGAGGGCGAGCACCTTCACGCCCGGGCATGCGCGGCGGATCTGCGCCGTCGCCTCGGCCCCGCCGAGGACGGGCATCGACAGGTCGATCACGAGGATGTCGGGCTGCAGCGCGCTGGCCACGCGACAGGCGGCGTCGCCGGCGGCCGCTTCACCGACCACCTGCATGTCCGGCTGCGCGTCCACGAGCTGCCGCAGCCCTTCGCGCACGATCGGGTGATCGTCGGCGAGCACGACGCGCACCACGCGCTCGGTGTGCTCGTGCAGATCGTCGGGCGTCCCGCGGTCCACGGCGTCAGCCATCGGCGCGCTGCTCCATCCGGTCGGCGCGCACGCCGCTCACCGGCGCCGCCGATGCGTCGTCGATGGGAAAGCGAACGAACACCGTGGTGCCGCGTCCCGGTGTGCTCTCGATGTCCATCGTTCCTCCGACGAGCGCCGCTCGCTCGCGCATGCCGAGGAGGCCGAGACCATGCGCCTGGTCGGCGAGCAGAAGCTCGGCGCGCTCCGGGTCGAAGCCGCGCCCGTCGTCCTCGACGACCACATGGATGTAGCGTCCGCGACGCTCGAGCACCACTCCGGCGTGCGCGGCCCCGCTGTGGCGCGCCACGTTGGTGAGCGCTTCCTGGACGATGCGGTACACGGCGCTCTCCGCGCTCGGCGCCAGGCGCGAGCTCGGGCCGCGCGCATGCACGTCGATGGCGATCCCCGACTGGCGCGCCCACTCCTCGGCGTAGCTCTGCAGCGCCGCCTCGAGACCGAAGTCGTCCAGGGCGCGCGGGCGCAGGCGCACCGCCAATGCATGGAGCTCGCGCCCCAGCGTGTCGGTGAGCGCGCGAAGCTGCACCGCGCGCCGGTCCACCTCGGAG
>Ga0308175_100003885_pt1 | contig 10406 bp, 9 predicted proteins | sample PhyCR1_3_FD_203893 | JGI IMG/M metagenome (GOLD analysis project Ga0308175, IMG submission 203893) | Soil microbial communities from UC Gill Tract Community Farm, Albany, California, United States - DLSLS.C.R1 | ecosystem: Environmental > Terrestrial > Soil > Agricultural land | place: USA...
CCGCTCGCCAGCCTTTGGGGAGGGCAGGGCCATGAACCAGGGCGTAAACGCGGAGGCGTTCCAATCCGCTGAGTGGTGGAAAAATCAAACGAACGAGCAGCTGCATGAGCTGATGCGCGGCGGATTCGCGGAAAGCGAAGCCGGTGTTGGAGCGCATCGCGAGCTCGAGCGGCGGGCCCGCGAACATTCGAGAGCCGACGAGCAAGAAGCCCGGATCATTGCGTCGCAGAAGGAAACGGTGAGGCTCAAGATCCTCTCCGGGGTCCTTATTGCCTTCATGGTCGCGCTCGCGGCGGTCGCGCTGATGCGTTAGGCGGAAGCTATCCGTCGACGCGCCGAAGACTCTCCGCAAGATCCGCGATCAGATCGTCCGTATCCTCGAGGCCCACATGCAGCCGGATCAGATTTTCGGCCGGCGGCCCGGAAACCGTCCGGTGCGGGTTCACCGGCATCGCCAAGCTCTCGTAACCACCCCAGCTGTAACCAATCCCGAATAGCTCGAGCCGGTCGACGAAGGCGTTGCGCTGATCGCGGTTCGCGTCCTTGAGCTCGAATGAAAACAGCCCCGACGATCCCTTGAAGTCCCGCCTCCAGATTTCGTGCCCCGGGCAATCGGGAAGGGCAGGGTGAAGCACGCGCCCGACCCGCGGCTGTCCTTTCAGCCATTCGGCGATCCTGAGCGCGCTCTCCTCATGCTGTCTCAATCGAACGCCCATCGTTCTTAGCCCGCGCGAAACTAGCCATGCATCGTCTGGCGAAACGGACTGGCCGAGATCCCATGTCGCAATCTGCAGGGGCTCAAAATATTCGGCCGTTGCGGTCGCGGACCCCAGAAGGACGTCGGCATGCCCCCCGACATATTTGGTCGCGGCAAGGATAGTCACATCGACTCCCGATGCGATCGCCGGAAACAGGAGCGGCGTTGCCCAGGTGTTGTCGAGCAGCGTCGCCACTCCTCGGCTTCGCGCAATTGCGCAAATGGCGGGTACATCCTGCACTTCCATCGTCAGGGAGCCCGGACTTTCGAGCAGGATCGCACGGGTCTTGTCGCTAATCAGATCGGCGATTCCAGCACCGACCAGGGGGTCGTAATAGCGAGTTTCGACGTGGAAGCGCTTCAGGATTTCGTCACAGAAGCGCCGAGTTGGGCCATAGACATTGTCCGGAGCGAGGAGCTCGTCTCCCGGAGACAGCAAGGCGAGCAACGGTGTTGTAATCGCCGCGAGACCAGACGAATAAAGCGCTGTCCCGGCGGCTCCGGGCTCGAGCTCGGTCAGCGCCTCGGAAAGTGCCCATTGCGTTGCTGTGCCCTGCAGACCGTAACGATAAACGCCGAGCGCCGGGCGATTTCCGTCCAGCTCGCTGGCATGGTCGAAGAGAATCGTCGAAGCGCGCTCGACCGGCGGATTGACGAGACGCCCGCGCCATTCCTTGCGGCGCCCGCCATGGGCAAGCTTCGTGGCCGGCCGATGGTCACCCTTGGTCATGCGCCGCTTATGGCAGCGGCGACGACGAAGAGAAACGCCGGAGCGACGTTAGCTGCTGCGGCGCATCCGCGGGATGAGGCCGATCAGGCCAATCAAGCCGAGGACGCCCCACGGGAAGCCGTGGGCCGCACCGCCGCTCTGGGCGAATGCCGGGCTCGCAATCGCGATCGTCGATGCGGCAATGGTGATGGAGATGATGCGCATTCCTAAAATACCCCCTTCAATCGGCGATCAAATCGGATCGTCGGTGTAGCCGTCGTTGTCGCTATTGCGCCAGAGTCCAAAGATCCCAAGCAGCCCAAGGCAACCGACGAGATTCCAGATGAGATCGTTGTTCGGGTCCTGATTGGCAGCCCGTTCCTGCGTCTCGGTCGGAACGCCGCCCGCAGCCTGATTTTCCTGGGCCGCTGCGGGTCCCGCAGCCGCAGCCGCGAGGAACAAGGCGAGCACCACATGTTTCCGCATGCCGTCCTCCTGAAATGACAAGCTGGCGATACGCCTATCAGAGCCCGGAACCAACGGGAAGATGAGGATTCGGAAGAAAAATTGAGAGGTGTTCGGGACAAAAAGCAAACGCCCGGATCGACTAGCGATCCGGGCGCCCTGCGTGACGATTGCTCGTCAGCCCCCTTGGATGCGTCGCGGTCGAGAGTCCCCAGGCTACAAGCGGTTCGTCCCCAGCACGTGCACCGCTTGCAACGTCTCGCCGCACCCGAACCCGACCCAAGGGCCAGCTTGTTCGGACGGCATGACGTAGGCTTGTGCCGAACGGCTGTCACGTCGCGAATCTGATGCAGGTTGCTTTTGTGCCCCTCCTGTGTCGGCGTGGCCACAATCGTCGTCTGCCGGAGGTCCGGTTGCGCCTCGTGGGATGCAACCCTACAGCGCAGCACCATGCGTTGGTCCCGTGCTTTTCTCCCGGTTCTCAAGGAAAGTCCCGCAGATGCCCAGATCATCAGCCACAAGCTGATGCTTCGGGCCGGGCTCGTGCGTCAGACGGCCGCGGGCATCTATGCCTGGCTCCCACTCGGTTTCCGGGTTCTCAAGAAGATCGAGCAGATTGTCCGCGAGGAGCAGGACCGCGCGGGGGCTCAGGAAATGCTTATGCCGACGCTTCAGTCGGCAGATCTGTGGCGCGAGAGTGGGCGCTACGACGCGTACGGGCCCGAGATGCTTCGCCTGCGCGACCGCCACGACCGCGAAATGCTCTACGGCCCGACCAACGAAGAGATGATCACCATGCTCTTCCGGGACGAGGTCAAAAGCTACCGCGACCTTCCGCGGACGCTCTATCACATCCAGTGGAAGTTCCGCGACGAGGTCCGCCCGCGCTTCGGAGTCATGCGCGGGCGCGAATTCCTGATGAAGGACGCCTACAGCTTCGATCTCGACGAGGCCGGCGCCCGCCAGAGCTATTATACGCAGATGCTGGCGTACCTCAGGACCTTCCAGCGCATGGGAATTCAGGCGGTGCCGATGAAAGCGGCGTCGGGTCCGATCGGGGGCGACCTCAGCCATGAGTTCATCGTCCTTGCCCCAACCGGCGAGAGCGAAGTCTTCTACGATGCAGCCTACGAGACATTCGACTGGCACCAGGCCGATCTCAAATATGGCGACGAGGCGGGCTTGCAGGGCCTCTTCGACCGAGTGAACTCGACCTATGCCGCGACCGACGAAACCCACGACGTCGGAAAATGGGAAATTGTGCCGAAGGATAAGCAACGGACCGGACGCGGCATCGAGGTGGGCCACATCTTCTACTTCGGCGACAAATATTCAGCGTCGATGGGTCTCAAGGTGTCCGGCAAGGACGGAACGCCGGTCAATCCAATGATGGGAAGCTACGGCGTCGGAGTTTCCCGATTGGTCGCGGCGATTATCGAAGCAAGCCACGACGATGCCGGGATCGTCTGGCCGGAGCCGGTAGCGCCTTGGCGGGTCGGGATCGTAACCATGCGTTCGGACGATGATGCCAGCACGTCGGCTGCGGACGGCCTCTATGCGCAATTGAAAGCCGCCGGTATCGAGACGCTCTACGACGACCGGGACGAGCGGGGCGGGGTCAAGCTCGGCTCGATGGACCTCATCGGTCTCCCTTGGCAGGTGATCGTCGGCCCGCGTGGGATCGCGAGCGGCACGGTCGAATTAAAGCGCCGTTCAACGGGAGAACGCGAGGAGATCAGCCTCGAATCGGCAGTCGCGAGGCTGGCGGCATGATTCTCAATCGCGCTGAGCGAATGCTCGCTCGCCGCTATCTTCTTCCGGGCAAGGGCGAAGGATTCATCTTCCTGGTCGCCAGTATCAGCCTGATCGCCGTTGCGCTCGGCGTGGCTGCATTGATCATCGTCATGAGCGTGATGAACGGCTTTCGCGCAGAGCTGTTCGACAAGATCGTCGGGCTCAACGGCCATGCAGTCGTTCAGGGATATGGCGGGCAGCTGCCCGACTGGGAGAAGATTGCCGTCGCGGCGAAGAAGTCCCCGGGGGTCACCTCGGCGATCCCGCTGATCGAAACCCCGCTGATGGCCACGGCCAATGGCCGCTTCGAAGGCGTGATCGTCCGCGGAATGCGCGTCGACGACATTCGCGCCAACAAGACCATCACCTCGCATATCCTCGCTGGCGACATTCGCTCAATCACGCCCGGAAGCAACCAGATCGCGCTGGGATCGCGGCTCGCCGACACGCTCGGCGTCATCCCTGGCAGCCAGGTCACTTTGTGGAATCCCGAGGGCCGCTCGACGGTAATTGGAACCGTACCCCGCGAGGTAACCTATACGGTTGGCGCGGTGTTCGAAATCGGCGTCTATGACTACGACAAGGCGTTCGTGATCATGCCGATGAAGGACGCCCAGGAGTTGCTCCTGATGGGCGATCAGGTCGGAATGATCGAAATCCAGACCAACAATCCCGACAAGGTCGGAGAGATTGTCGCACCGCTGCAAAAGCTCGTGCAGGGCAGGGGCGTCATCACCGACTGGCGGCAGATGAACTCGGCGCTGTTCCAGGCGCTGGAGGTAGAGCGCGTGGCGATGTTCGTCGTCCTGTCGCTCATCGTGCTCGTAGCGGTATTCAACATCCTTTCGTCGCTGATCATGCTTGTGCGGGCCAAGACCCGCGACATCGCGATCCTGAGGACGATGGGCGCGAGCCGCCGCGGGATGATGAAGGTGTTCATGACCGTCGGCGTGACAATTGGATCGCTCGGGATCGTTCTCGGCATCGTGCTTGGAGCGATATTCCTTTTCTTCCGCCAGGACGTTGTGGACGCGATCCAGACGATCACCGGCGACAATCTGTGGGATCCGTCGGTACGCGTGCTGACGGACCTGCCGTCGAAGACTGATCCGTTCGAGGTCGGGGCGATTATCCTGATCGCGCTGATCCTGTCATTCCTGTCTACGCTCTATCCGGCCTACAAGGCGGCAAGCACCGATCCCGTGCAGGTACTTCGCTATGAATGAGCCGGTGCTCGTCACTCGCGACCTCAAGCGAAGCTTCACCCAGGGCGAGGTCACGATCGAGGTGCTGCGTGGCGTGAATCTGGCGGTTCAGCCGGGCGAGATCGTCGCGCTGCTGGGGCCATCGGGCTCCGGCAAGTCGACGCTCCTGCAGGCCGTCGGTTTGCTCGAAGGCGGCTTTGACGGATCAATCCGACTGCACGGCGAGGAAGCTGCCGAGCTCGACGATGACGGCCGCACGCGCCTCCGCCGAGACCTTCTCGGGTTCGTCTACCAGTTCCATCACCTGCTGCCCGAGTTCAATGCGGTCGAGAATGTGGTGCTTCCGCAGCTGGTCCACGGCGCGGATCCCCCGACCGCGCACGAGCGGGCGCGACAGCTGCTTGGCGCGCTTGGATTGTCGGAGCGGCTCGATCACCGGCCGTCCAAGCTTTCCGGCGGCGAGCAGCAGCGCGTCGCCGTAGCCCGGGCTCTCGCAAACAAACCTCCGCTCGTTCTCGCCGACGAGCCTACAGGCAATCTCGACGAGCACACCGCCGATGCCGTGCTCGGCGAGTTCCTCGGCCTCGTTCGGGGCGAAGGCAGCGCCGCGCTGGTCGCGACGCACAACGAACGTCTCGCGAGCAAGATGGACCGAGTGGTCCGACTTCACGAAGGACGCCTCGAATAGTGGACCCGGATCCGCGCAGCGACGTTCGACGTCCCGTGCGTACTCCGAACTGGACGGTCATCGCGCTTGTCGCAGGACTGCTTATCCTGGCGCTGGTAATCGCTTATCTCGCGAGCGGCAGAAATCCGGAACAGGACAAGCTCACCCAGAACGAGGTCGCGCAGAGTCAGCAGCCGGCCAAGGCCCCGACGGCCGAGAAGCTCTGCGCAAGCAATCAAACCTACGACCTCATCAAGCGGGAATTGTTCCGGCGGGCGGCGCAGACGCGCGGGAGCGATCAGGGGGCGTTCGACCAACTTGCCGCTTACGCGGTGGTCAGAATGGAAAATCCGGTCATGGAAAGCCAGGACAGTACCACCGGCGCTATCAATTGCTCGGGCTCGTTGTCTCTCGACCTGCCGCCCGGCGTGGGAATCGTTGGCGGCCGTCGAACCCTGACTGCCGATGTGGATTACACGATCCAGCCGGCGGCAGACGGGAGCGGCAACGTCGTTGTGTTGCGCAATGCGGACGCGGTCATCAGCTCCCTCGCCACCCTGGCGCGTGTAAACGAGCCGGTGGTCTCAACGCCGCCGCCGCCGGGCCCGGCAGAAACCAATGGAGCCGCGGCCCAACTTTCGCCGACGGCGACACCGCAACCGCAACAACCGTCAAAGCCCACGACTCCGCCTGCTTCCGGCACGCGTCCCAGCTTCGACTGCGCGAAGGCGCGGACGAAGGGGGAGATCGCGGTTTGCTCGAACGCCGGCCTGGCGGCGCTCGATCGCAACATGGCCACCCAATATGCGCAGGCGATCGCCGAGGCGTCCCCGGAGCAACGCGAACTGCTCCGGCGGACCCGCGATCGGTTCATCGGCTACCGGGACCGCTGTCCGAATCGCTCGTGCATGGGGGACGCGTATGTCGGGCGGATGCGGGAAATCCGCGACATCATGGAGGGCCGCTGGCAGCCCCGGCGATAGTCGTGGATAAGTTCCACCGATTGCTTGTCGCGACCCAGCTATCGCTCACATAATCGACCCGTGACCCAGCCCTACGTTCCGCTTCGCGTCTTCTCGTCCTTCACGATGCTGGAAGGAGCGATGGAGCCGAAGACGATCGCGAGCCGGGCCGCCACGCTCGGCTTTCCTGCCGTGGCAGTAACCGACCGCAACGGCCTCTACGGGGTCATGCCTTTCAGCGACGCCTGCATTGCGAAGGGCGTACAGCCGATCATTGGAACCATGCTCGCGGTTTCCCGGCCTCCGGAGCTTGGAGGAGAGCAGGGGATCGACTGGATCGTCCTGCTCGCGAAGGACGATCAGGGCTATGGCAATCTCTGCAAGCTTGTGTCCGCGGCTCATCTCGATCGGCCCGTCGAAGAGGTGCCGAACGTATCCTTCTCGACTCTTGAACAGCTTGGCGAGGGGCTTATCGCGCTGACAGCGGGGGCGGAGGGCGCACTTGCGCTGCTGATTTCCGAGGGCCAGCACAACAAGGCCGAGGCCTACCTCGAGGAACTCCAGAAACTCTTTCCGGACCGGCTCTACATCGAGATAGCAAGGCGCGGAGAGCCTGTCGAAGATACGGCTGAAGCCGAGCTGATCGATTTGGCCTATGTTCGGAATCTTCCCCTGGTCGCCACGAACCCGGCGACCTATCTCGATCCGTCATTCCACGCCGCGCACGACGCGATGCTGTGCATCGCCAATTCGGCCTATGTCGAAAGCGCCGATCGCATCAGCTCGTCATCCGAGGCCTGGCTGAAGGATGGCGGGGCAATGGCTGAGCTGTTCGCCGACCTTCCTGAAGCGATCGCCAATACTGCGGTGATCGCGCAGCGTTGCGCAGTGGCAGCGCCGAAGCGGAGGCCCATCCTTCCGCGGCTTGGCGAGAATGAGGATGAGCAGCTGCGGTCCGACGCCCATACCGGACTCGAACAGCGGCTTGGCGGTCGACCGGAAGCGGAAAAAGGGCCTTATCGCGAGCGGCTCGACTATGAGCTCGAGATCATCACCGGCATGGGATTCGCCGGCTACTTCCTGATCGTCGCCGACTTCATCAAATGGGCGAAGGCGAACGACATCCCGGTAGGGCCCGGCCGCGGCTCGGGCGCAGGGTCGGTTGTCGCGTGGTCGCTGACCATCACGGATCTCGATCCACTAGCCCTCGGCTTGCTGTTCGAGCGCTTCCTCAATCCAGAGCGCGTGTCGATGCCGGACTTCGACATCGATTTCTGCGAAACCCATCGCGACAAGGTCATTGCTTACGTTCAGCAGAAGTATGGCCGCGACAGGGTCGCGCAAATTATTACCTTCGGGCGATTGAAAGCGAGGGCAGTGCTCAAGGACACTGGCCGCGTCCTTCAGATGCCCTACGGACAGGTCGACCGGCTGGCGAAGCTGATCCCGAATCATCCGACGGACCCGTGGACGCTCGAGCGCTCGCTCAACGGCGTTCCGGAGGTTGCGGCGGAGTACAAGAACCCCGACGTCAAACGACTGTTCGACCTGGCAATGAAGCTGGAGGGACTTCCGCGCCACGCCTCGACCCACGCCGCTGGCGTAGTGATTGGCGACCGGCCGCTCGACGAGCTGATCCCGCTCTATCGCGATCCGCGTTCCGACACGCCGGTCACCCAGTTCGACATGAAATATGTCGAAGCAGCGGGCCTGGTGAAGTTCGACTTCCTCGGCCTCAAGACGCTGTCGGTGCTGAAGGAAGGCCAGCGGCTGCTTGCCGAGCAGGGTGTCGACGTGGATTTCGGAGCACTGGCCTGGGACGATCCGACAGTCTTCGAACTTCTCCAGCGCGGCGACACGGTCGGCGTGTTCCAGGTGGAGTCGGAGGGAATGAGGCGGACGCTTTCGGCAGTGAAGCCGACGGTGTTCGAGGACATCATCGCACTCAACGCGCTCTATCGACCGGGGCCGATGGACAACATCCCGATGTTCGGTCGCCGCAAGAACGGCGAGGAACAGATCGAATATCCGCATCCGCTGCTCGAGGGCATCCTCAAGGAGACCTACGGGATCTTCGTCTACCAGGAACAGGTGATGCAGGCGGCGCAGATCCTCGCCGGCTACTCGCTCGGCGGAGCGGACCTGTTGCGGCGGGCCATGGGCAAAAAGATCCAGTCGGAGATGGACGCCCAGCGGGCGACATTCGTGAAGGGTTGCGCCGAGCACCACCAGATTCCCGAAGCCAAGGCAAACGAGCTGTTCGACTTGATCGACAAGTTCGCAGGCTACGGCTTCAACAAGAGCCATGCGGCCGCTTACGCGCTGCTGACCTATCAGACCGCGTGGCTGAAGGCGCATCACCGGGCCGAATTCTACGCGGCCTCGATGAGCTTCGATGTCGCGCTCACCGACAAGCTCGCAATGTTCGTGGAGGACATGCGCCGCGGAGAGGTCGAGTGCCTCACACCCGATATCAACGCGAGCGATGCGCATTTCACGGTCGAGAATGGTGCGGTTCGCTACGCGCTCGGCGCGCTCAAGGGCGTCGGCGAAAAGGCGATGGACGACCTCGTGGCGGAGCGGACGCGGGGCGGTCCCTTCAAGAGCCTCGAGGACTTCGCCGCCCGCATCGATCCGCGGATGCTCAACCGGCGGCAGCTCGAAAGCCTCGCGGGGGCCGGCGCGTTCGACACCGTCAAGAATGAGCGCGCGGCGGTGTTCGCGGCGGCAGAGACGATCCTGGCTCACGCGGCAAGTGCGCAGGACCAGCGGGAGACGGGACAGGCTGGGTTGTTCGGGGTGGACTCGGCCGAGGCCGCCCCAATCAGGTTGCCGCGCGAAGCTTCATGGTCGCTCGCCCAGCGCATGGCCGCGGAGCGCGACGCGTTCGGCTTCTATTTCTCCGCCCATCCCGTGGACGCAGCGAAACACCTGCTCGCCGCACACAAGGTCAAAACCTTCGCCGAAGTCGCCGAATTCAAGATCAGCGAAGGCGAGCGCGCCGGCGCGACGATGGCAGGGCTCGTTGAAGACACGCGCTGGCGCACCTCGGCGCGCGGCCGACGCTACATGATGGCTACGCTTAGCGACAGTTCGGGCCAGTTCCTCGCAACCGCTTTCGACGACGACGCGACGGCAGCACTCGAGGCCGCAGCTAAAGCGGGCCAGTGCGGCTTGCTGACCGTTGAGCTCGACCGTCGCGCAGGCGACGAGACGCCGCGTGTGACGATCAAGCGCGTTCAGACACTGGACGAACTCGCCAAGCGAACGCGGCTCGAAATGACTGTCCGCGTTCACGATAGCCAAGCTCTGAAGCTTGTCGCGAAGGAATTGACCGCCGCTCGCGGAGGAAACGGACGGGTTCGCTTGATCCTGCCGCTCGCGCCGGGCGGCGAAGCGGCGTTGATAGCGGGTCGAGACTTCACGCTCGACGCGGAGCTTGCAGCTCGAATCGAGCGCATTGCCGGGGAAGGGAACGTCGAGCTTTCGGCGCAGGAGCCGCCGAGGCTCGCGCTGGTCGGCTAGGACATCCAGAAGCCGTCGCGGTTCACCAGGCTCGTGATGTGTGCGTTCTGCTCCTCGGTCATGTCCTGCTTGAACTTGGGAAAGACCTGCTCTTCCTCCATGTGCGCATGCTCCGAAACCAGCTTGCGAAACTCACGAACCTTCTCGAGCCAGTTCGGCGCGTCGGTGCCCATCTCGTTCAGCTCGTAGATGAACGTCTTGATGTAGCCGTGCTCGCCTTCGAGATGATCGGCATCGGCCGCATCGTCGTCTTCGCGAAGCGCAGGGTAGACCACCATCTCTTCGGCGTGCGCATGCTTATCGAGCGCGTGGCACAGCTTCA
>Ga0308175_100003886_pt1 | contig 10405 bp, 12 predicted proteins | sample PhyCR1_3_FD_203893 | JGI IMG/M metagenome (GOLD analysis project Ga0308175, IMG submission 203893) | Soil microbial communities from UC Gill Tract Community Farm, Albany, California, United States - DLSLS.C.R1 | ecosystem: Environmental > Terrestrial > Soil > Agricultural land | place: USA...
TGCGGGCCGAGGTCGGGCGCTCCGGGCACCGCACCGGCGGCGCGATGGACGATGGCGCGTACCGCCCGCTGATCCAATCGACCGCCGCGCACGCCGAGTAGCAGGGCGCCACCGGAGGCCGGACCGGCCAAGGCCGGCCTGCCGTGGCTCAGCCACTGGTCCAGAGCGCGGTCGGCGGGCTGCCCGTACGGCACGGTCCGTTCCTTTGCGCCCTTGCCGAGAACGCGCAGCACTCGCCGCCGGCGATCAACGTCGTCGACGTCCAGCCCGACCAGCTCCGCGACCCGGATGCCGCTCGCGTACAACAACTCGAGCACCAACCGGTCGCGCAGCACGACCGGTTCCGACGCGTCGGTGTCATCGGTGGCGACCATGAGCTGGGCCGCTTCGTCCGCGCGCAAGACGGCCGGGAGATGCCGCCGTGGTCGCGGGCTCGCGAGCAACTGCCCGACATCGGAGTCGACCAGCCCGGCCCCGTACGCCCACGCACAGAACGTCCGTAATGCAGCCGCACGCCGCGCCAACGTGGAGCGGGACGCTCCACGCGAACGGAGCACGCCCAGCCAGCCACGGAGCTGCGCGAGTTCGACGGCGCGAACGTCCCGTCCGCCAAGTCGCGACACATGATCGAGAAACCCGACCACGTCTCCGAGGTATGCGCGCACGGTGTGCGCCGAGCGGTTGCGTTCGAGCCGGAGGTGACGCTCGAACGCGTCCGCCGCGCTCGCGAGCGCTGGCGGCAGCCCGGCCCGCAGCGCTGCGAGATCAACCCGCTCGCCACCCGCCCGGCCACCGCTCACGTCCAGACCGTCGCGCGGCCGGCGCACCGGGTCAACTCGCCACGCGCAACCGCGCCGGCCGCGGTCAAGGCGGGCTGGCGCGGGCTGGGCGGTGGATCCGGTAGCCCTCGGCCGAGCCTTCGACCAGGCCGGCCAACTCGAGCGATGGCAGGGTGCGGATGATCTGCAGCGTCGGCATGCCGCTCGCGACCGCGAGTCGGTCAGGACCGGTCCAACCGCGCGCGGGGAAGGCGTCGAACAACTGCCGTGCCGCCGGATCGAGCGAATCGACGCGGTCGGCGAGTTCGTCACCGCGCGACCGTGGTTGCTCGATCGGCAACAACGACACGTCCGAAGCCGACCCGATTACCCCTAGGACGTCCTCGACACTTCGCACCAGGTACGCCGGGTCCTCCTCGGCGCGGATGAGCTTGTGGCAACCTGCCGAAGCGGACGACGTGACTGGTCCAGGCACGGCCATCAACGGGCGGCCCAGCCGGATGCTGTGTGTGGCGGTGTTCAACGCGCCGGATCGTGCAGCAGCCTCGACGACGAGCGTGCCGGTGCCGAGAGCGGCAATCAGCCGATTGCGAGTGAGGAAGCGACGGCGTGCCGGCGCGGCGCCAGGCGGGCTCTCCGAAACAAGCAGACCGGTTTCGCCGACCTCGTCGAAGAGCGCCGCGTTGCCAGGTGGGTACGCACGATCGAGACCGCCCGCCGACACCAGGACGGTGTCCAGCCGCATCGACAACGCCCCGCGGTGCGCCGCAGCGTCGATCCCGTGCGCACCGCCGGATACGACGGTGAACCCGTGTCCGGCGAGTTTGGCGGCCCAGTCGCGGGCCACCCACTTGCCGTATTCGGTCGCGTCTCGCGCGCCGACGATCGCCACTGACCGCACCCCAACCGTGCTCAGATCCAGCGCACCGCGAACCCAAAGCGCGAGCGGCGGCACGAGCTCGCCGCTCTGGCTCTGCTCGCGGTGGCCCTGCTCCCACTCCTCGACCCGACGTCGAGCAGTCACGTCGAGCGCGGCGAAGGCGAAGTGTGGCCACTCGTCCGACTCCGGCACGACGAGTCGGATGCCGTGCCGTTGCGCCGCCTCGAGGTCGGCGAACGGATCGGCCTCGGCCACTCGTAGCGCCTGCGCAGCAAACTTGTCGTTCTCGTACCGCCCGGCGCGCAACGCCTCCACCGCCGCCACCGGACCTTCACGCGCAACAACCCGCCATACCGGGATCGATGACGGCTCGCTGACTCGGCTCAGCACAGCGCGGGCGAGCAGCACGTCATCACTCACGCTGCCCATGAGCCGGCCCCACCCGTCCGGAAGTACAGCGCCTCGTCGACGTCCCCGGCGTCCGGCATTGCTCGGCCGGAGAGGTCGGCGACGGTCCATGCCAACCTGAGCACCCGGTCGAAGCCGCGGGCGCTCAAGCTGCCCTGCTCGAGAAAGTGCTGTGCCGGGCGCAGCGCTGCCGTTGGCAGCAACCACCGCGACGTGCGCAGGACTGCGCCCGGCACCTCGCCATTGACCTCCCAGGGCGTGCCATGCCATCGATCGGCTGCGACCGCGCGGGCGGCCGCGACTCGGGCAGCAACCGTCTCGCTCGTCTCCCGCTCACCGGTGTTGTCCAGCAGGTCGCCGTGGGCGACGGGTTCGACGATCACCTTCAAGTCGATTCGATCCATCAGCGGTCCGGACATCCGCTGCGCATGCCGACGCTTCACGAGGGACGAGCACATGCAGTCCGAACCGCGCTTGCCGCACGGGCAGGGATTCGCGGCGAGGACGAGTTGGAATCTCGCCGGATAGCGCACCGATCCCCCACTGCGATGCAGGACGACCCGGCCGGACTCGAGTGGTTGCCGCAGCGCGTCCAGCGCGCGCGACTCGAACAGCGGTGCCTCATCAAGGAAGAGGACGCCATGGTGGGCCAAGGTGATCGCGCCGGGTCGGGCTACGCGCGATCCGCCACCGACCAACGCGGCGATCGAGGCGGTGTGGTGTGGCGCTTGGAACGGCGGTTGGCGCAAGAGGCGAGGTCGTTCACCGAGCAGTCCGGCGATCGACTGCACGGCAGTCACCTCGAGTGACGCGCGGTCGCTCAATCTCGGCAACAGGCCCGGCAGTCGCTCGGCGAGCATTGTCTTGCCCGCCCCTGGCACACCAGTCATGTACAAGTGGTGGCCGCCCGCGGCGGCGATCTCGACGGCGCGCTTAGCGGTCGTCTGACCGACCACGTCGGCGAAATCCTTTGTCGTCGGCTCGGGTTCGTCCGCCGCACCCTCGGCGGCAACCGCCAGCTGCGGCCCGCGGCCGGAGAGCCAGTCGATGACCTCGCGCAAACGATCGGCGCAGCGAACGTCCACGCCGGACACAAGTGCCGCCTCCGCGGCGTTCGCCGCAGCAACGACGACTCGCCGGGCGCCGAGGCGCCGCGCCGCCAAGACCGACGGCAGCACGCCGCGCACAGGTCGTAGCCGACCGTCAAGACCGAGCTCGGCGATCCACACGGCTCCCTCGACCGACGCGAGCGGCACCTGCCCATGAGCGGCAAGCACCGCCATGCCGACCGCTAGGTCGAAGCGCGACCCCACCTTGCGAACATCTGCGGGTAGCAGCGCGACCGTCACTTTCACGCCCGGCCACTGGGCGTCGGAGTTCGCCAACGCCGAACGCAAGCGATCACGAGATTCGTTCACCGATGCGTCCGGCAGACCGGTGAAGGACAGGCCGGGCAGACCGCCGCCGGAGATGTCGCACTCGACCTCGACCAGTTGTCCGTCGAGGCCGGTGAGCGCGACCGCGAGCGTCCGGGCGAGCGCCATCAGAACACGCCCGGCAGGTGCGTGACCTCGAACCCGTCGCGCCCACGAACGACGGCAACGACGTCGAAACGCACGGCTTCCCAGAACTGCGGTTCCGGCTCGTCTCGCTGCGCCATGATCCAGCGCAGTGCGAGGTGTCGGATGCGTGCCGACTTCGCGCGGCCGACCGCTTCGGCCGGCGCACCGTAGGCGGGCGACGAGCGGGTCTTGACCTCGACGAACACAAGCACGGCACCGTCGCGCGCGACGATGTCGAGTTCGCCCTCGCGGCAGCGCCAGTTGCGCGCCAGAAGCCGCAAGCCCGCCGCCTCAAGGTGGCGGGCGGCAAGTTCTTCACCGTGTCGGCCGACCGCGTCCTTCACTCGCATGCGGCCACCGTGCCGGACAGTGCCGACGGGACCGCCGAGGCAACGACCGGTTGTGGACGATCACCGAGCTGTCCACAGGGATCAATCCGAGGCCGAACGGCTCAGCTGCCGAAACCGCCCTTCTCCGGCAACGCAAGATCGGGCTTGTCGAGCTCTTCGATGTTGACGTCCTTGAAGGTCACGACCCGAACCGTCTTCACGAACCGGGCCGGTCGATACATGTCCCACACCCACGCGTCGTGCATGGTGAGCTCGAAGTACACCTCGCCGTCTGCGTTCACCGGCCGGAGCTCTACCTCGTTGGCCAGGTAGAACCGGCGCTCGGTCTCGACCACGTAGCTGAACTGCGCCGCGATGTCCTTGTACTCGCGGTAGAGCTGCAGCTCCATATCGGTCTCGTAGTTCTCGAGATCCTCAGCACTCATCGGCCACCCGCTCCACGAACTCGACGACACCATTCTCGCCCACGAGATCCAGCTCGCGCAGCGCGCGACGGACGTTCACGTACCGCCGCCGATGCTCCGGGCACGGGCCGCACTCGGTCAGCGCCGCAGAGTGCGCCGGCGTGATGTAGCCCTTGTGACCATCGAAGCCGTATTGCGGCCAGTCGTCGTGCATCCGGGTCATGATCGCGTCCCGCGACACCTTGGCCAGGATCGAGGCTGCTGCGATGCATGCGATCGTCGCATCGCCCTTCCACACCGCAGTGGACGGAACGCCGAGCCCCGGCACCGGGAAACCATCGGTGAGTGCATAGTCCGCGGCCGGCATCAGCGTGCCGAGCGCTCGCCGCATGCCGGCGAGGTTCGCCACGTGCAGACCCCAAGCGTCGATCTCGGCGGCCGGAACGATCACCACGGAATACGCGACCGCGCGCTTGACGATCTTCTTGTAGAGCGCCTCGCGCGTCGGAGCAGTCAGCAGCTTGGAGTCGTCGAGTCCGTCGATGCGGCCGGTCCGACCCGGCGGAAGGATGCACGCGGCGACCACCAGCGGACCCGCGCAGGCTCCGCGGCCCGCCTCGTCGGCGCCCGCCACGTACTCGAACCCGGCGCGACCAAGTGCGGATTCGTACCCGCCGAGCGGTCCGTCGCGGCGCACCACGAACCGCGGGAACCGAAGCGCGGACCCGGGTCCGGTGAGCGTCGCGGTCATGACTTCGCCGAGGCTACCCGGCGACCTCAGCGACGGCGACGACGCCGGCGCACGACGAACAGCGGCAGGATGACCGCGGCAGAGACCATGCCCGGGACGTCGGTCGCGCCCGCCATGGCAGTGCTTTCGAACGTCGACGGGGTGCCCAGCGTGCGCCAGCGCGACGGCGGCCAGGCGATCACGAACGCCTTACCGATGACATCGTCGACCGGCACCGTGCTCGAATCCGGGTCGCAGGTCAGGTCGTTCGTCGAGTCAGTCCCGTTCGTGCCGCAGTGATAGCGCGAGTCGGCCGAGTCGTTGCGGTGGTCGCCCATGACCCAGAGCCGCCCCTTGGGCACAGTGACCGGCCCGAACGGGCGCAACGAGCCCTCTCCGCTCTTGTCGATGAACACGTACGGTTCGTTCAGCGTCCGCCACGGTCCGTTCGGCCCGGTGTCACTGACTTGTACCTGGCCCGCCGCATCACCCTTGACGGTCTCCCCGCCGGTGGCAATTACCCGCTTGACCAAGACCTGGCCGTCCGGCGGAACGAAACCGATCAACTGGCCGAACCCCCGGATCACCCGCAGCACCGGATTGCTCGGCGGCTTGGACGTGGGCTCGTCGTCCCATCCGGGCGGGGCGTGGAACACCACGATGTCGCCCGGGTGCGGATCGCGAAAGTCGTAGATCACCTTGTTGACGAGGATCCGGTCGCCGTGGCACCCCTGGCATCCGTGGAGGGTCTTCTCCATCGACTCGGACGGTATGTAGAAGGGCTGGATCACGAACGTCTTGACGAGAATCGCGATGAGGATCGCCAGCGCCACCAACGCGGGTAGTTCCCACCACGGCGCCTTGCGGTGCGGCTTCTTTGTCTTCTCCTGCTTCTTGCCCGCGCGCCGCCTTCGGCGGGCAGACCAAGCCGAGTCAGACCGGTGTGCCCCGCGCGCTCGAGCAGGGCCGGCGTCGGATTCGTCCGCAGGTGACGGCTCGTCGGACGGGATCGATTCGTCGTCGGACGGGATCGATTCGTCGTCGGACGGAGCCGGCTCCTCGTCGGACGGAGTCGATTCGCTACTCGCGGCACCCGTCGGATCAAGCGGATGGGACGGGTACATCGGCCCCGTCCTTCCGGACACAGGATCTGGCGGCACCGCCGGAATCGGGCCGGTTTCGGACACGGCATCGGGCGGGTTCGGGCCGTCGGGCCCGTCGTGAGAAGTCATTCGCCCCTGCGGAAGTCAGCGCGCGACGGTCTCGCGCTTCTCCTTGATCTTCGCAGCCTTGCCGCGCAGATCACGCAAGTAGTACAGCTTGGCGCGCCGCACGTCACCGCGGGTGACGAGCTCGATCTTCTCGATGACCGGCGTGTGGACCGGGAAGGTGCGCTCGACGCCGACGCCGAAGCTGACCTTGCGGACGGTGAAGGTCTCGCGAACACCGCCGCCCTGCCGACGGATGACGACGCCCTGGAAGACCTGGATGCGGGAACGATTGCCTTCGATAACCCGCACGTGCACCTTCAGCGTGTCGCCCGGGCGGAAGTCCGGGACGTCGCTGCGCTCGGAAGCAGCGTCGAGGGTGTCGAGGGTGTTCATCGCAAGTTCCGTCTCATAGATTCCGGGGACGTTTGCCGCACGCTCAGGCGCAGCGGACAACCCCACGATGATGCCATAGACGCCAGTGCAGACCGAAATCCGGACCTTAGAGCAAGTCAGGACGGCGTTGCGCGGTGCGCTCGCGGCTGCGCTCGGTGCGCCACTTGGCGATCGCGGCGTGATTGCCGGATAGCAGCACCTCGGGCACATCCAACCCTCGCCAGGACGCCGGCTTGGTGTATGCCGGCGCCTCGAGCAGCCCGTCCGGGCCGGCCGCGAACGAGTCGTCGACCGCCGACTGGTCGTTGCCCAGTACGCCCGGCAGCAACCGGCCGATCGCCTCGGCGATGACCAGCACGGCCGCCTCCCCGCCGGCGAGCACGTAGTCGCCGAGCGAAATCTCCTCGACCGGCATCCGGGACGCGGCGTACTCGGTGACCCGCGCATCGATGCCCTCGTATCGGCCACAGGCAAACAACAGCCACGGCTCAGTCGCGAGCCGAGCGGCGGCGGCCTGGGTGAACGGGAGCCCGGCCGGTGTGGGGACGATGAGTCGCGGCTGCGGTCCGTCGGCCGGGGCAAGGGCGTCGAGTGCCCTGCCCCACGGCTCGGCGAGCATCACCATGCCCGGCCCGCCGCCGTACGGGGTGTCGTCGACCGTGCGATGCACGTCGTCGGTCCATTGCCGCAACTCGTGGATGCCCAACTCGACCTGGCCGCGTTCGATCGCCTTGCCGAGCAGCGACTGACGCAACGGCGACAGGTAGTCGGGGAAGATCGTGACGACGTCGAGTCTCATAGCTCGAGCAGTCCGTCGGGTGGGTCGATGACGACACGTCCGGCATCGAGGTCGACCGTTGGGACGATCGCCCGGACGAACGGCACAAGCCGGTCCTGCCCGTCGGCATCGAGCACCAGGTAGGTCGCCCCGGCGGCATGCACGATGTCGCGGATCGGCCCGAGGTCGACCGCATCGACCGTGACCGCGGCCAATCCGATGAGTTCGGTGTCGTAGAACTCGTCCGGATCCTCGAGGGACGGTCGGCTGCTTGCGGCGATCAGCAGTTGGGTGCCGCGCAACGCCTCGGCCCCGGGACGGTCGGCGACGCCCGCGAACCGGACGACGAGCTTGCCGCTGGCGCTGGTCGCTTCCTCGACGGTCAGCGGGCCGACCGTCTCCGGTTCGGTGCGCAACACCGCGCCCAGCGCGAACCGCTCGTCCGGGACATCGGTCCACGGCTCGACGAACACGTGACCGCGTACGCCACGGGCCGGCCCGACGCGTCCGACGATGATGAACTCGTCCGACCCGGACATCGGCGGGTCAGCGACGGTCGACGTCGACCACGTCGACGCGGATGCCCTTGCCACCGACGCCGTTGATGACCTGGCGCAGCGCCTTCGCGGTGCGGCCGTTGCGACCGATCACCCGACCCAAGTCGTCCGGGTGCACGCGAATCTCCAGCCGCTGGCCGCGGCGGTTGTCGACCATGTCCACCTGGACATCGTCCGGGTGGTCCACGATCCCGCGCACGAGGTGCTCGAGGGCCTCTTCGAGCACCTAGCTCTCCTCGGCCGGCGCGTCAGCCGGTGCGTCGGTCGCCTCGGTTGCCTCGGCCTCTGCGGCCGGCGTTTCCTCGGCAGCCGCCTCGGCTGCGGGCGCTTCGGTCGCCGGCTTCTCAGCGGCCGGTGCTTCAGCGGCCGGTGCTTCAGCGGCCGGTGCTTCGGCAGCAGCAGCCGCCTCGGCGGCGGGCGCCTCTGCTTCGGTCGGCTTCGCCGCGACCTTCTTCGCAGCACGCTTCTTCGGCGTGGTGGCGGCCGACTCAGCGGCCGGTTCGCCGGAGGCCTCGGCCAGCGCCGCGTTGAACAGCGCCTGCTTGTCCGGCTTCGCGGCCGGCTCCTTCATCGGCTCCGGGGCGGGCAGGCCCTTGAACTTCTGCCAGTCGCCGGTGACCTTGAAGATTGCGGTGACCGCCTCGGTCGGCTGGGCGCCAACGCCCAGCCAGTAAGCGGCCCGCTCGCCGTCGACGCGAATGATCGACGGGTCGCTCTTCGGGTGGTATTCGCCGATGGTCTCGATGGACCGGCCGTCCCGCTTGGTGCGGGCGTCGGCGACGACGATGCGGTAATGCGGCTCGCGCATCTTGCCGAGACGCATCAGCTTGATCTTGGTTGCCACGGGTGGACGTGCTCCAGACTTGTGCTTAGTGGACGGTCCGCAGCCGAGTGGGGCACATCGGTTCGGACGTCCGGATGGACTGGCCGGAGGCGGTGAGAGGGTCCGCGTTCCGGCCGGTACTCAGTCGGCCATTGTGCCAGATCGCGCGACGCGCCCGGACGGTGCTCACGCCGCACCGCGACGCACGCCTCCTACACTCACGTCGCAACCTGCGCCGAGCCGCGAAGGAGGCGAGTCCGCATGACCGTCCGGGACACCGGTGCGCGACCGACCCTCGAGAGCGTTGCGGCGCGGGCCGGCGTTTCCCGCGCCACGGCGAGCCGGGTCCTCCGCGGGTCGAGCAACGTCAGCGCGTCAGCCCGGGACGCGGTGCTGCGCGCCGCCGATGAGATGTCGTACACGGTGAACCGCGCAGCCCGCGCACTCGTGACGCGACGGACCGACTCGATCGCCTTCCTGGTTGCGGAGAACGAAGAGCGGATGTTCGGCGACCCGTACTTCCTCGGTGTACTGCGTGGCGCCCAGGCGGAGGCGGCTGCGGGTGGCATGCAACTCGTGTTTGCCATCGCCTCGACCGAGGCCGAAACCCGTCAGTTCGTGCACTTCGTCAGCGGGCGGCACGTGGACGGGGTCCTGCTGGTTTCGCTGCACGGCGACGACCACCTGGCCCAGCAGCTCGAGGATCTCGACGTGCCGACGGTGCTCAATGGCCGCCCGTTCCGTCCGGACGCTCCCCTGTTCAGCGTCGACTCGGACAATGTCGAGGGCGCGCGGATGGCGACCGCCCGGCTGATCCAACGCGGGGCCCGGACGGTCACGACCATCACCGGCCCGTTGGACATGTCCGCCGGCCAGGACCGGCTCACCGGCTTCCAGCAGGCGCTGATCGACGCCGGGCGCCCGTTCCGGACCGCGCTCTACGCAGAAGGCGACTTCAGCGTCGACGGTGGCGCCGCGGCGATGGAGACCCTCTTGGCGGCCGAACCAGGGCTGGACGCGGTGTTCGCGGCGTCCGACTTGATGGCCCTCGGCGCAATGCGGATGCTGGCCGAGCGCGGCCGGCGAGTGCCTGATGACGTCGCCGTCATGGGCTTCGACGACCTTCGCGAGGCGCAGCTCGCGGTCCCGCCGCTCACTACCGTCCGCCAGCCGGTCGACGAACTCGGCCGGACGATGACCCGGGTGCTGCTCGGTCGTATCGCGGGCAAGGTCGTGGCGCGCCGAACCGTGCTGCCGACCCAGCTCGTGGAGCGCTCCAGCGCATAACGATTTGGTCTCGGCCACCCCGCCGCGACCGGGCACCCCCTTGACATTTGTCGAGGCGCGAACAAAATCAGCTGGACTCATGAGAGCGCTCTCACAGCAGGCGAGATCCTTCACGCTCCCGGGCCAAACAGGAGGTCCCATGCAACACAGACAGATCAAGGCGACCATCCGGATGACGTCGCTCGTCGCAGTGGCCGCCCTCGGGCTCGCGGCGTGCTCGTCGAGCGGCGGCAACGCCGGCAA
>Ga0308175_100003887_pt1 | contig 10404 bp, 9 predicted proteins | sample PhyCR1_3_FD_203893 | JGI IMG/M metagenome (GOLD analysis project Ga0308175, IMG submission 203893) | Soil microbial communities from UC Gill Tract Community Farm, Albany, California, United States - DLSLS.C.R1 | ecosystem: Environmental > Terrestrial > Soil > Agricultural land | place: USA...
CAAGGTCGGCGTGGCCGACCTCCATCAAGTGCGCCGGAGAAGATCCCGTGCATGCCTTCCGTGAAGCCAGTCCGAGAGCCGGATGCGGGAAAACCGCAAGTCCGGTTCGAAGAGCGGCGGTGGGAAACGGAGCGATGGCCGAGACTGAGGCACCGGCACCCTGGCGAAAGCCGCCGGTAACAGCGACTCCCTCGACCTAATGCCACCGCGCCCGCCGTCGACTCTACAGCGACACCTTCCAAGGGGACCCCGCGGTGGACTGGACCTCCGACGGCACCGCCTGGGCCACCGCGCTCGGCATCAATATCTCGGGCTTCTTTGCCACCGTCGCCGTCAGGGCGTACCGGTCCAGCAATGGAGGGGCGACCTGGACCTACGATGGGGCCATCTCCGGCTCGCAGACGACGCCGGACAAGGAGATGCTCTGGGCCGACCACAGCTCGACATCTCCGTTCAAGGACAATCTGTACGCCGTCTGGATCGATCAGGGGAAAACCTACGTGAACCGGCGGACCGGCCCCTCCGGTGCCTGGGGCACGCCACTCCCCCTCGTCGTATCCACCTTTAGCGCCGAGGCCGGAGGGGATGTGAAGACCAACGCCTACGGCGACCTCTTCGTCTTCTGGTCCGGCACGGACAATGGGGCTTCCGGCACCCCCAATCGCATCTTCGCCAACAAGTCCACGGACGGCGGCCAGACCTTTCAGCCGGGAGTCACCGTGGCGCGGACCTACGGCCTGTATCAATATGGAATCCCGGCGCAGTCCAGGCGTCTGGTCCTCATCTACGTTTCGGGAGGCTCCTACCGGACGGCCTCCAAAAACCTCGTCTACGCGGCCTGGAACGACCTGACGGGCGTGTCCGGCTGTACGAGCAACGCAAACGCACCTGGGAGCAACACGGCTTCGACTTGCAAGTCACGGATCTGGTTCGCGCGCTCGACCGACGGCGGCGCGACATGGTCCACCCCCGTCATGATCAACAATCAGGCCTCCCTGAACGATCAGTTTTTCCCACATCTGACGGTGGACGAGACCAACGGAATGGTATCGATCGCGTACTATGACACCGTCAACGATCCGGGGCGGCTCAAGACGGATGTCTGGTACCAGTCCTCCTATGACGACGGCGCCACTTGGACCTCTCCCACCAAGGTGACCACGGCCCAGACCGATGAGAGCCCGACCGCGACCGGAGCGGATCTGGGCAACCAGTACGGCGATTACATCGGCATGTCCGCCTACGCCGGTGCTCTCCTGCCCTCCTGGACGGACCGCCGCAACAACGCCAAGGAAGAGATCTGGACGGCGCAGGTCCAGGATATTCCGCCGGCTCCTGTTCCCCCGACCGCCTGCTTCAGCTTCACCTGCTCGGCGCTCTCCTGTAATTTCGACGCCAGTTGCTCGACGGACGATCGCGGCATCGTCTCCTACGCCTGGGCCTTTGGAGACTCGGCCACAGGCTCCGGCGTCACGGCCAGCCATTCCTACGCGGCGACCGGCGGCTACTCGGTGACCCTCACCGTCACCGACACCAACGGCCTCACCTCCTCGGTCAGCCGGAAAGTCCAGGTCAACAGCGACCCGCTCCCCGCCGCGGAGAGCTTCTTCACCGTGCCACAGTGCCGGATCCTGGATACCCGGAGCGGGGCGCCCCTGAGCTCCGGCGTGCCCCGAATCATCAGCGTGGCGGGCAATTGCAACATCCCGAGCAGCGCCAAGGCCGTCTCCCTGGTCGTTACGGCGTACCAGCCTACGGGCGGCGGCTGGATCGTGTTCTATCCGGGGAACCTCCCCACCACCAGCCCAAACAAGGCCAGCATCAACTTCGCGCCCTCCACCTCCCCACGGTCGAGCAACGCCGTCGTGCGTCTGGCCACCGACGGCTCGGGCACTCTGGAGCTCAATGCCACCGTCAACGCCACGCCAGGCCAGGTCCACGTGACGCTCGACATCGACGGGTACTTCAGCGAGGACACGACAGCGGCCACCGGCGCCCTGGGGCCCTTTGGCTTCCAGCCGGTGACCCCTTGTCGTGTGGTGGATACCCGCCCCTCCTCGCCGCTGGTGGCTGGTGTCGCCAGGACGTTCTCGGTCCAGGGGGCCTGTGGCATCCCCTCCTCGGGAGTGGCCGCGGTCTCGGCCAATACGCGGGTGGTCAATTCGCCGCAGTACGGTGGCTCGATCGTCCTCTACCCGGCCAACGTCCCGACGCCGGTGGCGACCAACGTCAGCTTCACGGGCGGGATCAACTGGATCTATGGTGGCTCGCTGACCGCCCTGGCCCCATCGACGCCTGACCTCGGGATGCGGTTCGATTCCGCCACCTCCGGCGCCACGGCGTTCGCCCTCTTCGACGTCAACGGGTACTTCTCCTCGGGCAGCCCGCTCAAGTACCACCCCCTCGCCGGCTGCCGGATCGTGGATACCCGCGCCGCCGACCAGGGAGCACCGAGCGTGACGGCGAGCTCGCCCCGGACCTTCCAGGCCCAGGGGAACTGCAACATACCGGTCGGCGCCAAGGCGGTGTTCGCGGACGTGATCACGGTTGGGCCCACGGGGACGGGGGACATCCGCCTCTACCCCTCGAACGCCTCGGTCCCGGTGGTGGCGACCGTGTGCTTCGACGCCGGCGAGGGCGCGATCGGCAACGGAGTGATCCTGTCCCTCGGGCCGGCGATCCCGGACCTCGCCCTCTGGGCGAACCCCAGCACCGGAACGCTCGACGTGGTCATCGAGATCTTCGGGTACTTCCAGTAGGAGATCTCACCGGGCAGGCTGGAGCTCCGGCCTGCCCGGCTCTGACGATATACTCCGCCCGTCGAGAAGGACGACACGACAAGCAGGGTAGCGCCTTGAAGAAGAACAGCGTCGAAAACAACCTCCGGATATGGAGCCTCTATGACTGGCCCCAGGATGGCGACGAGTGGAATGGCCAGGCGATCGGCTGCAACAAGCCGTATGAGGAGTGGAAGCGCTCCCTGGTGGAAGCGTTCATTCGCCCCAATGTAACCCGCTCATCGACAGTCCTGGAAATCGGCTCGGGCCATGGCCGCTGGTCGAAGGAGATCGCACCCCTTTGCGGAAATCTGATCCTCGTCGATCTCAGCCCGAGCTGTATCGAATATTGCCGGTCGCTCTTCAAAGACCGCTCCAACGTGAGCTTCGTCGTCAATCAGGGCAAGGAGCTCACCGGTGTCCCGGACGGGAGCATCGACTTCGTATGGTCCTATGACGTGTTCGTTCACATCGGCTCAGCCGAGATCGAGGCTTATTTCGGGGAGATCCGAAGGGTGCTTCGCCCAAAGGGCAAAGCGGTGATTCATCACGCCGGGCGCCGCCACCTCTTCCTCCCCCTCCGCTTCCTGCGAGAATCGCCGACAGGTAGCCGGATCTACAATCTCATCACCATCGGCGTCTTCGCGGAGGAAATAGGCTGGCGCTCCGACGTCTCGCTGGCTCTCGTCCGGAAACTGGCGAGAAGGCAAGGCCTCGTCGTCGAGGCCCAGGCCAACCGGTGGGGCAAGAAGGGCGAGCTCGGGGTGCCGCGATTCCGCGACGCCATTTCGATCCTCCGGCCAGGATGAGCAACGGACCGGGGACGCCAAGTTCATCCTGCCTCCACCCTGTAACAAAGCCTCTCCCAGAAACGCCAATGATGAACGGCAGGCTTGTGCCGGGATCGAAGCGCCGATAGGCATACCGATGATCGGCGGGGACTATTGACGCGTCTACGGCCACAGGCGTAGTGTTAAAAGTCTGTCTGCTCTACGTCCAAAGGAGGTTTACCGTGAATGGGAAGAGATTTTCGCTCAATTTCGTAGTCGTGCTCGGGTTGTTGCTCGCCTTCAGCTCGCTCGCTCACGCGCAGGCGACCCGCACCTGGGTCTCGGGCGTCGGCGACGACGCCAACCCGTGCAGCCGCACGGCCCCTTGCAAGACCTTCGCGGGCGCGATCTCGAAGACCGCCGCCGGCGGCGAGATCAACGTCCTCGATCCGGGTGGCTTCGGGGCGGTGACGATCACCAAGTCGATCACCATCTCTTCCGAGGGGTTCGAGGCCGGCGTGCTGGTGTCGGGCACCAACGGCGTCGTCATCAACGCATTGTCGACCGACGTCGTGGTTCTGCGCGGCCTCGACTTCGAAGGGCTTGGCACCGGCCTGGACGGGATCAAGGTGCTCGGCAGCCTGGGCGCCCTCCACGTCGAGAAGTGCACCATCAACGCCTTCCGCGGGACGAACGGCTCGGGTATCGAGATCGCGACGACCTCGGGCACCACCCAGGTCTACATCAAAGACACGATCGTTCGCGACAACGGCCAGGGTGTGGGAGGTGGCATTTTCATCAATACCGCCGGGGGCTCCGTGAAGGCCTCGATCGACAACGTCAGGGTGGAAAACAACCTTTTCGGTCTCAAGGTGAACGGCAGCACCTCGTCCGCCTCGGTCCAACACAGCGTTGCCGCGGGCAACACGGCCGCCGGCTTCTCGGGCGCTGTCAGCGGTGCGGTACTGAACATCGAGCGTAGCATGGCAACCAACAACGGGACAGGGGTCGTTTGTGCCGCCGGCTCGACTGTTCGTATCGCCAATATGCTCATTTCGGGTAACACCTCCGCCGTGACGCCCGGTAACTGCTTCTCGTTCAGGAACAACGACATCGACAGCACCGTCAGCATCAACGACATCACCCCCACTCCACAGTAGGGAGCCTTTCTCCACCCCTCCCGGTCTCGACAGGAGAGCCGGGAGGGGTACCCTAGGAAGCTCTACCAGTGAGTTGAGCCGCGAGCCCTTCCACGCCGCGGTCGCGTGACCTGATCAGCCGCGCGGGAACCCCTCCGTAGATCCCCCATGGAGCAAGCGGCTCTTTGACCAACGAGAGCGCGCCGGCAACGGCCCCCTCGCCGAAGCTCACCCCGGGAAGCACCACGCTGTGGGCGCCCACCATGCTGTGCCGCCGAAGGTGGATGCGGGCTCCTTGCAGGTGGCGAAGGTCCTCCGGAATCAGCGCTCCGGGAAGCCACTGCCCTGAGGAGTCGTCGTTTCCCGACAGCAGCGTCGCGCGAGGGGAGACGTTGACGAAATCCTCGATGAGGATGCCAAACGGGCCGCTCAGGAAGGCGAACGCCGAAATGTGCACGTAGGAGCCGATGACCACCGGCTCGCGCGCGGTGAGGATGGCGAAGTCGTCGATCCGTACGTGGTCTCCAAGGCTGATCGAGCCGGCGCCGTAAATCGAGCAACGGTCACTGATTGTGACGTTGGTCCCCACGCTGGCGAGACCGAGCTGGGCAATCTGGTCAGGAGAGAGCGTTCCCATCTTCAATCCTCATCAGCGCCGCCAGCGCCGCATGGAGCTCGCTGTCAGGGACCTGAGCCACTCCACCATGGCAGGGAAAGCACACGATGCGCGCGTAGACCGCGTCGGCTCGTGGCCTCGGTGCTACCGGCCGGTAATATTTATGAACGATCAGCGGGCCGCCGGAGAGGCGCTCGGGCCTCACGGGGTGGGGGAACAGGATCGGCACCAAATTCGGAAGGACCCCCGCCTGCTCGCCATTGACGAGAAGCGAGAGGCCGAGCTCGCGGGCGATTCCGGCCAGGCGCCGGAACTGCTGCCGATGGGCCGCGCGGATCTCCTCGCGGCGGCTTAGCCGGTCGAGGATGAAGGCGGCGGCCACGTCGGACATCTTGCCGTTGCTCGACCGCGTGCCAGTGTCGATCCCCTTGTAAAGCCCGAAATTGATCAGCGAGCGGAACGTGTCTTCGAGCCCTGAGGGGACCACCACCCCCCCCCCCTCTCCGAAACCGCAAGGCTTGGTGTGATGGAAGCTGAAGACCTCCCCCGCTCCCAGCCCACCGAAAGGCCTGCCGCGGTACGCCGAGCCGAAGCAGGTGGCCGAATCGAAGAGGAGAATCTTGCCGGCCCGCGCCGCGAGCTCCTCGTAGCGCTCGACGTGGAGAGCCGTCCCGAACAGGTTGGTCACCATGATCCCATCGTACGAGTCGAGGGGCAGGGCGGCGAGCGCGTCGGGATCGAGGAACCCCTGCTCGTCGCAGTCGAGAACAAGCGCGCCGGCGAGCGGACCTTGCCGCTGGGCGTAGAAGGTAAAGGCCGAGACGACCCAGCGCAGCGGGCGGCCCGCGAGGTGCTCGTAAAGCTGCACGAGGCCGTGGAGCGCCACAGTCCCATTGGCGCAGGCGACCACCCGGCGGCCGGAGGACAGGTCGAGGCTCTCCGCCACAGTCTCCTCGAGCTGAAGCGACACCGGGCCGAAGTTCGACCACAGGCCGCTCGCCTCGCTGCGCGCCAGGAGATCCCGAACCCGCTCATAGTCCGGCCGCTTGGCTTCGACAAAGGCGATCATACGGGCCGCGCGGTGTCCTCCGCCTTGACCCGAGGGTGGAGCTCTCCGAGCAGCCGCTGGGCGAGCTCGTTGATCACCCTCAGGTCGGTGCGGACGAGCATCGCCTCGACATTGTCCAGGCTGGCATAGAGCTCGTTCTTGTAGAGCTGATGCTTGCGCAACAGGTGAATGATCCGCACGTCGCCGAGCTCGCTGGCGTGGAGCGCCTCAAGGAGGGGATCGTTGACGAAGTTCCAGCGGAAGGGGAGGGCACGGAAGGGGAGACCGAATCGGGTCACCGCGAGGGAGACCGCGATCTGGACCCGGTACATCGTGCGCTCTACCGCGTCCACTGCCGCCATAAGCTCGTAGATGGCGCTGCCGACGCTCCGCATCACCGCGGCCGGAGCGGCCAGGACGCCGAGGTTGAAGTAGGGCGGGCAGTAGCGGAGCGACTCCTCCTGGAACATGTAACCCCAACCCGTGTGCTGGCATGGGATCTTGAGCTCGCCCAGGCCGCAGGAATCATAGATCTTCTGCCACTGCTCGCGCCGGGCGAACGGCGGCACGTGCGCCACGACTCCGCACAGCGCCCCAGTCCTAAGGGCCTCTTCGACCAGATCATCAAGGGGGCCGGCGATCAGGGTGTCGGCGTCGAGCGCCAGCACCACATCACTCTTGAGCTCGTAGCGGAAGCGCTCGCACGCCGTGGCGTACCAGGTTTCGCGCGCGAAGAGCTCCGGGGGCACCCAGCGGACCTCGACGCCGTTGGCGGCCATCCATGGGTGCTTGCGGGCGAGGTCGGGATCGCGCTCCTCGGCCCCGACGGTCAGGACGATCGGAGCGTCGCGGTAGCGGCCTCCCCGGACGCGCAGGGACCGGGTGAGATAGTGGGCCATGTTGAGAAACGTCGGGGTGGGGCTCACCGGGACGTGGACTTCGAGTGTGGGGCGGCGACGCAGAAAGAGCATTGGCTTTCGCGCAGCTTATCTCACTCTCCGGCCACGCCGCCGATCACCAGCACGAATTCCCCCTTGAGCGCGGGGCGCCCCTTCAACTCTTCCAGTGCTTCCGAAAGCTTTCCGCGCAGCACCTCCTCGTGTATTTTGGTCAACTCGCGGGCGACCGCCACGGGGCGGTCCCCGAGCTCGGCCAGGGCGTCCTCCAGGCTGGCGAGGAGGCGGTGGGGGGATTCGAAGACCACCAGCGTGTGCCCGAGATCCTTCCAGTGCTGATAGAACGCGCGCCGCTTGCCGGTCTTGGGGGGCGGGAAGCCGGCGAAGGTGAAGGGGTAGGGGGGCAGGCCCGAGACGACCAGGGCGGCCAGAGGAGCGGCGGGGCCGGGAATCGGCTCGATCCGGACCCCCAGAGCCGCTGCCTCGCGCACCAGCAGGAAGCCGGGATCGGAGAGGAGCGGGGTGCCGGCGTCGCTCGCCACGGCGACCGTCTTCCCCTCCTGAAGCTCGGCCAGCAGGCGCGGCAGGCGCTGCCGCTCGTTGTGCTCGTGGAGGGAGATCAGCGGCTTCTTGACCCCCAGGTGAGCGAGCAGGCGGCCGGTGTGGCGGGTATCCTCGCAGGCGATCAGGTCGGCCGATTCGAAGGCGGCCCGGGCGCGCGGCGAGAGGTCGTCGAGATTGCCGATCGGAGTGGCGACGACCAGGAGCCGGCCCGCCATCAGTCTCTCGGGATCTCCTGGTCGAGGTTGACCGCGCTCCCCGAGAGGCGGGCGATCAGCATCAGCCGGCGCTTGAAGCGGAAGCGCTGCTCGAGGCTCACGATCCGCCGCACCACCCGCTCCTCGTAGCCGCGGGCGGCGACCTCCTCCGGCCGCAGCCCGAGGTCGAACAGCAGGTAGAGCACCTCGTCGGCCGTCTCGTAGGAGAAGCCGAGCTCCCCCTCGTCCGTCTGCCCCGGCCAGAGGTCGGCCGAGGGGGCCTTGTCGATCACCTCCGAGGGGAGGCCGAGGTGCCGCGAGAGCTGCCAGATCTGGCACTTGTAGAGGTCGCCCAGCGGGTTGAGCGAGCTGGCGTTGTCGCCGAACACGGTCGAGTAGCCGAGGAGGATCTCGGTCTTGTTCGAGGTGCCGAGCACCAGGGCGTCGAGCTTCTTGGCCTGGTCGAAGAGGATGGTCATCCGCTCGCGGGCCATCTTGTTGCCCCGCCGCTCGGCCGGAGCGTCCGGCTCCATCGCGAAGTAGGCGTCCACCATGGGGGAGATATCGATCACCCGGTGCGGGATGCCGAGGTGTCCGGCCACCGCGCGGGCGTCGCGCTCGGATTCCGGCGACGAGGTGCGGTAAGGGAGGAGGAAGCCGTGGACCCGCTCCGGGCCCAGCGCCCGGGCGGCGAGGGCGGCCGAGAGCGAGGAGTCGACGCCGCCGGAGAGCCCCACGACCACCCCCTGGGTGCCGGAGGTCTCGACGGCGTCGCGGATGAAGCTCGTCAGCACCGCCTCGGCCAGCGGCGCGTGGAGCTCCAGGCGCCCGCGGACCTGCTCGCGACGGATCACGCCGCGGGGCCCTCGATGTCGAAGCGCTCGTCGTCGAGCAGCGGCAGGCGCCAGCGCAGGCGGTCCGAGTCGCGCAGGTCGATCTCGGTCACCAGCAGGTGCTCTTCGAGCAGCGGCGCGCGGCCGGCGATCTCCCCGCCTGGGCGCACGACGTGGCTGCCGCCCGGATAGAAGGACCCTTCCTCCCAACCCACCCGGTTGCAGTAGACGACCCAGCAGGTGTTGAGCAGGGCCGTGGCGCGGGTCAGCGTCTCCCAGCTCTCGTGGCTCTCCGGCAGGGCCCCTGCGCCGATGCGGCCGGGGGCGGCCGAGACGACGATCATCAGCTTGGTCCCCGCCACCGCCAGACGCCGCGCCAGCTCGGGGTGCCAGAGATCCTCGCAGATCAGGAGCCCGGCCGTCCCCCAGGGGAGATGCACGGTCTCCAGCTTCCGGCCGGCGCCGAAGAAGCGCTCCTCCTGGAAGATGCCGTAGGTCGGCAGGTAGAGCTTGCGGTGGACGTGAGCGGGCTTATCCGCGGCGAGCAGGACGGCGCTGTTGTGCAGCACTCCGCGCTCCCCCTCCTCCACGAAGCCCACCACCACGTGCATGGGGCCGGCCGCCTCGGCCAGCCGCGCCAGCACGGGGGAGCCGAGCGGCAGCGCCACCCGGGGGGTCAGATGGAGGAGCCGGTAGCCGGTCAGTGACAGCTCGGGGAAGATCAGGAGGTCGACGCCGGCCTCCCGGGCCCGGGCGATCCAGTCGAGGTGGCGCTCGGCGTTGCGCTCGACGTCTCCCAGGCGGCCGTCGATCTGCGCGAGGCCGATCTTCAGCAGGGTCGGGGATTCGGCCATGATCGGGGCGGATGCTAGCATGGACCCATGAAGACCGACGCGCGCTCTCTCTGGCCGGTCCTCGCGCCGGCCCTGCTCGTTTGCGCCCTAATGGGCACGCCCGCCCTCGCCCAGAAGAAACCCTCCGCCCCTCCGGCGAAGGTGACCGTGAAGCCGCCGCCTCCGCCGTCCGGCAAGACCGCGCTCCAGGACCGGGTGCTCGCCGTGGTGGACGAGGACCCGATCCTCGCCTCCGACGTCGAGCGGGCCATCCGCCTGGGCCTCGAGCAGCCGCGGCCGGGAGAGACCGACGAGCGGTTCCGCCGCCGGGTGCTCGACGCATTGATCGACCAGCGGCTGCAGTTCCATGAGGTCGACCGCTTCAATTTCGAGCAGGTGCCGGTCGAGGACATCCAGAAGCGGGTCGCCGAGATCCGCTCCCGCTTTCCGGACGAGGCGTCGTTCCAGAAGGCCCTGAAAGAGGTGGGGCTCGACCCCAAGGGGCTGCGGCAGCTCGTCGCGCGGCAGCTCCTGGTGGTGACCTACGTCGACGAGCGCCTGGGCTCCCGCGTCTTCGTGGAGCCGGACGACATCAGCCGCTACTACCGCGACGTGCTCACCCCCGAGATGCGCAAGCGGGGTCAGCAGCCCCCTCCGCTGGAGGAGGTGCGCGAGGACATCCGCGAGACCCTGAAGCAGCAGAAGATGACCCAGGAGATGGCGAGCTGGACCCG
>Ga0308175_100003888_pt1 | contig 10404 bp, 5 predicted proteins | sample PhyCR1_3_FD_203893 | JGI IMG/M metagenome (GOLD analysis project Ga0308175, IMG submission 203893) | Soil microbial communities from UC Gill Tract Community Farm, Albany, California, United States - DLSLS.C.R1 | ecosystem: Environmental > Terrestrial > Soil > Agricultural land | place: USA...
GCCGGCAGCGTTGTGGATGAACTGCAGGCGCGTCGCGAGGTCGTCGTCCTTCACGACCGCGATTCCGCCGATCATGTCGCTATGCCCGTTGAGGTACTTCGTCGTCGAGTGGAAGACGATGTGTGCGCCGTGCTCGAACGGGCGCTGGAAGAAGGGCGAGGCGAAGGTGTTGTCGACGATCAGATAGGCGCCGGCCTTCGTGGCGATCTGCGCGGCACAGGCCAGATCCGTTATCCGCATGAGCGGATTGGTCGGCGTCTCGACGAGAATCGCCACGGTCTTCGCGGTCACCGCATCGGCGATGCGCTGGGGGTCACGGGTGTCGACGTAGCTGAACGACAATCCCATGTGCTGCAGGAGTCGATCGAAGAGGCGAAAGGTGCCGCCGTAGACGTTTTCGCCGCAGACAATGTGATCGCCAGATTTGAAAAGCTTCATGATCGAGTCGACGCAGGCGACGCCGCTGGCGAACGCGAAGCCATGGCGTCCGCCCTCGAGAGCGGCGACATTTCGTTCAAGCGCTTCGCGTGTCGGATTCTTTCCACGCGCGTACTCGTAGCCCTTGTTCTCACCGAGTCCGTCCTGGACGTACGTCGAGGTGAGATAGACCGGCGTCATGATCGCGCCAGCGAGGGGCTCGGGGCGCTGTCCAGCATGAATGGCGCGGGTGCCGAAACCGGAGGCGAGATCGTCTTCGAAGACGCGGGTCATGCCGATGCTCTGTGAAGGGTTGGACGGAAAGCTAATGTCGCCGCCGGGATGTTGGGAGAGAATTCGAGGATGCTGAAGTGGATGCTGAAGTAATGATCGTCGAAGTGGGTGCGCGCGCATGCCGTTGAACACTGCGTCGATCGCGTCGGAGGCCCCGCGCTGTCTCGTCGTCGACGATGAGCCACGACTCCGGCAGGTGCTCGTGCACCTGATGCAGAACGACGGCTTCTCCTGCCGTGAGGCTGGGAATGGCGCCGAAGCGCTTGCCGTGCTGCAGCGGGAGTCGATCCCGCTCGTGCTGTCGGATCTGCGCATGCCGCAAATCGACGGGATCGAGCTGCTGCGCCAGACGCGGGCGCGCTATCCCGACACGGCAGTGGTGATGATCACCGCAGTCGCCGACGTCGAGGTTGCGGTGAGCTGCCTGGCGATGGGCGCGATGGACTACCTGACGAAGCCCTTCCATCTCGAAGAGGTCCGGGCGCGGGTATCGCAGGCGCTCGAGAAGCGGCGACTGATCCTCGAGAATCGCGATTATCAGGACCGGCTCGAGGAACGCGTCGCGGTGCAGGCGCGGCGGCTCGAAGACCTGTTCCTGGCGAGCGTGCAGTCGCTCGCCGAGGCGCTCGAGGTGAAGGACCCGTACACCCGCGGGCATTCGATCCGCGTCAGCCACTATTCGTCGGCGATCGCGCGGGTGCTGAACCTGGACAGCGACGTCGTGCGACAGATCGAGCTGGGCGGGCAGGTGCACGACATCGGCAAGATCGGCGTACGCGAAGCGGTGCTGAACAAGCCGGGCCCGCTCACCGAGGAGGAGTACGCGCACATCATGACCCACATGCTCGTCGGCTGGCGCATCCTCGGGCCGTTGCTGAGCGAAGCGCCGTTGTCGTTGAGCATCGTGCGCTCGCACCACGAGCGCTGGGACGGGCGCGGGATGCCTGACGGCCTCGCCGGTGCGGAGATCCCGCTCGAGGCGAGGATCACCGCGGTCGCCGACTCCTACGATGCGATGACCAGCGGGCGGCCGTACCGGCCAGCGCAGCTGTCACCCGCTGACGCGCTCGCCGAGATCCGCGACAACGCGGGCAAGCAGTTCGATCCGCAGATCGTCGAGGCGTTTCTCTGTGCGGTGGAGAGCGGGGGGATTCCCGCCTAACGCGAAGGCGTCACGGCGATCGTCGCCGGCTGCTTGTAGGCGCTCAGTCGCTCTTCGCACCAGGCGCGGATCTGCTCCTCGCTGACCGAACCGGTAGCGGAGAGCGCGATCTCATTCTCGTGGGCCGGGTCGGGGATGGCGCTGACGGCGGCCGAGTCGACGCCGGAGAGCTCGCGCACCGCGGACTCGATCTCGCGCGGGTAGATGTTGAAGCCATTGCGCGTGAACATCGCCTTGCTGAGCCCGCGGAAGAGGAAGGCCCCATCAGGCCGCCGGAGCCCGAGATCGCCGGTGCGGAGCCAGCCGTCGCGCACCTCGAGACCCGCGGCCGGCGGCGTCCCGAGCCCCCGGACGTAGCCGGCGAAGACGATCTCGCCGCGGACGCAGATCTCGCCAGTCGAGCCGTCGGGGACCGGGGCGAAGGTCGCGACGTCGCGGATGGCGACCTCGACCCCGGGGAACGGGGTGCCTAACGTGCCGCGCGCGTTAGGCATGCCGACGCGGTTGAACAAGGCGACCGGCGAGGCCTCGGTCAGCCCGTAGCCCTGGCGAAGCTCGACGCCGGTCGCGTCGAACCAGCGATCCTGAACCACGGGGTCGAGCGGCGCGCCGCCGGCGATGCACAACCGGAGCGCGCCGGGCTGGAAGGGGGTGCCGCGGCGCTCGATGGCTGCGAGCAGCGCGACGAACATCGCCGGCACGCCGACGAACATGGTGATGCCGCTCTCCATGGCAGCGATCGCCGAGCTGGCGCGGAAACGCGAAACAGTCGTGACGCTCGCGCCTGCGAGCAACGGGCAGACCGCGCTCGCAACGAGGCCGAAGAGATGGGAGAACGGAAGCGCGGCGAGCACGCGCTCAGCGGGCCCGATGTCGGCCACTGCGATGGTCCCGCGCGCACTGGCGAGGAGGCCGCGATGAGTGAGGATCGCGCCGAGAGGGCGGCCGTGCATCGCAGAGGTGTAGACGATGGCAGCTTCCTCCGGGCTGCCGGGGGCGTCGGGATCGCCTTCTACCTCGAGGGCAAAGTGGGAGCCGAGATCGACGGTGCGAGTCACCCCGCCAGCGATCACGGTCGCGGTGCGCGGCGCGTCGTCGAGCAGGACGCGCGGCAGATCCGGGGGAAGCCGCGGGGCGAGTGAACTGATCGTCAGCACCGCGCCGACGTCTGCGTCCGTGACCTGGTACGCCAGCTCGCGTGGGGCGGCGAGAGGATTCATCAGGACCGCGCCACGGCCCTCGCTCGCCGCGAGGGCGAGGAGAAACGCCGGCGAGGTGGGGAGCAGGATGCCGGCGCGCTTTCCGGCGAGTGCGCGCACGAGCGGGGCGGAGCGCTGAAGGAGCGTGAGACCGGCCGCAACGAGGGCGGCCGCGGGGATGTCGTCGATCGAGCCACCGCGTGAGGCAGCGGCGAGTGGAAGCAGCGCGAGTGGGTCCGTCACCGCCTGAAGTTAGCGGTCAGATCGCGAAACGGGACATGGCCGACTTCAGTCGCGACGCAATCTCGGCGAGATGCTGGCTCGACTCGGTGACATGACTCATCGACGCGGTCTGCTCCTGCACGACGGCGCTCACCTCTTCCGACGTCGAGGCGTTGGTCTCGGCGACAGCGGAGATTGCCTCGATCTCGCGCGCGAGATCTTCGGCCTCACCACGCTGCGACTCTGCCGCCTCGACGATCTGCGCGACGGAGCGCCGGCTTTCTTCGATCTCGCGTCCGATCTGGGTGAGTGCGGCAGCGGACGCACGAATGACCTCCGCGCCATTGTTCACCCGATCGCTCACCTGGGTGATGCGCTCGCCGGTGCGAAGGGACGCCGCACGCATCTCGCCGGCGAGCTTGCGTATGGTGTCGAGGGCGCGGGCCGTCTCGCCAGCGAGCTTGCGCACTTCGTCGGCAACGACGGCGAAACCCTTGCCGTGCTCACCGGCACGGGCTGCCTCGATCGCTGCGTTGAGGGCAAGGAGGTTGGTCTGCCGAGCGATCGCGGCGATGGTGTCAGCAACCTTGCCGATGCGCTGGGATTTCTCGCCGAGCTCCTCGACCGCGGGCACCGTCTCGTTGGTGACGGTGGTGATCGCCCCCATGCTCTCCAGCGCTTCCTGTGCCGATGCGACGCCGCGCTGTGCGGAGAGCGTCATCGTATCGGCGGCGGCCTGCGCGGCCCGAGCGTGCCCCACCGTTTCCATCGCACGCTCGACCACCCGTGTCGAGACGCCGACGATCTTGCCGATTCCCTCGGTCTGCACCGCGGCCGACTCGGCGATCGAGTGCGCAGCAGCTGCGACTTCCTGGGTCGAGGCGCTCATCTCCTGGGCGCCTGACGCGAGCTCCTCGGCCGTCGCCGCGACCTCGGTAGCGCCGACCTCGAGGTCGCGAACAAGACCGGCAAGGCTGTGCGTCATCTTCCGGAACGATTCGGCGAGCGACCCGATTTCGTCGTTGCCGCGGAACGCGAGGTCGTGGCGCAGCTGGCCGCGGGCGACTGCTTCGGCGTGGCCAGCGACCATCTCGACACCGCGCGTCAGGCGGCGCGCGGCGAGATCGGCACCGAAAAGCACGAGGACGAGTGCGAGCGCCGGATAGACGGCGAACTTCACGAGCCGATCGCGCAGGTTCGCGACGATGTCGTCGGTGCGCATCATGGTGACGACGAACCCGGCGGTCGTCCCGCCGCTGCGAGTGACGGGTGCAGTCGCGACGATCATCGTGCCGGCGACATCGTCGTCGACGCGGGTCCATGCGCCGCGGCCGTGCGCCATCGAATCAGCGAGCGCCACAGGAGGGGTCCAGCGCCGATTGTACTGAGGCTGGCCGGCCGACCAGGACGAGTGGACGAGGTAGCGATAGCGCGTGCCTTCCCGCCGCAGCACCGCGAGGCCGTTCGCGAGCTGACTCACATCGCCGCCGTTCGCCGCCCAGAGGCGCTTCAACATCGCACGGCCGTATGCGAACGACGATCCATCGCGGCCATCCGGGCCGGCAACGGCGTCGAGCGTGTCCGCCGGGAGCATCGCGGCCGTGGTGCGAGCGATCGCGAGCAAGCGGCGTCCGTGCGCCTCGGACAGCTCCTGTTCCGACGAGCGATACAGTGGAACCAGGACGAGCAGGAGGGTCACGACGACCGCGCCCGCGCTCAACAGGGCGAGCTTGGCGCGGAAGGACCAGTTATTCAGCCTGCGGGCGTGCTGCACGAAGAGGCGCTGCGTTCGAGGGGGGAGGATGCAGCGGAAAGACGCAGTCGTGGGGCCCGAAGTAAAACCTTTGCCGACTCGATCGGGGGTGTCAGCGGAGAGGGTACGGCGCGATTATTAGCGATCACGAACCGGTTGGGAGGCTTCGATGTACGAAGGGTTGATGGTGAGCGTGTCGGGGGTGCGCGGGAGAGTCGGCGAAGCGCTCACGCCGGAGATCGTCGCGAAGTTCGCGTCGGCGTTTGGAGCCTGGGCCCTGGCCGCGGGCCGATCGAGGCTGGTCGTCGTCGGGCGGGACAGCCGGGTCTCGGGGCCGATGTTCCATCGGATCGTGGTGGGCTCGCTCCAATCGGTGGGTGCGACGGTCGTGGACATCGGGATGGCGACGACGCCGACGACGCAGCTGGCAGTCGAGCATCATCACGCCGCCGGCGGGATCATGATCTCGGCGAGTCACAACCCGATCGAGTGGAATGCGCTGAAGATGATCGGCCCAACCGGCTTGTTCCTCGACGCGATCGAGGGAACGGCGATGCGCGAGATGATGGAGGCGGGGGTGACCCGGGCAAAGTGGCAGGAGCTCGGTGACGTGCTCCCTGACCACGAAGCGGTGTCGCGCCACATCGAGGCGGTGCTGGCGCTCCCATTCATCGACGTCGAAAAGATCCGGGCCCGGAAATTTCGTATAGCACTGGACAGCTGCCGGGGTGCCGGCGCGATCATCGTTCCCGAGCTGCTGGACCGGCTCGGGTGCACGGTGACCGCGATCAACCTCGAGCCGGACGGCCGGTTTCCGCGGCCGCCGGAGCCGGTCCCGGAAAATCTCACGGAACTCGAAGCACTGGTGCGGGATAGCCGATCGGACATCGGCCTTGCGGTCGATCCGGACGTCGACCGCCTCGCGCTCGTTGCGGAGAACGGGAAGGCGATCGGGGAGGACTATACGCTCGCCCTGGCGGCCAAGCTGGTGTTGCGCCACCGCAGCGGTCCTGTGGTGATCAACCTCTCGACGAGTCGGGTCGTGGACGACATCGCGATCGCAGCGGGAGCTCCGGTCATCAGGGCAGCGGTCGGTGAAGTGAACGTCGCGCTGAGGATGCGGGCGGAAAAGGCGGCGATCGGCGGGGAAGGAAACGGCGGGGTCATCCTCCCGGAGCTCCACCTCGGCCGGGATGCGCCGTTAGGCATCGCGATCGTGCTGCAGCTGCTGGTGGAGGAAGGGCGGACGTTGTCGGCGATCGTGGCCGATCATCCGCGCTACACGATCGTGAAGGACAAGCTTGCCCGGCCGGATGCGAGCCTGACGACGGTGTACGAGGCATTGCGGGGGGCGTTCCCGGATGCGTCGGCCGACAGCCAGGACGGGCTGCGGCTGGCGTGGAGCGACCGGTGGGTACACGTGCGACCGTCAGGCACCGAGCCGATCGTGCGGGTGATCGCGGAGGCACCAACAGCGGCGGAAGCAAAGGACCTGGTCGCGCGGTCGCGGGTACCGCTCGACGCATTGGGACGTTGAACTGGCAGCGCAGACTTCGGAGACAGGAATACCATGTGCGGCATCGTCGGATACGTCGGACCCCGTGAAGCGACGCCGGTCCTCATCTCGGGGTTGAAGCGCCTCGAGTACCGCGGCTACGACTCGGCGGGTGTGGCGCTGATGAACGGGAAGGGATTGGAGACGCGAAAGGCGGTGGGGAAGATCGCCATGCTGGAAAGCGTCGTCACCGCCGACCCGATCGCCGGGATGACGGGGATCGCGCACACGCGCTGGGCGACGCACGGGGTGCCTAACGAGTGCAACGCGCACCCGCATCATGACTGCACGGGCACGATCGCCGTCGTCCACAACGGGATCATCGAGAACTTCGGCGCGCTGCGGACGATGCTCGAGCAGCACGGGCACCGCTTCGAGTCGGAGACCGATACCGAGGTGCTGGCGCACCTGATCGAGGCGGCGTTCGACGGAAACCTCGAGGAAGCGGTGATCGACGCGCTGCACCTCGTCGAGGGGACCTACGGGATTGCGGTCGTCAGCAGCAACGACCCGGGGAAGATCGTTGCGGCGCGCAAGGGCAGCCCGCTGCTGCTCGGCCTCGGCGACGGGGAAAACTTCCTTGCCAGCGACGTCGCCGCGATCCTGCAGTACACCCGCGACGTCGTCTACCTCGACGACGGCGAGATGGCGGTGATCACCGCCGACGATTACAAGGTGTGCGACCTCCAGTCGACCGCGCGCGAGAAGCGCGTGAACAAGATCGACTGGGACCTGGACATGATCGAGAAGGGCGGGTTCGCGCACTTCATGCTCAAGGAGATCTTCGAGCAGCCAACGACGATCGAGAACACGATGCGCGGCCGGCTCGTGATCGAAGACGGATTCTCCAAGCTCGGTGGCTTGAACCTGACCAAGGACGAGCTGCTCAACGTCGACAACATCGTGATCACGGCGTGCGGCACGAGCTGGCATTCGGCGCTGATCGGGGAGCTGCTGATCGAGGAGCTGGCGCGAATCCCGGTCGAAGTCGAGTACGCGTCGGAGTTCCGCTACCGGAACCCGATCATCACGCCGCGAACGCTGTGCGTCGTGATCTCGCAGTCGGGAGAGACAGCGGACACCCTGGCCGCGATGCGAGAAGCAAAGCGGCGCGGAGCGAAAACGTTAGGACTGGTGAACGTCGTCGGGTCGACGATCACCCGCGAGGACGACGGCGGGATCTACCTCCACGCCGGGCCGGAGATCGGCGTCGCGAGCACCAAGGCGTTCACCAGCCAGGTGATCGCACTGCTCCTGCTGACGCTGAAGCTGGCGCGCCTCCGCGACCTGTCGGTGGTGCGCGGCCGCGAGATCGCGCAGGCGATGACCGAGCTGCCGGGGCAGATTCGCGAGATCCTCGACCGGGCGGCAGACATCGAAGCGATCGCCGAGGAGTTCAAGGACGCGACGAACTTTCTCTACCTCGGGCGCGGGCTGAACTTCCCGGTCGCACTCGAGGGGGCGCTCAAGCTGAAGGAGATCAGCTACATCCACGCCGAGGGCTACCCGGCAGCGGAGATGAAGCACGGCCCGATCGCCCTGATCGACGCCGAGATGCCGGTGGTGTTCATCGCGCCACACGACGCCGTGTTCGAGAAGGTCGTCTCGAACGTCCAGGAGGTGAAGGCGCGCGGGGGGCGGGTGATCGCATTGACGAGCCGCGACGAGCCGGCGCTGAAGAAGCTGGCCGATCACGAATTCAGGATTCCGCAGACCCTGGACATCCTCTATCCGGTCCTCGCGGCGATCCCGCTCCAGCTGCTGGCGTATTACATCGCAGCGAAGCGAGGGCTCAACGTGGACCAGCCGAGGAACCTGGCGAAGTCCGTGACCGTCGAATGAAGACGGCATGAACGACGAGGGGCGCACCGTTAGGCGGTGCGCCCCTCGTCGTTTTGCGGGAGCGGCGATTACTGCACGGGAGCTGCTGGTGCCGGATTGCCGACGCCGAGGTTGGCGGCGGTGAAGGACCATTCATCGGCCAGCTCGGCGATCCGCTTGTCGGTGGGGCGGTAGCCATGACTGCCCTCGGTCTCGACGCGGATGAGAACGGGCTTGTTGCAGCTCTGCGCCGCCTGAAGAGCGGCGGTGAACTTGAACGAATGACTCGGGACGACGCGGTCGTCGTGGTCGGCGGTGGTGACGAGCGTCGCCGGATAGCAGGTGGCCGGCTTGATGTTCTGCAGCGGCGAATAGGCGCGGATGTAGTTGAAGGCGACCGAGTCGTCCGCAGAGCCGTACTCGGCGGACCAGAGGGCGCCGCCGGTGAACTTGTGGTAGCGGAGCATGTCCATCACGCCGACGGCGGGAAGGGCAACGGCGAACAGGTCGGGACGCTGCGTCATGACCGCGCCGACAAGCAGCCCGCCATTCGACCCGCCCATCATCGCCATCTTCGCCGAGGACGTGTACTTCTCCCGGACGAGATACTCGCCGGCGGCAATGAAGTCGTCGAAGACGTTCTGCTTTTTCTCGAACATTCCGGCCTTGTGCCACTCGTCGCCGTACTCGCCGCCGCCGCGAATGCTGGCAGTGGCCCAGATGCCGCCCATCTCGAGCCAGATCGGGACGTCGGGACGAAAGCCGGGGACGGTGCTGATGTCGAACCCGCCGTAGGCGTACACCATCGTCGGGTTGGTTCCGTCGCGCACGAGTCCCTTTCGATACGTCAGGAACATCGGCACGCGAGTGCCGTCCTTCGAGGAGTAGAAGACGCGCTCCGTCTCATAGCGCGACGGGTCAAAAGTCAGTTTCGGCGCCTCGAACGGGGTGCTGTGATTGGTGATGGGGTCGTAGCGGAACACCGTCGACGGGTAGAGCGGCGAAGCGAAGCTGTAGAACATCTCCGGCCGGTCGAAGCGGCCAGCGACGGTGCTCACCGTGCCCAATCCCGGAAGCGTGACGAGGTGCTCGAGCGCGCCGGTAAGCCTGTAGACGCGAACGACGCTCGCGACATCCTCGAGCGACGAGACTGCGACGCGGCCGGCGATGAGCGTTGCGTCGGCGATGACGCCGCTCCCTTGCGACACGACAGGGCGCCACTGCCCCGGGTCTGGTGATTCCAGCGCCGCAGCAACGACCCGGCGGCGCGGGGCGTCGCGATCGGTAAGGAGATAGAGCTCGCCGTTGACGATCCCCATCGGGACGTACTCGGCATCATGCCCGGTGTACAGCGCGCGGATCGGCGCAGCGATCACGGGGTGCTTCGGGTCGCCGAGATCGGCAACGTACAGCTCGTTCTTGCTGCTGGTCCCATGGTTCGTGGTGATGAACAGGTAGCGTCCCGTCTCGTCGAGCGAACCGCCGAAGAAGAGCGCAGGATCGTCCTTTCGCTCATAGATCAACTGGTCCTGCGCCTGCGACGTGCCTAACGTGTGATACAGCAGCTGGCGGCCGCTGAGCGCAGTGCTGAGCGCGGTCGCCGCCGTCGGCTCGGGATAACGGGCATAGAAGAAGCCGCGGCCGTCGTGGGTCCAGGAGATGCCGGAGAACTTGATCCAGCGCACCGTATCGCCGGTCTCGCGGCCGGTCGCGATCTCGCGCACGTGGTACGTCGACCAATCGGCGCCGCCCTCCGACTGCGAGATGGCGACATAGCGGCCATCCGGAGAAGGCGCAAAGCCGGAAAGCGCGATCGATCCATCGGGGGAAAGCGTGTTCGGGTCGAGGGCGACACGATCGCGTCCGAGCAGCGTCTGGCGAGTGTAGATCACTGCCTGACGCTGAAGCCCGCTGTTTCGCGAGAGGTACCAGCGACCTCCCTCGAAGTACGGGATCGAGACCTTTGGATAGTTCCACAGCG
>Ga0308175_100003889_pt1 | contig 10403 bp, 10 predicted proteins | sample PhyCR1_3_FD_203893 | JGI IMG/M metagenome (GOLD analysis project Ga0308175, IMG submission 203893) | Soil microbial communities from UC Gill Tract Community Farm, Albany, California, United States - DLSLS.C.R1 | ecosystem: Environmental > Terrestrial > Soil > Agricultural land | place: USA...
AGGGCGAGACCGAGGTGCTTCGCGTCTATCACCTCGACCGCGGCTACGAGCGGCTGGAGGAGAAACTGTCCGCGGTCGGCGCGACGATCGAGCGGCGAAGCGCGGGCTAGAGCTTCTTGAAGAAGCGGATGCTGGTCCGCTCGTATCCCATGTGGCGGTAGAATGCGTGGGCTTCGGCGCGGCGGTCATTGCTCGTCACTTCGATGATGGCGCAGCTCTGGTCGCGGCACCATTGCTCGACCGCCTCGACCAGCATCCGGCCGATGTTCTGGCCGCGCGCTTCCTTTGCAACGACCAGGATCGGGATTCGGCCGACCGGATTGGGGCGGTGAATGGTCGTCATGAGGTGCCTGCCGATCAGCCCCACCACCTCCTTGCCCAAGCTGGCGACGAGCGGCAGCTCGGCGGCTTTCCCGAGCTTGCCCAGGTTCCTGCGGACCGACTTCTCGTCGATCTCGTGCCCGAGCTCGCCGATGAGCGCGACCAGCCGCGGCGCATCGGACGGCTTTGCTTCGCGCAGCTGCGGCTTTGGCCTGGGTTTCGGCGGCGGGTTCCGGGCAGGTTCCGGCTCGCTGTCGTTGGCCGGCGTTGGAGGGCCGGCCTTTCGCTTTTTCGTCTTGTGCTTGCGCGGGAGCACCGCGACATCGAGCGACGCGCCCCAGTCCTTTGCCCCGAGATTGCGGAGATAGGCTTCGACGTCATCCGGCTTCGCGCTCGGGCCCTTCGCGTCCATGCCGAAGACGGGCTTGCCGGCCTTGTCGGTCAGACCGGCCTTGCCGAAGCGGCGCTTGCCCGGCGTGCGCACGCGCGAGCGGACGAGCTTCAATCCGCGGTTGCGCGCGGTTTCGGCGAGCTCGTCGAGATCGCTCACAAAGTGTCCAGCACGTGCAGCACCAGACCGACCAGGCCGCCGACGATGGTGCCGTTGATGCGGATGTACTGCAGGTCGCGCCCGACCGCGGCTTCGAGCCGCGCGGTGACGGTCCGCGCGTCCCAGCCACGAATGGTCTCGGACACGAGCGTGACGATCGAGCTGCCGTAGCTCGCGGCCATGCCGACCACCGCGCGGCGGGCGAACTGGTTGATGGCGGCGCGGATCCGCGGGTCTTTTTCGAGCGTGCTCCCCATCGACTTCAGTACTTCGCCGAGCTTGCCGGCAAGGACCGCGTCGGGGTTGCGCGCGGCGCGGATGATCGCCTCACGGCCCTTTTGCCAGATGGCGTCTACCCACAGGTTGACCGAGCGGTTGTCGAGCAATTGCTCCTTGATCGCCTCGACCTTCGCGCGCGTTTCGGGTCGAGTCTGGAGGTCGTTGGCAAGCTGGGCGAGCGCTTCCTCGACCTTCATCCGCACAGGGTGGGCGGGGTCGGTCGACATTTCGGCGGTGAGCTTCTTGAGCCCGTCGATGATGGCGTCGGCGAGCTTCACCTCGAGCCCGGCGAGCTTGAGCACCCAGTTCGCCTTTTTGTGGACCATCTCGCGGATCAGCTGCTCGTTGGCGTCGAGCGCGCGGGCCATCCAGCGGATCGCCGCCTCAAGCATCGGCACGTGGCGATCCTCGTTGATCGCAGAGGCGAGCGCGTGGCCGATCAGCGGGGAAATGGCGGTGTTGCGCAAGCGCGATGCAACCGCGCTTTTGACGATGCCGCCCAGCCGCTCGTCGTCGAGCCCCTCGAACATGTCGGCGATGAGGCGCGATGCGCCCGCGCGGATGCGGGTGCCTTCGCCGGCGGGGGTCTGCAGGAACCGGCCGGCCGCCGCCGCGACGTCCAGCCGCTGCATCCGCCGCGCGACCACCGAAGGAATGAGGAAATTCTCCTTCAGGAAACTGGCGAGCGCTTCCCCGATCCGGTCCTTGTTGCGCGGGATGATCGCGGTGTGCGGAATGGGCAGGCCGAGCGGGTGGCGGAATAGCGCGGTGACCGCGAACCAGTCCGCGAGCCCGCCGACCATCGCGGCTTCGGCGAACGCCTTCACATAGGAAAGGCCGGGATAGCGGTGCTCGAGCGCGCGCGCGGCGACGAACACCGCGGCCATCACCAGCAGGAGCCCGGTGGCAGCGACCTTCATCCCCTGCGCACCGGACTGCGCGGGGTTGAAGCGGGACAGGGCACCGTTGGTCATCGCCGTCATGCCGGCTCAATAGCTGAGCCGCGCGGAGAGTTCACTTCGGCGGGTTCACTCGGCGGGAACGGCGCGGCCGACCTCATGCGCGTCGCTGCCGACGACCCGGTGGAACAGCCGGCCGATGCGCGATTCGATCGAGATTGCGATCGAGAAATATGAGGGCACCAGGAGCAAGGTCAGCGCGGTCGAGAAGATCAGGCCGCCGATGACTGTGACGCCCATCGGCGCGCGCCAGCTCGCGTCGCCGGTGAGCGAAAGCGCGATCGGGAGCATGCCCGCGACCATGGCCACGGTAGTCATGACGATCGGCTGCGCGCGCTTGTGCCCGGCTTCGTGGATCGCGTCGTCCTTGGCCATGCCGTGGTCCATCATCTCGACCGCGAAGTCGACCAGCAGGATCGAGTTCTTGGCGACGATTCCGAACAGCATCAGCATGCCGATGAACACGGGTAGCGAGAGCGGCTGTCCGGCGATGTGAAGCCCGATCGCCGCGCCCAATGGACACAGCCACAGCGAGCCCATGTTGACGAACGGCGCGAGGAAGCGGCGGTAGAGCAGCACCAGCACCGCGAACACGAGGCCGACTCCGGCGAGCAGCGCGATGATGAAGTAGAAGACCATTTCGGCCTGCCACTTCTGCGAGCCGAGGTTCAGCATATGGACGCCGTGTGGCAGGTTCTTGACCGACGGGAGCTGGTTGATCTTGGGCCACACGTCGCCCGTGGTCATGCCGGGCGCGAGGTCGGCGCCGACTTGCGTGCGGCGTTCCTGGTTGGTGCGCTGCACGGTCGTCGGGCCCGCGCCGAACCCGATCTCGGCGACCGCCTTCAGCGGCACGGAGCCTCCGTTCGACGTCGGCACTGGCAAATTCTCGAGCGTCGAGAGGTCGCGGCGGTCGTTCTCGGACAGCGACACCTGGATCGGCACCTGGCGGTCGGAGAGGGAGAACTTCGCGCTGTTCTGCTCGATGTCGCCCAAGGTCGCGATGCGGATCGTCTGGCTCAGCGCCGTCGTGGTTACGCCGAGGTCGGCGGCGAGGTCGAAGCGCGGCTTGATCGTGATCTCCGGCGCCGGCGTATCGCCCATGACGCGGGGCGCGCGAAGCCCCGGAAGAGTCGCCATTTCGTCGGCGATCTTCACCGCCGCCGCATTGAGCTTCACCGGGTCCTCGCCGCCCAGATAGAGCATGACGTCGCGGCCGCCGCCTGGGCCGCCGCCGTTCTGGCTCTGGAACGTGACCCGGGCGTCGGGAATCTTCGCCAGCGTCGGCGCAAGCGAACGCTCGAACTCGGTGCTGGTCTGCTTGCGATCCTGTCTCAGCACGATGTTGAGGTGGCCCGAGCCGACATAGATCCGCTCGAACACATGCTCGACATCGGGATCGCGTCCGACAATCGCCGCCGCGTGGTCCGCGACGGCTTCGGTCTGGTCGAGCGTCGAGCCTGGCGGCATGTCGATGTTGACCGACGAGAAGTCGACGTTCACCGGCGGCTGGAAGCTCATCGGGAGCGTCATCAACGAGACGCCGGTGAGGATGAGCGCGCCGAAGCCTACGCCGACCATCGCCATGCGGTGATCACGGAACAGCGACTTGAACTTGCCCCACAGCCCCGGATGGCGATCCGCATAATCGTGTGCCTTGCGGGTATCGAGCGACCAGCGCAGCAGCTGAAGATACCGGTTCATTGACTTGCCCGCGGCGTGCGGCTGCACGCCATGGGAGCGCAGGAAGTAAGCGGCGATCAGCGGCGTGATCATGCGCGCGACGAGCAGGCTCATCAGCACCGAGACGACGACTGTGAAGCCGAACGCCTTGAAGAACTGGCCGGAGATGCCGGGCATCAGCGCGACCGGCAGGAACACCGCGACGATCGACATGGTGGTCGCGAGCACGGCGAGCCCGATCTCGTCGGCGGCGTCGACCGCCGCCTGGTACGCGCTTTTGCCCATGCGCATGTGCCTGACGATGTTCTCGATCTCGACGATGGCATCGTCGACCAGCACGCCCGCGACGAGGCTGAGCGCGAGCAGCGACAGGCCATTGAGATTGATGCCGAGCAGGCTGAGGAACCAGAATGCCGGAATAGCCGACAACGGAATCGCCAGCGCCGAAATCATGGTCGCGCGGATGTCGCGGAGGAAAAGGAACACGACGAAGACCGCGAGGATGGCACCCTCGATCAGGCCTTCCATCGCCGAGGTATATTGTTCCTTGGTATATTGGACCTGGTTCTGGATTTCGGAGAAGTGGACCCTCGGGTCGTCCTTCTCGATTTTGTGCAGCTCCTTCCACACCTCGTCATAGACGGTGACGTCCGACGCGCCCTTCGAACGCTGGACGTTGAAGCTGATCACCTGCCGGCCGCCGAGCTTCGCCAGCGTCCGCTGCTCCGAATAGGAATCCTTAACCGTCGCAATATCGGCAAGCCGCACCGTCCGGCCGCCCGGCAGCGCGATCTGGGTCTGCGACAGGTCGTAGGCGGTCGGCGCGTTGCCGATGATCCGCACGCCCTGCTCGGACCCGGCGATCTCGGCGCGGCCGCCGGCTGCGTTGAGGTTGGTCTGCCGCAGCTGCTGGTTGACCGCGGCGGCGGTGATTCCCTGCGCCTGGAGCGCGGCAGGATCGAGGATCACGCGGATTTCGCGGTCAACACCGCCCTCGCGCGACACCGCGGCAACCCCGTCGAGCCCGCGAAGCTGCTTGCCGATGTCGTTGTCGACGTACCAGCTGAGCTGCTCGAGGCTCATGTCGGTGGTTTCGGCCGCGACGAACACGATCGGGTCGCCGGCGATGTCGACGCGATCGACCTGCGGCTCGAGGATCCCGTCCGGAAGGTCGGCTCGGGCCTGGGCGACCGCGTTGCGGACGTCGTTCACCGCGCGGTCGGTCGGCGTGCCGATCTGGAACTGGATGAAGGTGTTGCTGTAGCCTTCGCGGACGCTGCTATCGATCTCGTCGACGCCGTTCACGCCGCGGACCGCGGCCTCGATTTTCTGCGTGACCTGTTTTTCCATCTCCGACGGGGCAGCGCCGGGCTGGCTCACGCCCACGGTCACGCCTGGAAAGTCGATGTCGGGGTTGTTGGTGACCGTCATGCGGCTGAACGAGATGATGCCCGCGAGCAGCAGCGCCACGAACAGCACGATCGGCGGAACCGGGTTGCGGATGCACCACGAGGAGATGTTACGGAAATTCATGGACTCGAGACTCTTCTAAAGCGCGTCAGTGCGCCGCCCGGCGCGTGGGGTTGACCTTCTGCCCCGGGTTGAGGAACGGACCCGCCGACAGCACGACCGCCTCGTTGCCTGAAAGTCCCTCGGCGATGGTCACGCCATTGTCGTCGACCGTGCCGACCTTGATGGCGCGCCGCTCGACCTCGTTCGTGCCGTTGACGACATAGACGTAATTGCCCTTCTCGTCGCTCAGCACGGCGCTTTGCGGGAGCAGCGGCGCGGTCGTCGAACCAGCGGTGATCTTCGCCTCCGCGAAGCCGCCCGGCTTCACGGCCGGCGTGTACGGGATCGCGATGCGCACTTCGCCGAGGCGCGACTGCGGATCGATCACGGGGGCCACCTGCCACACCTTCCCGGCGATGCTCGACTGCGCGCCGACCGGCGTTACCGTCGCGGGCATTCCGACGTGGACGGCGGCGAGGTCCTGCTGCGCCAGCTGCGCCTGCATCTCCATCGCCCCGCCTTCCGCGATTCGGAACAACGCGCCCGATCCGGGGCTGACGATCTGGCCCAGCTCGACATTGCGGTCGAGCACCAGGCCGGAGGTCGGTGCGACGACATTGAGCTGGCCGATCTGCGCGCGGGTCGCGCCGAGCTGTGCCTGTGCGACCTTGACCTGAGCGAACGCCGCGTCACGTGCCGCTTTCTTCGCGTCGATCTCGGCCTTCGAAATGAAGCCGCGGCCCTGGAGCGCCAGCGCGCGGTCGTAATCGGACTGGGCGAGCGCGGCCTGGGCCTTGGCCGCATCCACTTGGGCGGCGAGCTGCGCGGCCTGCTGAGTCTGGACCGAGCGATCGACGACCGCGAGCACCTGGCCCGCATGGACCCAGGCGCCGGCGTCGACCAGAACCCTGACGACTCGTCCACCCTGTCCGGCGATGCCGACCGGCTGGTCGCGCCGCGCGGCCAGCGGGCCGCTGGCGGTCACGACGCGGCCGACCTCGCTTCGTCCAGGAACGATGACGGACACGGTTGCGATCTGTCCGCCACCCGCCGTTGGCGCCGGAGCGCCGCTCTTGCCGCCGCGGCTCACCGCATAAGCGACGACCAGCAGCGCGACGATGGCGATCGCCGCGATGATCACCATGCGCCGCCGGCGGCGCGAGCGATCGACGACAACCAGCGTATCCGAGGAATGGATCGACGTTTCCCGGTTCATTCTATCCTGCCCAGTGCGTTCGAATTTCAGCATGCCTTGTGACAGCTGTGTTACGCTAATAACTCACCCGGTGCAACAGACTCTGCCGCGCCCTCGGGCGCCAGTCGTTTTCGACTAACGGTGGCACTTGTTTCGCGAGCGCGCGTTGGCGAGTTCAACGTGAAGGTCGGTTGAACGACACGGTTTAACAAGGGGAAGCGGAATGGAACATTACGGAATCATCGGCTGGATCGTGATCGGCGGAATTGCGGGCGTCATCGCGAAGCTGCTGATGCCGGGGCGGGACCCGGGCGGGTGCATCATCACGATCCTGCTCGGGATTGCCGGGGCGCTGGTTGCCGGCTGGCTCGGGCACGCGATCGGCTGGTACAAGACGGGTGAAGGGGCGGGCTTCATCGCTGCGATCGTCGGCGCGTTCATCCTGCTGTTCATCTATCGCCTGGTCGCCGGGCGCCGCGCCTGAGCGGCGAAACAGCCGTTCAGGAAACAGCCATGGCGGGGCGGCATGCTTCGCGCATGCACATGAACAGCCAACGGAGCACATAATGAGAACCGCCCTCATCGGCGCGCTGATGCTCGCCGGCGCAAGCCTCGCGGCGCCCGCGGCGGCGCAGCAGGCGTCGATCACCCAGACCATCGCCGGGACACGGCTCGACGTCACCGCCACCGGCGAGGTCACGCGGGTGCCCGACGTCGCCATCATCACCGCGGGCGTCGTCACGCGCTCCTCGACCGCGACCGGCGCAATCCAGGATGCGGCCAATCGGACGCAGCGGGTGCTTGCCGCGCTCAGGCAGGCCGGCGTCGAGGAGCGCGACATCCAGACCGGCGCGGTCAACCTCAACGCCGAATATCGTTACCCCGACAACCAGGCGCCGCAGCTGGTCGGCTATACCGCGACCAACAGCCTGACGATCCGCTTCCGCGACATCCGCAACTCGGGGAAAATCCTCGACGCGCTGGTCGCCCAGGGCGCGAACCAGATCAACGGACCGAGCCTGACGGTCGACAAGCCCGAAGCCGCGCTCGACGAAGCGCGCACGAAGGCGATTGCCGCGGCCCGCGCACGCGCCGATCTTTATGCCCGGGCGCTCGGGCTTCGAGTGGTGCGGGTGGTGTCGGTCAGCGAGAACGGCGGTTATGCGGTGCCGCCTCCAGCCCCGCCGTCACCGATGTTCGCGAGGGCCGAAGCCGCGTCGACCAAGATCATGCCGGGCGAGCAAAACCTCCAGGTCAGCGTCGCCGTCACGTTCGAGCTTCAGTGACAGGTCCTCCACAAGCTTCGCTCGATGGGAGGAACGCTACGAAAAAGGGCCGCGCGGCAAGCCCGCGCGGCCCTGATGCTTTCGCCTCGGGCGTTCTCTAGCGGACGGATCCGCGGCGGATCAGGTTGACGATCGCGAGCAGGATAATCGCTCCGATCAGCGAATAGAGAAACGTCTCGATCGACAAGCCGTTGTTGATGCTGCCGCCGAACAGCAGCCCGGCAATCACCGCGCCGACGATGCCGACGACGATGTTCAGGATGATGCCCTGTTGCGCATCGGTCCGCATGATCAGACTCGCAAGCCAGCCGCAAACGCCACCGACGATCAGCCAAATGATCCAACCCATGAGCTTTCCCTCCTGTTATCGCGGCCGCTCATATGCGGGCGGCGGCCGTTCCGGCATTACAGACGCGCAATGCGCCACGGTTGTTCCGGATTCGGAAGGGTCTGTCCAGTTTTTCGCCCGAGGATCGGCGGGAAAGCTCGATTGATGAGCTATCGTAACGAGATCAGTAGCGTTGCTGTTTTTCGTACTGGTCGCGGTACTGCTTGATCCGCGTGACGCGCAGCCCGGGCATTCCGCTGCGGTCGACCGCGCGCTGCCAGCTGGTGAATTCCTCGAGGCTCAGCGTGTAGCGCTTGCACGCTTCGTCGACGCTGAGCAGCCCGCCCGCCACCGCGGCGACCACCTCGGCCTTGCGGCGGACGACCCAGCGCGTGGTGTTGGGCGGCGGAAGCGAGTCGAGCGTCAGCGGCTCGCCGAGCGGTCCGATGACCTGGGCCGGACGAATCTTCTGGTTCTCGAGCATCTTCCGTCACACCTGCTTAATCATTGACACTGCCCACGGCTTAATCCGCCGCCGTTGAAAATATTCTGAAACGCGGTGGTTAACCGGCTGGTCAGTCCGCCTTACGTTCCCTTAACCCTCTCACTTCCTCGGCGAACGTTCCGCCGAGCAATTTCATTGCATCACGCCACCCGTCGCTGCCCGACAAATAGCAGGCGATCGCATCTTCCCGGCTTCGGCCGTCGCCGCCGCTGCCGTCGAGCAGCGTCAGCAGTTCGTTGAGGCTGAGCGGCGCTTCCGCGGTTGCGCGAAAGTCGCTCTCGTGACGCGCCAAGACCTGCCCCTTCGTTGCCGTTGCTTGCCGCCGGTCTAGCGATGAGGAGTGAAATTCGGGTAAAGAGCGTCTCAAGAGACCCCCGATGTTCACAGATTTTCAGCTTGGCCGTCCCGCCGACGGTGCCCGGATCGTCGTTGCCATGTCGGGCGGCGTCGACAGCTCGGTCACGGCCGCGCTCGCCGCGCGGACCGGCGCGGAGGTTATCGGGGTCACGCTCCAGCTCTACGATCACGGCGAAGCGGTGCGGCGGTCGGGCGCCTGCTGCGCGGGACAGGACATTTACGACGCGAAGCAGGTCGCGGATCGTCTCGGGATCGCCCATTACGTGCTCGACTACGAGAGCCGCTTCCGCGAAGGCGTGATCGAGCGCTTCGTCGACGAATATGCCAGCGGCCGCACGCCGGTCCCGTGCGCCTCGTGCAATCAGGGCGTGAAGTTCGTCGATTTGATCGCGTTCGCGCGCGAGCTCGGGGCGGATTGCCTGGCGACGGGTCACTACGTGCGGCGCCTCGTGCGCGATGGCCGGACTGAGCTTCACAAGGGCGCCGACCCGCGGCGCGACCAGAGCTATTTCCTCTACGGCACCACCCGTCAGCAGCTCGACTTCCTGCGGTTTCCGCTGGGCGACCTGCCCAAGGATCACGTCCGCCGGATCGCGGCCGATGTCGGGCTGGAGGTCGCGGCCAAGCCCGACAGCCAGGACATCTGCTTCGTTCCCGACGGCGATTATGCGTCGCTGGTGAAGCGGGTGCGTCCGGAAACCGAGGCGCCCGGGGACATTGTCGACCTGAGCGGGCGCGTACTCGGGCGCCACCGCGGCGTCGTCCATTTCACCGTCGGCCAGCGCCGCGGGATCGAAATCGGCGGTCAGCGCGAGCCGCTCTACGTCGTGCGGATCGAGCCCGGGCAGCGGCGGATCGTCGTGGGGCCGCGGAGCGCGCTCGCGGTGGACGCGATGCGAGTCACGGGCTGGAACTGGATCGGCGAGGACCAGCGGGACGTCGGCGTCAAGGTGCGCTCGCTTGCCGCGGCGGTCGCGGCGCGGCGCGAGGGCGACTGGATCCGCTTCGCGTCCGCCGAATTCGGAGTCGCCCCGGGCCAGGCGGCGGTCGCCTATGACGGCACCCGGCTGCTTGGCGGCGGCTCCATCGCGGAAACGGTTGCGGCCGGGCAGAGCGTGCCGGATGCCGCCGCCGCATAGCGCGGGCGTCCTTCTGTTCCGCAAGCGCGGCGGGCTTCTCGAAGTGCTGCTGATCAAACCCGGCGGCCCCTTCTGGCGCAACAAGAACCAGGGCGCGTGGATGATCCCGAAGGGAGGAGTGGAAGCCGGCGAATCGCCGGCGGAGGCCGCCCTTCGCGAGTTCGCCGAGGAGACCGGCACGCCGCTCACCGAAGCGCCGTTCCCGCTCGCGACAATCCGCCAGACGGGCGGCAAGATCGTCGAGGTGTTCGCGCTCGAAGGTGACCTCGACGCGCGGGCGATCCGATCG
>Ga0308175_100003890_pt1 | contig 10403 bp, 9 predicted proteins | sample PhyCR1_3_FD_203893 | JGI IMG/M metagenome (GOLD analysis project Ga0308175, IMG submission 203893) | Soil microbial communities from UC Gill Tract Community Farm, Albany, California, United States - DLSLS.C.R1 | ecosystem: Environmental > Terrestrial > Soil > Agricultural land | place: USA...
GGTCGGCGAGGACGTCGGCGAGTACGTCGCCGACGCCGTCCGGGTCGTCCGCGAGTCGGGGCTGCCCAACCGCACGGACGCGATGTTCACCTCCGTCGAGGGGGAGTGGGACGAAGTCATGGACGTCGTGAAGCGCGCCGTGGCCGCCGTCGAGGCGCGGGCCGGGCGGGTCTCGCTCGTCCTGAAGGCGGACATCCGCCCCGGGGTCACGGACGGCCTGACCTCCAAGGTGGAGACGGTCGAGCGCTACCTCGCGGAGTGACCCCGCGCCCCCGTTGAGCCCCTGCCGGTCCCGGCGGGGGCTCTCCTCATTCCGGGACCGCCAGCGCGATCCCCAGCGGCGTCCGCTCGTACAGCACCTGGTGCCCGTAGCGCCGCGAGGTCAGCAGCCCCGCCGCCCGAAGCACCGACAGGTGCTCCGACACGGACGAGGGGGCGAGCCGCAGCCGGTGCGCCAGCGCGCTGGTGCCGGCCGGCTCGTCCAGCGCGCACAGGACGTCCGCCCTGGTCCGCCCGAGCAGCCGGGCCAGGGCGTCCGGCGTGGTGCCGCCCGGCTCGGTCCACAGGCTGCCGATCCCGCGCGCGGGGTAGATCACGGCGGGCGGCCAGGGCGGCTCGTATCCGCTGACCACGTCCGGCCAGGCGAAGACGCTGGGGATCAGCACGAGGCCCTGCCCGCCGAGCACCCGCGAGTGCCGGCCCCGCATCCCCACCAGGGTCAGGGTGGAGTCCGTCCACGTCAGCTGCGGGCTCAACTCGCCGAGAAGACGTGCGAATCCCACCTCGGCCAGCCGTCGCGAGTGGTAGGCGATATCGGCCTCCAGCAGGGCGCGCAGCCTCGACCAGTCCGGTTCGACCAGCGTCCGCCACGCCTCCTCGAGCAGATCGGCCAGGTCCCGCAAGGCCCGCGCCGGGTCGGCCAGCAGCGCCCGGCCGGCGGGGGAGTCCAGGGCGCCCGGCTGGTCGGCCAGGGTCAGCGCCAGGTCCTCGGCGACCAGCTCCGGGGCGGTGGCGCGCACGGCCTCGATCTCGTCCGCGAATGTGATGTTCGGCCTCGCGGGAGGCGGGCAGAGGAAGTCCGGGTTGTGGCCCCCGTCCGTCATCAGCGACCAGAGCGGCCGCAGATCGAGCCCCGAGGCCGCGGCCTCGATGCGCCGCAGCCAGGGCCGGTGGTACCCGTGCCGCTGAGGGTGCAGCAGCGTGCGCACGGCGGCCTGGGTCTCCCAGAGCGGGGAGAGCGCGAACCGGCAGCGCAACAGGTCGTTCTCGTCGAGGTGGAGATGGAACGGCATGGGCGGGCCTCGCGAAGATTCGGCGTCAGCCGAAAGTCTACGGAGAGGGGCGCCCTCTCCTCCAGGCTGCCGCCATGCCGAGCAACAGCACCCACCCGCAGGGCACCGCCCCCGTCGCGACGGACGCTCCGTCCGCCGCCCGTGGCTACCGCGCGGTCTTCGCCGTGCGCGAGTTCCGCGCCGTCTTCGCCGCCCATCTGCTTTCCCTGCTCGGGGTCGTCGTCAGCGAACTCGCGCTCACGGTCCTCGTCTACGGCCTCACGGGCTCGCCGCTGCTGAGCGCCCTCACCTTCGCGCTCGGTTTCCTCCCGTACCTCGTCGGCGGCACCCTCTTCGCCGGGGTCGCCGACCGCTACCCGGCCCGCCGGGTGCTCGTCACCTGCGACCTGATCTGCGCGGCCTGCGTCGCGTTCATGGTGCTGCCGGGCACTCCGGTCGGCGCGCTCCTCGCGCTGCGCTGCCTGGTCGCCTCCGTCGCCCCGGTCTTCACCGGGACGCGGATGGCCGCGCTCACCGACATCCTGGGCGACGGCGAGCTGTTCGTCCTGGGGCGCTCTTTGCTGCGGATCGTCTCGCAGAGCGCCCTGATGACCGGCTTCGGCGTGGGCGGGGTGCTGCTGGCCGCGCTCTCCGCGCGCGGGGCGATCACCATCACCGCCGGTACGTTCCTCTGCTCGGCGGCCCTGCTCCGGTTCGGTACCCGCGACCGGCCCGCCCGGTCCTCGGGTGAACGCGGCGGTGCCCTGTTCGGCGCATCGCTGAGCGGCGCCCGCGCGGTCTTCGCCAACCGCCGGGTCCGGGCCATGATGCTGCTCTTCTGGCTGCCCGCGCTGTTCGTCGTCGCGCCGGAGGCACTGGCCGCCCCGTACGCGGACGAGGCCGGCCTCGGGCCCGCCGCCCTCGGCCTGCTGATGTGCGCCATGCCGGTCGGCCACATCGCAGCCGAACTGTACGTGGGCTCCGCACTGAGCCCGCGGCTGCGCTCCCGGCTCGTGCTCCCGGTCGCCGCGACCGGACTGCTGCCGCTCCTGCTGTACGCGCTGCGCCCCGGGATGGCGCTGACCCTGGCGGCGCTCGCGCTCGCCGGGGTGGGCGCCGCGTACAACATCGGCCTGGACCAGTGGTTCGTCGAGGCCGTCCCCGAGGAGCTGCGCGGCCGGGCGATGACGCTGCTCACCGCCGGGCTGATGACGCTCCAGGGCGTCGGCATGGCCCTGGCGGGGCTGGCCGCCGAGTTCGTTCCGGTGCACGTGGTGGTCGCGGGGGCGGGGCTGGTGGGCACGCTGTGCGTCCTGCCCCTGGTGGCCGAGCTCCACCGGACCGCACCCGGGCGCGAGGAGGCCCGGACCGAAGTGCGAGACGGTGAGGACCGCCAAGTTCCCCATGGGTAAGGTCGTGGCCGTGCCGAAGCCGCTCAGCCTTCCCTTCGATCCCATCGCCCGCGCCGACGAGCTCTGGCAGCAGCGATGGGGCCCGGTCCCGTCCATGGGGGCGATCACCTCGATCATGCGCGCGCAGCAGATCCTGCTCGCGGAGGTCGACGCCGTCGTCAAGCCGTACGGGCTGACCTTCGCGCGGTACGAGGCGCTGGTGCTGCTCACCTTCTCCAAGGCGGGCGAGCTGCCGATGTCCAAGATCGGCGAGCGGCTGATGGTCCACCCCACGTCCGTGACGAACACGGTGGACCGGCTGGTCCGCTCCGGCCTGGTCGACAAGCGCCCGAACCCCAACGACGGGCGGGGCACGCTGGCCTCCATCACGGAGAAGGGGCGCGAGGTCGTGGAATCGGCGACCCGGGACCTGGTCGCGATGGAGTTCGGGCTCGGGGTGTACGACGCCGAGGAGTGCGCCGAGATCTTCGCGCTGCTGCGGCCCCTGCGCATCGCCGCGCAGGACTTCGAGGAGATCTGAGAGACGCGGTTCCGGGTGCCCGGCCCGCTGCAAGATCGCCCCGGACGTCCGGTTACGCTCGATGGCATGAAACGCAGTGTGCTGACCCGATACCGGGTGATGGCTTACGTCACCGCCGTCATGTTGCTGATCCTCTGCGTGTGCATGATCTTCAAATACGGCTTCGACAAGGGCGAGGGCCTGACGCTCGTCGTCTCCCAGATCCACGGCGTGCTGTACATCATCTACCTGATCTTCGCCTTCGACCTGGGCTCCAAGGCGAAGTGGCCGCTGGGCAAGCTGGCCTGGGTGCTGCTCTCGGGCACCATCCCGACGGCCGCGTTCTTCGTCGAGCGCAAGGTCGTCCGCGAGGTCGAGCCGCTGATCGCGGACGCGACGCCCGCGGCCCCGGCGAACGTCTGACCTCACCGAACCGCCCCGCGCGAAGCGCCGGGCGGTTTGTCATCGACATTTACTAGGACGTCCTAGTAAATTGGGTGGCATGGACGCTGAAGCGATCGAGGAAGGCCGCCGCCGCTGGCAGGCCCGTTACGACAAGGCCCGCAAGCGGGACGCCGACTTCACCACGCTCTCGGGCGACCCGGTGGAGCCGGTCTACGGCCCCCGCCCCGGGGACGCGTACGAGGGCTTCGAGCGGATCGGCTGGCCCGGCGAGTACCCCTTCACCCGGGGGCTCCACCCGACCGGCTACCGGGGCCGCACCTGGACCATCCGCCAGTTCGCCGGCTTCGGCAACGCCGAGCAGACCAACGAGCGCTACAAGATGATCCTGGCCGCCGGCGGCGGTGGGCTGAGCGTGGCCTTCGACATGCCGACGCTGATGGGCCGCGACTCCGACGACCCGCGCGCGCTGGGCGAGGTCGGCCACTGCGGCGTCGCCATCGACTCCGCCGCCGACATGGAGGTCCTGTTCAAGGACATCCCGCTCGGCGACGTCACGACGTCGATGACGATCAGCGGCCCGGCCGTCCCGGTCTTCTGCATGTACCTGGTCGCAGCCGAGCGCCAGGGCGTCGACCCGGCCGTCCTCAACGGCACGCTCCAGACGGACATCTTCAAGGAGTACATCGCGCAGAAGGAGTGGCTCTTCCAGCCCGAGCCCCATCTGCGCCTCATCGGCGACCTGATGGAGCACTGCGCGGCCTCCATCCCCGCGTACAAGCCGCTCTCCGTCTCCGGCTACCACATCCGCGAGGCCGGGGCGACGGCCGCGCAGGAGCTGGCGTACACCCTCGCCGACGGCTTCGGTTACGTGGAGCTCGGCCTCTCCCGCGGGCTCGACGTCGACACCTTCGCGCCCGGCCTGTCCTTCTTCTTCGACGCTCACCTCGACTTCTTCGAGGAGATCGCCAAGTTCCGCGCCGCCCGCCGGATCTGGGCCCGCTGGATGAAGGAGACGTACGGCGCGAAGACCGACAAGGCGCAGTGGCTGCGCTTCCACACCCAGACCGCCGGGGTCTCGCTCACCGCGCAGCAGCCGTACAACAACGTCGTACGCACCGCCGTCGAGGCCCTGTCCGCCGTCCTCGGCGGCACCAACTCGCTGCACACCAACGCCCTCGACGAGACCCTCGCGCTCCCCTCCGAGCAGGCCGCCGAGATCGCCCTGCGCACCCAGCAGGTGCTGATGGAGGAGACCGGCGTCGCCAACGTGGCCGACCCGCTCGGCGGTTCCTGGTACGTGGAGCAGCTCACCGACCGCATCGAGGCCGACGCCGAGAAGATCTTCGAGCAGATCAAGGAGCGCGGCACGCGCGCCCACCCGGACGGGCAGCACCCGGTCGGCCCGATGACCTCCGGCATCCTGCGCGGCATCGAGGACGGCTGGTTCACCGGCGAGATCGCGGAGTCCGCGTTCCGCTACCAGCAGGCCCTGGAGAAGGGCGACAAGAAGGTCGTCGGCGTCAACGTCGCGCACGGCTCGGTCACCGGCGACCTGGAGATCCTGCGCGTCAGCCACGAGGTCGAGCGCGAGCAGGTCCGCGTCCTCGCCGGCCGCAAGGAGGCCCGCGACGACGCCCGGGTCAAGAGCGCCCTGGACGCGATGCTGGCCGCCGCCCGCGACGGCTCCAACATGATCGCGCCCATGCTCGACGCGGTCCGCGCGGAGGCGACCCTCGGCGAGATCTGCGGCGTCCTGCGCGACGAGTGGGGCGTCTACACGGAGCCGCCGGGCTTCTGACGTACGGTACGGCCGCCGCTAACCGGCGGCGGCCGCGCCCAGACCCGCCAGCAGCAGCAACGTGAAGCGCCGGGCCCAGTCGGCATCGACGGGCTCGGCGCTCACCAGCGTCCGGTGCACCACCGCACCGGCGATCACATCGAAGATCAGGTCCGCCGTCAGTGCGGCCGTCGCCTCGTCCGGCTCGACGGGCAGCTCGCCGCGTTCCTGCGCCCGCCGGCGGCCCTGGAGCACCAGGCGCTTCTGCCGGTCGACGATCGAGTCGCGGATGCGGGTGCGCAGCGCCTCGTCCCGCGTGGACTCCGCGACCACCGCCATCAGCGCGGTCCGGGTCTCCGGCCGGTCCAGGAGCGCGGCGAACTGGAGCACCACCGCCTGCACATCCGCGGACAGGCTGCCCAGGTCCGGCATCTCCAGCTCGTCGAAGAGCACCGCGACCGCGTCCACGACCAGTTCGTTCTTGCCCGCCCAGCGCCGGTAGAGGGTCGTCTTGGCGACCCCGGCCCGCGCCGCCACGTCACCCATCGTCAGCTTCGACCAGCCGAGCTCCACGAGCGAGGCTCTGGTCGCCTCCAGGATCGCCTCGTCGGCCTCGGCGCTGCGCGGGCGTCCCGATCGTGCGGGTTTGGGGTGGGGGCGGCTGAGCATGCGGTGACCATACCCGTCAGTAGGTAAATCCGACCGGCCTCGGAACCCGTGAGACAGATCACCGAACACTCTTGTGCGCGAGGGGTCGTGGGCAGTTACGCTACGGGTCGTAGCGTAAGACGACGGTCCGGACCGTCGCGAGCGCCACGAACGAACGACAGCCACAGGCGCCGGGTGGGGACCGGGTGCCGAACCGGGTTTTTCAGGGGCAGGACGCCCCGGGGAACCGTGTCTGTCCGTCCACCCCGCACACCGGCGGGGGTCGCGGGCGGGCGCGGTTCACGTATCGCTTTCCGGAACAGCGCACCGAGGGGGGAGGATGTACGCATGCAGCCCAGAAACATGTCCATGAGCGGCGTCGTCGACCTCGCCGCGGTGAAGGCGGCCGGAGAGGCCAAGGCGAAGGCGGAGCAGGCCCGCGCCGAGTCCGCGCGCGAGGGCGGCCCCGCGGCCGTGCCCGCGTCCTCCCTCGTGATCGACGTCAACGAGGCGGGCTTCGAGGACGACGTCCTCCAGCGCTCCGCCGAAGTGCCCGTCGTCATCGACTTCTGGGCCGAGTGGTGCGAGCCGTGCAAGCAGCTGGGTCCCCTCCTGGAGCGCCTGGCCCACGAGTACAACGGCCGCTTCCTGCTGGCCAAGGTCGACGTCGACGCCAACCAGATGCTGATGCAGCAGTTCGGCATCCAGGGCATCCCGGCGGTCTTCGCGGTCGTCGCCGGACAGGCGCTGCCGCTCTTCCAGGGCGCCGCCCCCGAGGCCCAGATCCGGCAGACCCTGGACCAGCTGATCCAGGTCGGCGAGGAGCGCTTCGGCCTCACCGGCATCGCGGTCGACCCGTCGGCGGCGGGCGAGGTTCAGGCGGCGGCTCCGGTTCCGCCGGGCCCCTACGACTCCCTCCTGGAGGCGGCGGCGCAGGCGCTGGACGCCAACGACTTCGCGGGCGCCGTCCAGGCGTACAAGAACGTCCTCTCCGACGACCCGGCGAACACCGAGGCGAAGCTGGGCCTCGCCCAGGCCGAGCTGCTGGGCCGGGTCCAGGCGACGGACCCGCAGAAGGTGCGCCAGGAGGCCGCCGAGAAGCCGGCCGACGTGGACGCGCAGCTGGCGGCGGCCGACCTCGACCTCGTCGGCGGCCATGTGGAGGACGCCTTCGGGCGGCTCGTGGAGACGGTCCGCCGCACGTTCGGCGAGGACCGCGACCGGGTCCGGCTGCGGCTGCTCGATCTCTTCGAGGTGATCGGTCCGGAGGACCCGAGGGTCGGTGCCGCGCGCACCGCGCTGGCGCGCGTCCTGTTCTGATCCGATTGGTCCGACCTGGTTGTGCCGAACTGACAACACGGCCGCGACGGCCTCCGGGCGTCGCGGCCGTTTTCGCGATCAGGCGATAAGAGTAGGCCCTGCTTTACCAAATCTTGATAAAAGCACGGCCTGTTACTCGCAGTAAATCGATCTTCGGGCTCTGTCCCGTTTCGTTCACGCTTCCTCCTTTTCGTCCGTCACCCCGGGGCAACCCTGTGTGGCCGCTCGGTGTCAGCAGGTCGTGGCCCGGTTATGAGGGCGTTACCAGCGAGTAACGAACCCCCTTGTGTCACGGCCGGGAATGGACCACGATCGGCCACGCTCGGTCCAATAACGCCAGTCCGGCTGCCAGCCGGGAGCGGCGGCTCCGTTGGGTCCCCACCGAGCGGGCCGGCGGCAGTGGCGCCGGCTCCGGACAGGGGGGTTCCTGCCGGTTCGGCAGGGCCTGTCCGATCAGGTCGCGTACACGCGTGACCAGTGGTTGTCGCTCGGGGGTGATCGCCGGTGATGCGGACGCGGTACACGCCTTCGTATCCGGGCGCTCTCCTTTCCGAGGACGTAGCACTTCTCCCATCCCAGGTCGGGCAGGATGCCGGACCGGAGATGTACGTCCGAGAAGGAGGAAAAATATGAGTTCCCAGGTTCGCGGTGGCACGAGATGGAAGCGTTTCGCTGTCGTCATGGTGCCGAGCGTCATAGCCACCGCCGCCGTCGGCGTCGGTCTGGCCCAGGGCGCGCTCGCCGCGTCCTTCAGCGTGTCGGGGCAGGAGTTCAAGGTCACGGCCGGTGAGCTCGAGGGCTACAACTTCGTGCAGTACGGCAGTGTGGCCACCGAGCAGGGCGCCGACCCCGCGAAGAGCGGCAAGGGTCACGCCGTGGCCGTGTCGGGCTTCAGCGAGGCCTACATCACCAAGATGTGCCAGTCGGTCGTCACGCCCAACCTGCCGTTCGGCCTCGGCGACATCACTCTGAAGCTGGAGGCGGGTGGCGATGGGCACAAGCGTGTCTACGCCAAGGACCTCTACCTCGATGTGTCGGAGCTCGACGGCGACGCCAAGTTCAGCAACATCGACATCGGTGTGGCTGCCGGTTCGCTGAAGACGGACAAGCCGGGAAGCATCGGTATCCAGCCCGGTACCCAGGCCAACCCCAACGGGTTCGCCCAGCGTGCCGACAAGGCCGTGCTGACCGACGTCCACCAGAAGGCGTGGGCCACGACGGCCGGCACCTTCAACCTCAGCGGACTGAAGCTGCGCCTCAACAAGGGCTCCGGCGCCGGCAAGGAGTGCTACTAAGCACTCGCCCGGGCGGGCGGGGGCGCTTCGCGCGCCCCCGGCCGCCCACCCTTCTCCTTCTCACAGCAGTACCGGTTCCAGGGAGCTGTTTTCCATGAGCCCCGAATCCCAAGGGCAGAACGAGCACTACCTCTCCGTCGCACGGCGAGGCTTCCGCACCTGGCGGGGTGACCGGCCGTTCTGGGCCGGGCTGTTCACCATGCTGGGCGGCGTGCCCATCATGTACTTCCCGTACGCGAACATGCACCTCGGCAACATGACGCTGGCCATGTCCACCACGGCCGGCGCCGGTTCGCTCATCATCGGTGTCCTGCTCGTGACGCTGGGCCTGACGATGTGGTTCCAGAGCATCGTCCGCGTGTTCGCCGGTGTCGCGGCGATTCTGCTGGCCCTCATCTCCATACCCGTCGCCAACATCGGCGGCTTCCTGATCGGGTTCATCTTCGCCCTGCTGGGCGGCGCGCTCTCCGTGTCGTGGGCCCCGGCCCAGGTATCGGCGGACGGGGCGCCCGCGCCGGCCGCGGCCGCTCCCGGCGAGGAGGCCCCGGAGACCGTCTCGTTCGCGAAGGACGAGTCGCTCCCCGAGAGCGTGTTCCACGGGGCGGGCATCCCCGAGCAGCAGGCGTACGACACGACCGTCGAGGCCGAGGGCGGGAGGCATCGTGCGGGGTGACGACGAGCAGGTCAACCGCGCGGACGAGAGCGGGCTCCAGGAACGCAGAGGACCCCGCCACGCCGCCCCCAGGAAGTCGCTGCTGACGAAGCTCCACATGCCGTCGGGCAAGAAGGCGTTCGCGCTCGCCGCGATGCCGACGGCGGTCTTCGTCGGGATGGGGCTCACCCCGAGGCTGGCGATGGCCGACGACTCGACGGACATCCCCTTCGCGCCCGGCCCCTGTGTGACCCGCTCCGACGAGCCGAGCGAGTCGGCCGACCCGACGCCCTCCGCGTCGAAGACGCCGTCCCCGTCGGCGAGCACGAGCAGCGAGCCGACGCCGGGCACGACCACTGAGGCGACCCCGAAGCCCACGGCCACCGGCTCGGCGGGCGACACCGACGCCGCCGACACCGCGAAGCAGAAGAGCAGCGACGCCGCCCCGGCCGAGACCCCGGCCGCCACGCCGTCGCCCACCGGGACGAGGAACCCGCTCGACCCGCTGGGCCTGGGCGACGCGCTCAAGGACCTCTTCGACGGCCCGGACAAGGAGACGGCGAGCCCGTCCCCGACGCCCACCACCGCGTCCCCGAAGCCGTCCGCCACCGCGGACACGAAGGACGAGGCCGAGGACGACCCGGTCGAGAAGGCCACCGGCGCGGCGAAGGACACGGTCGACAAGACCACCGAGGCCATCCGCGAGGCGGCCGGCAAGGCGGGGAAGACGGTCGAGGAGCTCGACGAGGACGTCAAGGGCACCGACGCCAAGAAGGACGAGGACATCCCGGACGGCGCCAAGGAGCCGTTCCCGTGCCCCACCGCCGACCCGGAGGCCCTGGCCAACGCGAAGCTGGAGCCGGGCATCCCGAACCTGCCCAACGACCCGTGGATCCTGGAGAGCTCGCTGCTCACCCTGAACGGGCTCGACTACAAGGGCATCGTCGAGGTGAAGAAGGGCGACGGCACCACGAAGAAGGTGCTGAAGTTCACCGCGTCCTCGATCGACATCAAGGACCTGCACCAGCTGACGGTCGGCCCCCAGCCGGGCGTCACCGGCCACGTGCAGGCGCGCAAGGGCTCCACCTCCACGATCCGCGACGGCACGGTGACGATGTACACGG